>Ga0180007_10000652_pt1 | contig 54963 bp, 62 predicted proteins | sample MM_PC_MetaG_FD_121122 | JGI IMG/M metagenome (GOLD analysis project Ga0180007, IMG submission 121122) | Groundwater microbial communities from the Aspo Hard Rock Laboratory (HRL) deep subsurface site, Sweden - MM_PC_MetaG | ecosystem: Environmental > Aquatic > Deep subsurface > Groundwater...
CAAAGTTAGAAACTCGAACTGCATCTTTATGCCAAAACCGACGCATTCTTCCATCTTCATCCTTAAATGTATCATCCACCGTAACATTGCCCTCAAGTGGCTTCACAATCATTTCAATATCATCTGGAGTAGCCATTTCCAGTATCCTAAAATCGCCTTCAATTACTATAACGCATTGATTGATTTCTTCCATTTCAAAACCAAAATCTCTCCTCAAATTTCTCAAATGACAACAAATCGCCCATAATTCAGAAACATAATTCCTTGGTTTAAATCTCTCAGATCTCAAAAGTGCAATAAATGGCACAAGAATATTTCTCAATGCATCCGCATCTTTATTTTCCCTGCGTAAATAAGCAAGCAGCTCATCTTGCATCTCACTCAGCGCACTTTGATGGTCGGGTTCCTCCGCCGAATTTCTTACTTCAAACATGAAAAATTTTTTAGAGCGCAGAATATATCATAAACAGCAAAAATGTCAATATCTCTTGGCAAATTAAACCTAATCAGCTAAACTAAGCCAAGAAAAGAAACTATGGAAAGTACAAAATATATAGAATCGAGAGATTTCAAAACAGCCGTCCGTGAACCTGAAACTTTCACACCGGCCAATGACATTGAAATAACCGCAGAGCAAGTCAAAAACCTGGAAAGATTTGAACGTGTACTTGGGAAAGAAGCCAGAGTCGCGGTAGATGAAGAAAATAACGTAGCAGCAAAAGTGGAAACCAATTCAAAACAGGTTTATGTGAGCCTTGAAACCTTGAAGAGGGGAACAGATGACACATTTGTTGCATACGCAGCAAAACATGAAAAAACTCACATTGATAACGGTGTAAAAGGCCTAGATTTAAAAGGACAACTCAGCCCGGACAAAATCCAAGTCATTGAAAGAAACCTAATATCTAATACTTTTGACGCCACAAACGTTTTGGAAGGTTTCACGGACTGGCAAGCTGGCGAACACGAGAAAAGTGGCTATAAAGACCTGGTCCAAGACGCAAAAACATTGGATCAACTCTCCAAAGAAAATGGCAATGGAAGCCTGATTGACGTATTCAAAGAACCGACAATTCAGGAATTTTACGACCGCCTTCGTCTTACAGCAGAAAATTTGTTGAAATAATCCACTAAATTCTCTCAGAGACTATAGAATTTATACCTGTTTTGTGGTATAATTAAGCGATGGCATTGAAGAATAAAATATTCGTTTTTGGACTGCTCGCAGCAGTGTTGCTAAGCATTGGACTCGCATTGCACGTTAGCGTGCAATCTTCCAAGGCTCTTACAAGCTTAGTTCCCGTAATTTCTGAGGTTCAAACTTTTGGAACATACCCTTCAGACGGGGTCATGACAATTCATGCAAGTAACCTGTCAAATGAGGAAGATGAAAATATTGTTTTTGTAGGGGATAGGCAACTTTACGTAGCTGAAGTACGTGACGGTCCAAGCGAAATGGATGTCATTATCAGTTCAAATCAAACTGACGGAAATTTGACAATCACTGTTAATGGCCAGACCTCGGAACCTTTCCCGCTAGATTTCCCAACGCCGGAAATTACTTCTCTGGAATTCCCAAACGGACAAGAGCCAGAAGCCGATTTTTTCATACACGGAACAGGTTTTACTTCAGGATATGCTCGTCCTTCAGTCTCAATTTACGCAGAAAACAACAGCTACACCTATGACCTTGATATTTGCTTTTTCTCAGACACAAAAATAACAGCTACCTTACCGGACGAAGCCTTTCAGGGCTATCTAACGGTCGAAAAAGACGGCTGGTACAGCAATTCAGAGAACATTGACCTTCTTCTGCTTCCTGAGATACATGAACTGGATTTTCAAGGATCTACAGGTGTCAAACTGGGGGAGGAGCTAATAATTAGAGGCGCAAATTTCAATAAAACCTTATCAAAAAACATAATTACTTTTGATGATGGAGACACCAACCCGGATGAAGGGATAGAAACCACACCTTATTTTGTGGATGAGGATGAATTGGATGAACTAAAAGTTCTGGTTCCCATAAATGCAAAAAGTGGCATTCTTTTTATTACAATAAACGAATTTGAAAGCAACAGAGTGGAATATTCCCTCAAAGATGGTCCTACCATCCAATTTAACGAAAGAAACGCCTACATTGATTCGGATTCTGGGCATGTTTTTTTATCAATCTACTCAAATGAGTTTAGCTCAAGTCAGGATCAAAATGTCATTTATGTAAACGGCGCTGCCGCCACAACATTAGGACAATTTTCCGTAAATACGCTCAGAGTTGATCTGGGTTTACCTGACGCAACAGGCAAAATATATGCTGAAACAGACGGCTACAAAGGTCCAGAAGTAGAATACAACTTTACATGGCTTTTAGTCCCCAATATCTCAATCATGACCACTAGTGCAGGTTTTCTGCCTGGCCGTACAATCACACTAACAGGAATAAATTTTAAAGAAGATACAATCTTGGACAAAGGTGATGGTGAATATGAATTAGATCTTGAATATATATCTCATAATCAGATGTTCGCTCAGATCTCTCTTGGTGCAACGGATGGACAAATAATCCAAATACGACTCCGCAATGGCTCATATTTGGGGAATTTATTGTCTTTTATAGTTGGAGACCTTAGCAAAGTTATTGAAGCGGAACCTGAAGAAACAATTCCTCCATCTTTTGGTAGTACTGGAACTGAAGAAACGCCCTTTGAACCAGTATTTCCGGATGTATTGGAAAATGACTGGTTTGCATCTTATGTAATAACACTTTACAACGAAGGCATAGTACAGGGTAAAAGTGACTTATTATTTCATCCCGCTGACAACGTAACTCGAGCTGAATTCCTGAAAATGGCAATAAAATCCAAAGGAATAACTCCAAATGTCAGCACACAAAGTGGATTTTTAGATATAGAAAATCATTGGGCAAAACCCTACATTCTGTACGCTGAAACAGCCCGTTACATTGATAGTTCAAACTATTTCCGCCCTGATGACCCAATCTCACGAGCGGAGGCAATAAAAATTCTACTAAAAGTATATTCAATTTCGACTGACGGCGTAACAAACGAATATTTTATAGATACTTTGACGCATTGGGCAGTATTTTATGCAGCAAAAGCTTATGAAGATGGTATTGTGGAAGGGGAAACAGTAGAAGGCAACAGATATTTTTATCCAGATAGGCAGATGAATAGAGCCGAGGCAGCAAAAATAATTTCTCTAATGTTATAAGTTTTTTTACCGAAATGGTTGATCTATACCCGAAATTCCAGTAATAAATTATTAGAACAGAATCTATGCCAAAAAAATCCCGCGCCTTCACCCTCATCGAACTCCTAATTGTGATTGGTATCATAGGAATTTTGGCAGCCGCCGTTCTTGTAGCTGTTGACCCGGCGCGCCGCCTTCACCAATCAAGAAACGCTCAACGTTGGGAAGACCTAGTTTCACTTCTTGAAGCAATCAAAAAATATCAAGTGGACAATGAAGGTGACCTGCCTGACACGGCAGTTGCAATAGATAGCTTGCCATCAACGGTCCAAATCATTGGTGAAAGCGTAGGAAGCTGTAGCTCTTTAACTTGTTCAGGACAAACCGTTGTAGGTAGTAATTGTGGCGTTACCGGTTTGGATACTGATCTTGCTGGTTACATTGCACGAATTGCATACGACCCAAAGACAGGAGACGAAAACAATTCTCGCTTCTACATTAATAAGGACGGTGAAGAAAATATTACCATTGGAGCCTGTGATGAAGAGGGAGAGGGGCCGGGAGGCACTGGAACACCCCCAACCATTGAAGTCGTTCGCTGATGAAGTTATACCTAGTCAGACATGCCACCCAAAATGACGAAGATCCGGAGAAAAGACTCACGGAAAAGGGACTTGAAGAAGCAAAAAAAATGGCTACATATTTGGCAGAAACAATTGAGGGCCTAAAGATTATTTATCACAGTGAAAAACCTCGTGCTGTCCAAACCGCTCAAGAAATTGCTAAGGCTCTAAACGTAAAAATGACACTAAAAGAAGGTATAAAACCTATGGATGATGTCCGCCCAATTGCATCTTGGATAGATACTCTCACGGAGGACACAATGATAGTGGGACATATGCCTTTTTTAAGTCGCTTAAGCTCACTCCTGCTAAATGGCAATGAAGAAGCGGATCACCTGTTTTTTTCAACCGCAGGAACAATTTGTCTTGAGCGCAAATCTGACAATACCTGGTATGAACTTTGGATGACTGACCCAAGCATAATTTAATGAAAAGCAAACTTCTTATTCTCGTTCTTTTATTTGCCACAGCAATATTTGTACTAATTTTGCTCCTGACATTCCCAGCTGGCGGCAAAAATGAGGTCATTTTAACTTCCGACAATGTCAGTAACAGTATAATAATTGTTGATTTTGACTTTCAAACTCAAAAAACAAATCAAACTGACATTGCCAAAGAAATTTTAACAAATATCAAGCTTACTAAACCTGAAATTTCCGCTCTCTTATCACTAGAAGGTAACAAAGAACGCATAAGTAATTATGAAAAAATGCACAATATGGCATTCATTTCTAATGGTAAAACAAGAGTTTTCGTTTACTACAAATTTGTTTTGCCATCAAAAAGTCCAAAAGAACTTACAGACTTGATCTATAATCAGTTGAATACCTTAACATATTCAGACATTAAGGAAAATTTGGAAATCAGACACGGGATCTTAGAAAGGCTTGGCACAACAAAAAGTTTATAAAGGACCCAAATCATTTACGCATCTTAGCCAAAATGCTAAATTTAGTGGTGCCCCTAAAAACTCATAAATGCAACAATACCTTAGTCTCGTCAGAGAAATCCTGGAAAACGGTGAAGTTAAAGAAGATCGAACAGGTACCGGCACAATCTCAATTTTTGGTGCACAACGCAAATATGACTTACGAGAAGGATTCCCATTACTGACAACAAAAAAAGTTCTTTTTTCAGGCGTGCTTCGTGAGCTTCTATGGTTTTTACGTGGCTCAACAAATATTAATGATTGTTTAACCGCTCACACTCCAATTTGGGACGCATGGGCGGATGACAAAGGCGAACTTGGCCCAATTTACGGCAAACAATGGCGCAGATGGAATGCTGTGAACGGGCGCCAAATAGACCAAATTCAAACCGCACTGGATACAATTAAAAATAACCCGGACTCCCGTCGCATAATAGTTTCTGCCTGGAATGTTGGAGATTTGGATGATATGGCGCTGCCACCCTGCCACCTGCTTTTCCAATTTTATGTTGTAAACGGGAGGTTGGATTGCCAACTTTATCAACGAAGCGCAGACGTAGCCCTTGGAGTCCCATTCAACATTGCATCATACGCAACTCTGCTTCACATGATGGCCGAGGAATGCAACTTAACTCCAGGAATTTTCACACACACACTTGGTGACGCACACATCTACTTAAACCACGTTGAAGGCCTCAAATTGCAACTAACTCGCACTCCAAAAGCACTCCCAACCCTTAAAATGAACAAAAAACGGTTTTGGGATCTCCAGTATGAAGATTTTGAAATAATTGGCTACGAACACGACCCCTTTATTAAATTTAAAGTCGCAGTATGAAAAATTTCACAATAATTGCCGCTTTTGACCGTGATAGGGGAGTAGGAATCAAGGGAGATCTCCCTTGGCACATTTCCGCAGACCTCAAACACTTTTCCCGCACAACCCGCGGAGGCACAGTCATTATGGGCAACCGCACCTGGGACTCCATCCCTGAAAAACACCGTCCTTTCCCTGAGCGCCTAAACATTGTCCTTTGCCGCGAACCAGGCTGGGGCCTAGGCCTTCCAACTGAAGTTTTTATAACAGACAACATTGAAACGGCACTAGTGCACGCATTGCAGAACAATCCAGAAGGAGATGCATTTGTAATAGGGGGAGGGCAAGTTTTCAATTCGCTGATTGTCCATGAAAAATGCAATCGCCTGATCCTGACAGAAATAGACCACATTTTTGAATGTGATACTTTTTTCCCGGAGATTCCAGAGCACTTCTCTCGCATCCATGAAAGTGATCCACAGGAAGAGAAAGGTTTTACTTTTCGCTTTGTAACTTACGAACCAAAGTAAGTTCCTTCACCTTGGCTCCGTGAACCGTAATAATATCATCCTCACTATACGGCTGCATATTTTCAACAAACTGCGCTTTAACAAGCCATATTTTGCCGCTATCATCTTTAACATAATCCAATAAATCCACTCCCAAATATTGCCTCTGAACTGGACTCAACCTAATAAAGGATTCTTCTTCATCTTCGCTAAAAGATTCAATTTCAGCTTTAAACTTCCATTCTTTGGCATTAATTCTCTCACTCCAATCTCTGTATTCCCCACTAAATCGTTCACGCTCTCTCAAAACCCCCAAAGCATCCTGCACTAAATAATGATCAAGCCGCTCAATAGCCTCGCTTAGAGCGTTCACAATTTTCTCATAATTTTCCCCTTTCAAAAGATATTTCATAAATTCAATCTGAATGTACTGAACATCTCGGCCATATGAAATGTGCTCTTGTTTTCTTTCCTCCAAAACCTTGTTCCCCAAAAATTCCACATCAATCTTAATTTTTGGCATTTTTTTTGGTCCAAACTCCAGCCTTAGCGCCTCCTCAAAAGCCCCATAAAAAGCCAACAAAACATCCTGATCAGCAGTTTTCCCATACCGTGTTCCAACAATTATTTCCCTAGTTACTTGCGACTCACCGGTCTTATCATTCGTTTTAATTCTATGAACTCTTTTATCCATGCTATGTAAACAAACAGCAACATGTTTCCCCGCACCAGCCACATTCAATATTTCCAATTCTCTTTTATTCCACTCATCCCATTTTTTTGAATTATCACCTTCAATATAAAGAGGATTTTGAAAACCTCTCGCTCTATTCAAATCACCCCCAACAAACCTATGCTGCCCATCAATCAATGCAGGAACCGCTAAAAGATCATTTATATCCACTGCTAAATTCTCCGTCCCAAAATCATACGTGGACTCTAAAAATGGACGAACAACAGCCTCCAAAGCAGCTTCATCCTTTGGATGGCAAACATACATTCTTTCATTATCAACATTTCTAATAAATCTTAATCCTTTAAAACGAACATTATTTTCATACCCTCTCCAAATCAAATGCATTCCAGGCAAACTAGCAAAAATCTGACCTCGTTTTACTTCTTTGCTGGTTTTAATTATCTGCTTAATGATTTCGTCGAACTGCGCACTGGTAGCTTGAGTCGCATGAGGCGCTTCAATGTGAACATTGGGTCTTCTCCCTTCAAGATATAAAATATTTGCTTTTTTCATTCATCAGATTACCGAACAGTACATTATACCACAAATAACCTGAAATGCAAGCCCCTTGAGCAATAAATCACATAAATATTAATCAATTTCTATCTGTACCGGACAATGATCACTCCCAATTACATCCCTTAATATCTCCGCAGACTTCACGGAATCAACAAATTCCTCATTCACAAAGAAATAATCAATCCTCCAACCAACATTCCTTTCCCGCGCGGCCGTCCTATAACTCCACCAGGTATAATTATCCGGAGCCCCCGGATTCAAATGCCTAAAGACATCAACATATCCAGCCCCCAAAAACTTATCCATCCAAGCCCTTTCAATAGGCAAAAACCCACTCACATTTTGATTTTCCAGTGGTCGAGCCAAATCAATCTCATTATGCGCCGTATTTATATCCCCACAAATCACTAAATTCCGCCCATTTTTCCGCATCTCTTCCAAAAATTCCAGCAGAGCATCATAATAATCCATTTTAAATTTAAGTCGATTAGTTCCTTGCCCACCATTGGGAATATACAAATTCACCAACATAAATCCCGGAAATTCCGTTAAAAGACACCGGCCCTCAGTATCGAATCGCTCCTCACCCAAACCTTTAGAAACACTCAAAGGTTTCTCTTTTGAAAAAGTGGCCGTCCCGCTATAACCGGGCCGCTGGGCGCTATTCCACTGACTATAATATCCAAGCGGATTAATAAGTTCCTGCGTCAATTGTGACGGCGAAATCTTTGTTTCCTGCACACACAAAATATCCGGGTCCTTTTCTTCCAAAAAATCCAAAAACCCCTTGTTCATCACGGCTCTAATACCATTAACATTCCAAGAAATTATTTTCATGTCTGGACCTTCATTATCTACCAGTGTATTTTAGGGGTAATTTTATTTTCACGCCATGCTAAAAGCAAAATACAACTGGCTTCAAGACTTTGTTTACGGCGCAATGGACGGCTCCGTAACCACTTTCGCAGTAGTCGCCGGTGTTGTTGGCGCAAATCTTTCCGTGCCGGTAATTTTGATTTTGGGTTTTGCAAACCTATTTGCAGACGGCTTTTCAATGGCTGTGGGAAAATATTCCTCGGACCGCGCAGAAGTCCAACGAATTCGCCAAGTGACAAAAGACGAAATTCAATCAATAAAGAAAAAACCAAAAGAAGAGAAAGAAGAAATTTTCACTATTTTGAAAAAATTCGGTTTCAAGGGCAAAGAACTTGAACGAGCCTCCAAAGTTATAACCTCAAACCCTGAAACCTGGGTCCACATAATGCTTCACCATGAATTCCACCTTCTAGAAGAAAATATTCACCCACTCCGTGGTGCAATTACAACTTTCATTGCATTTAACGTAATTGGAATCATTCCTCTCATGGGGTACATCTTTAAAGATTTCATCCCATATAGCGAAAACTATATTTTTGCACTAACGGCCGCCGCAACTCTCTTTGCACTCTTTATAGTCGGCACTGTAAAAAGTCGTTTCACAGACCAATACTGGTTCCTAGGCGGCCTGGAAACAGCATTCATTGGCGGAACAGCCGCTACAATAGCATATGTAGTCGGCTTTCTATTGAAAAACATTGCCTAGTTACCTTTTTTGATAAGTTTAGCCTCATGCGCTTGCATTTGCCTGGTCTTTGGACAGTACTTATTTTTCTTTAACTCTTTCACTTTTTCCTTTTGCGCTTGTCCCGCACCGGTTGGTGTGTTGCAACATTTACATCTCCATTCATATTTTACTGCTTTTCCTTTTGCCATGTTTTTCAAAAAATTAAAAGGCACGGGGGAGTATAAAACGTCCCGACTCTCCTTGCAAGTCAATTTTCTCTTTGCGATTTCGCCCAAAGTCTATACACTATTCTGCGAACGCACCCGAAGCATACGCGAAGGGTGGCCGAGGCCCCTTATAAAATGGCCGAGGCTAAGGCGACCGAAAGGGAGCATCAAATTTTGCCGCGGTAGCTCAGTGGTAGAGCAGAGGATTGAAAATCCTCGTGTCGGTGGTTCAATTCCGCCTCGCGGCACCAAAGTCACAGGAAGCCGAAGGCGATCCGGTGACCATACACACGAGCAAAGCGAAGGGTGCCCTTTAAATAAACGCGACTAACGGGAGCAACCACATGAGGACGAAGTCCCATTTTTGTACAATACAAATAAATATGACCGAAAAAAGAGCCCCATAAAGGGGCTCTAATTTATGCATCAAATGCTCAACACTTAGAAACTAATGCTTTGAAGAACATCCTGGAACCAATCTTCAAGTTCTTGACTGCCATTCAAAACAGTGAATGAGTACACAAAGTCACCATTCGAGGTCAAATAATCTGTTCCATTTACCATTCCGGCAACATTGTAATAAAGATAATCAACACCATTTATTGTAACTTCTTGGTAATCCTCGCTGAAATTCACAATTCCAACATTTTCTCTTGCCCAATCCAAAAGAGACGTTCCGGCAGGCTTTTCATAAGCACTCAACTGAATAGATTCACCACCTTCATTTCTTTCCCCACTCTGAATTTCATCATTTACAGCTTGTGTCCGAAGTTGAATATGACCTTGGTCTTCATATTGGTACTCGTATGTAGTTACAAGTACCAATTCAGATGGGTAGTCAAAAGAAAATCCCCATCTCTCACTGGTATAAGAGAGAGTTTCAGGCATTACCTCCTCATCATTTGCAGGAGTTTCTTCCTGAACTACCTCATCAGTATCAGTCAATTGATCTTGATCATCGACTTGAATTTCCTGAGAAGTACAAGCACCAAGAGTGAGCATTGAAATTGCCATCAAAAGGACAATGAGTCCTGATAAATTTCGATTAAATAATTTTGTATTCATAAATATGGGTCAAAAAATACAAACTACCTTAAAGATAACATATTAAACATAAAAATGTTACAAAAAATCAGGATCTTAACGACTCAATAAAATTTTTCACACAATTATGAGCCAATTTACCAATAAACTCCTTTGCGTCTAGCTCTCTAACCACATTACTTTTAGCCCCCGGGTCATAAAAACTCAGCTTAACAACAGACCTTCCCCTGTCAAATTCACGCACAATAGGGTTGATAGTTCGACCATCAAGTTGAATTAATACCATCGCAAAATCAGCCACCAAGCTTTCAAGAAACAAAATCTCATCAGCACTTAAACCTTCAATTGGATTTTCCTGACCTGTTGCAGTTTCTAATGACATAAAAAACTTAGAGGAGAAAAATCTAGCAGAAAATCTCATTCAACAAAACTAAAACTGCTCAAAATGCACATCCTCTTTCTTAGCCCCCATTTCTGAAAGAAGTGCTCGAACTTCCGTCACCATCTCTCTACGCCCGCAAATGTAAAACTTGGCATCAGTCACATCAAAAGTTCCATCTTTCAGATGTTCCTGAACCCGACCCGTCAATCCTTTCCAAGAACTAGAAGGCCGCGTAAGCGTTAAAACTGCTGAAAAATTCGGCCATTTATCCTCCCATTCGTGAAATTTATCCACATAAACCAACTCTTTCTCATACGACGCAGAAAAATACAAAATAACTGGCTTCTTAAAACCACTCTCAAGTAAAACCGGAATCATACTCATAAAAGGAGCAATACCTGCTCCGGTCGCCACTAAAACAACCTCTTTTTTGGAATCCTCAAGCACAAAGTGCCCGAATGGCCCTGTAAACATCACCTCATCTCCAACCTTCAAACTGCGTAAATATTCACTGCCGCGCCCACCTTCAACAAGTCGAACACATATTGAAAAGCCATCACCTTCAGGTGGACAAGCCAAAGAATAAGCCCGTTGAGCCTTGCCTGGCTGTCCATCTTCAATCTGAAGCATCACAAATTGTCCAGCCACAAATTTAAAAGCGGAAGGGCAAGAAAAATCAAACTGCCAAACATTTTCAGCGAGCTTTTGAACGGAGTCGAGCCTGGACGAGATCTTTTGCATTTTCAATGTAAAGTGACTGGGTAGGGAAGGCCATTTGGACTGAAATTTTCTCAAAACCTTGCTTAATTTTCAAGTTAATCCTTTCACGGACATCCAAAATCCGTGCATAGCTCGAAGTATCCGTAATGTAGTAAAAAACCTTAATTTCAAGTGCACTTTCACCAAACTCAACAAAATTCACCCGCATTGTTTCGCTGTCAGTATCTTTATCTTTACGAATAACGCTCTTAACCATTTCAACAGCAGCCTGCAAATCTTTCAAAGAAGTGTCATATTTAACAGCCAAAGTCTGTTCAACTTTATAAGCATTTCTCTTGGAAATATTTTCAATATTCGCTGCTGCAACAGTTTTATTTGGAATTGAAACCATAGACTTATCAATTGTCTGAATAGTAGTACTGCGAAGCCCAACATTCACAATAGTCCCGCTATAACCTTCAACATTCACAAAATCCCCAACTTTAAACGGTTGGTCAGATAAAATACTGACACTGCCAAAAAAATTACTCAACATTTCCTGTGCTGCTAAGGCAAACGCAAGGCCTCCAAGTCCCAGTCCGGCCAAAAGAGACGCAATGTTATACCCCAAATTACTCAAAACAAGCAGAAAAGCCAGAGCCCATACAATAAATTTTGAAACCCTTAAAATGCTTGGCACAAAAGCCTTCGCAAACCCCTTTTGCTTGTTTGCGAGCGGCTCAAAATATTCCTTGATTGCAAAAGCTAAAAATCTCTCAATCTCAAGTGTAATTTTGAAAGTAAAAAGCACAAAAATCACTTTCACTAAAATGTCCATTGTGGACGCGGAAATAACCAAAGACCTAAGCGAAAAATACACAGCAGTCAAAACTAAAATAAAAGTTACACTCCTATGGACAGTCTCAAAAACCGCATCATCAAGCCCATTTTTCGTCTTAGCTATTATTCTTTTTGCATAATTTTTTAAAATCCAAGAAATGATTTTGGAAACCAAATACACAGCAAAAACAAATACAATCGCAGTCAAATAAGCTGCAAGTGTATTTCCCAGAAATTCAATGGAAAAAAGGGACGTAAGAATAGGTACATTCTCCAAAGAAGTGCTAATTCTTGATAAATCTAATTCGGTTGGCATGACTTTGGCGTATTGATTGAACTCAAGAACTAGTCTAGCATGACCCTGCAATAAATTTAAAGGTATGAATTCTCTTCACGTCCTGCCGCTGCAACCTGAAAGTTTTGTAATGTTGGTAAATCAGTTGAAGAACCACAAAGACCAAGCGGACATTTTTGAAATTTGGCTCGACACAATGCGAGTCAAAGGAGATTTGGCAGTTATTCAAAAACACTTCAAAAAACCAATGATCGCAAAATCCAACTCACTTGATCTCTTAAAAAGAGGAGCAAAAGCTGGATTCACATACGTGGACGTTCCTCATAATTTGGAAGTGGACGTTGAATTTCAGACTTTGGTGAAGAACAAAGGAACAAAAATAATCCGTTCATATCATAATTTTGACATAACTCCGGCCCACTCAGAACTTCAAGAAATTCTAATAGAAATGAAAGGGAAAGGAGCCGATTTTCTGAAAATTTCAACAATGGTGCATTCGGATGACGACTCGCAAACGCTTTTATCACTTTTGCACTTGCCGCACTACAAAGATAAGTTAATCATTACAGGTTTGGGCGAACTTTCGAGAGAAGTCAGGATAAAAGCACCTGTATATGGCTCCGTTTTTTACTATGCTCCTCTTTCAATTGAATTTGCATCAGCACCCGGTCAAATCACAAAAGATGAGCTTGAGAATGAATGGGATCTAATTTAAGGTGCATACATGTCTCTTCAAATTGCAATTGTCGGCCTTCCAAACGTGGGAAAATCCACACTTTTTAACGCGCTGACAAAAAATCATACTGCTCAAGCGGAAAACTATCCATTCTGCACCATTGACCCAAACGTGGGGGTTGTTGAACTTCCGGACGAACGGCTAAACCGCCTTGCAGAACTAGTGCACCCGGAAAAAATTATTCCAGCTATTGTTGAATTTGTTGACGTTGCAGGATTAGTGAAAGGAGCAAGCGAAGGCGAGGGACTTGGAAATCAATTTTTAGCTCATATTAGGCAGTGTAACGCAATTGCCCACCTTGTAAGATTTTTTGAAGAAACAGACGTAATCCATGTACATGAATCAGTACACCCCAAGCGAGACCGTGAAATAATTGAATCCGAACTTCTCTTAGCAGACCTCCAAACGCTTGAAAAAAGAATGCATAAGGCTGCCGGTGACGCACGCAGCGGCGACAAAGAGAAAAAAATCTACTACGAACTGCTTGAAAAAGTTAACAAAGAAATGCAAAGCGGCCACCTAGCAATCCAGATAGACCTAAACAAGGATGAAAAAAAATTACTCCAAGACCTTCATCTAATCACTATGAAGCCCATGATTTACGTTGTAAACATGGACGAAAGCCGCGTAGGCACGGCAAACTTGGAAGAGATTCGCTGCAAACTTGAAATTCCAGAATCTGCAACAATTATCCCAATTTCAGCAAAGGTTGAAGCTGAACTAATCGGCTTTAGTGACGAAGAAGCAAGAGACTACCTTAAAACTCTCGGCCTTAACGAAACCGGTTTAAACAGAGTGATCAAAGAAGCATTCAAACATCTTGGACTTCAAACATATTTCACAGCAGGCCAAATAGAGGTTCGCGCTTGGACAATTAAACAAGGGATAGCCGCTCCGCAAGCAGCGGGAGTCATACATACAGATTTTGAAAAAGGTTTTATTCGGGCAGAAGTAATAAGTTATGAAGACTATATAGAATGTGGAGGCGAACAAGCGGCAAAGGAAAAAGGTCTTATGCGTCTTGAAGGAAAAGAGTACATTGTGAAAGATGGAGACATAATCCACTTCCGTTTTTCAAACTAATGCTAATAATTCCCGCAATTTTCATCCAGAACGGCAAAGCCGTCTCGCTCTACAAAGGTGAAGATAACCCTGAAAAAAAGACATATCACCGCCTTCCGGAATTTTACGCAAAAGAATTCCAAGAAGCAGGAGCAAAATATCTTGAGGTTATTGATCTGGACGCCAAAAACCGCAAACTTCTCCCAAATATACGTGCTGAATTTACAGGCGAAATATGGTGGGGAGGTGAAGTAAGAACAATAGAAGAAATTTCAGAATTGCTAGCAAATGGTGCAACCAGAATTATTCTTGGCACCTCAGCCAGCCCAATTTATAAAGAAGCACTTGAAAAATTCGGTGTTGAAAAAATTATGGCCGGCCTCAAAGTCCACTCAGACCCAGACGCTCCGGACAAATGCACAGAACTATCCGACCAAGGCTTCAAATACATAATCCTCCACGACCTAGAATCCCAAGGCACACTTTTCCATCCCAACTTTGATGTCATGGAAAAATGCTTCATTTTTTCAAACGCAAAAATTTTCGCATCCGGTGGCGTTGCGGATGTGCGTCACATAGACCTCTTAAAAAAAGCCGGCGTAACAGGAGTAATTATAGCTCGGGCATTGTACGAGCGACACTTGGATTTAAAGGACTTAATTCAGCGTTTTGAAGACGCATAATTTTTATTACATCCGGGATTTCACTTAGTACGGAAATTATCTCGTCATATTGGTTGATGTCCGTAATTTCAATATAAAACTCTAAAGTGCTGACTTTTGCATTTGCGGAATGCCAAGTGTTTGTTCTCAAAATATTAATATTTAGATCAGCAAGTTTTATTGAAACATCTCTTAAAAGCCCCACCCTATTCCTGCAATGAATCATAAAATGCACTCTGTAAACCTTTTTTGGATGCAAAGCATTCGGTAGCCGATTCAAAACATGATCATAAACATGCTCGTTTTCAGGATCTGTCATCTCACCAATTAATTTCTTTTCCTCCTGCAAAAATCTCATCAAATCTTGTATATCAATTGAACCTTCTCCAAGTGCATACATAAGAGTTTCCCAAGAATCCTTGTAAAAAACTGATGCTAACCATTCTTTTTGCGAGTCGTTTAAATAATCTCTATCAAATCCCAACACAGAAATCCTATTTTCAAACAAATCTATCGCTTCGCTAATGATTCTCTCCCTATTTTGCTTCTTCAAAAACTCACGAATTTTATTTTTTGCATTGCTGGTTTTAACAATATTAAGCCAATTCAATTTTGGCCCATAATTTGGATCACTACTGGTTTCAATTGCAATTACATCACCAGACATTAATTCAGCACTCAAATTTTTATTATTCCCATTCACAACAGCTGATACAGCCTTATTCCCAATCTCACTGTGAATAAGATAAGCAAAATCCAAAACCTGAGATCCCTTTGGCAAATCAACAACATCTCCTTTAGGCGAAAAAACAAAAATCCTGTCCTCAAAAATATCCAACTTCAGTTGATTCAAAAACTCTTTATTATTTTCCATATCTCTCTGAATATCCAATATTCTTTGTACCCACTCAGACTTATTTTTCATTCTTTTACGAACACTGCCACTGCGAATTTTATACGTATAAAAGAAGTGAGCAGCCACCCCATAAGTACACTCCAGATCCATCTCTTTTGTTCGAATCTGAATTTCAGTGATTGTGCCATCAACACCAAACACTGTTGTATGAATACTTTGATATCCATTTATTTTGGGGATTGCAATATAGTCTTTCAGCCGACCTGGTTTTGGCGTGAAATTCTGATGGAAAACACCTAGTACATGATAACAATCACCAACATTTTTTAAAACAACCCTAAGTCCAATCAAATCATAAATTTCCTGAAAAGTTTTCCCAGTATTCAACATTTTCTTGTAAATACTGTAGTAACTTTTTTTTCTCCCCCGAATTTGAAAATCATTTAACCCATTTTTTTGTAACAATTTCCGAACAATCTTTTTTGTGCGAATAAGCACATCCTTCTTTTTCAAAGCTGACTCTTTTGCAAGTTCCTCAATATTATTATATTCATCAGGAGAAATTGTCTTGAAACATAAATCTTCAAGTTCACTTTTTAGGTCCCAAATGCCCAACAAATTGGCTATTGGAACATAAATTTCTAACGTTTCTTTGGCAATACGCAGTCGCTTCTGAGGCTTCTCAATTGCATCAATTGTATACATATTATGCAATCTATCAGCCAATTTGATCAAAATAATCCTTGGATCTTGTGCACAATGAATAAATAACTTTTTCAAAGATTCAATTTGCCTTTCCTCCATATTATCCCTGTAATGGACCTTGGAAAGTTTTGTAATTCCATTTACTAAAAAACCCACTTTTTTTCCAAAAGCCATCTCAATATCCTCAAGTGTAAAATTCGTATCTTCAGGCACATCATGCAGTAAACAAGCCACAAGAGTATCTTCATCAACATGCAAGTCAGTCAAAATTATTGCAGCTTTTAAAGGATGGGTGACATACTTTGAACCATCCTTCCTTTTTTGCCCTTTATGAGCAGTTTTTGCAAAATTGTAAGCCTCAATTAATCTGTCTTCACGAAAATTGGGAAGATAAGCTCCCGCATTCTCCAATAATTGCGACATTAAGCTACTCATAGCCGTTTGACTTAAATTATACATCATTTTATAGTAACCTCACTTTTTGCGCAAGTTATGAAAACCAAAAGAAAAGTCCTTATTGGGATGTCCGGGGGCCTGGATTCATCCGTTGCAGCTGCACTCTTAAAAAAACAAGGACACGAATGCATTGGCCTTTACCTCAACGTTTGGACAGACCCAACTTTATTTTCTGACGAAGAAAAAAAACGTTTTCCTCAAAACAAATGCTGTTCTTTGGAATCCCTAATGATAGCTCGTTCAGTTTGCCAAGATCTAGGTATACCTTTTTATACCATGAATGTTGAACATGAATTTAAAGAGAAAGTCGTGGATTATTTTCTAAAAGGCTTCATAAATGGAGAAACACCAAATCCCTGCGTCATGTGCAACAAAACAATTAAATTTGGCGCAATGTTTGAAAAAATGAAAGCTTTAGGTTGCAACGCACTCGCAACAGGTCATTACGTGTACACAAAAAAACATCTAAATGGGCGAATTTCACTTTACCGCGGAAACGACCAAACAAAAGACCAAAGCTACTATCTTTACAATCTAACACAAGAAAAACTACAAAATCTTATCTTTCCACTTGGGAAAATGACAAAAAAACAGGTACGTGCACTAGCAAAAAAATTCAACCTCACAAAAGTCATGAATAAAAGAGAAAGCCAAGGAATCTGTTTTTTTCCTGAAAAAACTCCAGATGCTTTTCTAAGCCGTAATTTAAAAGAAGGGGAAGACTATCGTGAAGGCGAAATAAAAAATAAAAACGGTGAAATTTTGGTCACTCATAAAGGCCTTCCATTTTTCACAATCGGCCAACGCAAAGGAATTGGAATAGGGGGTGGGCCTGCACTTTTTGTCACCAAAACAAACCCAAAAGAAAATTCAATAATTGTCGGATCTGAAGAGGACCTTCTAAAAACAGAAGTAGAAATCCATAGTGCCAACTTTTTATCCGGAAATCCTCCCTCTGAAAAGAAAACTTATGATGTCCGCATAAGAAACCACGCTCATCTTCAGAAAGCTAAATTCAAACAAAAAGACGACAAAATCATAATAAGTTTCCAAAAACCCGTCCGCGCCGTTATGCCCGGCCAATCTTTAGTGCTATACAGCGGCTCAGAACTTATTGGAGGAGGCATAATGCAGTAAAAAAACGCCAAAATAATGGAAAAAAAGTCAGTTTTGTGGTACAATTAACCGATGGCAATGAATCAACTTCAACTTTTAATCACACGCTTGGCTTACCAAGCTGATAAAAAACTCCTTACAGAAGGAGAGGAAAGCTATTATAGACTGGATATTTCAGCGCATGAAACAGCCGTTTTGCCTCAAATTCCAAAAAAAATTATTCATAAAAGAATAAAACTATTTGACTCATTAGGGAGATATTTAATTACTGCAAGTTTAATCTTTGCAATGATTTTTGGAGTAACAAATTTTGCTGCATACACCAAAATATTACTTTCCGACCTACAAAAGTCGCTTCCTCAAAAAGAATTCTTACAAGGTTCAGTTCTCACCTTTGATCCATGGACAATAGAGCCAAAAAAGCAGCAATATCAGGAGAAACCCCTCACAGCTCTTGAAGAAGTAACCCTAAAACCCAACGACGGCATAATGCCTCTGCAAATGGCAGTCGCAAGTTACGAAAATAGACTAAGAATACCCGCAATTGATGTAAATGTACCAATGATGCAACCTGAACTTGGTCTGGAAGCTTTAAAATCAAATGACTGGAACGAATTGGAGAAAGAAATTCAAGACTCATTGCTCCAAGGAGCGGTACTTTACCCCGGAACCGCAGCACCTGGCACAAAAGGAAATACTTTCATAACAGGTCACAGCTCTAACGTTTTCTGGGAACCTAGCCCATACAACACACTTTTCGCGCTTCTGCCAAAAATTAAAGAAGGAGATGACATCTACGTCACCTATAACCAAACCGAATATCACTACAAAGTAACCAGTAAGAGAGAAGTTTCACCAAAGGACGTTGGCATTCTTGCTCAAGGTAACGGCTACAACCTCACATTAATGACCTGTACTCCGGTCGGGACAAACTTAAAACGCTTAGTTGTAAGCGCGGTACTTCAAACAGATTAATTTCCGTCTGCTGATTGTATTTTTTGAAGCAGCTCAGCCTCTGTTGCAGCCTCTGCTTGTTCAGCTTGCGCCTCCTCAGCTTTTAGCACTTTTCTTTCTTTGTCTCGCTCAAACTGATTCCATTCTTCAAGATGTTTTTGATTCAATTTTTGTAAATCATCCTGATACTGATCATCCAACTTTCTAAGTTGAGTAGCCTCTTCCTCTAAAATCACCCTAAGCCGTGAAACCTGTTCATCCGTCATAATTGGCAAAATCTGAAACCAATATTCTCGCTCCTCTTTTGACATGGACTCCGTAGCCAAAATTAGTTGTACCAAATCTGGATACTTGTCTTGAACAACCTGTGGAATATTATAATCCCCGGTTGCCCCGGCTCCAGTTGTACCTGTATTTGTTGGCGTGTTCTGGTCCATACTCCTAGTTTAACATGACTTAAATTATAAATAAATCCCCACCAATTTTTTCCAGCTGCTCTTTTTTGTATCTCAAATCCATAACCATATTTTGAACCTGAAAAGTAGGCTCAGAATTTGACTTTAAAAGAGAATATATATCTCTAATTCTGGCAAGCATATTTATTGCATTGAGGTCCGCTTTTCCTTTATCAGCATCACTGATTTTATCGTAAACCGTATGATTAATCAGAGATTCCGGCTTATATAGGTCAATTTGTTTGCCATCTACCATTTTCATAAGCATATCCAAAAATGTTTTATCCTCTGCTGAAAATCCACCTTGAGCACTCATAGGTTTATTAATCATTTCCTGAACCTTAGGATTGATCTCCTGATTGTCCGTAGAAGGATCATACAAAGGATTTATTTTTGTGCTATCATCCATATGCCTAAGTTTTAATTATTTTTATCTGCTAATTATACCATTTTTCTGAGATTTTCTCAAGTATGGACAAGGAAAAAGCAAAAGAACGAATCCGCCTCCTCCGCGAAGAAATATTAAAACTAAATTACAAATACTTCGTTTTAGACAAATCCAACGTATCTGAATCTGTTAGAGACGCCCTCAAGCGCGAACTTATTGAACTTGAAACCCTCTACCCTCAGTTTATAACCCCGGACTCACCAACTCAACGCGTTGGCTCGGTCCTCTCTGGAAAATTCGCAAAAATCCGCCACAAAACCCGCAAATGGAGCCTTGCAGACGTTTTCAGTCTTGAGGAACTAAAAGATTGGGAAGAAAGAGTCGAAAAAGCAGTAGGTCAGGCAAAATACGTAACCGAACTCAAACTCGACGGCTTAAACATTACAATCTGGTATGAAAAAGGACTCCTGAAAAAAGCCATCACCAGAGGAAACGGCGTTGAAGGGGAGGACGTAACTCATGCAATTCGAACAATAAAATCCGTCCCACTCAAACTTTTCCAAGAAGTCACAATAGAAGTTTCCGGTGAAGTTTTCATGCCAAAAAAAAGCTTCGCTTCACTCAACAAAGAAATGGCTGCGCAGGGCAAACCGCCTTTTGCAAATCCCAGAAATTCCGCAGCCGGCACAGTCCGCCAATTAGACCCGCGAGTAGCGGCAGAAAGAGACCTTCAAATGTACTTTTACAGTCTGGATGAAGGGCCATTTGATCCCAAAACCCACCAAGAAAAACTGGAAACCCTGCAAAACCTAGGACTTCCTGTAAATCCACAATATCAGGTTCACGCCTCAGCAGAAAACTCAGTCGCTTACCTGGAAAAATGGCAAAAAAAACGTGACACTCTCCCATATGAAATCGACGGTGTTGTTTTCAAAGTAAATGACATTTCTCAGCAAAAAACTCTGGGATTCACCGCCAAATCACCAAGATGGGCGGTCGCCTATAAATTTCCCGCACAGCAAACTTCAACAATCTTGAAAGACATTACAATTCAAATTGGCCGAACCGGCGCCGCCACCCCAGTCGCAGAACTTAAACCCGTTTCAGTAGCCGGCTCGGTAATCTCAAGAGCAACTCTCCACAATGAAGACGAAATCCGCCGCAAAGATGTCCGCATTGGTGACACTGTCATCATTCAAAAAGCCGGCGACGTCATCCCTGAAGTTGTTGAAGTAATCCAGTCATTGAGGACTAAAGACTCAAAACCATATAATTTCCCTCATTCATGCCCTCTATGTGGCGAAAAATTAATCCGTCCGGAAGGTGAAGCAGCCCACAGATGCGAAAATCTTTCTTGTCCGGGCCGCAAGCGCGAATCTTTCATTCACTTCATCTCAAAAGGCGCAACAAACATTGATTCACTCGGTGAAAAAGTCGTTGACCAGCTTATCGAATTCGGATTCGTCAAAGACCTTGCAGACTTTTACACCATCACTAAAGAAAACCTCTTAGAACTCCCACTTTTTAAAGAAAAACGCGCTCAAAACATACTCGACTCCATTGAAAAATCCCGCACCGTAGCAATGTCTCGATTCCTATACGCACTTGGCATCCGCCACGTTGGGGAGCAAGGCGCCAAATTGATAGTCGAGCATCTTCAAACCCTCACAAACGAATCTCCAACACCAAAAACTCTTGTAAACCTTCTAAAAAAACTAAGCGTAGAAGACTTAACAAATATTGAAGGAGTAGGGGGAATTATTGCCAAAAGTATATACGACTGGATTCGCGAACCAAAACACCAAGACCTCCTTGAAAAATTCGACCACCTTGGTCTCAAACTCACCTGGCCACCAAAAAAAACAACAACTTCGCAGGCAAGCGGAAAAACATTTGTAATATCAGGCACTCACTCCGCCCCAAGAGACCAACTAAAAACTTTAATAGAATCTGCCGGCGGCCATGTAAGCGGATCCGTAAGCGCAAAGACTGACTTTCTATTGGCAGGAGAAGATGCTGGTTCAAAACTTGTAAAAGCAAAAGCTCTTGGCATAAAAATAATTAACGAAACTGATCTAAATTCATTGTTGAAATAGGGATCTTGACAAAAATGAGAACAGCCTATAATAAGACTGTCTTTAAATATATTTGCGATCTTGGAGCTAGGCAGTGAAAAAGTGAATCCAGAAGAATATCAAATTGATGATAATCTTACTCAATATTCAAATAACCCAAATGTTATTCGAATACTGGCTGGTGATTATTTCCCAGGAAATTGCCCTTTAATGAAAAAACTACATGAAGCAACTCTTTTTAAAAAAGAAGATGAACATTTTGGAGAACTAACTTTGATATATGTAAAAAATCAGTTCGGCAAATACGAACTTATTGGATCTATGAAAATGAAAGGAGATAAATCAATACTTGCTCTTAAAACAATTATCGACGCAGAAGGAAAAACTACAATGACATCTGGTCAAGTATATGCCGCTACTGTGGACACAACAAGAATGGCTATCAAAGCTTTTGCATCTCAAGGGAAATGGGCAAAACTGTATCTTGATTCAATCCAAATCACTTATGTTTCACAACTTTTTTCATCTTTAGTAGCAGAGAATATTTCTAAAATCCTTTCCTCACCTCCGCCACAACTCTAAATGAGCCAGTAAAAACAACTAATTTAGGCGTTTCTTCCAATTTTAATTCACTCAAAAGTTGCTCAACAGTGGTTTTCGGCAACTGATCAGGAGGAGTACTTGCCCTTGGATGATCAAGTTCAAGCCATACGGTGCGCCCAATAGGGAACAGTGTCCATAAATCCTTCGGCTTGTCTTTCAAGGTATGGATAGCCCAAAGAGGCAAGGGTAGACCATGTTCCTGCGCATAAGTTAAAACTCGCCCTTCCAGCGAACGAATACTATCGTAAGTATGAGCACCATCCAAAATCAGAACATGTTCATCCATTTTCAATACCTCGAACCTTCCCGGAATAATCAATTTTGCAAGTGCATCCAAAATCTTAGAATCTAAAACAACACCCAATTTCTCCAAAGCAAAAAGTGCTAATCCTGTGCTTTCCGGATTGTGATAATTCAACTCAGCGGATGGAGCAATTTCAACTTTAAAACCCGCGTCCTCAATTGTTTGCATAACTGCAGCATCCTGACTAGAAGCAGTCAAAAGTGGCACTCCCGGCCTGCAAATGCCTAATTTTTCCAAAGTGATTTTTTTTAACGTATCTCCCAAAACCTCCATGTGTTCAAGCTCAATATGCGTAAGAATTGTTAAATCCTTCTTTTCAATTCGATTTGTAGCATCCATTTTTCCACCCCATCCACATTCTAAAATAATATAATCACACTCCTCTTCCTCAAAACATAAAAAAGCCGCTTCCGTCAAAGCTTCAAACTCGGAAAGTTCCTTACCTATTTGAACTTTTTCCAAATAATCATCCAGTCTTTTCCTGGGAATAGAAACTCCATTTATTCGAATCATTTCTTCCTCGCTTAAAATAAAAGGGGAGGAAAACAAGCCTACTTTGAATCCGCTTGCTCGTAGTCCCTCGGAAATAAGCCACGCAACTGTTCCTTTACCTTTCGAACCTGCAATATGTACAACTTTTGCCCTCATTGCATTAAAAATTAAATTTTCTCATATGTCACATCCCAACCTAATTCCTCTTCCGGAGTGACCTCAGACACAATTCGACCACTATCAAGCTCACATTCAATTTTATATTGTGTTCCCAAAACTTTTGCAAAGGCATTTTCAATTGCAACTACGGCCTCAGGAGCTTTAACTTTTTCAATATGAAAAGCACTGGTAAAAGCAAACTTAAGTAGGTTACCCTCCATACTTTTCAAATTCCCCGTCTGGAAAGAGAGCCTAATTGAAGGATTTTCCAACGCAGAATAAACAGCAGGCAATTGCTGCTTCAAAGCATCCAAATGCATCAATTTTTCCTGCCTTTTAGGCTGCTCCACCTGAACCAAAGGCTCTTTAACTTCATTCTTTGCAACAGGTTTTTCAACATTCACCGTTTCCGACTGCGTAGCGCGAATAACCGCAATTTCAAGAGGCAATTGAGCAATAGAACTGAATTTCAACTTAGCCCAAGCGCTGTCAAACATTTCAATCCAATTGAGAATTTTTGGCACAATAGCTTTCTTTTCTTCCTTTATGGCAATATGCAATTTTTGCCTCAACAAGCCCAAAAAAGTAACAGTAAATTGCTTCAAGTCATAGCCATCATTATGAAGCGACTCAATAATTTTCAGTCCCTTTTGAGTATCAAAGCTCCCTAGCGCCCCATACAAATCATCACACGACTGATGGCTGGTAAGACCCAACCGCTCTCGTGCCAATTCCTCAGTCAATTTCTCATTTGAAAATTGTTCCAAAAGCGAAATAGCATCACGCATTCCACCCTCAGAATATCTTGCAATTAACTCCAAAGCCCCAAATTCAAACTGCAAATTCTCCTTTGCAGCAATAAACTTTAACCTTTCCACAATGTCCTTATCTGAAATTCGCTTAAAATCATATCTCTGACATCGAGAAATAATGGTTTCCGGAATCTTATGAATCTCCGTTGTTGCCAAAATGAAAAACACGTGTGAAGGCGGCTCTTCCAAACTCTTTAAGAGAGCATTAAACGCTTCCTTGGTCAGCATATGGACTTCATCAATTATGTACACTTTTGACTTCGCCCGGGTCGGTGCTAGTCTGATTTTTTCCCTTAAATCACGAATATCCTCAATCCCACGGTTTGATGCTGCATCAATTTCAATCAAATCAATTAGCTCACCCTTACCGTTTGCCTGACAAATATCACACTCCAAACATGGCTCACCGCTTTCTTTTCTGGATTCACATTGAATAGCTTTTGCAATCAATCTGGCCGTACTTGTTTTCCCTGTTCCCCTCGGTCCGGCAAAAAGGAAAGCATGTGAAATACGTCCGGTCTTCAAAGCTTCCAATAGAGTAATTTTCGCAGCCGACTGCCCAATTAAATGATCAAAACTATTCGGTCGATATTTTCTGTAAAACGCAAGACTCATTTTTTGTATTTATGAGTGGCCATCTTAACACGGAACACAAAACATCACTAGAAAAATGATATTTATCACGCGTTTTAACCTGTCGATGATTTTGTGTTTTTGTAACCCGTAAGCAAAAAAAGAAAAAGAAAGGAGAAGCAAAACCAAACTCAAATCAACTTTTGGGTTACAAAAACACAAAATCATCGCCCTTCAATCACTTCTTTCATAGCTTTTTTAAACGCCTCAGTTGAAAATTTACCAGCATGTTTGGCAATTTCATTAGCATTAAAATCCTTCTCATTAATGAGAAGCTGCGTCAGACCTTCTTCCATACTGCTCACCGACTGTTCATCAAAAAACTGCCCGGTTTTTCCTTCAATTACAGTTTCAGTCAATCCACCGCGGCCATAGGCTAAAACTGGCTTACCACAGGCCATGGCCTCAATTGGTGCAATACCAAAATCCTCTTCACCGGGGAAAATAAACGCCCTGCAATTTTCCAAATATTCACGCACAACTTCGTCAGACTTAAATCCTAAGAAATCAATATTTGAAGCTGCCATCCCGGAAAGACGCTTTCTATCCGGACCATCTCCAATCACAATCAGTCGCTTCCCAAGTCTATTAAAAAGCTCTACAGCTAAATCAATGCGCTTGTAGGGAGTCAAAGTAGACACAATTAGAAAATACCCCTCATGCTTTCCATGAACTTCAAACTCAGAAACATCCACAGGCGGATAAATCACTTCAGACTCCCTCCTGTAATATTTCCAAATTCTATTTTTTACCGTTTTAGAATTCGCAATGGGTACGTCCACGCGACTCGAAGCCATATAATCCCAAAGCCGAACCTTATGAAGCAGTTTAGAAACAGCAATTTCACCCGCCAACCCCAAATTCTGCTCCTTCAAATATTCATGAGTGTAATCCCAGGCATATCTCATTGGACTATGATAATAACAAATATGTTTGGTCTCCAAATTGGTAATAATGCCATGTGCATAAGCACTACTGCTACTTACAACTACGTCATATCCACTAAAATCAAATCTCTCAACAGCACCAGGCATTAAAGGGAACATCATTTTATGCATGCCCGGCAAAAAACGCGGATATTTTTGCAAATAAGAAGTCCTTACGCGTTCAGGTGGAAACATTTCCCCGCAAACTCTTTTATCATATAGCAACGTATAAACCGGCGCGTCCGGATACATATCCATCAAAACCTTGAGAACACGCTCAGCTCCCCCCAATCGGAGTAAAAAATCATGGACGAATGCAATCTTCATACATAAAAAATTTTATAATGTTTTCTGAAAATTCGCCATCATCTTATCAGCAGCTTTTTTCCAAGAAAATTCTTTAAGTCGCAGCGTACCTTTCTTAACAAGTTCATTTTTTAGTTTAGGGTCATTTAAAATTTTAATCATCTGTTTTGCAAAACCCTCAGAATCACCTGGCTCGGAATATAGTGCAGCATCTCCCGCAACTTCATGCAAAGTTGGGATAGACGAACAAATAACAGCACATTCACTGTCGAAAGCTTGCAAAATAGGCATACCAAAACCTTCCTCGCGAGAGGGAAGGACTAAAGCGGAAGCAGACCTAAAAAGCCCAGCAGCATCTTCCTCTGAAATATATCCGGGAGATAAAATTGTACCCTGTAAATCATGGTCTTCCATCCGCCTAAAAAGATCACCCCAACCATGACCATACATGCCACCCAAAAACAATCGCCCTTTTGAATACATTTTTTGTACAATCTCCCAGGCATCAAGCAGCACCAAAAGATTCTTTTTTGTCTCAAGTCGCCCAATAAACAAAAATAATGGATCATCTTTCTCCAATTGATAATGATTCATAACTGCCTTGACTTGAATTTCATTGATTTTTTTTATTGGTAGACAGCCATGATGCACCACAACAATTTTCCCCTCTTTACATTTGTAATATCGAATTAAATCCTCCTTAACCGCAGAGGTGGGAACAAAAACTTTCTTTGCTCGTCTGAGTGCCCGTCTTGTGCTCCAAGCCAAATAAAAACTTTGAAAAGCGCCATACGCCATTGGATATTTTTCAAAAGCAACATCATGAATTGTCACAAAAGAATTCCTAGGTGCAAAAAATGGCAAAACATGCGACGGAATAAACAAAACATCAGGTCTATGCAACAGCATCTCTAAGCTCAATCTCACAACTGTCCACAGACGAGGCAACCAAAGCACGCGCTGCAACTTTTCAGGAAATCCCTCAATTCTACGTGGCGTATAAAGTCTTATCTCAAAATCCTCATTCTCATCAATCAAAGCCTTTATAATTTCAGTGCTATACCTCTCAACACCAGTTGGATGCTCTCTGGCACTGCGCGACGCATCAATCCCAAGGATTTTGCGGTTTTCTTTCACGATCAGCAAGGGTTAGTGCAGAAACATTTTGGATCCCGGCTTCAAGTAAAACTTTCCGGCACGCAAGTAATGTGGATCCGGTCGTCACTATATCATCCACAAGCACTATATGGCTATCCTTTGACGGCGGTTTTAGAACTTGAAACGCATTTTGCATATTAGCCATCCTCTCAACCTTTGAAGACCTCAAAGCCTGCACCTCAGTTTGCCTAACGCGACAAAGTCCATAAAAAACCTGAGCACCCGTCATTTTTGCCACCCATTTTGCCAGCAAGGCAGCCTGATTATAACCACGCTCATTCTCACGTGTTTTATGCAGTGGTATAGGAACCAAATAACTTTCCCTCGGGTCAAAAGATAAAAGCGAAAGCGCAGCCGCCATATAAGGAACAAAAATCCGGAAAATATCCGCTTGGTGAGAATATTTAAAAGGGTGAATTAGCCTCTCTAAAATGGAATTCGCCTGATAATACATGCTTGTGCAGACCTTCAAATCATCAATCTCCCTAATATGCGGCGAAAAAACTAAATGCTTAAAACAATCCTCACAGAGCGGCTCACTCAAATATCCGCAAGAAAGGCAGGGGGAGGGGAACAAAATCTTCAATATTTGATGAATCATAACAAAAATATACACCGTAGCACCTGAAAAAAACCTGAATTTTTTTTTACAAAAAAAAATGCTAAAATTTCCTTAACTATGAAATCCAAAAATAAACGTTTTCCTCGCCCAAGAGTAGTGAGAGAAAAATCATGTGGAATTATTGTTTTCCGCACTGAGAACAGCATAAGAGAGTACCTTCTTCTTCATTACCCCGGAGGACACTGGGATTATCCCAAAGGCCACGTTGAAGAAAGAGACTCATCAGAAAAAGAAACTGCATGCCGTGAACTACAAGAGGAAACTGGCATAACAAAAATAAAATTCATACCAGGCTTCCGCGAACCCATGTATTATCAATTTTTCAGAGGAAAAAGCGAACTTGTAAAAAAAACCGTAGTATATTTTTTAGCAGAAGTTCAACAAATTGATGTTGTTATTTCATTCGAACACCAAGGCTTCATTTGGCTTCCATATTCAGAAGCAATGAAAAAACTAACATTTGAAAATGCCAGAAATCTGCTTAATATAGCTGAGGACATAATGCAATCCCACACAAAAAATGGATATTAAAGAATTAATTGCTTTTGTTACCTTGGTCCCTGCACTCGCATGGTTCGTTAACGCATTTATAAAAATCTACAAACTCTACCAAACGCACGAAAAAGAAATTAAAGAAAAAGTAAAAGAGACAACTGAGGATTTGAAGGAAAAAGCTAAAGAAATTTCGGAAAAAATCACCACGCCGCCTCAATCGACACCACAAAACCCAAATGACAAACAAGACGAACAACTTTACTGAACTTTACGCGGCGCTCAACTCCAAGCAAAAAGAAGCGGTAGATCACATTGAAGGCCCAATGATGGTCCTTGCCGGACCGGGAACCGGGAAAACGCAAATAATTGCAATGCGAATCGCCCGCATTTTGCTTGAGACGCAAATGGATCCGCAAAATATCCTTTGTCTGACTTTTACTGAATCTGGTGTTGTAGCAATGCGCAAACGTCTTTTGGAAATTATTGGGACTTCTGCTTATTACGTTCGCATTCACACTTTCCATTCCTTCTGCAATGACGTCATTAAGGAAAACCCGGAAAAATTTCTTTTCACTCGTGAACTGGAGCCGCTCACAGACGTAGAACGAATCATTTTCTTTCGTGAAATTTTGGACGGTTTTCCACTTAAAAGCCCTTTAAAACCATATGGGGACCCTTACTTCTACCGTTACGACATTGAAAAATCCATACAAGACTTAAAGCGTGAAAACATAAGCCCGGAAAAATTCGAACTTTCACTTTCAGAAATTGAAAATTTTCTCACAAATTTCGCCTCCCAAATTGAATCATTCATTGAAATTCACGGTCGTACTCTGAAAGAAGAGGACATCATCAACATTGCAAATCTTCTGCCCGCTTCACCCTTCACATCAGCCTTTGAAGAATTTTTCAATTCAGACTTCCAAAGCGAACCGGAAAGAAAAAAAGCCCGCACCGCCCTCAAAAACCAAGTAAAAAAAATATACCAAAGCCTCACAACCAGCCTTCCCAAACAAAAAGAATTAGCCCAAATTTACCGAGCCTATCAAGAAAAACTTCGTCTTAGCGGCCGCTATGACTTTGAAGACATGATCATTTTTGTGGTCAACAAGTTCAATGAAGACCCAAATTTCCTACTAAGCTACCAAGAACAATTTCAATACATCCTGGTTGACGAATATCAAGACACCAATGGCGCCCAAAATGAGGCAATCCGTTTGCTTGGTAGCTATTTTGAGAACCCAAACATATTTGCAGTAGGGGACGACAAGCAATCAATTTATCGTTTCCAAGGCGCCTCACTTGAAAACATCCTATTTTTCTCAGACCTCTACAAAACAGACATCCAAATTGTTTCACTCAAGGAAAACTACAGAAGCACACAAACAATTTTAGACGCCGCCGACTCAATAATTAAAAACAATGCACTCGGTATCCACACGGTTTTCCCGGACCTTTCAGAAAATCTAAACGCAGCGCTTCAAAAACAGGAAAATCAAATTCAAATTGCTGAATTTTCAAGCACCCAAACGGAAAACTATTTCTTAGTAAAAAAAATCCAATCTTTGATAGATAACGGCACCCAAGCTTCAGAAATTGCCGTTCTTTATAGAAATCACCGTGACGCTCAAGACCTAATTGACCTTTTTCTAAGGCTTAACGTCCCGTTTCGCCTGGAAGCAGGAGAAAACATACTTGAAGACCGCTACATCCAGAAACTTTTGAACATTTTTTTCTACCTTGAAGACCAAACCAATGAAGAACAACTTTTCTATATTCTAAATTATGATTTTTTTGGGATCGACCCGCTTGAAGTCGCAAAATTATCAATCCAAGCTGCAAAATCCAAAAAATCATTTTTTGATTCCATCCACGATGAAAATTTCCCATCAGCCAAAATCAAAATAAATATGGAAAATTTTGCAAACTGGAAAAAAATTGAAGTAAACCAAACATTTTCAGAATTTTTTGAGCACGTAATTAGAGAATCCGGCTACCTAGATTTCATCCTGAATCTTCCGGAAAAAATGGAACATTTGAACCGCCTAAACACTCTTTTTGATCTTGTTAAAACTTTAAACAGATCAAATCATGCCCTTCACCTAAAGGATTTCATTGAATACATAAAAATTCATAAAGAAAACAATCTATCAATTAAATCAGAGGAACTTCAGACAAAAAAAGATGCTGTTCGTCTAATGACAGCCCACAAGTCAAAAGGACTCGAATTTGAATATGTCTTCATAATAAAATGCACAGATAAAAACTGGGGGAACAAACCATCAATGGAAAGAATCAAACTTCCATTTAACCTTCTCACAAAAACCACAACCCAAGACAAAAAGGAAAGAAATGAAGACGAAAGAAGACTTTTTTACGTAGCCCTGACTCGCGCAAAAAAATGTGCATATCTCACATACGCAAACAAAAACGAAAACCAAAGAGACCAAGTCCCATCACTATTTCTTCAAGAAATAAATAAAGAACTAACAGAAAAAATAGACACAAAACAAATTGAGGATGAAGCAGAACAAAGATTCCTGACAGTCTTTGCCCCAAAACCAACAAAAGAGCTACAGGAAGCGGAAAAATTATTCGCAACAAGCCTGCTTGAAAACTACAAAATGAGCGTCACCCATCTTAATAATTATTTGAGATGCCCAAGATATTTCTACTACAAGAATTTACTTAGAACCCCAAGTGCCAAAAACTTCTATACCTCTTTTGGCTCCGCAATTCATGAAGCCCTCCGCTCATTTTCAATTGAATACAAAAATCCGCAAAAACCCACCAAAGACTATTTATTGCAAAGTTTTGAAAAATATCTCAAAAGGGAAGTGCTTTCAAAACAAGATTACCGCGTAGGTCTGGAATTGGGGCAAAAAACCCTTTCGGACTATTACGACACCTACCAGCAAGAATTCACCTCAAATGTACTCCCTGAATACGACTTCAGCACCCATGGCGTAAATTTAGATGGCATACCACTCACCGGAAAATTGGATAAAATTGAAATCTTGGATGAACAATCAAAAACAGTACACGTTGTAGACTACAAAACCGGCAATCCGGACTCAAAATCAAAAGAACTTGCAGAAGGCGGCGAATACAGAAGACAAATTGCCTTTTATAAGCTTCTCTGCGACTTATCTCCGGTTTTCCCATACAAAATGGTTTCAGGAGAAATTGATTTCGTCCAAAAATCAAATCGACAGGATGCATTCAAAAAACAAAAATACACAATCACACAGGAGGAGCTTTCAGAACTTAAGGAAACAATCACATCAGTATATTCAGACATAAAAAATCTCAAATTCCTCTCAAAAGACGAATGGAATTTTTGCGGTGAATGCGTCTACTGCAAAGAACTCTAACGACTAACCAATCTCACATATTTCGCTTCGAGTTGGCCTTCAACCTGATCCCCAACAACAATAACAGTCACTCCAGGTACAAAATTACTTAAAGAAATATGCCCCTTAAACTCAGTATTCTCTTTATCCACAATTACAACACGCTCATCACCATTTTTTGTAAGTAAAACTGCTCTATAAGTGCCTCCACCAATTTCTTCAAGGGTTGCAATTTCACCAATAGCAGACAAATCTTGAATCAACTCAGATTCCACCATGGGCTTCAAAACAGCATCTGCAAGAAACCTCCTAGAACTGAGATCAACATCACCCCTAACCGTTTGAACAAATTCTCTAACAATTTCTTGAGTCTCTTTTTGATGAGCCTTATAACCCTGATCATGTCCAACAACCATTCCTGAAGCAAATGCTCCGCCAACTAAGGCTACATTTAGTACAACCAACACAACAGTCATCAATTTTTTATTACTAAGCAGCTTTTTCATAAACTAAGTGTGAATTGATACGTAGTAATCTCGCAAAATAGTATATAACAAAAAGAACAGAACCCATAAGCAAACTCATGGACAAAAGTGGTAGTCTTTCCAAAATAGCCATAAAACCAGTAGAAGAAAATAAAATGCTTGGGGCTTTAATCATTGTCAAAATATACAAAACCAAATCAGACTCAATCACACTCAACACCAGACCAGTTAAACCATAAAAAGCAACAAGCAAAGCAAACAAAGTTACAACCCCAGATTTAATAATTTCCCACCGGGAAAGAAAAACCGCACGCTTTTTTACTCGTATAGAAATCTTTGCAGACAGATCCACAGGAACTTTTATGTCCGGTACAAAATTTTTCAACATTGTTTCAATATCTTTCATTTTTTGGAATAAATTTGAGCTTCTAGAATAACTTTTAGTTTTGATTTTGCCCTATTGAGGTGAACTTTTACGGTACTCATAGGTAACTGTAGTATATCTGATATTTCTTGATAAGACAGGTCTTCTGTGTACCTCATCTGCAAGATTATCTGATACTTCTCCGGTAACTTTTCTATAGCCTCTCTTACAATTCCTGCCTCTTCTTTTGACTGAATTCTCTCGTGAGTACCGGGACCACTATCCTCAATCATTGATTCAAATTCTCTTTCATCCTCATCAGTTGTCATGTCCGAGAAGTTGAAACTCTTTTTCTTTTTAGCCAGATTCCTACATAGATTTACACAAATTGTCATCAACCAAGGCTTCAAATTCAATTCCGACTTTGGATGCTTTATGAGGTTCTCATAAGCCTTTAGGAAGGTATCTTGGGAAACATCTTCTGCATCCTTTGGATTCCTGGTAAACTTATATGCTAACCTGAAAACGGGAGACGAATACCTCTCAATTATTGCATTGAAAGCTTCATTATCACCGGCTTGAAAAGCATCTAGGAGTGCATTATCTGATTGTTCAGTCATTGTTTTTACTATTGCGCTCCACAGTATAATACAAAATGAAACAAAAAAAGTTACATTTTTGTAACATAAATTTCATTTAGATGTTTAATACTAATAAATCATTGATTTATTAGTATAATTTTTAAAAACAACGGAGAGTCTTCAGGGAAAAGACTCGTGAAACATCCCCCCAAACCGCGTGGATAGGGGGGATTTTGCATAACTTTCAATTATAATAAAAACATATATAATATGAACACAATAATGTTTTATCCACACCAAATGAAAAAAGAAACAGCATACAAGAAAGAAAGCGTATTTATTGCTCTGCTTATTATTACTTTAGCAGAAAGCGTAGTACTACTAGGTTTACTGGCAAAAGTAATTTTTTCTTCAAACTAACAAGCAAACTAAGTAGTTCTGGTGGGCGATACAAGACTTGAACTTGTGACCTCCACAATGTCAATGTGGCGCTCTAGCCAGCTGAGCTAATCGCCCGGAAATGAGAATCGAAGAAGTGCTTGCACTTCTGAGATTTGAATAGAGGGCGGAAGCCCCTTAGGGAGCTAATCGCCCGGAAATTCGGGCCAAATTCTACTTTACAATGTAAAGTCCCGCAAGTGGTCCTGCAGTTATAGCTTTTCCATATCCGTTTAACTCATTCAAAGCACTTTCTTTATCCAAAGGACCCTCTTTTTCAATTAATCTGACAATAGCAGCAGTAATATAGGCAGTAGCTTGTGAGGTTCCACTCTTATATCCATACTTATTTCCAGGTAGCGATGACCAAATTGCAGTCCCATAAGAAGCAATATCAACCCAATCACCAAAATCTGACTTAGTCATCATTACGCCATTATTATCAACAGAGGCGACGGCAATACTGGAAGGATAGGTGGCAGGGTAGAAGCCTTCACTTGAACTCATATTCCCAGCAGCAGAAATGACCAAAATCCCGTTTTCTGCAGCTTCATCAGTAACAGTTTTCAGTGCGGTGGAAGGACTTAAAACACCAAAACTAGTATTAATTACATCAACTTTCGTATCAATTGCCTTGTCAAAAGCAATAATAACATTAGAAAGTTTACCACCATTAATATCAACAATTTTATAAGGAATAATAACCGCATCAGGAGCCTGCATTCTTATTATCCCTGCAATATGAGTGCCATGGCCAACATCGTCATACATATTTATACTGTCATCCACCACATTCCAGCCTGATTCCAGATGTTCATCATCAAAAATCTCATGTTCCGGATCAACTCCACTATCCACAACAGCAACACGCACAGGATTATATGGTTTTTTTGCTTCCGTTTTTATATCACTAATTTTTTCCTCAAATTCAGGGGAAAGTCTGTAAACTGGATATCCTGACAGGTCAATTTCTTGATCAACTTCAACATCTTTAAATTCCGGCACTAAACTTTTATATTGAATAGCAAGCGCCTCAAGTTGAGCATTTGAATACTCTTTTTGTGGTTCAAGAAGAATAACACTATCACCATCTTTGTCATCATGAATTGTAGCTAAAAGTCCTTTGTAAGTCTGCACTTTTTCATCAGGTACATATAAGACATTAGACTCATATAAACTAGAAACTAATCTAGAATTGCTGTCATGTAATAAGTCCTCGACTAAAACCATCTCATTTGTATAATTTAATTCCTTAAATGTACGTAAAGAGGTTTCGGAAAAACCAGTTGCCATATCATTACTAAGAGTTTTTAACGACAAATAACTAAAAAACACAGCTACGCCTAAAGTAAGTAAAACAGGAGCATTTTTATAGACTTTCAATAGCAAATTATTGTGGAGATTAGACATCATTTTAACCTGAAGCCGACCCGATAATACTGGAAAATGAAAAAAAAGACTAGACAAGATTAAAAAAATACTATATATTCAGACCTTATTTGACAAAACGTCAAGTATCAAAAAGCAAAAATATTCTAGAAAACAAAAAACTAATTGTATCTTACGGTTGCGGAGGACCCTTAAAATGGCGTGGAGGGGGTCCTCTTTTCATATCCGGTTAAAAATGATAAAAGTTAAGCATGGATTTATCTGTTATTATTCCCGCGTACAACGAATCTAAGCGACTAAAAAAAACACTTGAAGAGGCTTTATCCTTTTTTTCAGATAAATTTGAAAATTTCGAAATAATTCTAGTAGATGATGGAAGTACAGACGAAACTCTAATTTCAATTAATTCTTATAGATCCAACCCAAATTTGCGAATTATCACTTATTCTGAAAACAGAGGGAAGGGATACGCAATAAAACAGGGAGTTTTAGCAGCCAGAGGTGAAATAGTTCTCTTTATGGACGCCGACGGAGCAACTCCAATCTCAGAATTTAATAACTTATTAACATTTTTAGGAGAAAACCCAGTAGTAATAGGATCTAGATATCAAAAAATGAGTTCAATAGAGATAAAACAGCCATTCTACAGAATAATTATTGGGCGAATAGGGAACTATCTCATTCAAAAAAGTCTGCTTCCCGGGATTGAAGATACCCAATGTGGCTTTAAAATGTTTAAAAATGATATTGCAAAAGAACTTTTTGAAGATTTAACCATTGAAAGGTTCGGATTTGATATTGAAATATTAGTAAAAGCTCACCAAAAAGGTTATAGCATTGTAGAAGTCCCAGTTTCGTGGCATCACCAAGGCAGCAGTCGCATCAGACCAATAAAAGATTCATTTAGAACTTTTAAAGATTTCCTTAAGATAAAAAAAAGATTACAACGTTGACCAACAGCTAATAAACCAGTATAATATAAAAAGCGAGAGCTTGATTCTTTATAAGAGTTTTCATACACTCACATAGTAATAAAAAAATGACAGACAACAATTTCAATTCGAACTATACAGGTGGCTTTGTTCACGGAGGACAAGGTGATCAAGGTGATCAAAATGGTCAACAGGGTATAAACCCAGTACAGCCGGTACAACCGGTACAGCCGGTACAACAACCACAACCAGATCCAATGCAAGAACCTGGAGCAGGAAGTTTCCCATCTCAGCCACCAATGGCAGGTATGAGACCGCCAACGCCTCCCGCACCTCCCCAAGACCCATCTTTGGAGGGTTACTTTTTTGGAAGCAAAATGAAGGATTTCAAAACAACAATAGTTCTGCCTCAAAACGAATTAACTTTTGATGAAGCAAAATTCCTAAATTTGCTAGCCGGTTCAATTTCTCTATCTCTCGAAGAAAAAAAGAAAATAATCGACTCAATCCCAAAATTAAAACAAGCCCAAGTCGACGAATTGATGAGAATCTTTGAAGAAGAAAGGTCAAAATTTATTGAACTTTCACCCAAACACGCAGCTCAGCTAAAAAAATTGGAAGATCAGTATGCTAGCGAATGGAAAGATTTAGAGTTAAAATACAAAGCGGAAGCAAAAAGCCAAGAAGATGCAGGTAAAGCAGAAGAGATAAGAAAACAACTGGGGCTCTAAAATTCAACTTTTCATTCATTCACCTCCGCGCCATGAAAAAGAATAATTTCTTCATCCTAACAAGTTTAGGTTTATTGTTATTACCAATCGCTTCCTGTAAAAAACCCGTAATTGAGGAACCAACAATTCAAGAATCAGAGCCACTCTCAGCTGTTGATGCAGAAATCCCAGATATTTTCGAGGGCTTAAGTGATGAGGAAATAGACACCTACTATGAAGACAAATCGAAAGAACAAGAAGAACTGTTCAGCAATGCAGTAATTCATTATGACGAATCCATGTGTGACCAGCTTGAGGGTGAAACCATGCAGACATTTTGTCTAAGAAATGTAATTACGACAAAAGCAATAGCAATGAATGACATCAATATCTGTAACGAACACAAATCAGAAAGTGATGCAGAAGATTGTGAAGAGTTATACAGCCAAGCACACGAAACACCCCCAGAAGTTGAAGATATTAGTACAAAAGAAGAAGTAATTTTTTAAAACTAATTCATCGGGATATGATTTGTGGCATCAGGGCTATAACATATAGCCTGCACTTTCATTGGTGAAGTACTTGTAAATCCGTTACAAATCACATTTGGGGGACTAAAAGGTGCTGATGTACCCAACATTCTTCCAGAAGTCGTCTCTTGAAATGCAAGACAAGCAATCATTTCATCATCATCATCACAACTTACTGAAAAACGCTTCATCTGATTAAAAGCAGTACCACTTTCGGTAGGACAGTAAGTACAAGAACTCTCAACTAAATAATAAGTTCCAAAATTATGTTGATCAGCCGCACCATCAATAGGTCCTGAAAAAACTAAATCCGTACCTCCCTGCAAATAAAGTTGATCCGTTAATAGAGAACCTCTAACAAAAACATCACCAGCAACAATAACATCCCCACGATTACTTAAATAATCAGCTACAGCCGCATCCCCAATAATCAGAGAAGGCAATTTGAGAACATTCTGAGTATATGCTTCCGGATCATTTGGAGGCGGTTCCATATCATATAAACCAACAGCCATCTGAATTATTCCATTAAACATAACCGCAACAATACATATACTTGAAAATAAAACAAAAGTGCTCCTAAATTTTTTCATATTTAATTAAAATTATCAGTTGAATTTGTAATATTCGGACTCAAACATACAGCACTTGCAGTAATTGAAGGACTGCTTGTATAAACCCTACAATACCAATTGTCAAAAGCTTCAAAAACATAATACCCATATAATTTTGCATTCAAATCTTTAGGATAACCCATACAACTTACAATAATATCATTATCATTACAGTAAACATCCCCATAATACATTCCCGCATAGTCGCCAGTTGAAAATCTTGCACAATTGGTACAAGTCGCATCTCTAACATAATAGTTTCCTATCGCAGGAGCTTTAACATGAGCCAAGAAATCTACAACAATAGGCTCGCCAGCAGTATGACTATAAATATCATCAACCTTAAGAGTAGAACCCACTTCAAGAGATCCCTGCACTTTCATGCTATCGATAGACGGAATAGATCCATCCCCAATAAGCACCCTCGAAAATCTGGGAGTAACTGTAGCTGTATCATTATTTACAGGATCAATATCTGCTGCCACACTTTGAATGAAAAAAGCTAAAAGAACACCAACAAACAAAGGCGAAGCGTACAAAGAGAATTTAAAAAAACTTTTATTCATAATTTAAAAAAAATCAATCAGGACTAAAACAAAAGGCTTTAACATGTAAACCCAGTGGCTGTGTATCATTGTCTGACAATACCTGACAACGATACTGACCATTGCTTGTATAAATATCTGAACCAAGGAAATCCGTAGCTATATTACTATCCCAATGCAATATGTAACCTGAGCACCCAAGCATAATATCACCAACGTCACAGCTAGAAACCAATCTAGCCATCCCACTTTTTGAAGTGTCACCATCGCTTACCGTATAGTTACATCCATCATTTGAACATTCCGCCTCCCTATAATAATAACGTCCAAAAGAAGATGCCTCTATATCAGAGTGGAAGACAATTGATGTATTATTATTTGGTCGCACATCTGAAACGAAAAGCGGCCCAATGACACGTAATTTATCTTCAACTTTTAAACTATTCAGACCCGTATTAACTGTAGAACCAACTTTTAAGGAATCAAAATATCTATTATAAATACAGTTAGTAGCTGGAGGGCTACAACTTGTTCCCGGCCCTTCCACCGCCCAAACAGATTGAATCATTAAAGAAAAGAGAAACCCAACAGTGACAACTATCAGCAGTCTTCCAACTTTTACAAGGAATTTCTTCATGGCGTGGAATGTGAATACGAAAGAATTCTAATAGGCTCTTGCAAAATATACAAGAGTGTCTGTCTCATTTCCTGAAAAAATACACTTTTTCTTAGTTTTCATCTTTTCTTCAACTATCACTCTAATTGTTGCTTTTGTTTCTTCCTGTAATTTTCTCTCATCATCTGCAGTTCCACCCCAAGGGGCTTTTACAAAGCCACCTTTATCATCCAAAATCTTCACCATTTCATCAACACTCTCGGCTTCAAAAGTATGGTCTTCCAAAAATATCTTAGCCTGTTCATACATATTTTCTTGAATTGTCTCAAGCAAATCTGGAATTTCACTTCCAAGCGAAGCAACAGGAATTGCCATTTTTTCATTTGTATCACGTCTTGCAACAAAAACTTGAGCGTCTTTTAAGTCTCGAGGCCCCATTTCAATTCGAACAGGCACACCCTTAACCTCCCACTCATTAAATTTAAAGCCAGGACTTAAATTTTCTCTATCATCAAAATAAACTCTCACCCCTTGGTCTGTGAGTTTATTATTAATGGAAGAAAGCTCAATAAAAACTTGCTGCTTTTCTTCATCCGTTTTCCAAATTGGGACCAAAACAACCTGATAAGGCGCAACACGAGGTGGTAAACGAAGACCCTTTTCATCTCCATGACACACAATTATTGTTCCAATCAACCTTGTAGACACACCCCAAGAAGTCTGCCATCCATACTTAATTTCACCATCTTGATCTTGAAATTGAATTTCAAAAGCCTTAGCAAAAGTCTGTCCCAAAAGATGAGAAGTGCCAGCTTGAATTGCTTTACCGTCACGAGCAAGCGCTTCTGTGCTTAAAGTGTAATCAGCTCCAGCAAAAGTTTCCTTCTCTGATTTTTTCCCCGTTAGAATTGGTAATGCCAAAAAATCTCTGTCAAAATCTTCATACATTTTAAGTGCTCTGTGTGCCTCTGTTTCAGCTTCTTCTTTTGTAGCATGTACCGTGTGGCCCTCTTGCCATAAAAATTCTGTTGTTCGCAAAAAAGGACGCGTTCTCATTTCCCACCTAACAATATTGGCCCACTGATTAACAAGTAAAGGCAAATCTCTATAACTCTGAATCCAATCAGCAAAAGTGTCATACATAATTGTTTCAGAAGTTGGCCTAACAACCAAGGGCTCAGCAAGCTTCTTGCCACCGCCATGAGTCACAATTGCACATTCCGGTGCAAAACCTTCAACATGGTCTTTTTCTTTAGTCAAAAAACTTTCCGGTATAAACAAAGGGAAGTACACATTTTGAACACCGGCTTCTTTTATGCGTGAATCCAGGTCACGCTGAATTAATTCCCATATCCTATAACCGTACGGCTTAATGACCATACAGCCTTTAACCTTACTGTAATCAGCAAGATCCGCTACCTGAACAACATCCAGATACCATTGAGAGAAATTTTGTGATTGAGGGGTAATTTTTGACATCAATTGCTATAAAAGTACCGGAAGTTTACTGTAAGTCTGTTTCAAGTTCAACAACTGAACCTTTTGACAAAGATTTAATACGAATATTTTCCTGTAAAGTTGGAATTGTTGGAGACCAAACAGGCCATATCTTTATTTCAACTTTATTTACTTCAGGCAAACTCTGCACATAACTTTCTGCATCTTCAATAGATTTTCCTGCAATATGTTCTTTAATTTTTTTTGCTAATTTTGATCCGCCCTCAAGTTCAGGATCAATTTCATACTCCTCAATACCTTGAAGTGTAGCTGTAAATTTATATGTCCGCGCACTATTGTCGGCCTGAAAAACATTAATGCTCACACTATCCTCATCAATTCTAACAAGTTGTTTGCCGGGAGTAATACTATTCACAAGCTCAGACCCCAAAATCTTCAAAAGCGCATCTTGATCATAGGCAATGCCGGTTATATTGATTTTTCCACTCACTTCAAAACTATCTTCTGCTTTGCCAATCTCAGAGTAAGGAAGGTCAATTTTTGCGGTTCCATATTGAATCACGTCAGAATCTTCCAAAAGCGCTAAATTAACATTTTCCTTATTCCCAACTGACAAAACCTCTTTTCTCAATGCGGAGAGTGCTTTCTCTTTCAATTCAGTTTCAAGTTTATCTCTTGCAGCCAAAAGATCTTCCTCCAAAACAATTGCTCTCACATCAGAAGTACCACCAGTAAAATTCTCATAACTTTCCGCATATAAAACTTCTCGGTTACTATCCCTGAGTCCGGGCAAGAAAAAGGTTGAAGGTCCAATATTTCCTCTAGCTCCAATTGCAACTCCATTTTCATCAACATTATCAGCAACAACATGTACTACCAAAGTACCCGGAGTGTCACCTGACGCACGCGGCACCGTTACTCCGCTTTGAATTCTAAAAACCAATCCATCATCAGTTTGAAAACGAGTTTTGGCAATCAAAGGCCAATCTTGGTTGCTCTTATTAATAACAGTAATATCACCACCAGCTACAGTTCCTTCACTCAGTACACCACTCGCATTATGTGAAATAGTAAGTTCAACTGAAGCAGTAACCGGATATGACTTCAAAGTCTTTGGTTCACTCGGATTTGGGACAAGATCAATATTCACAGCCTTAGACACCACATTTGACGCTGGTTCAATACTTAAAGTGGCTCCGGGCAAAGCCACATAAGCAATAACTGCAAAAATAGCAATACTTACTACTAAAAGACCACCAATAAAACGCTTTGTTCCACCGGGTAATGTAATTTGAAAAGGTTCGCTTGGTAACTTATTTTTTGAGCCCCCTTTCATGTAAGACTTCAAAGAAAACCCTTTCTCGGAAGTTCTATTTTTTCGAACAATATCAAAAATTGATGCCTTCTTTTTTGGAAGCCTTGAAGGTAAATCATCAGCAATTTCATTAGAAGTTGCCGCAATAGGCTTAAGAAGGGCACTCTCAACCTCTTTTTTTGCTTCTTCTGAAACCTCTTCACCCAAATTCCAGTGATCAAAAACCTTAACTTCGGCCTGATGAGCCAATTTCATACCGTTTGTATCATCCGTAATCAGCGCAAGTTCCTTCCCAACTTCATCCAGTTTCTGCTTCAAAATTTTCAAATTCACTACACTCTGAAGCAAAACCGCTCGCCTGGGTACAACCAGATAAATATCTTTATAGGGAAGCTTTTCAATCCTTTCAAAAAGCGAAGTGATCTCTTCATCCAATTGGACAAAAATAATTTTCTTTTTTGATACTTTTTTTGGATTATTATCCATGCGTGGAGTTTAAACTTGCATGAGTCGAACTACTTTTTGTAGCATTTTAGTTAAACTTTTCTCTTCCGCCAGAATTTCCATTCCAACATTGGCAAGCGCCATAGGCGTGATGTCGGCGGGAGATTTCAAACGATTCGTATGATCCTTAATGTGTGAAATTTGCTTGGGCAGCAAATATTTTACTTGAGGTTTTCTAGGGAAGGGAAGTCTTTTAGCCCAATCACCCAGCTCAAGTCCCTCTTTTAACATTGGAAGCATTGAACCGCCTCCACAAAGATATAAGGTTGGCGGCAAGGAATCAATCTCAAAAAATTCCTGCAGCGTTAAATACACACCGGAAAGCCAAACTTTAGCGTCGCTCTCCAGTGCCTTACCAACAATTTTAAACGACTGATGCTCCAATTGCTTGTTAGAAAACGCAGTTTTAACTTCCTCCGCCTCATCTTGCGAAATATTTAATTCATGAGCAAGCCTCTTAGTAAAAGCGCGACCACCAATTGTAAACATTTTCGTTCCCACCGTGCTTCCATCCTGCACCACAATAATATCCGTCGTCCCGCCCCCAATATCCAAAAAAATCCCACTATACCCTTGCAGCTCCGTTCCGCCCAAAAGTCGACCGACCGCATAGGGTTCAGCCATTATAGCCATAAGTTCACGGTCAAGTTCCGCAGAAATTGTCTGCAGCGCCCCGAAGTGCACCAAAGGCGAAAAAGCGTTAAAAACACTCATGGTTATCTCACGCCCCTGAAAACCAATCGGATTCGAAACCTTATACCCGTCAATTTTAATGTCCACAATCGCCGCATGAATAAGCTTCACATCAATCTCATTAAAACCCGTTTCATAAGCCAAATCCCCCCGAACTTTCTCAAAAGCCTTCCACTGCACCTTATGAATAATATTTTTAAGCTCCTCTTGATGCACCTTGCTCGAAGGATCTCGCCTTTTGTAACTGATCATCGAAGTCGCACCTTTAACAATTTCCCCGCTCACTCCCAAAACAATTTGATTCGGTCCTGTTCCAGCCATCCTTTCCGCCTCTTTCAAAGCCTGATCAGATTTTTCAATCACACCGGCAATATCCGTAATAGTCCCACTTTCCATCTCCCCGCGATTCTGCCGAACACGAGCATATCCCAGAACTTTTAAATCCTGTCCTTCAACCTCACACGTCAGCGCCTTTACAAACTCCGTCCCAATATCCAGGACCGAAAATGCGCGATCGCGTTTTAAAACCGTCGATTTGTTTCTTCCGAACATGACCGCATTCTAGCTGATCTGTCCAGGGAGGGGAAGGGGATTTAAGCTAAATCGCAACTTGAAAAAAAAGGAGCAAAAGAGGATAATAAATCCACATAACCGCAAACTTAAAATGGACATTTTAGATACCATCGCACCGGCTCAAAGAAAAGCCACCAGCACTTTTTACAGCAAAGTGATCTCGCTTTTCGGGCTATCAATCCTTTCAACAGGACTTGGAGTTTATTTGGGCTTCCACTTCCTTCTTGTAGCTTTCATACAAAATCCAATATTAATGTACGCAATTTTTGGAGCGGAACTCATTTTAATTTTCACATCCGGTAAATGGAGCAAAACTGTTCCCTTGAATTACGGACTCTTTGTACTTTTCACAATGTTAAGTGGAATTACAATTGTCCCTCTTATAGCCAGCTTTGCTGCTGAATTTGGTGGATACGCAATAATTTACCGTGCACTTTTCTCAACCACCGTAGTTTTTGCGGGAATGGGAATTTTGGGTTGGACTACAAGAAAATCTCTAATTGGTTTAAGCGGCTTTCTGATGGCAGGCCTTCTTACACTTCTAGTTGTCGGAATTTTGGGAATATTCATTCCATGGGGGAACCAAATGGAAATTATCTATTCCGGCGCTGGCGTTTTGGTTTTCGCACTTTTTGCAATGGTAGACATGAATCGCCTTAAATATTACCACGAAGACCAGTACATAATGGCCGCAATCCAACTATATTTGGACATTTTCAACCTGTTTGTTTTCATTTTACGACTAACCGGAGCACTTGGACGGGATTAAAGACATTCGCATACTTTTTAAAAGCCCAAACGCGACCGAAGAGTCTTTTGAACTGAAAAATGCCAGAGGTCGACTCATTAGAGTTGAAGAAGGTATTATAGCCATTTTTGACGAAATCACCACAACTCAGACTGCCGACTGCGTTCGATGCGGCAAACCGCTAACTCGAAAAATTAAATTCAAACCCGGCGAATGGCTTTTTTATGACAAAAAACCACGCAATTATGACGACGCCAATGAACTTCTCCGCATTGATATTAATCGCTTTCAAATTGACCTTGGAGAGCCAATCCGCCAAGAAATTGAAATGCATATAAATCCTTACCCGCACTGCAAAAAGGAATGTAAAAAATACCCACCCGCAGAAAAAGAAGGAGTTAAAGCGCTCTCAGGTCTAAAAGACTTATTAAAATGATCCAAGAACTCAAAAAAGACATAGAAAAACTAGCCGACCCGGTCCGTGCCGGTCACAGCGCCAGATTTTTCAAAACCGGACCCGGGCAGTACGGGGAAGGGGACAAATTCGTCGGACTAAAAGTGCCTGAGCAACGCATCCTAGCAAAAAAATACCGCAATCTCCAGCTCCCCGACCTAAAAAAACTCATTAACTCGTCCGTTCATGAACAACGTTTAACAGCCGTCTTCATATTGGTAGACCGCTACAAAAAATCCAAAAATAAGCAACTTGAAGTGGAATTCTACCTTGAAAACCTCGCCGGAATCAACAATTGGGACTTAGTTGACTCTTCCGCCCACAAAATCCTCGGCGACTTTTTACTAGATAAGGACCGAGATATCCTCTACCGCCTCGCAAAATCAAATAATCTTTGGCAAAAAAGAATCGCAATGATCTCAACTTTTGCTTTCATCCCCAAAAAAGACTTCAAAGACGCGCTAAAAATAGCTGAAATACTCCTCCATGATGACCACGACCTCATCCACAAAGCTGTAGGTTGGACACTTCGTGAAGTTGGCAACCGCGATAGGGCTGCAGAAGAAGAATTTCTAAAAAAACATTATAAAAGCATGCCACGCACCGCTCTTCGCTACGCAATTGAAAAATTTCCGGAGGAACTTAGGCAAAAATATTTAAAAGGAGAGGCTTAAACGTAATAATTCTTCTTTAAACCCGTAAGCAGGACTGAAAAAAGATAGAAAAAGCAATAACCCTCTCTTTATAGCCAATGGGTTTAAAGAAGAAATATTACGTTTTTCTCTTGCAATTCCACTGAAATCCAGTAAAATTCGCAAGCAAACAAGCAAAAATTAAGCAAATAAAATGGCTAAACATCCAGTACCAAAGAAGAAAACGTCCAAGGCTAGAGGCTCCAGACGTTACAAATCTTTCCAGAATAAGGCCAGAGTAAGACTATCTGAAGCCGTACAACTGGGGACATGCTCAAAATGTGGGGCAGTAACTCTCATTCACCACGTATGCCCGGATTGTGGATTTTACAGAGGTAAAGACGTTTTAGGTAAAGCCCAAAAAGCCGAAGAAAAGATAACTAAGATCCAAGCTTAATCATGGCACAAGATCGCCATACTCTCCGCCAAATAGTAGTACAAACTATTTTTGCGTGGGAATTTCATGATGGTGACCCGGTGCAAATTCTTTCATACAATCTGGTAAACGGCGCTCCGAGCGTTACAGACAACACTTTCGGATACCGCCTTTTGGACCTCGTTATGAAAAATCGAAAAAAAATCAAAGAAAAAATAGCCAAACACGCCCCCGAGTGGCCGTTTGAAAAAATTGCACCAATTGACCGCGCAATTTTAGAGCTTTCCGTAGCCGAACTTTTGTTCGACAAAGAAATCCCAGATCTGGTAGCAATCAATGAAGGCATAGAATTGGCAAAAGAATTTGGTACAGAATCCTCTCCCAAATTTGTAAATGGCGTGCTAAGCTCGATTTATGAAAAAGTTAAACCAGCTTGAAGAACAAATCGGCATAACTTTCACCGACAAATCTTTATTAGAACTGGCTTTTGTGCACAAATCATACGTGAACGAGGCGGAAGACCAAGAAAAACACAATGAAAGAATGGAATTTTTAGGTGACGCAGTCCTTGAGCTTTGCGTCACAGATTACGTTTTCCGCACTTATCCAGATCAACCAGAGGGAGAACTGACAAACTGGCGCTCTGCCCTTGTAAAAGGCAAAAACCTAGCAAAGGTTGCTCGTGAACTTCACCTGGGCGACTATCTCAAATTAAGCCGCGGTGAAGAACTGTCCGGTGGCCGAGACAAAACATACATCCTAGCAAACACAACTGAGGCACTAATTGGCGCAATTTACTTGGACAAAGGCTACGAAAAAGCAAATAAATTTGTCCTGAAATTCATAATCACCATGCTGGACGAAATCATCAAACAAAAACTCTACATAGACGCCAAATCCCGCATCCAAGAGCTGGCACAAGAAAAACTCTCCCTCACTCCCCGCTACGACCTCCTTAAAGAATCCGGCCCGGACCACGACAAAATCTTCACAATGGGCATCTACTTTGAAAAAGAATTAATAGCAAAAGGCACCGGCCCCTCCAAACAAGAAGCCGAACAAGCCGCAGCCCACAAAGCGTTGCAGGAAAAAGGCTGGCTTTGATATAATACCAGCAGTTCTCAAAGCCCCTGGTGCAACCTTGCTACCCCCAGTAGGCCAGACAAATAAATATTACAAAAACAATCTTAAATAATCCTGAAATATTTCTTAATTTTTCCTGAAATTATTTTAATTAGCACATCGTCTTTCCCCAGCAACTTCAATAATGTCATTCACACTGATATTATCATAAAGAGTTGCTGCTGAGGACGTCCACCCAACCACATCAGCCGATCCATCTGGATGCGTCTCAATATGTCCTCTATCATAAACAGGATACTCAGTGCCATATTCACTTTCCGGTAATAATCCCATCATATATAAAACAAAAGGATGATATTTTTTATGATACAAATTTGACACAGTAGTTGATTCCGAATAAGTCCCGTTTCCGTTTGGAATCCAATGACTTCCGAGCATGATTGATCCGTTCTCAAACCCTGTTTCCAAACCGCTATAAAAGTGGTAAGTATCAGGAGTTCCAAAAATTTCTAAAGGGGAATAACTATGACCAGCCGAAAAGCCTTGATTAATATCAACAAAATAACAACACCAATAATGACCAAACTCATGCAATACAATGTCCGACAATGTCATAGGTTCCTCCATCATAAAATCAACGTAGGTGCCAAAAACCACACCTTTTAAACGTCCATCACTTCCATAATCCTCAGTATTATCCCAAACATATGGATCTATCTGTAGACCAAATGTATTGAATTGAGCAGCCACAAAATTACCCAACCTAAATGGTGTATCAAAAGCCGTATAAACAACAACAAAATCGTAATCATCATCATGAGTTTCATAAAGTTTTCTAGTTACAACATTCCTACCAACAAAATTCAAATTTTCATCAAACATTCCATCTTCAACTTGCATGACAACAATCTCATCATCCGCATCCATTGAAGCCAAATATTCAGTCGCGAATGGAAATTGTTCATTAACCTCATCTTTTACACTCCTAATCCAATTAATCCGCTGACTCGTAGCTTGGCTCATATTTTGAACCAATAACACATAAATGGAATTAAATTCCGTTTGCGTACAAGAATTAATTTCACCCTGAAAGACGCCAAACTTTCCAATGGGTTCCGGTTCTGGAGAAGGTACCGGCTTGCCATCCAAATACATCTCAACATTGTAAATAAGCTGTGCCATTTCACCTCTGGAAACATAATGCGAAACATTTTCATTCATCCCATTTAGTAAACCCTTGGGCTTTGCAAACCAGAAATAATTTTCATACCAAACGGAATAACTGTTGCCAACGTCAAAATTGTAGGCCTCCAAAACAATCTTCAGCGCCTCCGCTAAATTGATATTATTATTAGGCCTAAAATAACCATCCGGATAGCCAGAAATAATCCCCAAAGTCCTAGCCGAACAGACATAAGGCGCATACCAATCATATAAAACATCCGGGAAACAACCACCACCAGCGGATCCACCTGGATAAACAGACTCCATCACAATCTTTGTAAACTCAGCTCTGTTTATAGAATTATAAGGTCTATAAGTCCCATCAGAATAACCCTGCACAACCCCTTTTGATTGCAAATAATTAATTGCATCTTCATTCACATTGTAAGAAGTATCAGAAAATGCCAAAGCAAGAGATAAAGGAATCAAGCAAAAAAGGATTCCAAGGAAAATTAATTTTTTCATAAAAAACGCATGAGTATAATTAATTAATACTGCCTCGGCATCCCAATTTCAATCTTTGTTTCAGTCACCTTTGCACTTCCTAGCGGAAAACCCTCATACCGAACCAAATACGTCCCCACCTCCTCACTACCGCGCTCAATAGGTTGACGCTCAAAAAACGCCTCAACTTGCTTTCGCGTTAGCTCCAAAACCTGCTTTTTCGCCCGCAAACCGGCCCAAAGCGCCCCCGCGTGCGTAAACCTAATTTCCCGGTCCACCTTAAACAAAGGAAACGTAAGCGAATACTTTGGCGGCAATTTAAATGAAGCCAGCTCTTTACTCAACAAAAAAACGTGCTCATCCCGCTCTACCATTTCAACATCCGGCAGGCTAACCCCAAATTCACCCAAAAAATTCTCATACCGTTTCTTATCCTTAACCGTCCGCAGTGAATGCTCCGCATCCATCGTCCTCTCAAGCCCCATCGACGACTTCTTTGTAATTGCAATGCAGAAAAACCCCTTAGTCCGCGTCTTCTGCGGCCAAAACCTATACCCCAAAAGCGAACCAATTTGCTCAGGCGCATCCGCAATTTTAACCAAATCCAAACTGGCCTCCGGAAAATCCTCCAGCAAACTCTTAACAACTGAGTCATCCTCAATGTCATTTAATGTACAGGTCGAATAAACAAGCCTTCCGCCAACTTTTAAAAGCCTAAACGCACTCTTAAGAAGCCCATATTGCTCTGATCTATACCTCTTCAAAGCCTTCAAACTCCAAAAATCCGGCTTTCCGCCCCGCGTAACCATCAGCCCCTCTCCACTGCACGAAGGATCCAGCAATATCCTATCAAACGCCTCCGGATAAAAAGAAACCAACTTATGCGGCATTGCCCTAAAGCATACCGCATTCCAAATCCCCAGCCTCTCCAGGTTTGAATGCAGCGCCCTCAGCCGCCGACTATCCATATCATTCGCCACCAAAACCCCGGAATTTTGCATCTTTGCCGCAATATGAGTCGTCTTTCCGCCGGGCGCCGCCGTCAAATCCAGCACCGTCTCACCGGGCTGAGGGTCTAAAACCTCCACCCCAAACATAGAAGACGAATCCTGCGGATAATCAAGACCGCTGTAGTAGGGGAGTTTTAAAGACAAAGGTTCTCCGCGCCCCAAAATATCCAAGCCATCCCCACAAAAAGGATTTTCACTCACCTGATACCCCTGAGACTCAAGCCATTCACGCAGCTCTTGCTTAGAAAATTTCAAACTATTCACTCGAATCGACCGCCGCGTTTCCTTAACCTTCACAGCCTCAAAAAACTTCTCAGCCTCCGTTTCGCCAATCAAACCCCTAAAATATTCCTGAAATGATTCTTTCATAAACAAAAGCTACCACAACTGGACAAACAAACAAACCCGCGTATAATTCACCCCTAAACCAAACCAAAATGAACAAAATTGAAAGACTCGAAGCACTCACAACAAACCTGAAAAGGTTAAGACTTGAGCCGCCAACAGCCGTAAAGCCGCCATTAATTGAAATTGGATGGCATAATATAAAGACAAGTGAAATTAACGACCTACTCTCTGAAAATCCAAACGACCCGGAGGATCTAAAAGCAGCACAAGACCAAGTCAAAAATGAACTCGCCGCCGCAATCACACGTCTGGAGCAAAGCGAAAACCCAAGCCACAAAAAACTAATCCCACTCCTTCAAGAAAAAATCAACTTCCACGTTGCTGAAGTCGTAACAGAACCGGAACCCGCACCAACCCTCTGGCAATCTATCCGTAGTACTTGGAAACGTAAAAATGGAGCAGCTTCTCCACATCCGGTAGGAACTCAGGATTCCCAATTGCAACCTTCAGTTTCGCCTGAAGCGACTCCAAATCCTTAGCACCTTCCAAAACCGCCTCTTGAATATCTTTGTCCGTGATGTTCGTATCCGGGTCAACCACTTTTGCCCTATCCACTCGCACCCGGTCAAACTGCTTTGACCGCCTATAAAAATCATTCACCGCCTTCTGAAGCGCCTTATCACCCAATACCGAGCAATGAATCTTACGATTCGGCAGCCCGCCAAGCCTGTCACAAATCATCTGCGGAGTAATTTCAAAGGCCTCATCGGTCGTCATCCCTTCGCCCTCCGTCACAATAACACTCATCATTGAAGTCGAAGCAATTGCGCTGGCACACCCAAAAGTCTGCCATTTCATCGAGAGAATCCTATCGCTTGACTCATCAACTAAAACCCAAACCTTCATCATATCCCCGCACGCCGGCGAACCAACCTGCCCAAAGCCATTAAATTCGCTCTCGTCCGGTTGACCTTCCAACAAATTCTGCGGATTGAAAAAATGTTCCTTAACGGTTTCGCTGTACATCCAGCCTCCGCCCGGCGCCATCCCATCTTTATTTAAAATTGGAAGTGTCATACTAAATATATTTTAAATCACCTTGTCCTTTTTCGCGAACTTTATCCGCGTCCAAATTCAGCGGTGAAATTTTTCTTAAAATAGAAACCACCCTTGGCACCACTTCCAAAACATAGTCAATTTCCTCCTCTGTAGTCTTCCGTCCGAGTGAAAACCTAACCGACCCATGCGCACATTCGTAGGGGAGGCCGGTTGCCAAAATTACATGCGACGGATCCAAACTTGTGGAAGTACACGCCGACCCGGTCGACGCATAAATCCCCATCTCATTCAAAAACAGCGTAAATGCTTCCCCCTCAATATCCAAAATGCTCACATTCACGTTGTTCGGAAGCCTTAGTTCAGGATGCCCATTCAAAATGGTCTTTGGAATTTTCGTTAGACCATCAATTAACTTATCGCGAAGCTCTTTTAGCCGCGCATTCTCAGTTTCACTCTCCGCTTGCGCAATTGAAAGCGCCTTTGCCATTCCAACAATATTCGCGACATTCTCAGTTCCGCTCCGTTTTCCGCGCTCCTGCCCGCCACCAAAAACCAGTGGCTGAATCTCCACGCCTTTCCGAATATACAAAACCCCAACACCCTTTGGCCCGTAAATTTTAGACCCATTCAAAGTCATCAAATCCACACCAAGCTTTTCAACATTTAAATCTAAAGCTCCCGCCGCCTGACAAGCATCCGTATGAAAAAGCGCCTTATGATCCTTGAGCAAAGTCCCAATCTCGTAAATAGGCTGAATTGTCCCAATTTCATTGTTGGCATACATTATGGAAACCAAAACCGTGTCATCTCGGAGAGCCGCTTTCACGTCCTCCACCCGGATCCGTCCAAATTTATCCACCGGAACTTTCGTAACCTCAAAACCTTCTTTTTCAAGCTGCTCCGCGGGCCTCTCCACCGCATGATGTTCAATTGCAGAAATAATCACATGCTTGCCCTCCTTAGCCCTTTTCCGCGCGACTCCAAGCACAGCCATATTATCCGACTCCGTTCCACTCCCCGTAAAAATAATCTCTTCCGCTCTGCACCCAAGCACCCCGGCCACAGTCTCCCGAGCAGCCTGCATAGCATCCGCCGCGCGCTTTCCAAGCTCATAAAACCCACCCGGATTCCCAAACTCAACCTGAAAAAAGGGCTGCATCGCTTCATAAACTCGTGAGTCAACGTAAGTCGTAGCCGCATGATCCAAGTAAATGAACTTTTTTGGCCGGCCCTTGAGTAGTTCCTGAATTTCTTGTTGAACTGTCATATTTTGGTACTTTGGAAACAAATTTTAGCACATTTGCAAAAGTAATTAAACCTCAAATCCTCAAAATGTAAAGTCTGTTGCGCGCAAAATCACCCTTGAAACCTTTCCCGAGTCATGATCTAATTTTCTCCTTTTATAAATTCATTATGCCAAGATACTTCAAACCGCACATGCGAAAACCAGGCACACACGTTCGCTACGAAGGCATAGAGCAAGGAGCAGCACCAAAACAACCTGAAAGCATCTCAACACAACCGGAAGAAATCACGGACGTAAATAATTCAACGCAAAAAGCAGTCGAAAGCACTCAAAACGAGCTTTAATTGCATTCTCGAATAATTCACATTAAACTAGCAGCCGCGAAGGTGTCCTTTCACATTTCGGGCCAGTAGCTCAGTGGTTAGAGCAGTCGGCTTAAGATAAACTTTCTAAGTTGAAACTCAATATGAAAATTTATAAAGGGCCTCATGTGAAGAAATTCACATGTGAATTCTGTCAAATTCGGGGAAATCTTCTGTTGTCACAAGTCTGACAACAATGACAATCCCGAGCCAAGCCCCGCAACGCGCGGGGAAGGTGTAGAGACTAGACGGCAGGCACCCCTCAGGGGTGAAGGGATAGTCCAGCTCACAAACCCGAAAGGGATTATGAAAATAATAGTGAGAAGCATAACCGATTGGTCGAAAGTTCAATTCTTTCCTGGCCCACCAAACACATCCATTACATGAGTATGAAACAAAAAAATGCGGTAATTATTTATCAATCCAAAAAAGGTGATCTTCGCCTAAAAGGCGACCAACAAAAAGAAACTATTTGGGCATCACAAGCACAAATAGTTGAGATTTTTGAAGTTGATCAATCTGTGGTTTCTCGCCATATTCACAATATTTTCAAAGACAAAGAAGTAAACAAAAAAAGCAATATGCACTCTATGCATATTGCAAATTCTGACAAACCTGTAAATTTCTATTCTTTAGACGTAATTTTAGCGGTTGGCTATCGTACAAATTCGTCCAAAGCGATAGCATTCCGCGCCTGGGCTACAAAAACACTTCGTCAGCACATGACACAAGGCTACACACTAAACAAAAAAAGAGTTAGCCAGAATCTTAATCAATTTCTAAAAGCCGTCTCTGAAGTAAAAGCACTAATACCGGCAGAATCAGGAACTGATATGAGAGAAGTACTTAACTTAATTTCTACCTTTGCAAACACCTGGTTCTCTCTTGAAGCATATGACTCGAACAAATTTCCGGAGAGAGGACTGACAAAGAAAGAAGTTCAATTTACAACTGAAGATCTAAAGGAGGCAATTAATACTCTTCGAAAACAACTTATCAATAAATAAGGGCCCTTAGCTCAGTTGGCTAGAGCGCTTGCATGGCATGCAAGAGGTCACGAGTTCGAATCTCGTAGGGTCCACCAAGCGGATTCGAACTGAGAAAGTCGTGATCTTTTCACGATCTTCTCTTGAGAAACATAAGAAATTATGGTGCATACACTTGACGAAATAGTCTAGACGTGCTATTGCTCCATCTTATTTTTTATTTATATGGTTATGGAAGTTGATACTAAAAAGAAAAGTGGCGAAGTACGTTCGAGGATTGATTCAGCAAATAAAGAATTGAGTGGGAGAATTATTAAGGCGAATAGGGATTATGCTCATCAATTGCTTTCTGTGTTAAGCGATTTGGTGGATAATGCGCAAACTGAAGGGGACTTAGTGGGTATTAGGGAAGCAATACGCGGGGCTATTGATGTATGCGCTTCAGTGACGCAATCTAGTGGACTCACTTTAGAGCCCGAGGTGCCTCAGAGTGTTGAGCGTACACAGCATATTGAAGGGCGGCCGGAGCCTTTACCGATTTCTGAAGATGAGTTTTTGTCTTGTGTTGCCACCAGGACGGGTCATTTTTCCCGTGGCACTACTTCCAAAGAGATAATACGATGCTTTTATAGAAGAGAACAGGCATATAGACAAGGTACGGCGGAAAGCCAGATTTTGACTTTTTCCGATCTTAATATGAGACTTGACGCATTGATATCCGAGGATAATGCGTCTAAACCTAGCTCCAGAGGAACTCGAAGAAATATAGTCGATGAACTTGTGTCGGCGGGAGTTTTAACAAAAACTTCACGGGCGTGTTATAAGTTAAACCCTAATCCTTTCATTGATGGATTGGAGTAGTTTAGAAAGTAGTGACACCTGCGAACACGCAAGGTCATCAGTTACAAACCACGTTCGGATATCGTCCGCTAGGGTCCACCAACTTGACAAAAACCCCCCGATCGTGTAAAAATACACTCTAATTATATAAATATGAGTGAAGCTTTTAAGGAATACGAAGCACCGGTCTCAATACTAGATCTTCAAAGAGAAACGAAGTCCATGTTGGTAGAATATAATGAAACTCTCCAGAGGATGAAAGACATCGCCCTTAGAGAAGACGAATCCCAAGCAGACACAGTTTTGCGCTCACTCTGGAGGCAAGCCATCAATTTGGCAGATCAATATCGCCAAATGGCAGATTGGTACTCTGAATATCGATTCCAGGATCTAGTAGAACTCAAAAGACTTCTACTAGAATCACAAAAATTCATTGAAGTCGCAGCAAAATTCCGAGCATTCATAACCCCAGTTGAAGAATAATGAAAAAAGACTTCCTAACCAGATTGGCCGTTGCAGTTTTAGTAATCATTGCCTTCATTGACGGTATGATGGTTGCTGAAAAAATCCAAGAAAAACCCGTAGACGCCAGAGAAATCATAAACTTTGAAGAAATTTTCAAATTCCTGCCCAAAGAAGAGGAA
>Ga0180007_10000653_pt1 | contig 54897 bp, 33 predicted proteins | sample MM_PC_MetaG_FD_121122 | JGI IMG/M metagenome (GOLD analysis project Ga0180007, IMG submission 121122) | Groundwater microbial communities from the Aspo Hard Rock Laboratory (HRL) deep subsurface site, Sweden - MM_PC_MetaG | ecosystem: Environmental > Aquatic > Deep subsurface > Groundwater...
GATTACAATATTGATTTTCCTCATCAGGCATTAAAATACATGACCCCGAGTCAATTTAACGAATCGTTTAACAAAGAGCAGGTTCTATCTTAAAATTTGCTTGATTAAATGGTGGCATTACACCAATGAGATGGGTGTCAATATTAAGATGGTCACAGGTGACCATTTGGCGATCGCAAAACAAATAGCGCAACAAGTCAATCTGGGGGAAAATTTTATCAATGGTTCTCAAATTGTGGATAAGTCCGACCGCGAAGCAACTAAGATTGTCGAGCAGTCGGATGGATTCGCTCAGGTATTCCCTGAGCACAAATATCACATAGTTGAACTTTTGCAGAAGAACGACCATATTGTGGGGATGACAGGGGACAATATACAACGGAGTTAATGATGCTCCAGCTCTTAATAAAGCCGATGTGGGTATTGCTGTAGCAGGAGCCACAGATGCGGCTAAATCAGCAGCCTCGATTGTTTTAACAAAACCCGGTCTATCCGTTATTATAGACGCAATCCAACAGAGCCGCAGGATATTTCAGCGCATGAATAAATATGCGATCTACCGCATAACTGAAACAATTCGAGTGCTTTTGTTTGTGAGTTTATCAATTATCGTATTTAAGTTTTATCCGGTTACGGCACTCATGATTGTTCTACTGGCTCTGCTTAATGACGCGCCGATTATGACCATTGCCTATGATAATGTGGAATTTTCTTCAAAGCCGGATAAATGGAACATGCGGATGGTGCTGGGTATCGCATCGCTTTTGGGGCTTATAGGGGTTTTGGAATCGTTCGCGGTATTGTATGTTGGGAGGGATGTTTTTCATTTAAGCAATGCGGTACTGCAATCATTTATTTATTTAAAACTTTCTGTGTCAGGACATTTTACAGTATTTTTGGCCCGGACAAAAGGCAATTTTTGGTCGATTAAGCCGGCAAAAGCATTATTAGGCGCTGTTATCATAACTCAGCTTATTGCTACAATTATCACGGTTTATGGATTTCTCTTGCCTAAGATGGGTTGGGGCTTGGCTGGTTTTATTTGGCTAGAAGCATCTATCGTTTTTGTCATTACTGACTTTATTAAAGTTAAATTTTATAAAATGTTGGATCATGAAGATGTTAAATTCAGCAGGAAATAAATATTTTAGCGTTAACGCTATGATGAAAAAGGGGCCAGTACATGAAAACGGGAAATGAGAAGCATCTTGTTGTTAAGAAAAAATCATTAGTCTATCAGGCGGCAGCGATTTCCGCCATAGGCGTTTAGTCCTATCGGACTAATCAATTGTGCCTTTTATTTTAATATTACTAAGGTTGAAAAGTATAAAGGTTCTAAACTAATAGCAATAAAATAAGAGAAAGGAGCCAAGAATTGAAACTTAATATTAAAGCTTTTGCATTAACGTTTTCTATCTTATGGGGATTTGGTATATTTTTCCTGACGTGGTGGATTATCGCTTTTGATGGCCCTACAGGAGAGGTGACTTTCATCGGTCATATCTATCGAGGTTACAGTATTAGTCCGGTAGGGAGCATTATCGGATTGTTGTGGGCTCTGGCTGACGGATTTATTGGAGGAGCAATATTCGCGTGGCTATATAACCGATTATTGTTTTCTCCTTCTTGCAGTAAAGAGAAGTAAAAAATTTTATAGAAACTTTAATTATTAAATAAGGAGGATAAATGAAAGTCAAAATTTTATTAGTAGTATCTTTTCTTTTGGTTTGCAATCTAAGCTTATCTCATAGTAGTTATGCTGAGGAGATAACTGTCAAACATGAAGAAGTCGGTGATGAAATAAATGGAAAAATAGAAGAAATTAATTCCGATACAGATTATATTTTAGTCAAGAGTTATATGAATGAGTCGGTGGATGCTTACGAAGAAGATGAATTTTATGTATTAAAAGAAGCGGTTATTGAAAAAGACGGTACAGTTATTAAGTTTAATGATTTATCACAAGATGATGAGATCACGGTTCGCTATCGGATTTCATCTGATGGCAGAAAAGAAGCAGAGCATATTTGGGTAAGGAATTAATAGGAGAGCAATAAAATGGGTTTACTTTCGCTTTTAATAAATAATCCAACAGCTTTTGTGCTACTAGCTTTTCCATTACTTTATTCCATCATATTTCACGAATTGGCTCATGGTCTGGTAGCTTCATGGTTTGGAGATGACACAGCGAAAAACGCGGGCAGGTTATCTCTTAATCCCCTGGACCATCTTGACCCCCTAGGAACGTTAATGCTTTTTTTAGTGGGGTTTGGATGGGCCAAACCAGTGCCGGTAGATTATTATAGTTTAAAAAAATCCCGTTTCGGATTAATAGCGGTTTCATTAGCCGGGTGCGTAACAAATATACTTCTGGCTATTATCGCTATTTTTTTATTACAGTTTCAATTTATTAATGCTAACTCAGTCTTTTTAACCGTACTGACAACCGTGGCACGAATTAATATTATTTTGGGAGCTTTTAACTTAATTCCGATACCGCCTCTTGATGGCTCAAAAGTTCTTATGGCGCTTCTTCCTGAAGAGGCCCAGATGAACCTTGCCAAAATTGAACCTTATGGAATGTTTATTATTATTTTTATGCTGTTTACAGGAATGATGTATCCGTTAATTAATTTTATGCAGAATATTATTTATAGTTTTATTTCTGTATTATTTAGATAGGAGCAATGAAATGATAATTACTTTAACAATTAATCCTTGCGTTGATGCGAGCTCAAGCGTTGCTCATGTTGTCCCGGATAATAAATTACGCTGTAAAGAACCTTTTTATGAACCGGGAGGCGGCGGTATTAATGTTTCCCGCGCTATTAAAAGATTAGGAGGAGAATCCTTGGCTTTATATACATCAGGCGGGTTGTACGGAGAAATGCTTCAGCAACTTCTAGAGAAGGGGAAAATAAAACATGAGCCGATACTGATTAAAGAATTAACCAGAGAAAATCTTATTGTGGAAGAAAAGCTTTCCGGCAATCAATTTCGTTTTGATCTGCCCGGACCGCATTTGAAAGAAAATGAATGGAAAATGTGTCTGGATAAATTATCTTCGGTTGTCTCAAAATCTGATTACATCGTAGCCAGCGGCAGTTTGCCTCCGGGCGTGCCGGATGATTTTTATGCCAGAGCAGCCATTATTGCAAAAGATAAAGGTGCACGTATTATTGTAGATACTTCCGGTGAGGCTCTTCATTTAGCCGCCCGTTCAGGGGTTTATCTTCTTAAACCAAATGTTAGAGAATTAGCGGAACTAACAAAACAGGAGATAAGTAATGAGGCGGAATTAAAAAAAGCAGCTATGAAATTTATTAAAGAGGAGCAATGCGAAGTTGTTGTTGTCTCGCTGGGAGCTGGAGGAGCTTTGTTGGTTACAAATAATGGTTACGAACATTTTCGGACGCCAATAGTCCCGATTAAAAGCAAGGTTGGTGCCGGCGATAGTATGGTGGGGGGCATAATTTTAAATCTGGAACAGGGGAAAAGTTTGAGGGACGCAGTCCTATTTGGTATTGCTGCAGGGGCCGCAGCTGTTATGAATCCCCAAAGGGAATTATGCCGTCGTCAGGATGCGGAAGAACTTTTTTCGAAAATAATAATAGAACAAAAAAGAGTATAGCAATCAGAATATTAGTAATCATTTGAAATAGTGAATGAGTAAAAGTTAAAACAAGTTAAATATTAAATGTTATCAAAGAAAAGATTAGGAATATTAAATTATAAAAAGGAGAAGTAAAACGGATGGAGATATTTATTATGCTGGCTTGGATAATAGGACTAATTTTAGGTATCATGTGGTTATTTTTGCCCTGGATTATCCTTTCGAAACTTGATCAGGTTGTCGAGGAGCTTAAAAAGCTGAACTCTAGCAGACCCGCAAATTAGCAAAGGAGGGTATTATGATAATAGGATTGATGTATGTTTTGGCAGGAATAATTTTGATTTTATTTCCTCAAATACTGGCATTTATGGTTGCGTTTATGTTTATTCTCACAGGGATTTCAATGATGTATATGGGCCGATACTACAAGCGAATGTCTCATCGTTTCAATGATTCCTATATGGATTTTATGTTTCGATTATAAGAGTATTGAATCATGGATGTAGAAGAAAGTCGTTAAATAGAGGTAATAGTCAATTCATAAAGAAATGGTTAATGCTTTGGATGAGTTCTTTTATGTATTGCCTTAATAATGTTTATTCGGGCATGGCATTGATCAGGTTATACCAACAGTTAAGCTTATAAGATAAAATTATAATATTATCAAGTGCCACGAAAAGTACGGTACATTTATCCTGAACTTCCTCTTCCTGCTTTTATAATACTCTTACTTTAGGTATGATTTTTTATAAAAACCTGGTAATTCCCTCTAAAATCAGCTATAATTTACACATTGCTATGGAAAGCTATATTCCATGGCAATTTTTTTTAATTCATTATCCCTCAATATAAAGGAAATACTTATGAAAAATAATATATTTACCGCGGCAATTATAACTTTTCTTTTACTCCTTAACATTAATGTTTTTGCCGCTGAATACGAAATCCGCGATTTAGGGGATTGGGAGCCGGTTGATATTAATAATAATGCACAGATTGTCGGCAGAGAAAACTATCAGGGAGTATTGAAGCCGGTACTTTGGGATCAAGGGATTGAAACTGTGATAAGTGATTCTCAAGGCTTAGCTATGGCTATTAATGAATCAGGTCAGGTAGTAGGCCATATTGGCACCCCTCATACAGATAACGTGAAAGCATTTTTATGGCAAAACAATTCTTTAACATACTTGAATATTGAAGGGATAGAAGAGGGGTGTTATGCTAGTGATATAAATGAATCAGGTAAGATCGCGGGAGGCCAAAATGGTACTGTCGGATATTGGGAAGACGGGAATTTTGCAGTAGTAGACGAATCGTACTCAATAGTTGCCCCGCCTACTTCTACTACGATCACTTACTGGGTTTCAGCCATAAACAATACAGAAGATATTGTTGGAAATAGGCTGGCGAGTTCTATCAACGGCGGGGGATGGGCAGGCGGTTGCTATTGGGATTATGATCAATCGCTTGAAATACTTTCATCTCAGACGAAAGATATAAACGATAATAAAGAAATAGTTGGATTAAATACCATAAGATTATCAGATGGGGAAGAAATTTCCATAGATCTTGATTCAAATTCAATCAATAACTCGGATATAATCGTGGGAAGTTCTAATGGCCATGCCTCAATATATGAGGCAGGAATAATAAAGGATATTAATGATTTAATCCCCCAAAACTCTGGATGGGTATTAACATTGGCTAGAGCGATTAATGATCTAGGTCAGATTGTTTGTTATGGGACATTAAACGGCGTAAACAAAGTTTGCCTTTTAACTCCAGTTGCTAACTATGACTTGTATGACACAGGAACAGAATTTCCAGTCAACTATGAAAATTATGGAACATTTTCAAATCAAGGAACAGGGACTTATAATTATGAACTAAATAATCCAGTGGGATTGTCAGCAGCAGTGGGAGAAGGCATATATCCAAACTCAGAAAGTGTATTACTCGATCCAAGATATCAGGAATATTTATCCAGCGGAAAACTGGATGGAGATGTTTGGAATTTTATTAATAGTGCAGATCCCTGGGCTGACTTTTTCAAATGGGCAACTGCGATTAATGTCCAGCTGGGTGAAAAACTATTCTATACTGCTTTGGCTTTAGAAAATTGCGGGCAATATCAGCATGCCATAAAAGCTTATAAAGCATTGATTGTGCATTTCCCATATACTCAAGCCTATAATCCCTTTGAAAATATTTATTGGTATCCGGGGATTAGAGCAATAGATGCGATTTCCCGTTTAACTACAGAACATCCTGAGATCGGCTATGAACTTATTAATGCTAAGATCACAATTGAAAATGGATATGATAGCGATATAAGTGATGATATTTTTACCGCAAGTGCTGGAGCATTTACGGAATATACTTTGCAAGATAGAATTGATCGGTCTGTAGAAAAAGTAATAGCTACTGATTTGGAAGTTCGCGGAACCGGACGGGTTCAAGTAATCAAGCGTTCGGATGATTCCTGGCAGATGAGAGTTGATAATAAACCATTTAAAATCAAGGGTATTACATATTCGCCAACCAAAGTCGGAATGGTCGCTGATGATCAGACAGCTTGGCAATGGCTGGACACAAATGATAATGGCTTAATTGATGCAGCTGAAGAAGCGTGGGTTGATTTAAATAAAAATAATCTGCAAGATGCTGATGAACCGAAAATCGGAGATTTTCAATTACTCAAAGATATGGGATGTAATAGTATTAGATTTTTTCATTATGCCGGAGCGGATAATAAAACTTATCAGTCGGATGAATTTAATAAAATTTTATTAAGACAAATGTATGCGCGATACGGAATCATGGTAATGATGGCTGATTTCTTTGGCGGGTATACCATTGGCTCCGGTGCGAGCTGGGAAGAAGGAACTGATTATACCAATCCCGAACATCGGGCAGCAATAAAGGAAGTTGTGCGCCAAATGGTCTTAGACCATAAGGATGAGCCATATGTATTGATGTGGGTATTGGGTAATGAAAACAATATGGCATCTGAGTACAATGGGATTAATGCCACAAGAACAAATGCTGCTGATGAGCCGCAGGCATATGCAGAGTTTTTAAATGAAGTTGCTTTGATGATTCATGAAATTGATCCTGATCATCCCGTGGCAGTGGGTAATTTAAATTTAGGATTGGTGGAATATTATGCGCAATATGCTCCGGAATTGGATATTATCGCCACTAATCATTATACAGACCGGTTTGGAGTGGGAGTTTCATACTTAAGGGAAGCGCAAGAAAAAATAGATCGCCCATTAATAATATCTGAATATGGCGCAGATGCTTATCATCAAGACCAGGGCATTAATGAGCTGGAACAAAAACAGCATCATTTTGGCGGCTGGAAGGCGATTGCATATAATGGGAGCACAACTCCGGGTGAAGGGAATATACTCGGCGGTATTATCTTTGAATGGACAGATGAATGGTGGAAAGCCCAGAGCGAATATGATTCTCCTTGGATACAGGAAATAGCTCCGCAGTTTTATTGGGGAATAATGCCGGATCATTTTGCTCATGAAGAATGGTTTGGGATTTGCTCACAAGGTAATGGAACACAGAGTCCGTTTCTGCGACAGTTAAGAAGCGCTTATGATCTATACAAACAACTTTGGACTCCGAGTGCTGTTTTTGATCAAGATACTGGATTTGTAACCTTAAGCTGGGATGGATATCCGGGTTTGACGTATACTGTTGAATGCAGTGAAGATAATATTAATTGGCGTGCTGTATCAAGTGATATAAAAGCATCTTTATATGGTCGTACTGTTTGGATTGATAATGGTACCCAGACTGGCGGTCGTCCTATAACATCCAGGCGTTACTACAGAGTAAGTATTAATGGGACATCTTCTGACGTTTATGTTTTAAATGTTTTTAGTGGTTATAATCAGGTTCCAGTGGCTAATGATCAAAGCATTGAGCTGAATAAAAATGAAACAATAGCATTTTCTTTGACAGCATCAGATGATGATGGGGATGACTTAATTTATACCATATTGACTCAACCTCAATATGGTACTTTAAGTGGAACATTTCCTGATTTAATATATACCCCAAATTCTGATTATTTTGGTGTAGATGAGTTTTCTTATATTGCTTCAGATGGAATAGATACATCTGAAATTGCATATGTAAATATCTCTGTTTTGTATCAAGGTGCGGCAGGTATTGCTGAGTTTGTTAAGAGAGATACAACAACTCAGGGCAACTGGATTGGAGCATATGGAGTAGATGGATATAATGTAATTGGTGATAGCGTGAATTATCCATCAAATGCTCAGGTAAGTAATAGCGGCAGTGCGCAGTGGGTGTGGAATTCATCAACAAGTGAAGTCAGGGCATTGGAAAAGGCAGCAGGGACAGATAGGATAGCTGGATGCTGGTATGGCTTTAGCAGTTTTGATATTAATGTAAGCATAACTGATGGTCAAACGCAGCAGGTGGGAATATATTGTTTAGACTGGAGTTCAACAGCGCGTAGGCAGACAGTGCAAATCTTGGATGCTGGTAATCAAGCAGTTTTAGATACACAAGTAATAAATACATCTTTTGATGATGGAATTTATCTTGTTTGGAATATTAGTGGATCAGTGATTATCCGATTAATTAAAACTAGTGGAGATAATGCAGTAATCAGCGGAGTATTTTTTGGCGGACCAGGGATTGCTGGTGTAGCCCCAAGTATCATAACCGAACCTGAAGGGGTAACTATTATAGAAGGACAATCAGCTGTTTTTAATGTTACGGCAAATGGCAGTGATCCATTAACTTATCAATGGTATAGAGATGATATTATTATTGATGGGGCAACAGCATCAAGCTATACAACTCCAGCGGCAGTTCTTGCAGATAATGGATTAAGTTTTAAAGTGACAATTACAAATGATTATGGAACAATCACCAGTAATGAAGCAGTATTAAATGTAGATCCAGCTGGCAATGCTGCGGCAGTATTTATAAATAGTGATATTGCAACTCAGGGCAACTGGATCGGACAGTATGGGGCAGATGGATATAATGTAATCGGAGATACAGTAAACTATCCATCATATGCCCAAGTTAGTCGAAGCAACAGCGGGCAGTGGGTGTGGAATTCAGCGACAACAAATGCAAGTGCTTTAGAAAAAGTTTTAGGCAGTGATCGAATTGCCGGATGCTGGTATGGATCGCCCAGCCAGGATATACAAGTAAACATAACTGATGGTCAAACCCATCAAATGGCAATATATTGCCTTGATTGGGAGTCATCAGCGCGCAGACAGAGAGTAGAAGTTTTGGATGCAGTAAGCAAAGCGGTATTAGATATCCAGGAACTGAATAACGCATTTACTAATGGAGTGTATTTGGCATGGAATATTAGCGGATCAGTAATTATTAGAATTACTCAAACAGGAACAGATAATACAGTTGTAAGCGGAATATTTTTTGGTGGAAATATTGCAGGAATAGCACCAAGCATAACAGCACAGCCTGAAGCTATGACAGTCATCGAAGGACAAACTGTGACATTTAATGTTACAGCCAGCGGCAGTAATCCATTAACATATCAATGGTATAGAGATGATGTTTTGATTGATGGAGCTACAGCATCAAGTCATACAATAGCATCAGCTGCTTTATCAGATGATGGCGCAAGTTTTAAAGTTTCAGTAAGTAATGATTATGGACTAATCACCAGCAGCGTAGCAGTACTGAGTGTAAATTCCGCAGGCAATGCTGCAGCAGTATTTGTAAATAGTGATATTACAACGCAGGGCAACTGGATTGGAACATATGGTGCTGAAGGATATAATGTAATTGGTGATAGCGTGAATTATCCTTCCTATGCTCAGATAAGTAATAGCGGTAGTGTGCAGTGGGTGTGGAATTCAGCAACAAGTGAAGTCAGGGCATTAGAAAAAGCAGATGGTTCTGGTCGTATAGCCGGATGTTGGTATGGTTCAGATAGTTTTGATATTAATGTAAATATAACAGATGGTCAAACACATCAAGTGGCAATCTATTGTTTAGATTGGGATTCAACAGTGCGCCGGCAGACAGTAGAAGTCGTTAATGCAGATAGTGGAGCAGTATTAGATACTCGAAGTTTAAATACTTCTTTTAATGGCGGGGCATATCTTGTATGGGATATCAGCGGATCAGTGATTATCCGAGTAAATAAAACCAGTGGAGATAATGCAATTATCAACGGATTATTTTTTGGAGAATCCGGAGGGGTTATTGGTGTCGCTCCTAGTATAATATCACAGCCTGAAGATATTACGATATTTGAAGGGCAGGCAGCATCTTTTAATGTAACCGCAAATGGCAGTGATCCAATGACATATCAATGGTATAAAGATGATGTATTGATAGATGGAGCAACCGCAGCCAGCTATACAACTCCTGTAAGATCGTTATCAGATAATGGTTGTTTATATAAAGTAACAGTAATTAATGATTACAGTAGTGTAACTAGTCAGGATGCTTTGCTTACAGTCAATCAGATAGCGTCTAGTTCGGCATCATTTATTAGGAGGGATACTACGAGAAAGGGTAGTTGGAAACAAAATGATTGGTATTTGCCAAGCGGCTATGGTCATGAGGGATACAACATAATCGGAGATAGTTTCAGTTATCCCGCATATGCCCAGGTCAGTACCAATGGATACGCCCAATGGATCTGGGATTCATCAACTACTGATGAAAGCGCGCTGGAAAAAGCATCAGGAGAAGATCGGATAGCCGGCTGCTGGTATGGAGCCTCTAGTTTTGATATCCAAGTAAATATAACTGATAGGATAATGCGTCAGGTTGGGCTGTATTTTCTGGACTGGCAGTCATCAATTCGCCGACAGAGGATCGAAGTATTGGATGCATCAAGTGGACAATTGTTAGACAGCCGTGATATTGATGAAGATTTTACTGAAGGAGTGTATCTTTTCTGGAATATCAGCGGCTCAGTAATATTCAGGATTACCGCTACCGGTACAGATAATGCGGTAGTAAGCGGTTTATTTTTTGATAATGAGTGGGATAACGAATCTTACCTTACTCCTGCGGAGGCAAAACATATTCGCGGATGCCAGTATCTTGATGGTGATAATCCGGTTGGCTATGGTGCGATCAATGATGTGCCCGGAGATCCGACATGGGTAGTACCCCGAGAAATGGGGCTAGCGATCTTGGGCTTAGCCAAGGCCGGAGATAAGGTACAGGATAATTTGTCTTTACTGTCTGCAAGAATGGCGGCATATTATCTAGTTCGTATGCAAGATACAGCAGCCAATGATTTTGAAGTTATGAGCCCTGGCATCAGGCTTTATGACGGCGGCTGGTTTAACCAGTATGGTTATGAAACTGCCGGTGATATAGGTAATACCAGTGCGCCATATAATACGGAAGCATTGTCTAAATCCCCAACTCAGACAGCTGAGGTAATGCTGGGCTTTTATGCTTTGGGTTTTGATGATGCCGATGCCGCGCGTAAAGAGTCAATGCGGCTTGCCGCAGAGTTTCTAATAACCCTGCAGGGGGCTGACGGACTGATAAACGGCGGATTGGAACTATATGAAGTTTCTACTGGCTCAGGCGTATACAATTATCGCACAAGCGACTGGCGATGGACATCGGATAATGCTTTTTCTTATCAGGCTTTGCGAGCAGCAGAAACCTGGGCAGTGCAAAGTTCTGATAATGTTAGTGCACAGCGATTTCATAATGCGGCAAATGCAGTACTCGACGGAATAAATACAAAACTTTATGTCAGCGATCCGTCAGATCCTGATTACGGAGTGTGGTGGGGAGTGATAGACGGTAATGATATACCGCAATTCCCTCAAGGGCATGAATGGATGAGTTATGCCCCGCAGATGCTTGATCTTCCGGCAACAGGAGTAGGACAGCAGATTGTCGGGGAGTGGATTCATAATAAATTTCAGATAAAAACAGCAGGTGATGATTTTGGTGCTGTTGTCTGGAATGATACATGGGGCAGTGAACGTAAATCTCCGGGATTTTCTTTTCAGGCAATGCTTGTCTGGCTGGACCTTGGCCAAAATGAATATGTAGAGGATGCCAGAGACTGGGCATTTAACAGCGGATTATGGCATACAGATTTTGGCTGGATAGACTGGGTCGAGTCTGATACGGCAAAGGCAGGTGAATGGGAACGCTTTATCGACACATCTTTTTACGCAATAGCTGCTTGTACCGGAGGGTATGATTTTAATATACCAGCAACTTATACTGCTAATTAGTTTTTAAAATATAATATTTAACTTAGGGGGAATGACTTAGTAATATAAGTTATTTCCCCTTTTATATGCTTTTCTACTAAAATGCTGGAAATTCTGGTGAGAATCAGTTATAATTTATGCATTGCTATGGAAAGCTATATTCCATAGCAATTTTTTTTAACTAATCATCCATAAATATAAAGGAAATACAGATGAAAAACAATATATTTACCTTCGCAATTATAACTTTTTTTATTACTTAACCTAAATATTTTTGCCGCTGAATACGAAATCATTGATTTGAAAATGTTAGGTGAAGCATCTTAGGCAGTAGGGATTAATAATCTTGGACACGTAATATTGAATACTGAATCTGGAGACTTTCTTTGGGACAATGGAATTATGACCGATCTTTATTGGAGTGTGGCTTATAGTATAAATAATTATTGACAACCTGGAGCTTGGGAGCGTTTTATTGACATATCGTTTTACGCGATCAGTGCCTGTATAGGCGGATATGATTTTTATATACCAGCGTCATATACTGGTAATTAGTAAGAAATAATTTTAAGTTTAAATATTCATAAAAAAGCGCGGCACTAGTTTAATTTTTAAGTGCCGCGTTTTTATTTTGGGTATTAATATTTCGTTGTAAAACTTTTTCAACCTTATTATAATTGAAAAAATAGCGAGTTGTTGATATATCTTATTTAATTACAAATAGTTAACGCTTTTAGGTTTTTTTTGTTTTTGCAGAAAAATTAATCATATGGTACACTTTAACGCTTTTCTTTTTCTTTGATTAATTGATGTAACTATTTATTAATTCTGAAGTTATTAAAACTGCTTAGCAGAATGATGAAGGCTGGGAAAAATAATATGGCGTGGGGAACAGGTAATTTTTTAGGATAGGGTATTTAAATCAGAATGAACAAAATATTAAAAATAAGTTCTATTATAATGCTTCAGATATTTCTAAGCACAAATGCTGGTTTGTGCGCGGATTATAGTACTCTTTCGCCAGCTTTAAACATTAATCATAGTTTAATTAAATCTGCTTATTTACTTGAGCAAGAGAAACTATTGACTGAGCAGAGTTGTTTTTCAGGGCCTGAAGTCAGCGATCTTAATCAGGATATTGCGCGCTTAGTGGATACTGCTTTTTCCGGGTTTGTTGAAGATTTGGGAGAAGAAAAACCGGACATTGACATTATATTTAAAACATTCATGAAATTATGTATTAAAAAAACAAAAGCGCCTTATGGATCTATATTATTGAAAAACAGAGAAGAACCTTTTTTGAATTTTGCATACTTTACTGGTCCGGCTTCAGGCAAATTAAAATATTTAGGTATTCCCTCTGATGTGGGAATTAGCGGAATGGTGCTCGCGCAAAAAAAATCGATTATCGCAAACGAGCAGAAAATGATAAATAAAATGTCCCGGGCAGTGGATAAATTTACTGACCTTAAAACTCATAACTTATTGTGTTTTCCGATAGAGATTGGAGGCAAGGTTATTGGTGTTTTGGAGTTGGTTAATAAAGCCGATGGATTTACGGAAGATGATATTACGTTAGTAAAGGAAATATTTAATAAACAAGAAAAAAAGATGGAAGATGCTCTTAAGTTTAAAGATCAAAAAACGGCTTTTTTAGCGGCGTGTATAAAATTAGCAAATCAGATTGAAGCCAAAGACTTATATACCGGAGGGCATGTTTTGCGGGTTAAAAGATATGTGTTGATGATCGCCGAAGAGTTGGGGTTAAGCGAGAAGCAGAAATTCGAGTATCAAGTGGCGGCCATCCTGCATGATGTTGGTAAAATCAGTATTCCTGCCCATATTTTAAATAAACCAGGGCCATTAACGGATGAAGAATTTAAAACGATAAAAACACATACATCTTTGGCTATGAAATATTTAAAAACATTATATGTTGGAGATGTGCTGTTTACAGATATTTTAAGTAGATTTGTTGATCTGGATAAAATTGAAAAAGGAATAGTGCTTCACCATGAACGCCTTGACGGAAGAGGTTATTATGGATTGACTTGTGATAAAATACCCGCGATTGCTAAAGTTTTAGCTGTGGCTGATATTTTTGATGCGATTACTTCTGATCGGCCTTATCATGAAAATCGAAAAGGCTATTCTTTTGAGCAGGCGATTGAAAAGCTTCAGGCAAGCAAAGAATTACAGGTTTGCCCTGAAGTAGTCGATGCTTTTGTAAAAGCATTACGGAGAAAAATCAATTTAAATGATATTCTTACACAGGAAAGTTTAATGGAAATGGCTTTATCGGATAACCCGGTTATAGCGGAAAAGGCATTATCTAATTTTAGGAAATTAAAAGGAGTAAAAGCAAAACGTTTTGAAAGGGATTATTTGTTTGGAAAAGAAGGGAATCAGGTTCATGGTTTTTGGGAATTAGGAGTTTTGTTGGGTCAGGAAAACACGGATCTTATCTTAGATGGAATAATCCGCAGTACGCTTAAATATGGTGAAGGCAGTGCCGCGGTTATTGTTCGTATTGTGCAAAAGGACAGAGTTAGATTTATTATCCAGGATAACGGTTATGGATCTGATTTGGCGGATGTTGAGCCCAAAATAGGGATTAAGTCTTTAGCAAACGGGGAAATCGTTTTGGGAAAAACAAGATTGTGGGAATTAATTAGTTTGGTAGTGGCAAAATTTAAGGGAAAAGTAAAGATGAGCGCGCATGGTAAATACAGAGTTTTCTATCAGGCTAAATCCGAGAAAGGCTGGCGTTCTAGAATTGTGGAGGATCCTGAGTTGAATAAAGGATTGAGGCTTGAAGTGAGTATTCCAATTGCGGATAATTTTTTTAGACCCAGAAAAGTAGAATTAAAAAAAACGAGTTTTGAATTGCTTGGACAGGCGATATAAAGAAAGATAATGTTTATGAAGAGTTTATTTAAAATAACTGCAATTAGATTAATTCAGATATTTTGCAAGGGGCTTTTAACTCTCAAGCAATAAATAAAGATGAAAAATCAATTCCTTCTGCGCTATTAACCGAGTTTTCTGGGCTGGAGGATTTTTTAGATATAATAAATACAGAGTTTCTTGCTAATATGGATCTACGCGGATAAGCGGTAAAAATTCGCTAAAAGAAGTAGCGGCTAAGATGTTGGAGCAGATAAATGATAAGCTGCTAATTTTAACATTCTTGCCAAAGTTTTTATATATAAAATAAGGGGAAGGAACTCCAAAACTCAAAATCTTATAAATCTTGCCTAAAAGCTGTTAAAGTTATACAATATAAGCTAAATAAGTAATAGTTAATTTGCAATGATCCTAACAAAAAAATAAAGTTATTTGTGTTTAGGGAAAATAGAATCAAGCAAATCTGAAACTTTTTGATATTTTTAATCTTGCCTTTTGGGGGCAAGGAGAAACGGAGGAAAACTGAGCTTGCTTTATGGAGCTGGATGCTTGGATTTTTGCGTATTTTATTGGAGGAGAGTTACGGTTGTTTACTATAGGTTTAATTTGAAAAATTTTTAAAGTAGGAAAGATGAGGGTAATATGAATAATAAAAGAAATGTGTTTTTAATTTTGAATCTAATATTTTATTTTTTAGGTTCGCTTGTTTTTACAAAAATTGCCATGACAGAGCAAGCGCCTAAGGGAGAAGTTAAACAAGAAATACTTGATATGCAGGATCAATTTCAGTGGTGGCCGAGTGATTCAAAACCAGGTGTATTCAAAGATCAGGAACGCAGTGGGTATTGGTGGTGGCCAAAAGAACCCGGGCAAGTCAGGCCTTGGGGGAATCGGGGATATATATTTGTTAATAAGATAATTTTTGATTATAAAGCGGATGAATATGCGCCGATAGTCGAAACAGAGGTTCAGGAATTAAAGCCATCATTACTGATTAAGAAAATCATAAAGAATGTAAAGATCTACTTTGATTATAATAAAGCTCAGCTGAGGGAAGATCATTATCCTGTTTTAGATCAAACCGTAAAAAGTTTGAGTAATAATCCAGAAGCAAGCATCTTGCTGACCGGTAATTGTGATAAACGGGGAACTGATGAATATAATATGAGACTCGGCAAAAAAAGAGGGGAAAGTGTTAAAACTTATTTACTTGAGCAAGGCATCCCGGAAGAGAGAATTCTGATTGTAAGCCGGGGAAAACTTGATGCAGTTGCGCCGATAAATGATTTAGAGGGTATGCAAAGAGATAGGAATGCTCAATTTATGGTTGCCGAAGTTAAAGAAGTTATGATTCCAGCCAAGGAACAGGCACGCCTAGAGGATGCTACGGAAATTGAAGAGGCTACGGTGCTTGAAGAGGGGAAATATATTATCGAAAAAGAGATAAATGTCGAGACCGAGGTTAAAGTATCAACCCGAGATTATATTATTCAAAAAAATGATACTTTGTCTAAAATAGCGCAAAAGGAACTGGGCGCTGGTTATCGTTGGAAATATCTTTATGAGCTAAATAAAGATACAATTAAAGATCCGAATAAATTAAAAGTTGGACAGAAAATCATTATTCCTATTGAATAACTATGCAGGTATGAAGTTCAGCCGGGATTAAAGCCGGGGAGAGATTATAAATTTGTATCTAATAAGTAATAATAGTAGGAGACTTAATGGCTAAAAAGTTAATTTTAATTGTTTGTTGTTTTATTTTATCGGGATGCGCTACTACGCGGGGAACATCAAATTTAGCGATGCAGAGCCGGATTGATGATTTAGAGGCTGAGGTAAAAACAAAAGATTATAAAATTGAAAAGATGGAAAATGAATTAAGGCAGGTTAAGCAGGCATATATTGCGAAGCAGAATGATGCGGTGAAAGTAACTAAGCGTGCTAAACCCCAAACTGGAGTTAATCCTGATGAAAATAGAGAGATTATTAGAGTTAGCGGTGTGACTGCCGAGCAAGTTCAATCTGCTTTAAAAAAAGCGGGCTTTTATCAGGGGAAGATTGATGGGGAAATCGGTTCAAAAACAAAAGCAGCGATTAAAGCCTTTCAGCAAGAGAATAATTTGAAAGTTGATGGGGTTGTGGGTAAGGGGACATGGGCAAAACTAAGAAAAAATACTTAAAAAGTAAATAATAAATGTTTAAAATGTACTAGGCGTATTGATTTAATGGTTAAGAATATAGCTGTTTGATTCTAGGCTCGGATAAATCCTAATTTGTCCGAGCCTGTTTCTTTAAGTGATTATCTTGTATATTGTTAGGTATGAAGAATAAAGCGTAGATGCATAATTAATAGTTAGTTTTGACTCAAAATAATTATTTAAATTTTTTGATTAAGGCGAATATAGGATAATTTGCAAATTTTTTTATATTAAGGTATACTTTAATATAATTAAAAATGGGATATTAATTTAAAAATTCATAAAGAAGGGAGGAATCGGGCGCATAGATGGAGTAAGTTGATCAGGGATATTATTGTAGAATTACTTTATTATTATAAAATATATTAGGAGGAAATGAAATGAAAAAATATGTTGGTTTATTCGCAATTATTTCTGTATTATTAATTAATTTATCAGTTGCTTGTGCACAAGAAGCGCAAGTACCGCAGCTTAAACAAGTTCAATCTGCTTCACAGGTACAGAATCAAGAAATGATCCAGTCCAAAGCACAGATAAAAGCTGAAACAAAGACTCAAGCAAGAGTCCAGGCAAAAACGCAGGCAATGGAAGCTAAAGGAATGCAAGTACAGAATCAAGAAATGATCCAGTCCAAAGCACAGATAAAAGCTGAAACAAAGACTCAAGCAAGAGTTGAGGCAAAGACTCAAGCAAGAGTTGAGGCAAAGACTCAGGCAATGGAAGCTAAAGGAATGCAAGTGCAGAAACAAGAAATGAAACAGCAACAGAGTCAGGCTAAAGCCCAGGTAAAAGCGCAGGAAAAGGCCCAAATGCAACAAATGAATTTTCAAGGGCAAAGAATAAAGGTTCAGGCTCAGGCCCAGGAACAGGTTTATGATCGTAATCAAGATCAAAGTTCTCTGAGAAATAACGCAAAACATTAATCAGTAAATATTTATCGGTTAAAAGGGCAATACTAAAATGTATTGCCCTTTTTTTATGTTAGTTGATACTATTGATCACTGGTTATGCAAAATATAAAATTTGAGTATAGGTTTTCTAATTTCTTGCCTAAGCCCCTATCCTGATATACAATATAAATGTCTGTTAAATAACCATCAACAATAGGAGTTATAATGGCTAAAAATTTAATTTTAATTGTTTGCTGTTTTATTTTGTCTGGATGCGCTACTACTCAAAACAATGTAAATCCAGATCTCCAGAGCCTGCAGAGCCGAATAGATTTTTTGGAAGATGAATTAAATGCAAAAGATCGGGAAATTGTGAGTATGCGTAATGAGTTAAGGAAAACTGTAAAAGAAAATTCAAGACAGAAAAATTCCGAAATATCAGCCAAAAAAGTGAATAAAAAAGCTAAGTCAAATGGCCAGGATGATGATATTATCAAAGTTAATGGACTTACAGTAAGTAAAGTGCAAGCAGCTTTAAAAAAAGCAGGATTTTATAATGGGAATGTTGATGGTAAAATTGGTCCTAAAACAAAAGCAGCGATTAAGGAATTTCAGCGTAAGAATAATCTGAAAGTTGATGGAGTTGTCGGCCGGGGAACCTGGGCAAAATTAAAGAAAAATATTTAAGAATAAGGGCATAAACTGAATTGCAATATTAGGAGGGGATAGGGGCAACAAGTCAGTTGGGAGGCTCCTTTATAAGCTGCGGTTCTTGTAATAAATAAAAGATTGCATAGCCCAAGGTAATTAGACGGGCTAATAGTTTACAGCCAATGGACAGAAAAATGATCTATTGGCTGTTTTTAATTTCGGGTTAATCAGTCTGTTTGAATAAGGGCAAAGGCTATGATTCTTCAGATAGAGCAGCTTAAAGTATCTATCATGGGGGTAATTATTTCTCAGAGAAAACTTATCAGAATACTCGGGTAATAAATTTCGAAATGAAAAAGTAATTGACAAAATCCTCGATAAGCGGTATTATGTAAGTAAGCGTTCACTTACATAATGTCTTCTTCGTTTTTTTACTGCAAATAAAGGTACTTCGAATGAACAAAAAACCTACAGCACAAAGAAAAGTAGAGATTATTACTACTGCCGGTGAGATCTTGATTTCAGAGGGGCTGAATAATCTTACGATTAAAAACCTTGCGTTTAAAAATGGGATATCAGAAAGTGCTATTTATCGACACTTTAAGGATAAACAAGATATTCTTTTGGGTTTAGTCGACCAATTTGAAGAGGATTTATTTAGGGCGATAGATATTCCGATGAAAAAACAGGATAACTCTATAATCCAGTTAAAGGAAATAATGCAAACCCATATGGGGTTTGCCCAAGAGCGGAAAAGTCTGCTCTATGCTATTACTTCGGCGGCAATTCATATTAAAGATGATGTTTTGCGCAATAAAGTATTAGATGTAACGGATCGGTATATTAGTCGAATAAGCCAAATATTAATAAGGGCCAAAAAAGATAAGCTTTTACGTGAAGATATCGACGTTGTAGCCGCAAGTTTTGCTTTTTGGGGGCTGATTAGGTCATCATCTGCCCATTACGCTTTGACTAATTTTACTGTGAGTCCGGTTAATAAATTTAAAACATTATGGAATATATATCTGCATGGTATTGAAAAAAATAATGGAGGAGCAAGTATATGTTAAATTCTGAAAATAAGCTTTCTCATGTCGCAAAAACAGGAAGACAGTACCCGAGTAGAATTATCATTGAAAATGTCAGTCCGGAAATAGACGGAGGAATTTTTCCAATTAAGCGTGTTGTGGGTGAAGATGTAGTAGTAGAAGCGGATGTATTTTTATACGGACAAGATCAAGTCCGGGCACAGCTTTTGTCCCGGAAGAAGGGTTCATCCGCATGGCAGATTATTCCGATGCAATGTTTGGGAAATGATCGTTTTTCGGCGATGTTTAGCATCGATTCATTAACAAGTTATGTTTATACTGTTCAGGGATGGGTTGATTATTTTTGGACATGGCAAAAGGTGATCCAGAAAAAGTATGAATCAGGGCAGAATATTTCTGTGGAATATGAAATTGGAGCGCAATTGATCGATCAGGCAGCAACACGGGCGGTGGGGAAAAACGCTAAAAGATTAAAAGAATTATCCCGGTTGTTGCGTAAGCAAACAATTGCGCGGACAATCGAGTTAACAAAAAATTTGGAATTAAGCAGTCTTATGGCCGAATATATTGACAGAGATCGGATTGTTACGTATCCCAAAGAACTTGAGGTGATGGTTGAGCAGCCAAAAGCAAATTTCAGCGCGTGGTATGAATTATTTCCGCGTTCCGCAAGCCCTGATTCTAAGCGCAGCGGAACGTTTGAAGATTGTATTGACCTTTTGCCGGAAATCGCGGAAATGGGCTTTGATGTTTTATATCTTCCCCCGATTCATCCTATCGGCCAGGTTAATCGAAAGGGAAAGAATAATAGCGAAATATCTAGTTTCGAAGATCCGGGTTGTCCTTGGGCAATAGGGGCTAAAGAGGGGGGGCATACAAGTATCCTCCCTGAGCTAGGAACTCTTGAGGATTTTAAAAAATTAGTTAAGCAGGCAAAAAAACATAATATTGATATGGCTATTGATATCGCTTTTCAATGCGCGCCGGATCATCCTTATTTGGAGCAGCATAAAAAATGGTTTAGAACTCGACCGGATGGGACAATTCAGTACGCGGAAAATCCGCCGAAGAAATATCAGGATGTTATCCCTTTTGATTTTGAAAACAGTGAATGGGAGAAATTATGGGAAGAGCTTAAAAATATTGTGCTTTATTGGGCAAAGCAGGGTATTCGGATCTTTAGAGTGGATAATCCGCATACGAAACCATTTCTATTTTGGGATTTGATTATTGCGCAAGTTAAAAAAGAATATCCAGAAGCGATATTTCTTTCTGAGGCATTTACTCGTCCGAAAGTGATGAACAGGCTAGCAAAGGGAGGATTTTCTCAATCCTATACTTATTTTACCTGGCGCAATACTAAACAAGAGATAACCCAGTACATGCAATCTATGCTTAAAAGTAATGTTAAGGAGTATTTGCGACCTAATTTCTGGCCTAATACCCCGGATATCTTACCGGAATATTTACAGTATGGAGGCAGACCAGGATTTATTATAAGATTTATCCTTGCCGCGACTTTGTCCTCAAACTATGGAATTTACGGTCCGGTTTTTGAATTATGTATGGGGGAAGCCTTATCCGGGAAAGAAGAATATAAAGATTCAGAAAAATATGAAATTAAACATTGGAATCGGGATTTAGAGGGCAATATTAAGGACATAATAAAACGGGTTAATGCTATCCGAAAGGACAATAAAGCATTGCAATCAACCTGGAATATTAATTTCTACACGATAGATAATGACTCGATTCTGTTTTATAGTAAAGTATCAGCTGACTTATCGAGTATTATATTTGTGGCTGTTAACTTGGATCCTTATCATAAGCAATCAGGGTGGGTGAATATTCCGCTCAAGGAATTGGGGCTGGATAGTGAACAACCATATTTAGTGCATGATTTAATTAGTGATGACAATTATATATGGCAAGGTGTAAGAAGTTATATAGAACTCGATCCTTTTTCAATACCAGCACATATTTTTAAAGTCAAAAAAACCATGAGAAAAGAAGCGGATTTTGATTACTTTTTTTAGAAAGGATATAGCGGTATGGCTGAATCAGTGATGATAAAAGATCCTCAATGGTATAAAGACGCGATTATATATGAATTGCACGTTCGCGCGTTTTATGACAGTAACAATGACGGCATAGGTGATTTTCAAGGGCTTATCCAGAAGTTGGATTATTTTGAAGGATTGGGAATAACCGCATTATGGCTGCTTCCATTCTATCCTTCTCCGCTTAAAGATGATGGATATGATATCGCGGATTATTATAAAATACACGCAGATTACGGAACGCTAAAAGACTTTAAAGAATTTGTTAAAGAAGCTCATAAACGAGGTATTCGAGTAATTACGGAATTGGTGCTTAATCATACATCAAGAGAGCATCAGTGGTTTAAACGCGCTCAGATCGCTAAACCCGGGTCGAAAGATAGAAATTATTATGTGTGGAGTGATACTCCGGAAAAATATCAAGACGCACGGATTATTTTTACTGATTTTGAGACCTCAAACTGGACATGGGACTCGGTCGCAAAAGCATATTATTGGCATAGGTTCTATTCGCATCAGCCGGATTTGAATTTTGATAATCCAGCGGTTCATAAATCTTTGCTTGATATTTTAGATTTTTGGTTTGATATGGGGGTTGACGGATTACGCTTGGACGCAATACCTTATTTATATGAAAGAGAAGGGACGAACTGTGAGAACCTGGCAGAAACACACGCATTCTTAAAAAAGCTGCGCAAGCATGTTGATAAAAATCATCAGAATAAGATGCTTCTTGCTGAGGCCAATCAATGGCCGGAGGATGCTTGTGAGTATTTTGGCAATGGCGATGAATGTCATATGTCATTTCATTTTCCTTTAATGCCCAGGATGTTTATGTCAATACAAATGGAAGATAGTTTTCCTATTTTAGATATCCTTAATTCCACTCCTAATATTCCGGAGAACTGTCAATGGGCGATATTTTTGCGCAATCATGATGAATTGACCCTGGAAATGGTTACTGATGAAGAACGGGATTATATGTATCGTTCATACGCGTCTGACCCGAGAGCAAAGATCAATGTGGGTATTCGGCGCCGCTTGGCTCCTCTTTTAGGAAATAATCGAAGGAAAATCGAATTGATCAACTCATTACTGCTTTCTTTACCCGGGACACCTGTTTTATATTACGGGGATGAAATAGGGATGGGTGATAATTATTATTTAGGGGATAGAAATGGGGTTAGAACTCCGATGCAGTGGAGTCCTGATCGGAACGCGGGATTTTCCCGTTCTAATCCGCAGCAGCTTTATTTTCCGGTGATAATCGATCCGGATTATCATTATGAGTCAATTAATGTTGAGAGCCAGAATCGCAATTTGTCATCTTTATTGTGGTGGATGAAAAGAATCTTATCCTTACGTAAAAGGCATAAGGCATTTAGCCGCGGCAGCAATAGATTCGTGGGTTCAAATAATATGAAAGTGCTGAGTTATATCCGGGAGTATGAAGATGAAGCGGTTCTGGTTGTTGCTAATTTATCTCGGTTTGTTCAATCGGTAACTTTGGCACTGCCGGAATACGCGGGAAGCATCCCTGAAGAATTATTTAGCCAGAACGCATTTACTCCGATAAACAAAAAACCTTATGTGCTAACTTTAGGCCCGCATGATTTTTATTGGCTTTTATTAAAAAAAGAAAAGGCGCCAAATGATAATGAAAATAAAAATAAAATATTAGAATTAGTCGTTCAGAAAAAATGGAATTCGCTTGTGACTGATGAAAATGTAAGGAAGCTGTTTGAACAAAATATTCTACTGGCTTATTTATTGAAATGTCGCTGGTTTAGCGGAAAAGCCCGTTCGATAAGGAATATTACTATTAAAGAATATATTCCTTTGGTAAAAGAGCATAGTATTGCTTATTTGCTGTTTGTGCTTGTCCGGTATTATGAAGGAGCATCGGAAACTTATTTATTGCCTGTTTCTTTTGGAAAAGATGAAAATATCCAGAATATTATTACGGAATATCCTCAGGCGATTATCGCGCATATAACTGCCGAAGGCGAAACAGGGATCCTTTACGATAGCGTATATGATAGCGCGTTTCGGGCTGCTTTATTTAATATGGTTCAGTCCACAAAGAAGATAAAAAGTGATAATAGTTTATTAAAGGGAACAATTGCTAAAGGGAATAAGGGGCTATTATCTAATATTGGCTCAGCTGAAGAATCCTATGTGTTAAAAGGTGAACAAAGTAATACGAATATTATTTTTGGGCAAAAGATTGTTTTAAAACTTTACCGGAAAATAGAGGAAGGAATAAATCCTGATCTTGAGATTTCGCGTTATTTGTCAGATCGTAATGTTTTTAAACAGGTTTCCCCTTATTATGGGGCAATAGAATATGAAGGTAAGTCTAATAGTTTAGCAAGCATAGCGCTTATGCAAGGTTTTGTTAATAATGTGGGTGATGGGTGGAATTACGCTGTTGATGCCGCGAGGAAATATTATGAACAGATACTGGCTCGAAGAGATAGTTTAGAGAAAATAAGTCTGGATCAGGGTATATCTCAAGAGGCTATCGGCCAAATTGTCAGAGACTGTAGCGGTGAAGTATTTATTGAAATGATGGAACTTTTGGGACAGAGGACAGCAGAGCTGCACATAAATCTGAGTAATGATGTTAAGGATAGAGAATTTTCTCCGGAATTATTTTCTCTTTTATATCAGAGATCTATTTATCAATCTGTTCAGACTCAGACGAGAAAAACAATGCAGTTTTTAGCTCAAGGAATAAAAAAACTACCTAATGAGCTCAAGGCTGAAGCTAAAGAGGTGCTTGCTCAGGAGAAAATTATTCTTGAGGCGGTTAAGCCGATTATTAAGAAAAAAATACTTACGCGGAAAATGCGGATACATGGCGATTATCATTTAGGGCAAGTATTATTTACGGGGAATGATTTTGTGATTATTGATTTTGAAGGTGAGCCGATGAGGCCATTGAGTGAAAGAAGATTGAAATATTCGCCTTTTCGTGATGTGGCGGGGATGATGCGATCAATGCATTATGCCGCGCATGCCGGATTACATTTAAAGTCATCATTTCGTTTGCGAGATGTTTCATTTTTAAAGAAATGGGCAGAGCCATGGTATGAATATGCGAGTGCCGCATTTCTGAAATCATACAGTGCTAATGTCAAAGGCCGCGGGATTGTACCAAAGTCGAATGATGATCTTGAACTTTTATTGCATGTTTTTTTACTTGAGAAAGCAATGTATGAAATATCCTATGAATTAAATAATCGTCCGGAGTGGATTGCTATTCCTTTAAAAGGAATTCAACAATTGTTGAGGCAATCGGGGATTAAATAAAAAGGGGACATAAATGGCTGTTAAAAAAACTGAGAAAAATAAAAAAAAACAAAAGAAGAAACCAGAAGTTTCTCTTGAAGTACAGGATGTTCAATTAAATGATCCGCGTATTAATGATTATGATATACATCTTTTTAAACAAGGTAATCATTTTCATCTCTATGATAAACTTGGATCGCATAAAATAAAACAAGATGGGAAAGAGGGTGTTTTATTCGCGGTTTGGGCGCCCAATGCAAAAAGTGTATCGGTTATCGGGGATTTTAACGGTTGGGATAAAAAAGCAAATTTTCTCAATGCGCGATGGGATAGTTCTGGAATTTGGGAGGGTTTTATACCGGATGTTATTGAGGGTGCGCTTTATAAGTATCATATTGAATCAAGCTGCAATGAATATGTTGTTGATAAAAGTGATCCGTATGCTTTTTGCTTGGAGTTATCGCCCAAAACGGCATCCCGGGTCTGGAGTCTTGATTATGAATGGCAAGACTCGGACTGGATGAAAAAAAGGCAGGAGAAGAATAAGCTGGAAGCTCCGCTATCGATTTATGAGATGCATCTAGGCTCATGGAAAAGACCGGAAGGAAATGCGGAGAGTTTTCTCAGCTATAGAGAAATCGCGCCATTGCTCGCGGAATATATGCATCATATGGGGTATACACATGTTGAATTTTTGCCGGTAATGGAACATCCTTTTTATGGTTCATGGGGATATCAAGTTGTCGGGTATTTCGCGCCGACAAGCCGCTATGGAACACCCCAGGATTTTATGTATCTTGTGGATTATCTGCATCAGCACAATATTGGGGTTATTCTCGATTGGGTGCCTTCTCATTTTCCAACTGATGAGCATGGTCTTGCTTTTTTTGACGGGACACATTTGTATGAACATCAGGATCCGCGAAAGGGATTTCATCCTGACTGGAAAAGCGACATTTTTAATTATGGCAGAAGCGAAGTAAAAAATTTTCTGATAAGTAATGCTCTGTTTTGGTTTGATAAATATCATATCGATGGACTGCGGGTTGATGCTGTAGCATCAATGCTTTATCTTGATTATTCTCGCAAACCCGGGGAATGGATCCCCAACAATTTCGGCGGCAGAGAAAATATCGAAGCAATCCAATTTTTGAAACAATGTAATGAAGTTATTTATCAAAACTTTCCGGATGTGCAAACAATCGCCGAAGAGTCAACTTCCTGGCCAATGGTTTCCCGGCCTTCGCATTTAGGGGGATTAGGATTTGGGTTTAAGTGGAATATGGGCTGGATGCACGATAGCCTTGATTATTTTTCACGTGAGACTATTCACCGAAAATATCATCATAGTCAATTAACTTTTAGTATCTGGTACGCGTTTTATGAAAATTTTGTACTGGCTATATCGCACGATGAAGTTGTTCACGGTAAGGGGTCTTTGCTTAGAAAAATGCCGGGAGATAATTGGCAGAAGATGGCAAATCTGAGATTATTATTTGGCTATATGTATACACATCCGGGAAAAAAATTAATGTTTATGGGGTGTGAATTTGGTCAGTGGAATGAATGGAATCATGATACGCATCTTGATTGGAATTTATTAGATATCCCTGAGCACAAAGAGTTATTGTCTTGGGTGCGCGATATCAATCATTTGTATAAAAATGAGAAAGCTTTGCATGAGTTAGATTCTAATTTAGCTGGTTTTGAATGGATAGATTGTAATGATTTCGAGCGAAGTGTTGTTATTTATCTGCGAAAAGCAAAGACATCGGGAGATATTATATTGGTAGCTTGTAATTTTACCCCTGAACCTCGTACTAATTATCGGGTAGGCGTACCTTCGGGAGGGTTTTGGAAGGAAGTGCTTAATAGTGACGCGAAGCAATATGGCGGTAGTGGCTACGGAAATTTAACCGGATGTGAATCGGCACCTGTAGCTGCCCATGGCAGATATCATTCTTTATCTTTAACATTGCCTCCTTTGGGAATAGTAGTTTTTAAAAAAGAGGGGTTAAAGGTATCAGCCGATGGATAAGCGGAATATAGGCGCGCATTATAGCCAGAATGGTATGTGTGATTTTACGGTATGGGGTCCTGCCTGTGAGGCTCTGTCTTTATTTATTACTTTTCCAGAAAAGAAAGAAGTATCTTTATTTAAAGATAAGTGGGGGTATTGGACTGCTACTGTAAAAAACATTTCAGCTGACACGAAATATTTTTATAAGATAAATGATAAAGAATATCGGCCTGATCCTGGCTCAATGTATCAGCCTGATGGGCCGCATAAAGAATCAAAAGTTTTCGATAATAATGCATTTAAATGGACTGATAATAAATGGCAGGGAATACCGTTAGGAGAAATGATTATATATGAACTCCATGTCGGAACATTTAGTTTAAAGGGTTCAATAGATTCAATTATTCCTAAAATAGGGTATCTGAAAGATCTGGGGATCAATGCAATTGAATTGATGCCCATCGCCCAATTTCCCGGGCAAAGAAATTGGGGGTATGATGGGACATATCCCTTTGCCGTGCATAATTCGTATGGAAATCCTGATAGTTTGAAACAATTAATCAATGAATGTCATTCAAATGGAATCGCGGTTATTCTTGATGTTGTTTACAATCATTTTGGCCCAGAAGGCTGTTATCTGCGCGAATTTGCTCCGTACTATACTCAGAAATACAAGACTCCATGGGGAGACGCGCTTAACTTTGATGATGCTTATAGTTATGGAGTAAGAAATTTTGTTGTTCAAAACGCGCTTTATTGGTTTAAACATTTTCATATTGACGCGCTTAGGCTTGACGCAATCCACGGTATATTTGATGCCAGCGCAAAGCATATTTTACAGGAACTGGCGGAAGAGGTTGAGGCTTTTTCAGACAAAGCACAACGAAAATTATATTTGATCGCGGAAAGTGATCTGAATGATTCGCGGATTATTCGCTCTAAAGACTCGGGCGGATACGGGATCGATGCCCAATGGTCAGATGACTTTCATCATTCAGTGCATGCTGTCCTGACTGGGGAAGAAAAAGGATATTATGAGGGATTTAATGATATTAAGAATATAGTTAAATCTCTGAATGAGTCTTTTGTTTATTCGGGAAATTATTCTTCTTTCAGGAAAAGGGTTTATGGCAATTCTGTTTTAGATTTGAGCGGGGATCAATTTGTTGTTTCTGTTCAGAATCATGATCAGATCGGTAATCGAATGCTGGGAGAAAGACTTTCAGCTTTAGTGCCATTTGAGGGTCTAAAGCTGGCCGCGGGATGCATGCTTATTTCGCCTTATATCCCGCTTTTATTTATGGGCGAAGAATATGGGGAAACCAATCCTTTTCTTTATTTTATAAGTCATTCTGATGATTGGCTGATTGAAGCAGTTCGCAATGGACGTAAGGATGAATTTAAGTCATTTGGCTGGGAAGTAGAACTTCCTGATCCGTTTGCCCAAGAAACATTTGAACAGTCAAAACTTGATTGGGAAAAATTGACTAAGAATAAACATAAACAGCTATTAATGTGGTATAAGAACTTGATTAAAATCAGAAAGGGCTTTATTTGTCCGCAGGTTTTTGAGCGTTCGCAAAACCGCGCTTGGCTTGTGCCAGAAACAAATGTTGTTTTGCTAAAAAGAGAAAATAAAAATCAAAATATTTTATGTATAATGAATTTTAGTGCTAAGGTAGAAACTATCAGCATTGATGAAAAAATGTCAAATGCTTCTAAAATAATAGATTCATATGATAAACAATGGGGTAGTATTGGGAGAAATTCGCCCAATGATTTAAAGCCAGAATCATTAATCCATCTCAGCCCATATCATTTTGCGCTGTATGGAATGGAGACGAATAAATAATGGAAAAATATATTTGCATACATGGGCATTTTTATCAGCCGCCAAGAGAAAATCCCTGGCTGGAAGAAATTGAATGTCAGGATTCGGCATATCCTTATCATGATTGGAATGAGCGTATTTCAGCGGAATGTTATCAGCCGAATGTAGCTTCGCGGATTTTAGATAATGAAAGAAAAATAATCAACATTGTTAATAATTATTCAAAAATAAGCTTTAACTTTGGGCCGACATTGCTTTCCTGGATGGAGCGGCATGATCCTGAGACGTACAAGGCCATCTTAGAGGCAGACAAGAAGAGTCTTGAGTTATATAATGGTCATGGTTCAGCTTTGGCGCAGGTTTATAATCATATGATAATGCCTCTGGCTAATTCCCGGGATAAACGGACTCAGATAATCTGGGGAATTAAAGATTTTGAACATCGTTTTAAGCGAAAGCCGGAAGGTATGTGGTTGGCCGAAACAGCGGTTGATCTGGAGACTTTAGAAATATTAGCAGAACAAAATATTTCTTTTACCATTCTCGCTCCGCGCCAAGCACACCGCTGCCGTAAGATTGAAGGCGGCCGTTGGCGGATTGTTAAGGATGGAAGAATTGATCCAAAGATGCCCTATCGCTGTAACTTGCCATCAGGAAAAAGCATTGTACTATTTTTTTACGATGGTTTAATATCGCAGGATATCGCTTTTAGCGGATTATTAGATAATGGGGAAACATTCGCAAATAGGCTTATCTCTGCTTTTACCCCGGACAGTGAGTCTGCGCAACTAGTTCATATAGCGACTGATGGCGAGACATATGGGCACCATCATCGCAAAGGAGAAATGGCACTTACGTATTGTTTGTATAATATTGAGTCGAAGAATTTAGCTCAGATCACTGTTTACGGCGATTATCTGGCAAAGTATCCTCCGCGAGAAGAAGTGGAAATATTTGAAAACTCCTCCTGGAGTTGTATTCATGGAATTGAGCGGTGGAAAAGTAATTGCGGATGTAATTCAGGAGGCAATGTCGGTTGGAATCAGCAATGGCGCGCCCCTTTGAGAGAAGCGCTTGATTGGCTGCGTGATCATATGGCCCAAGTATATGAAAAGACTTTAAGTAAATATAATATTGAGCCATGGGACCTGCGAAATGATTATATCGAAATGTTGTTAGATCGCGATACTGACGCGATTCAGGAGTTTTTTAAGAAACATGTAAAACGTAAATGTTCAAAAGAGGAAGAGACTAAAATTTTGAAATTGCTGGAGAGCCAGAGACACGCGATGCTAATGTATACAAGTTGCGGATGGTTTTTTGATGAGCTTTCCGGGATTGAGACTGTTCAAATCATTCAGTATGCGGCGCGCGCGCTGCAACTTGTAAAAGAAATAAGCGGGATATCATTAGAGTCTTCATTTATTGGTTTGCTGGAAAGAGCGAAAAGCAATATCGCGCAATATTCACATGGGGCGCATATTTATGAACTTTTTGTGCAGCCTGCCATGCTGGATCTAAAGCGGGTGGGGGTGCACTATGCAGTATCGTCTTTATTCAAGGAATACGAACAAACAACATTGCTTTTTAATTATTCAATCAAGGAAATTAAGAGCGAAAAGATAGAAATCGGCAGGCAGAAGTTAGTTACCGGACTGGTTGAAGTTCAATCTTTAGGTACGCTGGAAAAAGTTTTGGTAAGTTTTGCGGTTGCTTATTTAGGCGATCATAATATCGTTGGCGGGGTAAGGGAATATGTTCAGGCTGATGATTATGAAAAAATGCGGTTAGAAATTATAAAAACTTTTCAATTTAATCAGGTGTCAGAGCTTATTCACGCTATTGATAAACATTTTAAGACCCATAACTATTCTTTATGGCATTTATTTAGAGATGAACAAAGAGCTGTTTTGAATCAGATGTTCACGAATACAGAAAAAGAAATGGAAAACTATTTTAGACAAATATACGACCGTTATTATCCTGCTATACGCGGTGTGGGGGGGCTGAATATGGCGCTGCCCAAGCATTTACTTTCGGTTCTTGAGTATGTATTAAACGCGGATATTCGGAATGTTCTTAAGCAAGAGAGAGTTAATTTGCTTGTATTACGAAGACTTGTTGATGATGTCAAACATTGGAAAATTAAGTTGGATAATGCGATGCTTAGTTATTTGGCAAGTAATAGAATCGATCAATTATTTCAGCAATGGGCAGAAGCGATTGATAATATCCAAGAGATGGTTTATATCAAAAGTCTTTTGTTTGAGATTGAAAAGCTTAAGCTTGATTTGGATATATGGAAAGCGCAAAATTTATATTTTACCAAAGGGAAGACTATGCTTGATGAGATGATAGCTAAAAGAGACCAGGGCGATTTGCGGTGTAATCAGTGGATTGACGCATTTGATGAACTAGGACATTTGATTAAAGTGAGGGTTGTCTGATGGAAAATCCAGTATCTACTTATCGGCTGCAGCTTACTCCTTTATTTGGTTTTGCTAATATTAGGGAACTAATCCCATATTTTAAGCGATTGGGGATATCTTACCTTTACTTATCGCCGATATTTAAAGCAAGACCCGGAAGCACTCATGGATATGATATTGTAGATCCTTGCGTAATCAGTGAAGAATTAGGCGGCGAGGAGCAATTCAAACTTTTATCACAGGAAGCTCATAGCGCGGGAATAGGGATTATTCAGGATATTGTACCTAATCACATGGCTTTTCATTATGATAATAAATTTCTTATGGATATTTTTGAATATGGAAGCTATTCGCAGTATTATGATTTTTTTGATATTGACTGGGGGCATCCATATGATAATTTACGTGGCCGAGTATTAGTTCCCGTGCTCGGGAAGTTCTATGCTGAATGTCTTGAGTCTGGAGAATTACAGTTAGTGTATCGAGACCAAAGACTGGGCATTCAATATTATGATCATTTTTTTCCGCTTAAGGTTGAATCTTATTCAAAAGTATTATCTCGGTTAATTCCTTTGGTTGAAAAAGAGGATTCTTCTTTAAACAAGGATTTAGTTGAGTTTATCGGGATAAAGCATTTTTTTGAATCGTTTGAATCTATCGACAGTAAAACAGACCGTTATGAACAAACTCTTTATGGTAAACAAGCACTTAGTGATTTGCACGCGAGAAGCGAGTTTGTTCAGAAGATCATGAGTGATACTCTTAAGAATTTTAATGGGGCTCCCGGAGATAGCCATAGTTATGATTCGCTTGATGAGCTGATCGCGGAGCAAATGTTTCGTTTGTCTTTTTGGAAAGTCGCGACTGAAGAGATCAATTACAGACGCTTTTTTACAGTGAATGATCTTATTTCGGTAAGAGTCGAAGAGCGGAAAAATTTTGATATAACTCATGAATTAATTATAAAGCTTTACAATGATAATTATATTGATGGCGTGCGTGTTGACCATATTGACGGACTATATGATCCTAAAATATACATGCAATGGTTAAGAGAGGCAATGCCGAAGGCATATATTGTAATTGAGAAAATATTAGAAGGAGAAGAAAAAATTCCCAGCGAATGGCCGATACAGGGTACAACCGGGTATGATTTTTTAGCACAGGTTAATATGTTTTTTTGCGATAAAGAAAATGAACGTGCGATAAGCAGGCTTTATTATCGTTATGCCGAACTGCGGATATCATATGAAGCGCTTGTTTGTGAAAAAAAACGTTTGATTATCGGTAAACATATGGCGGGAAATGTCGATAATCTCGCTCAGTATATAAAGAAGATATCTTCGCATGATCGATTTGGCCGTGATATTACCTTATATGCTTTACGCAGGGCGCTTGTTGAGCTTTTAGCGCACTTTCCGATTTATCGGACATATATTAATTCAAAAATATATATGGCTCAGGATAAGGAATATATTTTAAACACGCTAAAAAAGGTAAAAATGCTAAGGCCGGAACTGCGTTATGAGTTTGATTTTATTGAGAAGTTTCTTTTATTGCAATACGATAGCAATCAAACTGAAGAAGTTAAGGATAAGTGGCTGCATTTTGTAATGATCTTTCAGCAGCAGACAGGTCCGCTGATGGCAAAGGGATTAGAAGATACAATGTTTTATGTCTACAATAAACTTATTTCGCTTAATGAGGTAGGGGGGGACCCGATTCGATTTGGCTGTCTAGCTGAAAAGTTTCATCAATTTAATAAACAAAGATACGCTTCAGCTCCTTTGAGTATAAATACAACAGCAACTCATGATACAAAACGTGGTGAGGATGTAAGGATGCGTATCAGTGTCCTTTCGGAATTTGCTGATCAGTGGGAAGTAAATTTGAAGCAATGGACAAAGCTGAATAAAGCAAAGAAAAACCAGGCAAGTAATAAAGTTATCCCTACTGCCAATGATGAATATTTTCTTTATCAGACACTTTTAGGAACATTTCCTTTTAAGTTTGAAGAAAATTATGTGGATAGAATTAAGCAGTATAGCGTTAAAGCGGTTAGAGAAGCAAAGGTGCATACCGCGTGGATAGAACCTGATGAAGAATATGAAAGAGAATTTGTATCTTTTATCGAAAAAATACTGGTTCCATTTGAGGATAATCCGTTTTTGAGGGTATTTATTCCATTTCAGAAAAAAATAGCTTTTTTTGGAATGCTAAACTCTCTTTCTCAAGTAATCCTTAAGATGACAAGCCCGGGAACACCTGATTTTTATCAGGGAACAGAATTATGGGACTTAAGTTTGGTGGACCCTGATAATCGAAGGCCGGTTGATTTTAAAACATTGGATAAGCATATAGATTATATTGCTCGAAAAATTCCGGAGAATATATTGGCTTTGCTGGAAGAACTATATTCCGGCAAAGAAGACGGCAGAATCAAGCTATTTTTGATTCACCGATTACTCCATTTTCGACAAAAAGCGATTAAGCTATTCCAAGAAGGGGAATATATTCCGCTTGCTGTGGAGGGAGAATTCGCTGATTGTGTGATAGCGTTTATGCGCCAAAAAAATGAAAATAAAACAATAACAATTGCTCCGCGGTTTTATACAAAGTTTGTTGAACCGGGCGGATATCCTTTTGGTTCTGAAGTTTGGAAAGATACGCGGATTGTTCTGCCATTTCAAAAACAAAGTCAATGGGAAGATATAATCACCTCTCAAAAGCTTAAGGTTCAAGGCGGCATTTATCTGGGAGATGTATTGAAATATTTTCCAGTGGCTTTATTATCCAGTCAGAAAGATAAAGCTTAGAATAGGCTATGTTCTTATGTTAGGCAAATTTTAATTGGCATTTCTTTTATCCGCAGAAATATATTCATATGAATAATGATATGTATATCCAGGTTATTACTCAAAATCAAATTAAAGTTTTAGCTGATTTGGCTAAGGATATTTGGCAAAGTCATTTTGGAGCAATGATCGAGCCGGAAATTCTTGAGTATTTAATTAATAGTCTTCAGTCAAAACAAGCGATTTTAAACCAAATACAAGAGGGGTATTTGTATTATTTTATACAAGATAAAGGTTTCCAGTCAGGATATTTTGCTTACAAATTAGCTGAAGCGAAGAAAGAACTGTTTTTAAGTAAAATATATATTATTGCAAGTCAAAGGGGCAAAGGTTTAGGCAAACAAGTCATAAAGTACTTGGAAGAGGTGTGTAAAGACAATAAATTATCAAAAATTACGCTTACGGTTTTTTCTAAAAATCAGAGCGCGATCAAGGCTTATGAGCGATTAGGCTTTAATAATCTAGGTTTAATTGAGAGAGATTTTGGTAATGGGATAAAATTTGATGATTATAAAATGGAAAAATATACAACATTGGAATTAAAACCCAAATGAATTTTTAACTGGGTATAAAATTGCAAGTTATGTACTTAGTATAACTTAATACCAGGATAAAGATTGGTATACCCTGTTATGGACGATATGTTTATAGAAGGACAAACTTTTAAGAATTTAGATTATACTCAGAATTTTTTAAGTAAAGGAGAGTATGAAAGTTGCAGGTTTATCAACTGTGATTTTTCTAGCTCTGATTTAATTGATCGAGAATTCGCAAAGTGCAGGTTTGTTAATTGCAATTTAAGTTTAGTTAAATTAAACAAAACCGCATTTAGAGATGTGCAGTTTAAGGAATGTAAAATGCTGGGTTTAAGATTTGAAGACTGTAATCAATTTGGTTTGGCTTTTGGTTTTGAAAAATGTCAGCTTAAACACTCTACTTTTTATAAAACCAAATTACAGAAGACTCAGTTTAAAGAATCGCAATTGGATGATGTTGATTTTACTGAATCTAATTTAACCCAAGCTGTTTTTCAGCAATGCGACTTAACTCGAGCCGTCTTTGAACGGACAAATTTAGAAAAAGCAGATTTGAGGACAGCATCCAATTATTCAATTAACCCAGTGATAAATCGGATTAAAAAAGCAAAATTTTCATTAGAAGGGATTGTTGGCCTTTTAGATAAATATGATATTAGTATTGAATGAAAAAAATTGGTCAGGGCTTAAAATAAGTCTGTTTTGAAGTCAGTAAGTCTGGTCGAGAGCGCGATATAAAAACATCTGTTTTTGTCTTGTAATTCCTTGCCTAAAATCCCTTCTCGATATACAATGTATCCAATATGGAAAAAGCTTTTTTATGAAAATATTCGTTTGCCGAATGGGTTCTTTTACTCGAGAAGATTTGGAAAAAAGGCTAACCAATGAAAATGTTAAGGGGAATAAGTCAAACTTTTTAATGGAGCACACACTATAATGCATTATTTGAATGAGCAAAACATTTTTATATTTTTAATACAAATATCGTTACTTTGGATATTTGCTCGAGGATTCGGAGAATTATTCCGCAGGTGGAAACAGCCGACTATTACAGCGGAAATCCTTACCGGTATTTTACTTGGGCCGACTATTTTAGGCCGCTTGTCTCCAGCGGTATTTAATTGGATTTTCCCTCATGATTTAATTCAGCAGAATATGCTTGAGACTGTTGCTTGGTTTGGTATTCTTTTTTTCTTGTTAAAAACCGGGTTAGAAATGGATTTCTCAAGCGCGTGGAGGCAGAGAGGACAGGCGCTTACTATTTCTATAACGGATGTTATTATTCCGATGGTTATTGCTTTTGTTCCGGCATTGTTTTTATCATCAGAATATCTTGTAGATCCTAGCCAAAAGTATTTATTTTCGCTTTTTATCGCGACGATTATGACAATAAGCGCATTGCCTGTTACCGCGCGTGTTTTACAAGATCTGAATCTTCATAAGACTGATGTCGGTTTTTTAATAATGGGAGCGCTTTCGCTTAATGATATTATTGGTTGGGCGATATTCACGCTTGTTTTGGGAGTTGTAACATCTGCTGTGTTTAATATTGTTAGTGTTAGTATTGTCTTGATTTCGACAGTTTTGTTTAGTGTTTTTTGTTTGACTGGCGGCAAGTATTTAACTAATTTTTTTATTAAAAAGATCCAAGAGTTAAAAATGCCAGAACCAGGATCGTCGCTTACATTCATTTGTATTTTAGGTGCTGTTTGCGGAGCAATTACACTTAAAATAGGCATACATGCTTTATTTGGTTTTTTTATTGCTGGAATAATGGTCGGAGAGGCAAAAGCTTTATCTGATAAAACCCGTAATGTGATTTCCCAAATGGTTCATGCAATATTTATTCCTTTGTTTTTTGCTAACATTGGGATTAAAATTGATTTTTTAAATAATCTTGATTGGTTTCTTATCGCGTTTATTACAATTATCGGAATCGTCGGTCGATATCTTGGGGCTTGGTTAGGTGTGACTTTTACTGATCATCCGAGAGTGAATAGGTCACTTATAGCAATCGCGCATACTCCGGGAGGAGAGATGCAGATTGTTGTGGGAATACTTGCCTTGGAATATGGATTGATAAAAGAGCCGGTATTTGTAGCGATTGTTTTTGGTGCTATCTTTTCTTCAGTGATTATTGGACCGTGGATGTTTCATGCTTTAAAAAAACGTAAGGAGATAAATATAACAGAGTTTTTTAATAAGAGAGCAATAGTCCCTGAATTAAAAGCAAGTCAAAGAGATACTGCGATCAGAGAGTTAATCGAATTAGTCGCAGAGCAAGATAATTTGATAGACAAAGAAGAAAGCTATACAGCTGTAATGAGCCGTGAAAATTCTATTGGGACAGCGCTTGAGAATGGGATAGCAATTCCGCATGCCCGCTTACCGGACTTGCTGCATCCGATTATCGTTTTAGGGCGTTCAAAAAAAGGTATAGATTGGAACTCTATTGATGGGAATAAGACAACTCTTATATTCTTGATCCTCACTTCTCAGGATAGTGATTGTATCCAATTGCAGATTTTAAGGGGTATCGCAACTGTGATGAGTAATGTGAGAGTGCGTGATAATATGCTGAAAGATGTTGATCAACCGCGGCTTTGGGATATAGTCCGGGAAGCTTTTCAAGATTATTATATTAAAAAAGAAAAATAAATATAAAAATAAATATAAAAATAAATATAAAAATAAATATAAAAATAAATATAAAATTAATAATAAAGGTTTTTAGCCAATATTTGCCTAAACATCTGTATCGATATACAATAAACGTACTATTAAAACATTCTATGGGTGCGTTTGCTCTACATTGTATTAAGATAATACATTGGGTTTGCTTGCCTAAATTTATATTTAATTATACAATATGCTTACCAGTTAATCATTTTTTAATTTATAAAATCAAGGAAATAGAGACAAAATATGGGAGAAAACTTTTTTTACAAAACTAAACAGGCTGTTTTAGAAAGTTTTAATGTAGAACAAAAGAATGGTTTAGCTGAGAGTTCTTTGATCTCTCTTAGGGCAAAATATGGGTCTAATGCTTTAAAAGAAAAAGCAGCTAAGACTGTTTTAGCGATTATATTTGATCAGTTAAAAGAAGTAATGGTGCTGATTTTAATCGCAGCTGCTGCTATTTCTTTTTTTCTTCATGAAGCAATTGATGCATTTGTTATTCTGATTATTGTGGTGCTTAATACTGTGCTTGGTTTTTGGCAGGAATTTAATGCCGCAAGAGCAATGTCGGCTTTAAAAAAAATGGCTCAGCCGAATGCCAGAGTGCGACGGGATCAAGTAGAAAAAACAATACCCGCTAAAGAGATATTGCCTGGAGATATTATTGTTATGGAAGCGGGTAATCTTATTCCTGCTGATGCGAGGATAATTGCCTGCGCTAATCTTAAAGTGCAGGAAGCTGCTTTGACCGGAGAGTCCGAACCTGTTGAAAAAACCGATAAAGTGATGGATAAAGCTGATATTGCGCTTGCTGATCGTAAAAATATGGTATATATGGGGACGATTGTCACCTATGGAAGAGCAGAAGCGGTAGTTACCGGTATTGGCATGAAAACAGAATTGGGAAAGATTGCTTCCATGCTTCAAGATGTAGAAGATGAGAAAACTCCGCTTCAGAAACGCTTGGCGAAGCTTGGAATAAAACTTGCCTATTTTGCGCTCATTTTAATTGGAGTTGTAGCGGTGATTTGTTATTTCCGGGGCCTTGGAGTAAAAGAAATATTCATGACAGCTATAAGCTTAGCTGTTGCGGCAATTCCCGAAGGATTGCCGGCAGTTGTGACAATCTCCTTGGCTTTAGGAGCAAGAAGAATGTTCAAAAGAAAAGCTTTGATCAGAAATCTTCCGGCTGTTGAGACATTAGGGAGTGTTACAGTTATATGCAGTGATAAAACCGGGACTCTGACTAAAAATGAAATGACGGTAACAGATATTTTAATGACAGATAAAAAACTGAATATTGATGAAATAGCCCAAGACCCAAATCTTTATCCTGCAGCACGGCTTTGTTTGCTTTGCGCTGCTCTTTGTAATGATGCGGTGATAACAAAATCCGAAAAGAATGAAAAAACAGCGATTGGGGACCCTACAGAAGGTGCGCTGGTTATTGCTGCGGAAAAAGGGGCAATTGTTAAAAACGATGCGGAGCGATTTATTCAAAGATTAGCTGAATATCCATTTGATTCTGATCGCAAGAGGATGAGTACGCTGCATGCTGTTAAATCTATTTCTGATGGGCTAAAGGGAGTATTTGATCTTGCTTATAAAAACTCTGAAGCAGGTAATCTAATCTTTACTAAAGGCTCTGTTGATGGCCTCATTGAAGTTTGTTCCAAGGTTATAGTTAATGATCAGATAGTTGATTTAACTGATGCTTTAAAACAAGAAATTCTTGAAGAGAATAAGCAAAAGGCATCTAAGGGCATTCGTGTGCTGGGTATGGCTTATCGCATTATCCCAGATCTCAAGCAAGTTGATATTAACAGCGAAGAAAAAGAGCTTATCTTTATTGGTATGGTCTGTATGATTGATCCGGTCAGGCCTGAGGCAATTGAAGCTGTAAAGACTTGTAAAAATGCCGGGGTTCGTGTTGTGATGATAACAGGAGATCATCCTTTAACAGCAAGAGCAATTGGTCAAAAATTAGGGCTGGCGGAAAATGGAAAGTTTTTAACCGGGAAAGAGCTTAGTCAAATGAGTGCTGAGCAAATACAGGAATGCATAAAGGATGTCTCAATATTTGCCCGGGTTTCGCCTGAACATAAAATGATTATTATTGATGCTTTGCAGGCTGATAATGAAATTGTATCAATGACCGGTGATGGAGTAAATGACGCGCCGGCTTTAAAATCAGCGGATATTGGTGTAGCAATGGGAATTACCGGTACTGATGTTTCCAAAGAAGCAGCAGATATGGTTTTACTGGATGATAATTTTGCGACTATAGTTGAGGCAGTAAAAGAAGGGCGCACAATCTTTGATAATATTAGAAAGTTTATAAAATATATCTTAACCGGTAATATGGGTGAAATAATGGTTATGATTATAGGGCCATTTTTTGGCATGCCGCTTCCGCTTTTACCGATTCAGATCCTTTGGATTAATCTGGTGACAGATGGAGCGCCTGCGGTTGCTTTAGGTTATGAACAAGCAGAGTCAGATATTATGAATCGCCCGCCGTTTTCTCCAAATGAAGGAGTTTTTTCCCGAGGGATAGGTAAACAGATTCTTTTTATGGGTACTATTATAGGAGTTGTTTCAATTGCTATTGGTTATTTTTTCTGGAAGCTTGATCCTAGTTCACGTATATGGCAGACAATGGTTTTTTCAACCATAGCTTTTTGTCAGATATCTCTGGTTATGAGTATTAGAAAAACAAAAGACCATATATTCACAAAGGAATTTTTTAGTAATTTACCAATGTTGGCGGCAGTAGGACTTACCTTTATTCTGCAATTGGCAATTATTTATAATCCTTTTTTAAACAAGGTGTTTAAAACTCAGCCATTATCTTTAAAACAATTTTGTGTTTGTTTAGCCGCGGGGTTATTTATAATGATATTTGCTGAACTTCAAAAGCTCATTTTTAGAAAGAATACAAAGAGAATATAAATCACGTGAGATTGGGTGTGTGTAATTTTCAGGAGAATTAATAGCGGATATATGAAAAGTAAAACATTTTATTTAAAGACCTTCGGATGTCAGATGAATATCCGCGATTCTGAGCTGGTTGCCGGATTGCTGATTAAAAAAGGCTATGAGCTTGCTGCAATAGAAAAAGAGGCTGATATTGTGCTGGTTAATACCTGTAGCGTAAGGCAACATGCTGAGGATAGGGTCTGGTCTGAGATCGGCAAACTTAAAAAACGGAAAAAACTTACTGGCAAGCCGATTATCGGATTGATTGGCTGTATGGCTCAGGCTTGGCAGCAGGCAGTATTTGATAAAGCGCCTATGGTTGATTTAGTTGTTGGCCCGAATAATATCAGTGCGATCCCGGGATTACTCGATGATTTAGAAGCTGGTTTTGGCCGGGCAATCGCGGTAGGTAAAGAGCAAAGAGATGCTTTTGTTTATAATACAGAATATATCAGCGATAAGTCGCATTGCAATGTTAATATTATGGAAGGCTGCAATAATTTTTGTTCGTACTGTATTGTGCCTTTTGTTAGAGGCCGAGAAAGAAGTCGTGATGCTGAGGAGATAATCAAAGAGATAAATTCTTTGGTTAAAAAAGGTGTAAAGGAGATAACTCTTTTGGGGCAGAATGTCAACTCTTACAAGTCACAAGACACAAGCCACAAGACACAAGGAAAAGATAAAAGCGTTTCTTTTGTTGAGTTGCTGGATATGGTTAATGCAATTAATGGGCTTGAGAAATTCGATTTCGTCACTTCTCATCCTAAAGACGCGAATATCGCGCTTTTTGAAAAAATGGCGGAATTAAATAAATGCCGGAAATTTTTACATTTGCCGGTACAGTCCGGCTCAGATAGAATATTAAAGAAAATGAATAGGGGGTATACTGTGGCGCATTATAAAAAACTAGCCAAAGCAGCAAAAGAAATTATTCCTGGACTTAGGCTGGGTACTGATGTTATGGTAGGGTTTCCTAGTGAAAGCGAAAAAGATTTTGCGGATACTTATCAGCTGATGCAGGAAATAAAATTTGAAGCCGCATATTTGTTTAAATATTCGCCTCGGCTGTATACAAAAGCTGCTGAGCTTAAGGACGATGTATCTGAAGAAATTAAGAAGGCTAGACATAAGATTTTGCTTGATTATCAAAGACAATCGCACAAAAAAAAAGAATAGCGGAATAGTTTATGAGAAAATATATATTTTTAGCCATAGTGTTTTTCAGCCTTAATCTGGGTGCTGTTACCTATGCTTATACTGCAAAATTAGATCAGACAGTAAAACTAATGCTGAAAAATGATTATTATGCGGCAATTGATGAATGTAATCGTTTGGAGACAAATTTGTCCGGGCATGATAAGAGGGAAATGCTGTATCTTAAGGGTGATTGTTTTGCGCAATTAGAGAATTATGAACAGGCTCGCGATATTTTTAGGCAGGCGCTTAAGCAAACGAAAGAAGAACATTCAACCAAAATATATATCGCGATAGCGGATACTTATTTTATGCAGCATGGTTATGACAAAGCAATAAGTATTTATAAACAGCTCCTGGAAAAAAAAGAAACAGATTATGAAGCTGCTTTATTGTTTAAATTAGGCAAGGCGTTTCAGAAAAACAGCAAGTGGACTCAGTCAAAATATTATTTTGATCTGTTGGAAAAAAAATACCCTCAAAGTTTTGAGCGAAAGATTGTGGATAATTCCTCTGTTGGCGGTAATTTTTTTACAATTCAGGTCGGTTGTTTTTCCAGTCCGGAAAATGCGGATAAACTAAGCAAAGATTTGTTGAGCAAAGGTTATGAGGTTTTTGTTACGCCGTTTGATTCTAATGGCAATAAATTGTATAGAGTAAGAGTCGGAGAATTCGTTTCCTTGATTGCCGCTGAACATACTGAGCAGGAACTGAAAGATAAAGAACATTTGCCAACCCATATATTTCCCTAAATCAGCGTAAAGCGCTCCGCGCTTGGCTTATAGCTGATGGCTCATAGCTCATGGCAAAAGTGTGCTATCCTGAAATAGGTTGACAAAAAAATAAATTAACCGCAGATGAACACAGATGGACGCAGATAAAAATTATACGCTCAAGCCGCTACGCGCGGCTAAGGTTTATTCAAAGGTGAATCAAAAGAAAAATTCATTTTTCTTGTTGCGGTCACTTTGAATAAAACCAATGTTTTCAAAGAAAACATGTTGAGCATATACACTTAAGATAAGCTATTTGTTTTAAACAGCGTTTATCGAGCGAAGCGGGCGGTTAAGTAAATTATTGGTGTTAAAAAGTGTTAGCTATATTAGGACAAGATAAATAAAGAAATGAGATTGAAATGAAAAATAGTAAAAAACCTTTTGTATTGTTTCTCGTTGGCCCAACTGCCAGTGGTAAAACCGCGGTGGCTATTGAAATCGCCAAAAAGATTAATGGCGAAATTATATCTGCTGATTCAATGCAAGTTTATCGAGGCATGGATATTCTAAGTGCAAAACCTTCAATGGAAGAACAAAAAGCGGTGGCACATCATTTGATTGATATATTAGAGCCCAATGAAGATTATAGTGTTGCTATTTTTCGCCAAAAAGCTTTGGAAGCAATTGAAAATATATTAAGCCGTGGGAAAATCCCTTTGATTGTCGGGGGTACAGGCTTATATGTAAAAGCTTTGACTAAAGGGCTTTTTTCTGATAATGGCAAGGATGAGCAGCTGCGCAAGGAATTAACTCAGGAGTCAAAACATAAGGGCAATTTACATCTTTACGCTCGCTTGCAGAGTGTCGATCCTCAGGCAGCAAAGAAAATTCACCACAATGATATGCGCCGGGTTATCCGGGCACTGGAAGTTTTTGAAATTAGCAGTCGAAAAATTTCTGAGCTGAAAACCGAGATTGAGGGTTTGGATGAAAAATATGATTTTAAGATCTTCGGCATAGAGAGAGAGAGAAGAGAACTATATCAGCGAATTGAGCAAAGAGTTGATCAAATGTTTGAAGCAGGTTTTTTGGATGAAGTGAAAAATTTATTGAGTAAAGAATTAAGCCCTACTGCTAAGCAAGCCTTGGGGATAAAACAAATCAGTGAATATTTAGAAGCTAAATGTGGTTTGGATTTTGCTAAAAAAACAATTAAGCGCGACAGCCGGCGTTTTGCTAAGCGTCAACTTACCTGGTTTCGCCAGGATAAGGACATAATTTGGACTTTGGCAGGCGAGGAAACATCTCCACAAGAAATAGCAGAAAAAATCATTTCTTTAGCAAGTCTTTAATTAACAATAAATAAAAACAGGCAATTACTCCCTGCAGATACCCTATCTTATTATTTATCAAATAGTTATGGTAAATAAAAAATCCGCTTTAATTTTGCAAAATAAGATTTCATATGGTATACTTTAACACTTTTGTTATTCATTGGGTTAGGGCCAAATATTAATCTTAAGTTAATTTAAAATCAATGGTTTATGGCATGTTTATATCCTAAATTTCGTTTTCAAGTATAGGGAATCGGTGAATGAATAAAATATTATTTAAAATAATCAGCTTGATATTAATCCAAGTACTTTTGCTGGGTAATATGGGGATGGCTTGTGAAATCAAAAGCCGGAATTTCACAAAACATAAAACTGAACAGGGAAACCTATCGCCGCGGATTATGTTAAATACTCCTGATTTAAATAGCATGTTTATTAATAGTGTATGGGAAAGAGAAGTAGCTGTAAATCCGGGGTTTTTTAGAAGTTTAACAAGTTTGAATGGATTGACTGAATATGCCAAAGCAAAAAAAACTGCTGGAAAAACGAATAATCTGGTTTATCTTTTGTTTAAAAAAAGACTGGCAAGGCGTGATGCGCTATATACTCCTAAAGCTAGGCAAAAGAAAGAATTTATCAAGGATATTAAAAAACTTAAAAAACTTTTCAGTGAACGTAGGAAATGGATTAAGTCATTGGATTTGATTGAAGCATATGAACAGCAGATAAATAGCCTTGAGGAATCATTTAATACTGTTGAAACTCAAGGGGATTGGGATGATTTACTGGAACTGGGAATCAAACTAAATAAAGCTTTATTAAAACATGGCGCTTTGGCCAGTGAATTATCTCGGATTGGTGATACGGGTAAAAAGGGAAAATCCTTAAAAAAGAATAAACTTAAGAATCGAACCTTAAAGCCTGGACCTAAAAATACTAATGATTTGCCTGAATTAACAAACGAAGATCACGATAAATCATTTTCTAATCATGAGCTGTTTGAAGTTGAAGCTAAAGCAGAAGAAGCTCAACGAGATAATTTGAACACACAATCAGTGATTCTTGATCAAGCATCGCAAGATAGTTCAGAGCAATTAGATGGTTTTATCCCGTCTACTGTTTCTGCTAGAAAACATGTTTTAGTAAAAGCATTAGAAATATTAACAACAGTTTTTGATGCTGCATATCAAGAATTACCTGTTGATACAGTTATAAGGTTTCAAGAAAAGATTAATCAATTGCAGCAAGGTATTGCTGTTGTAAAAAAAGGCGAATTTTCCTTACTTAAAAAACAGCTGAGAACAATAGAAGCAGAGCTGTTAACTGCGATAAAAGAAAATAATAAAAAATTGGCAGAGATATTGCCAGAGCCGCAAAATGAAAGTATTCAGACATCTGAAATAACTCAGCCGGATAAGGGTAATCCTCAAATATCTAAATCTAAAAAACAAGTAAAGCCACTAGATGAGTTTGCTCAGGCTGTAATTTTATGTGATCCTGAGAATATTCCGCTTCGTTCAGTTGATGCTGTTAAGAATGAACTTAAGGGGCAAGTTGCATTGCTTAAACAAGTTATTGATGCTGAAATGGATAGCGGTATGGAGCAGCTGATTGTATTCAATATAAACAGGGAAACTGATGGACTGGTTATTCAGGTAAGATTCTCAGAGGCTTTGGCGAAAATTGAGCCTGGTAGTGATATCGTCATGGAGTCGGAAGGAAAGTACTATGAGCTTAAATGCAGTAATATCCTTAATGCCGGCAGTAAACTGCTTTTAAAACCCGCAAATAAAAAAAATTACTTGCCAGAAGGTTTACCTTTAGATCGAAAAGAAGTTAAGTTTTATTATATTCCGAGTACGCATTCTGAAGATTTGCAGAGGAAAACATTGCAAACAATTATCAGAAAAATCAATGGTAAAGATAAAAGTACTGGTATCGCCGTTCTGGATTATTTTCTAAGGATTAAATCAGCGGCAAAAGATATTAATGATATTGAAGAGTTGAAACAAGATATTGCTTACGCAGAAGGGATGGACAAATTTCAAAAAGCAGCGGTTAATATGATTTTAAAAACAAAGTTTGGATTAGTTTTAGGTCCGTTTGGCACAGGCAAGACCAGGGTATTACTGGCTGCAGCAAAAAATATTATCTTGAAAAAGAAAAAACCGGTTTTTATTATAGCGCCGCAACATAAGATCGCGGATGATATTACTTTAGCTGCCGGAAATTCTCAAATGCCTGTGATACGTTGTGGTAAAAATCAGCGAAAAATTAATTCAGAAGTTCTGGTTAAATACAGTAGGCATTCAACATCAGCCCAAGAAGAATTCATGCGCAGGTATAAAGAACTTAATCTAACCGAAGAAGATAATGGCTGTTTGTTTGTGGGAACTGATATGGGCGCAAGTTTGGATTTGCTGATTAATCAGTTACGCAATCCTGAATCAGCAAAATTTCTAAAAGATGTTACTGTGATTGTTGATGAGGCAGCCCTGATAAATTATCCGGAATTAATTACGGCTTTGTATATTCTCAAGCCTGATGCTTTGATCTTAGTTGGGGATCATCTGCAGTTTTCTCCCTATAAATTAGCATCAAGATTTTCCGGGAAGATAATGGAATTATTTCAAAAAAATATTTCACAGAAAGCTATTTGCCGGTATCATATCAGTTCATTTAAAGAGTTGATCGCAATGCCGTTTAATCGAGTAAGTTTGTTGGTTAATTACCGGAATCCATGGATTAGTGTTGATTTGCTCAAAGAATGGTACCGGGGAGTGATTAATTTGCAAAGCATTAGTAATCAACGGGGTGATAAAATAGACGCTGATACTTTTGTTGTTGAAGATACCGCAACTTGGGAAAAACAATCATTTGCTGAACCTTATCAATATGGAAGCAGCCCTTGTAATAAAACAGAAGCGCTTTGGATCTTAAAACGAATAAAATATTTTTTGGCCGAAGGAAATAAACCGGAAGATATTACGGTAATTACATATTACAACGGACAGATAAAACTGATCAGTGATTTGATCGATGCTAATTTTTCAGATGCTGATTCGCAAATATTAAAACAAAATATTTTTACTCCGATAAGTATTCAGGGCGGAGAAAATAAAATAGTGTTGGTTTCATTAGTGCGAAGCGAAAAAAATATTAGGGAACAAGTAAATGGAAACGGGTTTAAAAAGACAAATCCATTATTTTTGTCAGAGCCTGAATTCGCAAAACCCGAGGCATTGCTGGTACTGCTAAGCCGGAATAAAGGTAAACTTAATGTTATCGGTGATAGAGAAACTTTGGATGTTTTGACAAAACAAAACTATCCGCGGGCAAATCATTTATATTCATGTCTGTTTAATCATAAGGGTAAAGTTCAGCTTTGTTTGGATATGCAGAATATAGAATTAAGTAAAAGCAAAGAAATATCAGCGAATGATTTTGTACAATCAGCAATATAAATTAATTTTAAAATATGAGACCACTCAAAACAATTACAATATGCTTATTAATCCAGATTGTATTATTAGCGCCGGTTCAGGCGTTTAATTTCGCGGATGATTTTTGTCGGGAAAATATGTCGCCGAGTATTTATATTCAGGATGCCGGTTTGCAGGATGCTTTTGTCGCAATATTGAAGAATGATGAAGTAATTGCTGCTTTGCAGTCAAATGGCTGGTCAAGTAAAGAAAATGACAGTAGTGGAACTTATGATTCGCAAATAGCCGGACAAACTTCTTCAGAGCATATATCTGAGAAAGAAAGCGAATATCATTTGGTGATGCGGTCTCTTGTGAAATATAAATTTAATTTGGGAAAAGTAGAAAAATATCTTAGGATGGGTCGGAAGAAAATAAATAAAATAATTGGCAGAGAAGTTATTGCACAGGGCAGGGAAGAGCAAAGAGCCAAGGAACTTAAATTAGAAAAAGAAATGCTTGTTTGTGCTTTACAGGCATATCGCTGGAATGTTGAGCGCGCTTCCCAAGAAACTGGGATTTGGAAAAAACGGATTTATGAACTTATACCCTCGGATGTGATCAATGTTAATAGAACTATTGCGGAACAAGAATTAAAAGAGCTGATAATTAAAGTTTTAGAAGATAATCAATGGAATGTTCAGAGTGCTTTAAAAGATGAAAGACTAGTTGAACAAGAAGTTGGTAAGTATATTCTGTATTCAGTGTTTACTGATGGATGGATAGATAAGCAAAAACAAGCAAATATCGAAAGAATTGAAAGATCCCAGAAACAAGAGATTTTAGCAGCGATTAATATATTTATACACAAAAAAAATTGTAGGGAAGAAGTGGAGGCTTATTTAGGTTTGGCGCGGGGAACTTTGGGCGACAGGATGAGAAAATCAGGGATTAATATTAATAATATACGCTTAAACGCTACCGGAGTAGATCCCAGAAGACAGGAATTACTGACGGCAGTTGACAAATTTATTGATAGTCAAGATTGGATGCAACAGGTTGCAAAGGAACTAGGGATTGATGAGATTCAATTAATCCAAAGGTTCAGAGAAGTGAAGGTCAATATTTATAATGTTATCTATCGCCCGGAAATAATTATTCCGGTTCTATGGCAGACAAAAGGAAATGTTCGCAGCGCTATGGATATATTAGGGCTAAGTCATGAACCGATCAGCAGAAGATTTAAAGTGGAAATAGCTTACATTAGACAGCAGGCGGCTGAGGAAAGAAAGCTTGTGAAAGAACTGAGAAGTGTTGTTATTCCGATGCTTGAGCAAACAAATGTTAATGTCAAACTAACAGCAGAGAGATTATATCTATCTGAATCTTTAATTAGAGATAAACTAGAGGCAGATATTAATAGGATCTATCAGGAGAATGTTTCTGTGCAGATAATTTTAGGGCATAGTAATAGCTTGTCAGAAGCAGGGCAAGCGGAAATGTTGATCAATAATGCAATTTAAAGTAAATGGGGAAAAATGAATAAACTGAAAAAAATATTTATACTGATTTTAATTCAGACTTTTTTTGTGACTAATATTTGCTTTGCTCAGGAAATTGGCTTGCGGCAAGGTTCTGATACATTATCGCCTAGAGTGATGATTAATAATGATGTTTTGAGACCGGTTTTTTCTTTTAGGTTAAGTGAGGGTTATTTGGCTGGAATTCTTAAAGATTATGATCCAAGTGTTTTAATCCAGAGTGATGGTGATTTAACTCTTGCGGGCAGAGTTTTTGTTGAACTAAGTATAATTAAGCATGAATTTGATTCGTATGTGGCTCCGATATTTGCAATGCCTGTCACCCAAGCTGAAAAAGATGCTATTAATAAAGATGATCTGAAAAAAATACAAATAATGGTTGAAGACCTAATGCTTTTTCAAAGAACCTTGGCCCCTGAGTTTGAAGAGGGGAACCTCCCCAGCGTAGAAATGCTTAATGAAATTATCATGCAGGCAAATGGACTGACATGGAAATATCCAGATTTGAAGGCTTTGCAAGCTAAAGGCACTTTAAGTAAGGGCTATGAATATGGCTTAGAAAAAGGAATTTCTTGTATTGATTTTATAATTGAACATGTAAATTCTGTTGTATTTGGGGCAGAAGAAATTGAATTTGATATAAAGGATTTATTTGAGAAAGAAAAAAGATCCATGATTTTGGATGTACTTGGACTGGAGAATCCCAAGTTTTTTGGCTACCGCAGTGGCTTGAATTTCGTGATTAAAAGTTTAAGGAATAATGTTTGGCAACATTCTGGGCAATCCAATTATAATGTAAAAATTAGTGAGGATGAAAAAGATATTATCATTGTATTTACAGATTATGGGAAAGGGTTTGATATAGAAATATTAAGGCAAAAAGCAGTTGATGATAGATTTTTAAGCTATGAGACTGCTGAAATAGCTTCAGATGCTGCTATAATAGACTTGATCTTTAGACAGAGTTTCATTGAAACGACTGAGGAAGGGTTAGCTCATGGAATGGGGCTAATGACTTGTCGCCAGGTAATCGAGAAACATTTTAAAGGTACTATAACGGCTGAAAATGCTAAAGAACATTCAGGAGCGGTTTTTAAGATTACTATTCCCAAAAAGAAGCTAGAAAAGTTTATATATCGTAGGTCGACTCATTTAAGTTTAGGGGCTATAATCGGGATTCCTTTGCTAATCGGTACAATTTATTCAATGCCGGGATTTGTTTCTGGAGCAAAAGAACAGGCTATTTTAAGTATAGAGGAAACTATTGGTATAAATATTGTGTCCAAGATTGATAAATTGTTTAAGCTTGATTTTAAGTCAAATAATCTGAACTTTATTGAGCAGGCAATATAGACTATTTATTTTTAAGTTGTGCTTTTGAAAATCTCATCAGATAATTTGCCTATCTCGACAAGCGATAAACTTTCTCCGCGGATAGATGGGCTGATATTAAGTTGTTCAAGGATCGCCAAAAGGTCTTCCTTTTTTAAATTCCAGCCGGCATTGGATAAGCCATTGATCAGAGTTTTTCTTCTTTGGGCAAATATCGCTCTTACAACATTAAAAAACATTTTTTCGGATTTGACATTAATGCTTGGTTTATCTAAGATCGAGAGTTTGATTAAGGCGGAATCAACTTCCGGTTGGGGGAAAAACATAGTTTTGGGAAATACTGCGATAACTTCCGGCTTAGTATAAAACTGTAATAAGCAGGATAATCTGCCAAAATCCTTTTTGCCCGGAACAGCTACTATTCGCTGAGCCACTTCTTTTTGCACAGTAATGCAGATGCTGTTGATGTATTGCTTATGGTCTAATAAATAATTTATTATCGGAGTCGTGATATAGTAGGGCAGATTACCGATTACTTTAATTTTTTTATCTTGAAATATTTTTTTTATATCAATTTTTAAAATATCACCGAGTATTATTTCGGCATGGGGATATGGTTTGAGCGCTTTTTTGAGAATATGTTCAACCCTGCGGTCTTTTTCCACGGCATAGAGGATACCAGATTGCTCGGCAATAACCGTGCTTAGGTTCCCAATACCAGCTCCGATTTCTAGTACTGTATCTTCTTTAGTGAGATTAGCAGATTTGACGATCAAATCTAGAGCAATCTGGTCAGTAAGAAAATTCTGTCCCAGACGTTTTTTAGCATGGATTTTATGCTTATCCAGAATGGTCTTGATGTGGGACATAAACCTTTGTTTTCTTTCTTGTTCGGGGCATATTATTGGCCATATCAACAGCAAGCTTTATTGCTTCAATCATTGCTGTAGGATCGGCCTGATTCATACCGGCAATATCAAATGCAGTCCCGTGGTCAGGAGAAGTTCTGATAAACGGTAATCCAAGAGTAGTATTTACTCCTTTGTCAAAATAGAGAGTTTTAAATGGAATGCAGGCTTGATCATGGTACATGGCAATTACGATATCAAATTCACCTTCTTTTGCTTTCCAAAATAAACTATCCGCAGGGAAGGGACCTTCAACATTAATTTTCTGAGCTCGAGCTTTTTTAATAGCCGGGATAATATGTTCTTTTTCTTCTGTTCCGAACAATCCATCTTCACCAGCATGAGGATTTAAGCCGCAAATTGCAATCCTGGGTTTCTTAATTCCGAAAAATGTATTCATAGTTCTATGCGCTACAAATATAGTATCCTGGATTTCTTTGCGAGTAATTAATGGCGCTACGTTTTTCAGGGGAATATGGATGGTGACAAGCAGAACTTTTAGCTTTCCGCCGACAAACATCATTCTAGCATAAGGGGCTTTGAAGCGCTCCGCAAGTATTTGGGTATGGCCTTGAAAATGATGCCCGGCTAAGTTTAAGGATTCTTTATTTATTGGCGCGGTGACCAGCGCATCGAGATTTTTATTAGAACGCAGCATCAAACAAGCCATATTAATATATTCATAAGCTGATTTACCACAGCGGGCATCAATTTTTCCATAAGGAATTTTATAAGTAACATTGCCGAGATTAATGAAATTTATCATTTCTTCACTTAAGTTTAATCTTCCGATATCAGATAGTATGTGAAAATTAAAAGCTTTCATATTAAGTTGTCTTTGAATATGGGTTGTTACCCCATAATCACCAATTAGAAGAAAACTGGCAGACTCTCGCAACTTTTTATCTCTTAAAGCTTTTAAAGTTATTTCAGCCCCGATTCCCGCAGGGTCACCTAAAGTGATTCCGATTCTAACTTTTTTCTTTTTCATTAGTTTTCACCTCAATTAATGCTGATTTTTTAAGTTTAGCGATCCATTCATCCAGTTTTTTTTCTACTTTAGTACTGTAGAGCTTATTACGTATTTGATCTTGAACACTTTTTAAATTAGAAACACTAGCCGGTTTTTTATCTTCGACTTTGAAAATATAAAACCCGGAAGATGTTTTTATTGGTTTGGTGATCTTGCCGATGTCGAGCTGGAATGCACTATCTTCGATTTCTTGACGTAATGATCCTCTTTTTACAAAGCCCATATCTCCGGCATCAACAACATTAGGACCTTCAGAATATTTTTCTACCAGTTCCACAAACTCTACGCCTTTTTGAAGCTGTTCATAAATTTCATTTGCTTTTTTTTCAACTTCTTCTTTTGGGGTTTCACTAAAACTTAAGAATATGCTTCTTAATCTAACTTGTTCGGGGATAGCAAATTTATCTTTATTTGCTTCATAGTAGTCCGAAACTTCAGAAGGGGCTATTGAGATTTTCGAGAGAACTTCTTTAGAAACAGCTTTTTTAATCAGCATTTGTTGTTTGTATCTTTTTCTAAGATCGACTAAAGTCACTTTTTGATTTTTTAAGATCTGAGCGAATTCTTCAGCGGTTTTAAAATTCGCTCGTAATTCATCTACAAGCGTATCAATTTCTTTTTCGCTGACGGTGATTGTTTCATCTTTTTTTGCTTGTTGGAGGATTAGTTTATCTTCAATCAGCTGATTTAAAATATCATCTTTGGCTATTTGTACTTTTTTTGCAAGCTCAGCCCCGGAATAAGTGCTTTTATACTGCAGATAAATCGGGGCAAGAATTTCGTCAATATCAGTTTGGGTTATCGCTTCGCTATTAACAACAGCAATAATTTTTTGGGTAAATTCTGTTTGGGCTAAACCAGACAATGTATAAGAAAAACAAATAATAATTATTATTAGGGGAGTAAATACTCGGGTCATTCGTTTAGTCCTTTAAAAATATAGGTTTATATAGATTATAATTATAGCATAAAATTTTTGTAATAACAAGTTTTGTGTAAATAATCAAAAATATTTAAGGTAAACCAGCGGGAACAGCTTTTTTTATCTGCTCAATGGCATTACTCAGAAGCTGACAGTATAAATCAAATCCTACAGCGAGGATGAAACCATGCTGCTGTTCTCCTAATAAATTTCCTGCCCCTCGGATTTCCAGATCTTCCATGGCGATTTTAAATCCAGAACCCAAGGCAGTAAATTTTTGAATTGATTTAAGTCTTTTTTTTGCCTGGGGATTAAAAGTGGCATGTTTAGGAGTTAAAAAAAATGAATAAGCTTTTTTATTTAATCTGCCGACTCGGCCTCTTAATTGATATAAATCAGCTAAGCCGAAATTTTGAGCATTATTAACAATCAAAGTATTGGCATTGGGGATGTCCAGGCCTGATTCAACAATAGTTGTAGACAGAAGAACATCAATTTTATGCTCAATAAAATCAAGCATTACTTTCTCTAGTTCTTTTTCATGCATTTGGCCGTGGCCAATAGTAATTCTCGCGCTGGGCACAAGTGATTGTAAATGTTCCAGCATTTCATGTATATCTTTAATCCGGTTGTGAATAAAAAACACTTGTCCATTGCGCTCAAGCTCATTGGTAATCGCGTTTTTAACCAATTCATCATCATAGAGACAGACAAAAGTTTCAATCGGCATTCTTTGTTCCGGGGGAGTATTAATCGTCGACATATCCTTAACTCCGAGTAATGACATGTAAAGAGTCCGGGGTATAGGAGTAGCTGTTAATGTCAGGACATCAACAAGTTCTCGAATATGTTTGAGTTTTTCTTTGGCTTTTACGCCAAAACGTTGTTCTTCATCAATAATAATTATCCCCAATTCTTTAAAATGTATATCACTGGATAAGAGTCTGTGTGTACCTATTACAATATCCACAGTTCCTTTGGCTAGATCATCAATTATTTTATTTTGCTCAGAAGTAGTTTTGAATCTGCTGAGCATTTGGACATTTACCGGAAAATCTTTTACTCTTTCTTTTAGATTGTGATAATGTTGTTCAGCTAAAATAGTTGTGGGAACAAGCATGGCAACTTGTCGATTATTCATCACGGCTTTAAATGCAGCACGAAAAGCAATTTCAGTTTTTCCATATCCCACATCTCCGCAGAGTAATCGATCCATGGGTCTGGGCATTTCCATGTCTTTTTTTGTTTCCAGCCAGCTTTTTTTTTGATCAGGAGTCTCAGTGTAGGGAAAACTTTTTTCAAATTCTTTTTGCCAGGGAGTTTTAGCTGAAAATGTTAGTCCGGATAAGGAGTTTCTTTTTGCTTGGAGTCTTAAAAGCTCGAGGGCATAACTGGTTATCCCTTGTTTGGTTTTATTTTTTGTGTTTTGCCAAAGCTTGCCGCCGAGCTTATGCAGTCGCGGAGCATGACCAGCAAAACCAATATATTTTTGCAGTAGATGTTTCTCAGATAGGGGAATATACAGCTTGTCATTGTCCGCGTATTCGATTTTTATGTGTTTTACATGTTTAAGTGTAGTAATTCCCAAATATTTGCCGATACCATGATCAATGTGTACAATGAAATCATTCTTTTCCAATTCTTCAAACTTATTGATCGCTAATCGCTCAATTTCAATAGTATGCATCGCGGAGCGTTTGGGTAGAATAATCAGCGGGCTTTGATTGCTTATTTTTTTGCCTGTAGTTCTTGAAAAAGTAAATATTTTTTCAATTTGATTGAAATCAAGCTCCATGCGCACAGGGCTTTCATAATTGATCGGGTAGACATCAATTATGGAACCGCGATGAGCAAAATCACCTTTTTGGCTAATGGCATCAACTTGTTCATAGCCAAAATTAATAAATTGCTCAAAAGTTTGATGAGTGTTAATCGTTTGATTAAGATAAAATTTTAAAGTTCTAAACATAATTAAAATGATATTTGGTAGCTTGCTAACGATTCCTAAGATGAAATCCGCAAATAATTGATTTAATTTTAAATCAGTAATAGATATTGTATCAGTATTATTGTTGATTAATCAAGAAATCTGTTTTTACTAATAATTATGGCTTATTTTAATTAAAATTCTTTTTTATTGATAATGTAACATATAATTCGCACTTTGATATTGCTAAAGGAAAGAAAAAGGCATAACCTCATAGGTTGATAACGCAAATTATTAACCTAACCAGCCGAAAGGCCAGCAAAGGAGGCTATGC
>Ga0180007_10000654_pt1 | contig 54700 bp, 50 predicted proteins | sample MM_PC_MetaG_FD_121122 | JGI IMG/M metagenome (GOLD analysis project Ga0180007, IMG submission 121122) | Groundwater microbial communities from the Aspo Hard Rock Laboratory (HRL) deep subsurface site, Sweden - MM_PC_MetaG | ecosystem: Environmental > Aquatic > Deep subsurface > Groundwater...
GCTGGAGTGAATAATGGCTGTCATGCCTAGATAATATCATACGAGAGCTTTTGCGAAAGATTACGGGTCGCTATCCTTCCCCAATGCCAAGCATTGGGGCTTGCCGCGACGCGGTGTCAAGTTGAGCTTGTCGAAACTTGACAATCTTTTCAAAGAAAAAATTCTAGAGATTACCACTAACTTTTGAATTTAAGCTAATTATCAGCCACCATAATATTATGCCAACATAAAAACTTCTAAAATAATGATCAAAACAACCTAATATTAAAATTACCAAAAGTAATATTGTATATTTACTCCTGTATCTAAAAGCAGAAATTATTATTAAAATAAATAGCAAAAGACCAATGATTCCCAGTTCTGCCAAACTTAATAAAGCAGCATCATGTACTGGTTGATAATCCCAAGATTCTAAAACAGGATTTTTTTGATGTAAAGCTAAAGTGTAATGACCTAAACCAACGCCTTTATACCAATATTCTTTAATTATGGGCAGTGCTTGTTTATAAGAATTTAGTCTTTCTATGTTTGATCTAACTTCTAAACGTTCCTGCCCTTGTAGACGGCTTTTAATTAAATCAAAGTTAGCTAAAGACAAAAAAATAAAGATAAGAATTATTAAAAATGCTGGCTGGATTAATTTCTGTCTGTTTATTTTTTTAGAATAATAAAATAATAAGTAAACCGCTAAACTAATAAACAGTGCCAGCCAACCAGCTCTGGAAAAAGTTAAAAACAAACCCCCAGACATTACTATCAAAGCAAAATAAAACCATTTTGTTTTTGTAGAAGATTTTTCTCTATTAATTAAAATAAAGGCAATTAAGATACTAATCACTAAAAACCCAGCCAACATATTAGGATGAGGAAAAGAACCATAAGCTCTTAAAAACCGGCCGCTGGCAGTTTCAATGACGCTTATACCCAATGCTGCTGGATTTAAATAAGACATGCCCAGCCATTTACTGGACAAAGAATATTGCAATATCCATTGTCCAATGCCGATTAATGACTGAATAACAGCAGAAAATATCAAAGAAAATCCTATAATTTTCTTATTTATTAAAAAAATCCTAGAACTAATCAGCCAAAACAAAGCAATACCTTCCATTAATTTTAGCCAGCCATACCAAGACAACAAAGAATCTTTAGACCAGATAATAGTTATAGCTGACCATAAAGCCAATAAAATAAGCCAAAGCTTAAGGCCAGAAAATTCGCTTTTAATTTCTTTAGCTCTTTGTTGCTGGTTAAGCTTTTGATAATAAAGAAGCCATTTTACTACGGCTAAAATCAATAAAATAATTAACAATATTTCACTGCCATATAAACTTAAGCGGCCATATTCCCATTCTACACTATTTAAACTGGCTTCCTTAAAAATCCAACGAGTCTGCCAAGGCAAAAGAAAAACAAAAAGATAAAGGCCATAACAAATTAATTTATCCAGTATTTTCATAAAATCAAAAAGAAGCAAAACGTTTATTTAATTCAACTTTTAATTTTTTCCAATTATCGCTCTGATGAAATTTTAAGATGTATTTATTGATTATCACCCTGCTATCCTGATTGATCATTGCTTTAAGTTCTGGTGGCATAATTTTCTGTTGAAACTTTTGCGCCCACTTCTCCCAAAAATCCCAGTTAAAAAACAACTTAAGTTTAAACCTAACTAAAGCAACCAGCCAATTATTCTTTACCTGCCTTCTTTTATTTAGACTATATAATTGATAATTCGGCAAATAATTACTTAGCCATTGATTTTCCTGCCCAAAATTATTAAAGGTTTTCTGATTATAAACTCCGATAAACTGACTGAGCCAATAAGGAAAAACAAAATCCTCATCAAAGATTAATGATTCAACGTTTAGTTTTTCTTCACTGATAAAAAAATTCAGATCAATAGCCAAAGCTCTTTTAATCTGTTTAGGTCTGACTTTTAGGATATTTAATAAACCTACGGACAAAAAACGAGCCAGCCACAAACGATTTTTTTTAACAATTACTGCCAAATCAATGTCGCTATCTTGGTGGACATTATTATAACCTAAACGGTTGCAGATCATCACGCCCTTAATAAAAGGAATAAACCTTAAAAGTTTAATATATTTACGCGCTCTTTTGAATTTTTGTTCACTAATATTATAGCGGGAAAGTCTGGTTAAAATTATTTCTTCTCTGCCCTTTAAAAAATAAAAACCGTCTTTGGTTTCAATTTTAGCTGTTAATTGTTGTAAAACTTTTTGTAGTTCGGATACTTCAAAATTCTTTGGCTGATTTTTGACTTTCAGCCATTTAAATAACTCTAAAACAGTAAGGGGAAAATCAAAAATATCAAAATAAACCACTGTTTCTAAAACTGCTTTGGCTAAATTATCCATAATCTTATTTTAACAAAAAGCTTAGTAATTGGCTAAAGTTGTTATTTTTGCTGTAAAAAACGCAGCCAAGTCTGACTTGGCTGCTACTTGTTTATTTTATGTATCTTTAAAAATCTAAACAACTTTTTTTAAATATTGTCCGGTGTAGCTGGCTTTAATCTTAGTTATTTCCTTAGGCGTGCCTTCAGCCACAATATAACCGCCTTTTTCTCCGCCTTCAGGACCAAGATCAATAATCCAGTCAGCAGATTTAATCACATCCAACTGATGTTCAATAATCAGCACCGTATTACCTTTATCCACTAATTTATTCAAAACCTGCAACAAACGTTTAATGTCGTCAAAATGCAAACCAGTTGTTGGTTCATCTAAAATATACAAAGTTTTGCCGGTAGAACGTCTGGATAATTCTGTAGCCAGCTTAATCCGCTGCGCTTCTCCGCCAGATAAAGTTGTGGCTGACTGACCTAAATGAATATAGCCCAAACCTACTTCTTTTAAGGTTTCTAATTTTTGATGAATATTGGGAATGTTAGTAAAAAATTTACTGGCTTCTTCTACTGTCATTTCCAAAATATCAGCAATATTTTTTCCTTTATAATGGGCTTCCAAAGTGGCAGGATTATAACGTTTACCATGACATTCTTCACATTCCACATAAACATCAGGTAGAAAATTCATTTCAATTCTTACCATGCCATCGCCCTGGCAAGCCTCACAACGGCCTCCTTTAACATTAAAGCTAAAACGCCCTGCTCTGTAGCCCCTGATTTTTGATTCTGGTAATTGCGTAAATAAATCACGAATGTAAGTGAAAACGCCAGTATAGGTAGCGGGGTTGGAACGAGGTGTTCTGCCAATAGGCGATTGATCAATATTAATAACCTTATCTAAATGCTCCATGCCTTTAATTTCTTTGTGTTTGCCCGGTAAATCTTTAGTCCGATAAAAATACTGACTTAAAGCTTTGGCCAGTATTTCTGTCATTAAGGTTGACTTACCAGAACCCGAAACGCCGGTAATGCAAACCAATTTACCCAAAGGCAAATTAACATCTATCTTTTTTAAATTAAATTCTTCAGCCGCCACAATCTTTAAATGTTTTCCGTTGCCTGACCGATATTTTTTAGGAGGATTAATTTTTAATTTTCCTGAAAGATAAAGACCGGTTAAAGAATCCTTATTTTTAACTATTTCGCTAGGAGCACCATGAGCTATAATTTTTCCGCCGGCTTCTCCTGCACCTGGCCCGATATCAACAATATGATCAGCTGCCAGGATAGTGTTTTCATCATGTTCCACCACTATCACAGAATTACCCAAATCTCTTAAAGCTTTTAGGGTGCTGATTAACTTATCATTGTCTTTTTGATGTAAACCAATAGAAGGTTCATCTAGAATATAAATTACTCCCACCAAAGAAGAGCCGATTTGCGTAGCTAGTCTGATTCTTTGCGCTTCGCCGCCGGATAAAGTGCTGGCGGCCCTGTCTAAAGTTAAGTAGGAAAGCCCCACGTTCTCTAAAAAATTCAAACGAGCTTTAGTCTCTTTTAAAATTTGATGAGCAATTTTTTCTTCTCTGCTAGACAGCTTAAATATTTTTGATTGTTTGTTATTGCCTAATTGGGCAAAAAACTTTATGGCTTCTTCTACTGTCATGGAGGAAACCTCGTGAATGTTCCTCTCCCCTACAGTGACCCCTAAAACCTCTGGTCTTAGTCTTTTACCTCCGCATTTGGGACAAGGATAAACCCTCATATATCGTTCAATTTCTGAACGGGTATAATCAGATTCAGTTTCCCGATATCTTCTTTCTAAATTAGGAATCACGCCTTCATAAGTGGAAGTAAAATCGCCGGAAAAACGTTCGTTTTGATAATTCATGTTATAACGTTTATCTCCAGTACCATACAAAACAATCTCCACTTGTTTTTTACTTAATTTACCAACCGGTACATTAACAGAAAATTTATGAGCTTTAGCCACATTTTCCAGCATTCTAAAATACCATGTTTGGTTAGTAGCGGTCCTGGACCAAGGGCGAATAGCTCCTTGAGCCAAAGTTAAATTTTTATTGGGCATAACCAGTTGCGAATCAACTTCCAGTTTTGTTCCTAAACCCGTACATTTAGAGCAAGCGCCATGAGGACTGTTAAAAGAAAAGTTGCGCGGTTCAATTTTAGGAAAATTAATATCACATTTAGGACAGGAAAAATATTCACTAAACAATAGATCTTCCTTTTCTTCTGGTAAATGAATAATGACTAAACCATCACCTAAATCCAATGTTATTTCCAAAGAATCAGTTAATCTTTTTTTGTCTTCTTTATTGACTTCTAAACGATCAACTACCACTTCTATTTTATGCTTTTTCTGTTTATCTAAAACTAAATCGCTGGCTTCTTCTATACTAACTATCTGTCCGTCAATTCTCATCCGGACATAGCCTGCTTTTTCCACTTCATTAATAAGATGCCGGTGTTCTCCTTTTTGATCTTTGACTACCGGAGCCAGCAACATGATTTTAGTTGCCTTTGGCAATTTTAAAACCTTTTCTACGATCTGATTAACTGTTTGACTGGAAATTTCCTCACCGCAATTAGGACAATGCGGGTGACCAATACGGGCAAATAAAAGCCGCAGATAATCATAAATCTCTGTGATAGTTCCTACTGTTGAACGGGGATTATGCGAAGTTGAACGTTGATCAATAGAAATAGCCGGGGAAAGCCCGTCAATCTGATCTACATCAGGTTTATCCATTAAACCCAAAAATTGTCTGGCATAAGCAGACAATGATTCTACATAACGGCGCTGGCCTTCTGCATAAATAGTGTCAAAAGCCAGAGATGACTTACCAGAACCTGAAATACCAGTAATGACCGTAAGTTTTTCACGCGGAATATCAACATCAATATTTTTAAGATTATGAACTTTAGCCCCGCGAATTGTAATTTTATCAGAAAACATATTTAAAAACTGACTGCTATTATACAGCGATTTCTTACAAGAGTCAAGCGTTTGGACAAAAACAAAACCCCATCTCAAGCGATGTCTCGCGAAATGGGGCAAAATCTATGATAAATGGCTGGTCAAGCCAGTTGATTTAATGACCAAGAGATTATTTATTATCTCCTCCATGTTTTTTTCTTAGGTCAGAAAATCTTTGAGGATGTTTAGAACTTTCCGGCCAACCATTTTGCTCTTGACCATCCCTGACAATCGCTTGGATGACTCCGTGACTTGGAACTTCTCCAAAAAATGCCACATTCTGAATAAGCATCAGAATTGTAGCCATGGTCAATTTGGTTGGTGGAGCATCTTGGTTTTTTAAAGTGCCATTGGACACTAATGATGCTTGTGTTAAGAAATCCTCGTAACCTGCAATAAACCATTGCGGCACCAACCAGTTCATTCCCACATCCTTAATATCAGCCAAAGAATATGAACGAAATTGAACTATACATTCAGCTATCCGGAGGGTCAGACCGATTTTGTAAAGAAGTTCTTGGAGCAGCTTGTTCTTAAGGACAGAGATCTGAATCTGACCATAAGTCCTAAAGCATACTACAATCCCTGCTCTCAAATTCAGCTGATTACTGCTGTACCGAACTGCTCGACTAGCTGATATGCAATTGGATCGAATAGCAGCTACACGGGTTAAAAATCTTCTTCCGTTGTTAACAACACCGAATAACAGGGAACTGTTTAAATCAGCAAAATGACTGCAAGCCTCAATCCAATCAAAATCCATTGAATCCAGTTGAGCAAGACATTCACCAAGAGTACTCAGACGTTGATTGAAATCCAGACCAGTAAACTGCATCCCAAAGGCAATGCCGCAAACAGAGAATAACGCTGCCTCGGCTTGCCATTGACCATTTTGCTGAAACAATGGCACCTGACCAGTTAGAAGCCGGAAAATTTTACTGTCCCGTGTTTCTCCTGCTAAAGTTAAATCACCAGAAGTCTTTCTTCTTAGCTCTTTATCCATGACTTCAATAATTCGCAGAAATGGTAAAGTAGCTGGAAAATTTTTCATTGAGCCAATATGACGTTTCCAAAGAAACACAGCATAAGTTCTTTCCAACTCTTTTCGCCATTCTCCGTCTGCCTTAAACTGGTCAAAATTCATAACGGCTTTAATCACAGCCATCATCAGTCTAACCAGTAACCAAAACATATCCTGGGAATCAGTTGCTCCATTCAGTTCTCCTCGGCGAGCTCCTCGCGAGAAAAAGCCATCCACTACAGTCTTAATAGAAAGAATGGCATTGACAGCATGATCTTGCACAGAGACAGGATAAACATCTTTCCCGCTTAGATCGTGTTCCCGAATGACTTTCAGTAACAATTGCAGCTTAGGATGATTCTCCATGCCAATCATCTTGGCAATGATATCAAGAGTGCAGACAGATCCGGATATTCCATGATGATCCAAAAGTAATTTCTCCGGATCAAACACACCGCCGGTATCCAGAACCAGGACGTTCGGTTTTGCTTCAACTGAATTACCTGCTCCTACAAAAGTAACCTTTGGCAGTTTTCCATCAAATCCTCTAAAAACCTTTTTACCAAACAAGATTATTAATGCTATTGCCAGTAAAACATCCAAATCTGGCGAATAATGCACTACAATCTCCTCCACCGTAATCACCTTTCCGTTCCAACGTTCTAAAAGTTGGCTCATGATAATCCTCCATGAGTTTTTGTCCTAAAAGGACTGTTGATGACCTAAAAGGTCTATTGAATATATATTTAGTTGTCAAAGAAATTGATAGGAAAAGATACCATATATTATAAAATTTGTCAACTATCAACTATTTTTGCTATATTTAAAACAATCCTTTTAATCTAAAATCTTTTTATGCTAAAAAAACAGTTACAAAAATTGCCGACTCTGGCCGGTATTTATAAATTTAAAAACAACCAAGGAAATATTTTATATATTGGCAAAGCTAAAAACCTTAAAAACCGGGTACGTTCTTATTTTACTGCCAAAGCCGAACTTTCTCCTGCCAAACGTTTAATGGTTTCCCAAATCAGTAAAATTGAATACACTGTAGTAACTAATGAAACCGAAGCCCAACTTTTAGAATCAAGCTTAATTAAAAAGCATCAGCCGCCTTATAACATTGATTTAAAAGATGATAAAAGCTGGCTTTACATCAAACTATATTTGGAAAATAACTTGCCCAAAATAAGTACGGTTAGAAAACTATTTAAAGATAAAGCTAAATACCTTGGGCCTTATACTTCTGCCCAAGCTGTTAGGCGGACTGTCAGACTCTTAAAGAAAATTTTTCCTCAACTTTCCTTTGATAAAAAACTGCAAAAATATCGTTTGCAAAAAGACCAATGGAATTTAGCAAGCCAAACCAAAAACGCTAGTCAAGATGTCCTCAAACAAGTAACAGCTTTTTTAAACGGACAAAATGCTCAAGTCTTAAAAAATTTAAAAAAGAGAATGAGCGTTTTAAGTGGAAAAAAGCAGTACGAAAAAGCTTCCATTGTCCGCGACCAGATTGAGTCCATCCAAAGAATCAGTGAATATCAAAAAGTAATTTTCACCCAAAAGGAAAGTCAAGATTTAATCAGCTTATTTAAATCACCTGCTGAATATGATTTGGCTATTGTAAACTTGTTTAAAATCCGAGAAGGAAAACTTTTAAACCAACAAAATTTTACTTTAAAAAATGTTAAGTTCTATTCTGACAAAGAATTATTAGAACAATTTATCAACCAATACTACAGCCAGACTGATGATTTTCCTAAAAAGTTGATACTTCCATTTGAGCTGAATTTTGAAATTGAGAAAATTAAAAAAGTTTTAGTGCCTAGCAAGGGTAAAAAAAAGAAATTATTGGAAATGGGCAAAACAAACGCCAAGCAATTTTTTCTAATGCAACAAACTTCCTGGCAAAAAGACAGTAAATCCGCTCTAAGCGGATCCGCCTCTGGCGGGGAAAATCTTAAAAAGCTTCAACTACTCCTCAAACTGGAAAAATTACCCCACAGAATTGAAGCTTATGATATTTCTAATATTCAAGGAAAATTAGCAACTGGCTCTATGGTAGTGTTCATCAATGGACAGCCAGCCAAAAACGAGTACCGGCGCTTTACTATTAAAACAGTTACAGGACCCAATGACCCTGCTATGATCGCTGAAATTATTAAAAGACGTTTTACTCATAACAACTGGCCAATGCCTGATTTGATTTTAATTGACGGAGGTCAAGGTCAGTTAAATGCCGCCTGCAAACAATGCCACGATCTACCCATTATTTCCTTAGCTAAACGTCAAGAAGAAATATATTATAAAACTGGTTCAAAACCACTGCAGCTACCCTTAAATTCACCTGTTTTACAACTTTTACAACGACTGCGCGATGAAGCTCACCGTTTTGCCATTTCTGGTCACAGAATAAAACAGCAAAAAAGTTTAAAACTCTCACAATTAGATGAAATACCAGGAATCGGACCCAAAACCAAAAAACTTTTAATTAAAAAGTTGGGATCACTGACTAAAATAAAAGATGCTAAAAATAACGAATTGATTGACTTGATTGGCAAACATAAAACAAAAATTCTAAAATCATCATTGACATAACTTTAATAACCTGCTAAAATACAAATCAAGTAAATCATGCAAAAAATTGCTCAAATAATACAAATAGTTTCCGCTATTATCTTAGTAATAGTGATTTTAATGCAAAACCGGGGTGCAGGTTTAGGTGGAGTTTTTGGCGGTGAAGGTGGAGTTTATCGAACTAAACGCGGGGCAGAAAAATTTATTTTTATTTCTACTATAATTTTAGCTGTAATATTTCTAGCTGCAGCCATTATTAATGTCTTTTTAGCTAAATAATAATTTTGTGAATTTTGTAACTCGTTTACAAAAATTTTTGGCGTCTTTTTCCAATAAGGTAGCAAAAACGGTTAAAAACCTTCTGGGTATTAACCGTACCACCTCTGAAAAAATGGACCAGAGACTGGTTTTTAATCTCTCTAAAAAATCATTGCCCAGTTTTGCCCAGTTAAAAGTCTTGCCCCGCTTGTTATCTAAAAAAGAAAAGCGAACTATCAAAATTTCAACAATCATTATAGTAATCTGCCTATTTTCGCTGGGGAGCAATTTTTACTTTGCTCACTCTTCATTACAACCAGCCATTGGCGGCCGTTATATAGAAGGGTTAGTAGGAGCACCGCAATATCTTAACCCTGTTCTTGCCTCTTATAATGATGTGGATAGAAATCTGGTCAGTTTAATCTTTAATGGTCTTTTAAAAACTAATAGTGAAGGTGTTCTTAAACCAGATCTAGCTGAAAGCTTTCAAATCAGCCCGGATAAAAAAGTTTATACCTTTAAAATCAAGGAGGGAATCCGCTGGCATGATAATAAACCCTTTACCGTTGATGATGTAATTTTTACAGTTGTCAGCATTCAGGATCCAGAATGGCCGAGTCAGTTAAAAAGCATTATGAGTAATGTCCAAGTAGAAAAAGTTGATGAGCAAACTATACGCTTCCTTTTAAGAGAGCCAGTTAATAATTTCTTAAACAGTTTAACCTTTGGTATCTTGCCCCAGCACAAGTGGTTAAATATTCAAGCCAGTAATGCGACCTTGGCTGAATTAAATAAAAAGCCAATTGGCACCGGACCTTTTAAATTCCATTCCTTAACCAAGGATAAAAGCGGCAATATCAGAAGTTACACCCTGGTGAGAAATGAAGACTATCATGATCATCCTCCTTATATAAAAGAATTGATCTTTAAATTTTACGGAGATTATAATGCTGCCACCACTGCTTTGACTAATAAAAATATTCAAGGTTTAAGTCTGCTGCCTAAAGAATTTCAGACTACGGTAGAAAAAAATAAAAATCTAGAATTCTATTCTTTGTCCCTACCACAATATACCGCTGTTTTTTTCAACACCAAAGAAAATGAGGCTTTAAAGGAAACCAAAGTCAGGCAAGCATTAGCTTATGCCATTAATCGTCCGCAAATTTTGCAAGAAGCTTTGGACCAGAAAGGAGCTATTATTGATGGTCCAATTTTACCCGGCTTTATCGGTTACCATTCAGAAATTAAAAAATATCCTTATGAACCAGCCACAGCCGAAGGACTTCTTGACCAAGCCGGCTGGAAAATAAATGCCGAAGATAATGGAAAGATTAGACAAAAAAATAAGGAGCTTCTAGAAATTACTTTAAAAACAGTGGATAAAATTGAATATGTTAAAGCCTTAGAAGTTATTAAAGCTAATTGGGAGGCTATAGGCGTTAGCACTAATATTGAAATAGTGGCTAAAGACCGTATTCGTCCAGAGATTATTGAACCTAGAAATTACCAAGCCTTGCTTTTTGGAGAAATCATCAAATCTGATCCTTATCCTTTTTGGCACTCTTCACAAACTGAAAGTCCAGGCACTAATTTAGCTGTTTGGGCTAATCGTGATGTGGATAAAATTTTAGAAGAAGTGAGAATTATTGACGACTCTGAAGAAATAAATAAAAAATATATTGATTTTCAAAATATTATCGCCGAATATGTACCAGCCATTTTCCTGTATAATCCTCTCCATATTTATCCAATTGATAAAGAAATCAAAGGTATAAATCTTACCAAAATTACTGAGCCCACTGACCGCTTTATCGGCATCTGCGACTGGTATATTAAAACCAAATCCAAATTCTCCTGGAAAAAATCAGATTCTGATTTTAAATAATTTGGCCGGAGTGGTGAAATTGGCAGACACGCACGGTTCAGGGCCGTGTGCCGCAAGGTTTGTGGGTTCAAATCCCACCTCCGGCACCATCCTTCAACGCCGTTCAGGACGTTTCTCCCCTTCGGCAAATTTTTAGGCTAAAAATTTTAAACTTTTAATTCACACATAAATTATAAAAATCTTATGATGACAAAGATAAAAAAGAAAACGCGATACCATAAAACTCCTCGGCATCTATCCAAGGATAATGCCAGTAAAACCACTAAAGATTCCAAGCTTAAAATAATAATTTTAGGCGGTAATGAAGAAGTGGGCCGTAATATGACTGTTTTGGAATACGAAAATGATATTATTATAGTTGATATGGGTTTGCAATTTCCCGAAGAAGATATGCCTGGTATTGATTATATTATTCCCAATACCGAATATCTTAAAGGCAAAGAAAAAAATATCCGCGGAGTTTTTATTACTCACGGGCATTATGATCATATAGGTGCTGTCCCTCACCTCATTCCTAAATTAGGTAATCCCACTATTTATAGTTCTGATTTAACTTTGGCAATTATTGCCAAACGGCAGGAAGATTTTAAAAACGGCACCAAACTTAATCTGCAGTCTGTTACTACTGATGATGAAATCAAAGCCGGAATTTTTAAAATTCGCTTTTTTGGAGTTAATCATAATATTCCTACTTCTATGGGTTTAATCATAGAAACTCCTTTTGGTTTTATTGTTCACACCGGCGATTTTAAGATAAATTTAGACAGAACTGGTGGGGATACACCCGCAGAAATCGCCAAAATTGCTCAACTCAACTCTAAAAAAGTTTTAGCTTTAATGGCTGATTCTACTAACGCTTCACAAAGTGGACATCAATTAAGTGAAATGGAGATTCAACATAACCTTGATGATATTATTAGAAACGCTTCCAGTAGAGTAATTATGGCCACCTTTGCTTCATTATTAGGCAGAATCCAACAAATAATTTGGTCAGCAGAAAAAATGGGCAAAAAAGTAATTATTGAAGGTTATTCTATGAAAACTAATGTAGAAATTGCCCAAGCTTTAGGTTATCTTAAAATCAAGAAAGGTACTCTTATCTCTCTTAATGATGTTAGCAATTACCCAAAAAACAAGATAATTATTCTTTGTACTGGAGCTCAAGGAGAAGACCGGGCAGTTTTAATGCGCATTGCTAATCGTGAACATAAAAATTTAAAGGTAGAACCAGGTGACACCATAGTCTTTTCCTCTTCAGTAGTACCAGGCAATGAAAGATCAGTTCAGCGCTTAAAAGACTCCCTTTATCGGGAAGGTGCCGAAGTCATCCATTATCAAATGATGGATGTTCATGCTGGCGGCCACGCTAGAGCTGAAGACCTTAAACTGTTGATTAATTTAATCAGGCCAGAATACTTTATTCCTATTGAGGGTAATCACTCATTCTTAAGGCATCATGCTAAAATAGCTCAAGATGCTGGAATAAATCCTTTAAAAACTTTTGTGACTGATAATGGCCAGATTGTTGAATTTTCCAAACGCGGCGGCAGGTTAACTGATAAGAAAGTTCCGGCAGACTATATTTTTATTGACGGTTTGGGCGTGGGTGATGTTTCTAATATTGTTTTAAGAGACCGCCAAATGATGGCAGCTGACGGCATGATTGTGGTTATTGCTACTGTTGACGGACGCACAGGCAAACTTGTTCATAATCCTGATTTGATTTCCCGCGGCTTTATTTATATGAAAGAAAGTAAACAATTGGTTGAGGACACCAGAAATAAAGTTAAATCTTTGCTAAAAGATTACAATCCTAAAGTTTCTGCCAATGAAATGTATCTTAAGGATAAAATCCGCAATGAAATCGGCAAATTTCTTTTCCAACGTACCGAAAGAAGACCAATGGTTTTGCCGGTAATCATTGAAGTCTAAATAAATGAATCATCTACCCCAGTTATTATTCTACGGTTTTGGCGCAGCAATAATTGCTGCCAGTTTTTTTGGTATTATTGAACTATTTAAAAAACATTTAACTACAAATAAAAAACTGGCTCTGCTAACGGTTCTGGTTGGTCAATTTATTTTCGCCACTTTTTTTATTATCATTCTCACTGTAAGCCAAAAACAATTTACCCTGAATCCGCAAACTCTAATAATTGCATTTATTGCTGCTTTGATTGGCAGCGGGGCTACTTACCTTCATCTTAAAGCCATTACTATTGAAGATTTTTCTTTAACCTTGCCTTTTTTATCCTTTACTTTTATCTTTTTAGTTCCGGTTGAGTTTATTTTCTTTAAACAAGTTCCTTCTAATCTTGCTTTAATTGGTATTGTTGTCATTATTTTTGGCACTTTTTGGTTGGGTTCACAAGAACAAAAAGAAAAAAATCTTAAATGGCGTTTGGGTAAAGGAAGTCAGATAATGATTCTGGTAGCTTTTTTATACAGCATCTGGGGCAATTTGGATAAAGCAGGTACTTTAAGCTCTTCTTCTTTAGGTTATTTATTATGGCTTAATATAATAATTATAATTTTTTATCTAATCATTTATCAATTTTCCAGAAACTCTAAAAATTTGAGTAGTAATCTCTGGCTAGGTTTAAAAAATAACTGGCTCTGGTTTTTGATTATTGGTTTTATTAACAGTCTTGCCGCTTGGTTATTAATGAATGCTTATTCCACTATTTTGGTTAATTACACTATCTCTATTAAAAGAACAGGGTTATTAATACCCATTATTTTAGGCAGTCTCCTCTTTAAAGAGAAAAATTTACTTAAACGACTACCGGGAATTTTAATGATGTTAAGCGGGGCTGTCATTATTGTCATTTTTGGATAGTAAGAAATCTTATGTTAAAATTAATATATGACTAAAACACTTTTTTCTGGTATCCAGCCTACTGGCCAAATTCATATCGGTAACTATTTAGGCGCTTTAAAAAACTGGGTTGACCTACAGAAACAGAAACAATATAACTGCTTTTTTTGTATTGTTGATTTACATGCCATTACTATTGATTATGACGCCAAAAGTTACCAAGAAAAAATCCTTGACACAGCCATGGATCTTTTGGCTATTGGTATTGTTCCCAAAAACTCTATTCTTTTTGTTCAGTCGCATGTTCCAGAACATACTGAACTTTGCTGGTTATTGAATACTTTAACGCCTATCAGTGAATTACAAAGAATGACTCAATTTAAAGATAAGTCTCAACAAAACAAAAAAAATATCAATGCCGGACTTTTTGATTATCCTGTTTTGCAAGCCGCTGATATTCTTTTATATAACACTGATGTTGTGCCTGTTGGCGAAGACCAACTGCAACATTTGGAGCTGACTAATATGATTGCTAGAAAATTTAATCATAAATTCGGAAGATATCTCAAAGAGATTAAGCCGATTGTCAGTCATGGTGCAAGAATAATGTCCTTAGCTGACCCAACCAAAAAAATGAGTAAATCTTTAGGACCGAATCATTATATTGCTTTAAGCGACTCACCAGAGATTATAGAAAAAAAGATTATGAGAGCCGTAACTGATTCTGGACCAGAAGCGGATATCGGATATAAAATTAATTTCCCTAAAACAGGAAGTTATGAATTAGGTTTAATGGAAACTAAATCTGGTATAGAAAATCTATTTAATATTTTAGATGGACTTATTAACAAAAATAAAACTGGTGCTAAAATTTTTGAATCAATGCTTGATCAATATAAAAACGGACAAAAAATAAGTTATTATAATTTAAAAAAAGAGGTTATTAAAATATTAATAACATTTTTAAAACCAATTCAAGAAAACAAAGTAAAACTACTCAAAGATAAAAAGAAAGTTCAAGAAATTTTAAGCGAGGGAGCTAAACGTGCCCGAAAAATCGCCCGAAAAAATATTCTGGAAATTAAAAAAAGAATGGGTTTAGTATAAATAAAGGGTAGCCCACGGTTTAAAACCGTGGGCTACCCTTTATAATACAATTTTCTCTGCTACGATTTTCTCTCCTAAAAACTTACTGCCTAATTCTGCAAACCTTTCCACATTATCAGTGGTTAAATATTGTACTTGACCATTCTTTTTTAATAAAGATTCAATTTCCGGATGACGATTCAAGTAATCAGCCAACTTCTCTGCTACAATTTTAGCTACATCCAAAACCTTAACGCTCTTTCCTATAATCCGACTAATCTCCTTCATTAATATAGGATAATGAGTACAGCCCAAAATCAAAGTATCAATCTTTTTTTCTTTAAGCGGCCTTAAATATTTTTTAATAATCATTCTGGTTTCTGGTTTATTCAAAACATTTTCCTCAACCAATGGCACCAACAATGGACAGGTATTCTGAAAAATTTCTAAACCTTTTTTTTGCTGGTCCAGTTCCCTAAGATAAGCTTTTGCTTCAACAGTTGCTTTAGTGCCAATAACACCGATCCTGCCTTTTTTAGAAACTTTAACTGCCTCTTCTACTATTGGCCTAATCACCCCCAAAAGACGACGATCAGGATAATGCTCTGGTAAATATTCCTGCTGTAATTTTCTTAAGGCTTTACTGGAAGCACTATTACAGGCAATAATGACCAATAAACATCCTTGCTTAAATAAATAATCTACAGCTTCTTTAGTAAAATTAAAAATCGCCTCTTGGCTTCTGTCGCCATAAGGCGCTCTTAAACTGTCCCCCAGATAAATATAATTATATTGAGGCAATGCTCTTTTAATTTCCTTAAAAACTGTCAATCCCCCAAAGCCGGAGTCAAAAATTCCTATCATTTTAATGATTTAAACTGGTTAAAATTTCTTGTTGATGTTTTTGTAATTCTTTTTGATTTTTTGCTTCAACCGTGATTCTTAATAATGGTTCAGTATTAGAAGGACGTACATTAAACCACCAGTCAGAAAACTCAACAGTGATGCCGTCTATTTCATCTTTAATATTGGCGGAAAAACTGGTTCTGATTTTATCCAAAGCCGCTTGGATATCATCAACTTCAATGTTGATTTCATCACCCCTGGAATATAAACTGAAATCTTTAATGATTTCTGAAAGTTTTCTACCATCTTGAGAAATTGCTGCCAAAGCCAAAACCAGAGCAATAAAACCTGAATCAGCATAATAATTATCCTTAAAAGCAAAGTGGGCTGAAACTTCACCGCTCATTAAACCATCTTCCTTACGCATGTGATCAGCTAAATTACGGTAACCAACTTCACTTCTGATTGGCTGGCCGCCCCACTTGGTAATCAGTTCAGGGACAGCATGTGAGCAAATTAAATTATAAACAATTCCGCTTCCCGGCTGTTTTTTAAGCATTGACTTAGCTAATAAAAGTAAAACCATATCTCCTTTAACAAGATTGCCCTGCTCATCAATTAAAAACATTCTGTCACCATCAACATCAAAAATAACGCCTAAGTCTGCTTTTTCCTTAATAACTTTTTGACTGACTTTTATGGTTGCGCCCTCTACCAGAGGATTAGGTGAACGATTAAGAAAATTTTTATCCAATTCTAAAAATAAAGGGATTAACTGGCAAGGTAATTTTTCAAATAAATGAGGAATTAAAAGACCCATCATCCCATTGCCAGTATCCACCACCACTTTTAAAGGTTTAATCTTATTAATATCTGCAAACGATAAAATATGACGTAAATGATCTTGAGAAATATCTTTATCTTTTATACTGCCCTTAAGCTTTTCTACTGTTAAAGGTAAATTGCTCAACTGCTGATATAAACTTTCTCCGCTAATAAAATCTATACTGTCAGGAATATCTTGATTAGTCATTACCATTTTAAAACCGCCATACTGGGGAGGATTGTGTGAAGCAGTAGTTACTATCCCTCCATCATACTCATAATATCCTACGGCAAAATAAATATCATTGATAGAAATTAAACCTAAATTATCAATTTTTACCCCATAATCTAGAAAAGTATCAATCAGTGCCTGATTTAAGGATTTTGATGATTCTCTAATATCTTGGCCTATAGCAAGATAAAGATCACTAACTTTTTTCTTTAACTTTTGGGATAAAATTTTAAGATAAGCTTGGGCAATTAATCTAGTAATTCCTTCATTTAATTGCTTAGGATAAACACCCCGAATATCATATGATTTAAAAATTGACTTATCTAAATCCATAATATTAAAATTTTAACTAATTTTACCTTAATAATCAACCCAGCCGAGTCAGACTCGGCTGGGGATGTTTAAAACTCAAAAAAACTTTTAACTTAATACGCTTGACCTACTAAATTAAGAACATCAGCATCAACGCTTCTTTGTATTCTATTAGCAGTACCACGAACCCTAATAACATCATTAACTTTAATTTCTTCAAAGTTAACCTCATTACCACCTTTAAGTATCTTGGCTTTCTCCAAAACATTTACCGTAACATCTTTGTTAACTAAAAGAGTTTTTAATAATTCAGTGTTAAGAACTCTGGTAGCAGTATCAATGGCAGTAACCTTGCCTAAACGTTGAGCTACGCCCAGTCTCTGAATGGAATTATTCTTAATGAATTTAGCCACTAAATGACCGGTATTTTCATCACGACGGCCAATAATTCTTACATTATCTCCTTCGCTGAATTCTTTTAATAAAGCTTTACCTAAAAATCTTCTTCTTAATTTAGTCTCTTCAGTAATATCAACCATTAATTTTGTGCTTGGTGCGCCAATTAGATTATTGACATCTCCTTCTTCATAAAATTTTGAAGGCAAAACTTCAACTTCAATAGTAACCGGCAAAGTTAGATCCTCTGGGATCATAGTGATTTTGGCAGGAACTACCCAACGAGTAACTCTCATGAATAAAGCACCTCCCCGTCGCAACACTACAATAATCTTTGCTTTCCAAGTAGCGGGATTACCATCGCCATCATCTACTACTCGAGATCTGATTCTATCTCCCACTTCAAAATCAGCTAAACTGGCTGGGTTTTTTATACCAGCTACCATTCTGGCTTCACTGGTATCCAAAGTAAAAGTTTGATTATTCCACTGAACATCCATTTCATTTTCTTCCAATCTGATAGCGGTAATCCAACCATTTCTTCCTTTATGATTCCAACTCATAGATCTATTTCTAAGCTTGTTAGCTACCACTGCTCCGCTATTAGTATATTCGGTGGCTGAAACAGTAACCTGATCACCGGCTATCCAGTCGCTTAAATCAGAAGCTTGGTAAGAATCGTTTTGGACAGATGTATCCTTTTCAATTTCTACTGTCTGATCTTCGGTAGTGCCGTCCTCTTCTTGGGTTCTGATAATAATGGTGGTATTTTCTGCGGTGGTATTACCGATTTCCACCAAAGTACCAGTAAAAGATTCTGCTTCAGTTGCTTCCTCGGCAGCATTATTAAGTTGGGTCTCACTTAAACCAATGTCATCAGCTGTTACTTCAGTATTAGCGTCAGTAGTACTAGTAACTGCCTCTTCGGTTAAACCCATAAGCGGAAAACCTAAAGCCAGAGCAAAGACTAAAAAGATGAAAAATTTTTTCATAAACTTTCTCCTTTTTTACCTATTTTATAATAGGCGTTTTATTAATAATTAATTATTTTGACCTTTTAAATTTTCTTTAACCAAAGCAAGGATCGCTCCCAAAGCCCACCACATAGCCACTAAACCGATTAACCAACCTAATAAAGGAATGCTTTTTATAACTACCAGAACTATAATACCAATAATCATACTAAGAAATAAAGAAGCTTTATCCCATTTAAATAATTTTGTGATGATTAAGCCTAAAGCAATGCCGGCAAAGACTTTGGCAATAAAAAGCATTATCAAATATAATGCTCCGCCAATTAAGGCAAGATAAACCCCAATAACTGTGATGGCTATTATAAATAAAATAATGGGTGCCAAAAAGAACCAGGCTAAACCACGGCCAATTTGAGGCCAAGGTTTATTAATCATCAAATCAGTAACTTTTACAACTTGGCGGGGTAATAATTTTATGATAACCAAAGCCACTATAAATAAACCGAATAATTGGATGAGTTTAATCATAATATAACCCAAACCAAATAGTCCCATTAAACCAGCAGCTTTTTTCTTTACTTCCCAAGGTTTATGGTTCACTTGACCATCAACTTTGGCTTCATCCTCTATGGTTATCTGCTTAAGGGAAGTATAATTCAAATCCCCTTTTATTTTAGCAGCAGAACGCAAATTAATTTTTTCATCCTGGGTTTTAATATAAGCATCACCGCCCACTTCATTATCTATATTAACCATATCAGCACTAGCTTCCAAATTACCGCCAATTTTACCCCTAACTTCAACTGTTGCTCCGGCTAAAGTAACGTGTCTAGCAACTTCTGCTGATTCACTTATGACTATACTACTGCCAGCAGCCATCACATTACGGCTTACTTTTCCATTTAAAGTAATAGTAGAACCAGCTACCCTGACATTACCGTCAACTTCTCCGTTAATAATTATACTGGAACCAGCCGCAAAAACATCGCCGTTGACTGTTCCGGAAATGACAATAGAACTGCCAGCCGCAAAAACATCGCCGTTGACTGTTCCGGCAATTTCCACTGCTGAACCAGCAGCATAATAATTTCCCTCATGAGTTTCTGTAGAAGGCAAATAAACGTTTTCTCCGGTGTTTGAGTCAGCAAAAACAACCAAAGGTAACATTAATACTAATAAAATGCTAAAAAATAGCAGATAATACTTTTTCTTTTTAAACATAAACATAAACTTTAATTGATTAATTAATATGTTAAATGCTTTTTCAACTATCTAAATTTTAACTAATCTCTGCAAAAAAGCAAGGTTACCGAATGGATTGACAGAATTAGTAGTTATGTTAAGAATAACTTATCTTAAACGTCCTTTTTAACAAAACCAGTGGAGATTATCCCATGGAAAATCCCATTATAGCTATTAAGGTGCTTTTTATTATTTATCTCCTTCTTAGCCAAGTAACTGCGCGTTTGTATATTATTACAAAACGCCGATCATGCACATCTGATGTTAAGCACACCAGACTACTATCACAAATCAAAGAACACTCTTTAGCTCTGTTTTATTGGCCATTTTATCTATATAGTGTTGTACGACGTAACAACACCGGAGAATGTCCTATTATTGGACTTTTAACGTGGATTGCAGGCGCAGTGATTTTTATTATCTGTATGACTGTTATATGGAAGTCTGGAACGAATGTTTTTGTGTTGTTCCTCTTCTATGTAATAGGAGTAATACCATACGCCATTGTAGATGCCTTCATAGATATCATCATCTACGTATTTATTATGTGTAAAAAAAGCTAAACCTGCCCATTAAAAGTTAGTCAAAGAGCATAGGTGACTTAACGCGTTGGTAACAAACACCAACGCTTTTTTTATTAATTGACAAATTTGGACAACAATGATAATTTAAAAAAAATAACTGATCTTTCCAGAAATATAACAGATAGAGGTTATCATGAATATTCTAATTGTTTCTGTCATCTTTTATTTGGTTCTTGATTTGCTATTAGGTGCATTGGCCTGGCAAACATTTCGTGTACCCGGCAAGCGTTTACAGCTTCCTTGGAACTTTCTATTATTATGGCCGGCAGGATTATATGCTTTCATTCAAGATGCACGGGGAATGAAAAAGTATGGATCTGTGCGCGTCGGAATCATAATCGTTTTAATAGCAGGAATTTTCTGGACCTATCTGCTACAACTACCTGCTATATTTTTTCCTTTTTTTCCGGCAGGTATCGTAGTATTATGGATTCTTGAAAATGTTATCCTAATGTCATTACCAGAGAGATAAAACATCTAAACAAAAATCTGGAACTACCAAACAAAAATGACGTCCTCCCCGCACTTCCCTTCGTTTCACTCAGGGTCGTACGGGGTTTCCTGTAAGGTAATAACAATAGCGTTGGTAACAAACACCAACGCTTTTTTATTTTAAATCAACTTTTTGAGCTATGATTATAAAAGACGTGAGTCTTGACAAACCAGCTAAAATCAACCAAGATTAAAATTAAATCGCCCTTCACAAACTACCAAAGGTAAAAAAATAATATGATTATCCAAATTGTTGTTGTATCGGCTATTATTTGGTTTGTCTTGAGTCAAATCATCACCTTGATAATCTACCTTTTACCCGACACTCCTTTCAAGGAGGACGGCCTGGAATTATACTTAAGATTACTTTGGTTATGGCCCTTGGCTCTAATAATCATCTTTTTTGAAAATTCCATTCTACCAGGGATAATCTCCTGGCTTTGCGTGATTATAGTGGGAATCTTCTGGACTTATTTTCTACACCTAGGGTGGCTAAATTTCTTCTGGTTCTTGGGAAGTTGTATCGTCTCAGTTATTCTGGCCATCTTGTTCTTTATTCTCTATCTTCTTATTTATCCAAAAAAAGGCTGAACAAAGATCAAGAGAACTATAAGAATTCTTGATCTTTACGCTGATATTGCATCAGCGTTTTTTTATCACCTCACCTGGGAACGACGTAATCTATTCTTTTCTGGCAATAGAAACAAGATTAACTCCCTTGGCTTTGCCTGATTTTTTTTGCCGTGATTGAGAAAAATTCCTTTCAACTTTAAAATTCGCAGTCTGTAAAAGTTTGGCTAACTTTCTCTTAGTGAAAGCATAATAATAGCGCTGACTTAAAACATTGCCTTGAGGATCTTTCCAGGGAATAAAAAAATCTTTAAAGGAACTTTTTTGCCAGAAACAATTAAAATAATTTTTAAAGTTGACTGTGTTCCATAAATACCAATTGGTCATTAAAAAATATCCGCCTGGCTTTAAAACCCGATATATTTCTGCTATGGCCTGCTGACGTAATTGCCGTGACGGCAAGTGATGTAAAGTAGCGATACAAACCACCACCTCAAAACTATTTTCAGGGAAATTGAGTTTAGTTAATTCCCCCAAAATAAATCTAGCTGCCTCATTAGAATAAGTTTCCTTGGCGACTTTAATCAACTGCTCACTATTATCTAAGCCGTAATATTCAACAGGCAAATGCTGGTCTATTAAAAATTTATACCAGCGGCCATTGCCACAACCCAGGTCTAGAATTTTCTGCCCTGGCTTGATATACTCTTTAAACAGCCCAAATTCAGTCCAAGGCATAACTCTAGTCTGGCTGAAATGACTAGCAATTTGATTGTAATCATCTTTAATTTTTTGCAATAACTTTTCTGTTTTTTTCATCAGGGTATTTTATGAAAAATATTGATAAAATAATTATTTCTAAAATCATCAAAGCTAATCCCAAAGATTACAGTTCTTTTCTGGTGCTTAAAAAAAGATTCTCTGGAGAATTTAATCTTCCGCCTCTAAACAATGCTACCCTGATTAAGGTCTATCGTCAACTCAAACTTTCTAAATCAGAAAAAAACAAAATCAAAAAGTTGCTTGCCTTTTTAACTAAACGTCGTACCAGAACTTTATCAGGAGTAACACCCTTAACTGTCTTAACTAAACCATACCCTTGTCCTGGAAAATGTATTTATTGCCCTGCCGAACCAAAAATGCCCAAAAGCTATCTTTCCAATGAACCGGCTGCCATGCGTGCCGTCTTAAATAAATTTGATCCTGTAAAACAGGTTAAAATGAGAATTAAAGCTTTAGAAGCTAATGGTCATGAAGTTGACAAAATTGAATTATTAATTTTAGGCGGCTGTTTTAATGCTTATACTAAAAAATATCAAAAAACTTTTATTAAAAACTGTTTTGCCACTTGTAATAATTTTAATAAAAAAACAAAACCAGTAAAAACTTTAGAGCAAACTTTTAAACAAAACGAAAAAACCAAATACCGCATTATCGGCGTTACCATTGAAACACGGCCAGATATGATTAATGAACAGGAAATTAAATGGTTTAGAGAATTAGGCATTACCAGAGTTCAATTTGGGGTGCAACACTTAAATGATAAAATCTTGGCCTTTGTTAAGCGAGGACATACAGTAAAACAAACCATCCAAGCCACTAAACTTTTAAAACGAGCTGGTTTTAAGATTGATTATCATTTAATGCCGAATTTACCAAACTCCACTCCAGCTAAAGATTTGCAAATGTTCAAAAAGATCTTTACTGATAAAAATTTTCAGCCCGATCAGATAAAAATTTATCCCACAGTAGTAAATAAGTATGCGCCGCTTTATCGCTGGTATAAATCCGGCAAACATAAACCTTATTCCCCAAAACAATTACTGAATCTTTTGCTAAAAATAAAACAAACAGTACCTTACTACGTCCGAATCAACAGATTAATTAGAGATATTCCTAAACAAAGTATTGCCGCCGGTAATAAAATTACTAATTTACGACAGTTGTTACAGGAAAAAATGCAAAAACAAGAAAAGAAATGCAAATGTATCCGTTGCCGAGAAGCTAAAGAAGATATTACTAATCTTAAAAAAGCTAAACTCTTTACTGAAAAGTACCGTGCCAGTGATGGTTGGGAATACTTTATCAGTTATGAAAGTCCTAAAAGAGATAAATTATATTCTTTTATTAGATTTAGAGTAAATGATGAACAAAATAATTTTATTCCTGAATTAAAAAATGCTTCTTTAGTTAGAGAACTGCATACTTACGGACAGTTAATTCCTGTTAAATCTCCTCTTCTCTCCGGTAAACGAGGAATTAATCCTCATTTAACCAACGCCATTCAGCACACTGGTTTTGGCAAACGTTTAATGAAAATCGCTGAAGATTTAACCTATAAACACGGGCTTAAAAAAATTGCTGTCATTTCCGGTATTGGTGTCAGGCCTTATTACCAAAAACTTGGTTATTGTCTGGAAGAGACATATATGATAAAATATTTACATTAACCTCTAAAATTTTATGGCAAAGCAAACAAAAAATTTAGTAAATTTATTTTATGAGTTCGGCATCTTAGGTAAAATGCAACGAGCCGGTTTTAAACTGGCTTTAGTTCTGGAAACAGAAAGTTTAGCTGATCATACTGTTAGAACTGCTTTAATTGCTTATATTCTAGCTGAACTAGAAAATGCTGATCCTTATAAAGCCGCAGTTATGGCTCTTATCCATGATTTGGGTGAAATCCGCATTGGTGATCATCATAAAGTTTCAGCCAGATATTTAAAAACTTATCCTGCTGAAGAAAAAGCTTTTTATGATCAAACTAAAAATCTGCCAGACAAGATAAAAAAGGAATGGCGAACACTCTTAAAAGAAAAAGAAGGCCGCAAAACTTTGGAAGGGGTAATTGTTCAAGATGCAGACTGGCTGGAAAATGCTATTACTGCCAGAGAACATTTATCTCAAGGTTATAAATCAACCCAAAGCTGGATTAACAATGTTAAAAAAGCTTTGGAAACAGAATCTGCTAAAAAACTACTTTTAGAAATTGAAAAAACTGAACCAACTGACTGGTGGAAAAATCTAAAGAAAATGACTTATAAGAAATTACCTAAAAGTAAACTTAAAAAACCAAAACTTAATAATTAATTATATGCAACTGCCTCCAAATTCAATTATCGCTTCTGGTCCGGTAATTATTGAAGAAATTAACGGAAAGCTTTGCACATTATTAAACAAAGCCAAAACCACTGATAAAAGACCTAACCCTAAATGGCAGTTTTGTGGCGGAGAAGCAGAAGATTTTGATGTCAATTTGGAAGAAACCGCCAAACGTGAAGTTAAAGAAGAAATGGGCATTGACATTGAAATTGAAAAACTACTGGATGTGATATTAATAAAAAGAAATGATAACTCAATTGTGATTGCTGTTCATTACTTAGCCAAACGGATTGGTGAAATTAAACCCGGACCAGAAATTAGTGAATGGAACTGGTTTCCGCTTGATGAATTACCAGAAGATTGTGCTCCAAACATTAAACCAGTTATTGAGAAAATTCAAAAATCATGAAAGTAAACCCCGTTAAAAGCTCACACTGGGCATTAAAACCCGTGTTCGCTAAAAAATATAAGCATTCATTCCCGCGGCAAGCCGTGGGGCATTCTGTTTCTAACGGGGTAAACCATTCCACGCTTAATAATTTTTTAAGACAATATAACGTCGGTAGTTTATTGTCTTTTAAAAAATTTAAAAAAGGCCTAGCTAATCAAGTTTATCATCTTAAAACCACTAAAAGAAACTATACTTTTAAAATTATTATCCGCCATGCACCGGCAAAGATTAAATATGAAATTGATCTTTTAAACCATCTAAAAAATCTACCAACTGCTAAACCAATAAAAAACATTAATGGTAAATATCTAACCAAATTTAATAATCAAACTGTTTTGTTATACTCATATTTAAAAGGGGAAGAAAAAGTCAAATTTAGCGACAAAATGATAAGTCAAACAGCTATTTTCTTAGCTAAACTGCATTTACAAACTGAAAATTTCCAAACCAAAGTCAAGCGTCTGGAATTCTACAATATTTCTAAAAATAAACTGGAGTTGATCTTAAAAGTTAGCCAAAAATTAAAAACTCCAAGCATAAAATCCGCTTTAAATTATATTGAACAAAACTTTTTAAAATATAAATTACCTGGGAATTTACCTAAAGGCGCTATGCACATTGATTTAAAGCCCGAAAATACTCTTTTTGTGAAAAATAAACTAACTGGTGTTGTTGATTTTGACAACTCCTATAACGGCCCATTAGTTTTGGATCTAGCCAACACCATGATGTGGTACTGCTCTAAAGAAGGTAACTTTAATTTAAAGAGAGCCAAAATAATTTACGACAGTTATAACAAAATTAGAAAACTTACAACTATTGAGAAAAAATATCTATTTAAAGCACTGCACTTTGCTTTCTTAAGCCATGTTTTAGTTGATATTTATTTTTTAGCCTTAAAAAAACTGCCACAATCTTACATTAATTGGGGATTGAAAAACTTGCTTTTAACGGAAAAAAATCTTAAAATAAGCAAACAGAAATTTTCAAAAATTTTCAACTAATTTATGAAAGAAAGAGAATCAACCCAAACCGAGACCAGAGAAACAGAACCAAACTTAAAAACTCCGATTATTGATATTGTCCGACACGGCTCGACTGATTATAAAGAACTAACAAACTCTGATTTTGAATTTAATCCTGATTCGCCTGATTTTAAACTTAATGCTGAACATTTGGATTTAACCAAAGAAGGTATCAAGGAAATCTTAGAAGCCGCTCAACAAATAGAACAAAGAATAGATAAACAGAATGAAGTTGTAATCTTGACTACTAGTCCAAATTTCAGGGCGCAATCATCAATTTTCCTGATTGAAAAATATCTGCGTGAAAACGGGGTAACAATCCTTAATTCCGAAAAAATCTTTAAAACGCAAAGTTTGAGGCAAATAAAGTTTAGAGATGTTCCACATGATGAATGGGTTGAACATCATCAGCGATATATAGAAGATGACCCTGATTTTGCTAAACTGCCAACTGAAGTTGCACATACCCAAATAGTAAATGAAGTTTATGGACAAACCATCAGTGAATTTTGTACAGAAGGTTATGATGATATAGACCAAAGATTTAATAATTTTGTCAGACACATGTCAAACATCCAAAATTGGTTCAGTGCCGAAACTATGGCTTTGTTAAAAGGCAAAAGATTGCGTATTATCGCTTTAACTCATGAAGAATTACCTGCTAGGTTCATGAAACAAACTCTTAACACTAAGGAAAATTTGAAAAAAGGACAAGTATTGGAAATATCACCAATCAAAGCTGATGAAACAGAAAATCAACAAATTAAAATCAGTTTATTGAAAAAACTAAGCGGTGAATCAGAATCAGCCGAAATAATGGTCGATGATATTAAACATTAATTACAATTTATGCAAATATCCATCCCTGATCCAAAATTAGCCCAAAGTTTACAAAAAGAACTAGAACGTCAACGTCAAACTTTGGAAATGATCCCTTCGGAGAATTTTGTTTCCCCAGCAGTACTTAATGCTTTGGGTAGTGTTGGTACTAATAAATATTCCGAAGGTTATCCTGGCCAAAGATATTACGGCGGTAATCAGTTTATTGATGAAATTGAAAATTTAGCCAGAGAAAGAGCTAAAAAATTATTTAGCGTTGATCATGTTAATGTCCAGCCCTACTCTGGTTCGCCAGCCAATCAAGCAGCGATTTTTGCCGTGGCCAATCCCGGTGAAACAATTATGGGCATGCATTTGTTTTACGGCGGACATTTAACTCACGGCTGGAATGTTAATTTTTCTGCGCGCTATTATAAATCTGTGCAATATACCACTAAAAAAGATGGTTGGTTGAATTATGAACAAATTGAATCTTTAGCCAAAAAACACAGACCCAAAGTAATTTTTTGCGGAGCAACCGCCTATCCAAGGTTATATGACTATCCCCTGTTGGCAAAAATCGCCCATTCAGTTGATGCTTACTTTATTGCTGATATTGCTCACGAAGCAGGCTTAATCGCCGCCAAAATCATTCCCTCGCCAGTTGGACACGCTGACATTATTACTACTACGACTCATAAAACTTTAAGAGGACCCAGAGGCGCTATGATTATGTGCAACGGTAAAGAATCCCATCCTTTAAAACCTCTTTCTGAAAATGAAAATCCTAGAAAAAACCTACCTACCTTGATTGACCGAGCGGTTTTCCCTGGTCTTCAAGGCGGACCGCATAATCATACCACTGCCGCCATTGCTATGGCTTTGGAAGAAGCATTAAAACCAGAATTTAAAACCTATGCTGAACAAATTTTAAAAAACGCCAAAGCCCTGGCTCAAAACTTAATTGATGAAGGGCTGGAATTGGTTACCGGCGGAACTGATAATCACTTGATGCTGGTAAAATTGACTAACTTGGGTATTGGCGGAAAACAAGCGGAAACTGTTTTGAATGAAGTCGGAATTACCGCCAATAAAAACACTATTCCTTTTGATGAAAGAAAACCTTATGATCCTTCTGGCATTAGATTAGGCACACCGGCTCTGACTTCCCGAGGATTTAAAGAAGATGAAATGAAAATTATCGGAAAACTGATTGCCAAAATTTTGAAAAATCATGAAAGTGAAACAATTAAACAGGAAATAAAAAAATCAGTCAAAGAACTGACTGGAAAGTATCCGCTATATCCAGAGTTGGAATATAATTAGACAACATTAAAAACCTTTTGGTTCTATTACCTTCTCATTGTCATTCTGAGGAGCAAAAGCGACGAAGAATCTGTAAAACACAGCATTTGTTAACAGATCCTTTGCTTACGCTCAGGATGACATAGTAGAACCAAAAGGTTTTTAGATTATTTTTGTTTCCTTGAACAACCATTGTAAATATTCTCCTTCTGCTTTATCAACCTCAATCTTCAAGATACAAGGCGCTTCATAACTGTGCACTTTTTTTATAACTGATTCTATTTTTTTATAATAATTCTTGCGGGTTTTTAGTAATAAAACAATTTCTTTACCAGTAACTATCTTACTTTTCCAGGAATAAACAGAGGTAATCGGCCAAAAATTAGCACAAGCAATCAACTTTAATTTTAAAAGCATCAAGGCAATTTTTTTGGCTTCTGTTTTATTTTTACAAACTGTATAAATTAAAATCATTCTTGATAAATTTTAATAATTTCTCCGTCAGTATCCATTTCAATAAAATGTTTAGCTTTACCTTCCCTAAAAGCACTACATTGATTTTCTGGTAAATTATCAATTTCTTGGCGAGGATTATGGGCAATATCCAAAACCCACATTGTTTCCGGATATTCAGGATTACCATAAAGCTCATTGGAAAGACAAGGACCCTGTGACATATCCAGATCATCTGCTTTGGCTTGATTAAATAAAATCTGCGCCTTAGTCAAGGCAATCTGCCTTTCTAAATCCATATTCAACTTGGAAACATCTATCTTGTTTTGTTGATCATTAGAGGGGGCACAGCCGCCAACAATTATTACCGTAAAAATTAATATTAAAATGACTAATTTGCCTTTCATAAAAAAATATTAAAATAATTTTGACTGCCAATTATCCTGCTTACCCAAAGATTTAACGGTTATTATCTTATCAATGTTAAAAATTCTGCTGGTCTGCTTTAAATGGCAAAAAGCATGAACCTGATTATTTTTAATAATTTTAATGTCTATCTTTCTCACACTGCGCTCTTCAAAACCTGCTTTTAAATATTCAATCTCAATCTGTTCGCCGTTTCTATAAGCATCTAATACCTGATCTTTAATGGATGTTCCATTACCCCAACGTACTGGTATAGAAACACGATCACCCATCTTTTCATACCAAATATGTCCGTGTTGTTTGCCATATTCATATAAATCACGAGTAATCCTCACATCATCTAAACAATATTTTTCCAAATTTTCCCATTCATTATTTTTATAATACCAAACAGCATCTAAACCCGAACCAGATTTGCCTTCACCTAAAGTGCATTGAACCACGCTTTCCAGTTTTAAACGATGGCCTAAAGCATGATAAATTTCCTCTAAAATATCCAGATGAGGAAGTTTAGCTAACTTAAATTTAAAATATGGCTGCAAAACTGTAAAGTCAAAACTTTTACTGTTAAAGCCGATGATTAAAGAAGCTTTTTTTAGCCACTCGCCCAACTCTTTGAATTCCTCTTCGCGAAAAGATTTAAACTGATCTTTTTGATAAGAATAAACCCCGACCAAAGAAACTCCTAACTGCTCCTTATTATGATCCCCGCCTACCTCTTCAAAAGTTTTTTTTGTCTCTAAATCCAAAACCAATTTATTATCTTCCATAATATAAAAAGTGTAAATCTAAAAACATAAGTTCTTCTATTTTAACATAAAATATGACAAAAATACATATTTATTAATTTGACTAAACTGACAGGAAAAACTGAGTTGACTAATTTTTATAATCTGCTAAAATACAACTTCTTGTCCTTAAAAACACTCAACAAAAATACCCTAACCGTGAGGTTTACCATGTCGGAATTTGAAAATTTTGCCTGCCTCAATCCTACTTGTCCGGATTTTAGCCGCCTTAATGCTGGTAACATTGCTTTGTATGCCCAGTATGGACAGAAACACGTACGCCTACTTGTCTGCAAAACCTGCAACAAAACTTTCAGTGAGTTAAAAGGCACTCCTTTCTGGGATAGCCGCTTTGACTGGGACACCATTGAAGACATTTACCGAAGCTTATTGGACAACAGAGGCATCAGAGCAACAGCAAGACTTTATGGTCTTTCCAAAAACACAGTCAAACGATATCTTCGCTTAGCCCGAAAGAATCCGACAATAATTGAAGCCTGGCTTTCAGAACGCGGTACCCTGGCAGGTCGTGTATTAACTATGCAAAAGTTGGTTAAAAAAGAATTTTGACGGATCGCCGCTGATATTTAAGGCACACAAAAATTATTACAAAGCACCACCTATTATTTTGGTGGTGTATTTTTATTCTTTAAATTATTTAAACTTCCGGTAAATATTGAATATCTCCGTCATTTAAATGATTAAAACCATTAATTCCATTTTCAACCAGCTTTACTTCTTCCATTAATTCCTCTGGAATTTCCTGTAAAAATGAAGAAGGAATATTTAAATATCTGCCGACATAACTGTCAGTTAAAGGATAACTGAAAAACAACTGCTTTTTGGCTCTGGTAATAGCTACATAAAACAAACGGCGCTCCTCTTCTAAGCCGTTTTCTTCTGCCAAAGCTTTAGTATGAGGAAAAGCTGAATCAACCAAGTTAATAATAAAAACCACTTCCCATTCCAAACCCTTGGCCTGATGAATAGTGGAAAGCACTAATCTTTCCTTTTCTTGATTATTAGGATTAGCTCGCTCTACAGCAAAAACTTCCTGTAAAGTAATTTCTGATAAAAATGAATTTACATCCTTATAACTTTCAGAAAACCTGGCTAATTGTTCTAAATCCTGCAATCTTTCCTGCCAGTTAGAATAAACTGCTTCCAGATAATTTTGGTAATCTGACTTTATTAAATCATTGATCAGACCGGCAGAATCAGCTAAATCTTTTAAAGTTCTAATTTTAAGATCTTTAAGAAAAATGTTGACTAAACTGTCCCAGCCGACTTTTGATCTACTGGTTAAAATATCAGAAAAATCCTGGTCAAAACATTTAACAATACAATTAATATTTTTTAAACGTTGGAAAATTCGAACAGCAGTTTGATTGCCAATACCTTGCTGCTGATTTAAAATTCTTAACCAAGCTACTTCATCTTTAGGGTTATTAATAACCCTTAAATAGGCAATGGCATCTTTAATGTGTGCCCGCTCAAAAAATCTTAAGCCGCCACGGTATTCATAAGGAATGTCTTTTTGAGTTAAGGCAAACTCTAATTCCTGGGAATGAAAAGTTGCCCGAAAAAGCACTGCCATTTTATCTAAAGGAACTCCTTCGTCTCTAAGCTGTAAAATCATCTGGCTAACAAATTCTGCTTCCTGGCTAGGAGAAATTGAAGAGACTAAATTAGGTTTAACAAAACTATTAACTTGCGGCTGCAGCAGTTTAGGGTATTGTCTAACATTATACTTAATAACTTCATTGGCAACGTTCAGAATTTGAGGAGTAGAACGATAATTGGTTTCCAGTTTAAAAATTCTGGTTTGAGGAAAAGTCTTGGGAAAATTTAAAATATTATCAATATCAGCTGCCCGAAAAGAATAAATACTTTGAGCATCATCGCCTACCACTAAAACATTATGATGAATATAAGAAAGTTCGCGGATGATTTTGGCCTGAAGATAATTAGTGTCCTGATATTCATCTACTAAAATATATTGAAATTGAGTTGCCAATCTCTCTTTGACAGTTGGATTTTCTTTTAATAATTTTAACCAGTTAACCAATAAGTCATCAAAATCCATGGCGTTGTTGGTCTTTTTCTTTCTTTCATAAAGACGAGCAATTCCCCTGATCTTATCTTCAAGCTCAAGCCAATGAGGATGCTTTATTTCCAACACTTCAATCAATTTTTGATTGGCATTTTTACTAAAGCTGATTAAATCCTTTAACACAGCGGCTGAAGGAAAACGGCGTTGTTTAACATCAATATTCATCTCTTGAAGACAAATATTCAATAAACCTTTACTGTCTTCTTCATCTAAAATAGTAAAGTTTGACTGATAACCTAAAAGTTTAGCATATTTTCTTAAAATTCTGTTGCCAATATGATGAAAAGTGCCTCCCCATAATTTTTCAGGATGCTTGCCTAATAATTTAGCTACCCTGGAAAGCATTTCTTTAGCAGCTTTATTAGTGAAAGTCACCAATAAAATATTCTCTGGGCTTACACCTCTTTCTATTAAATATGCCACCCGAAAAACAATGGTTCTGGTCTTACCGCTACCGGCACCGGCTAAAACCAAACAAGGCCCCTCGGCAGTAGTAGCGACCTGATACTGTTCTTTATTTAACTCTTTAGCATAATCAACTTCCAAATCTTTTTTAATTTCTTGCGGCTTTAAAACAAAAACTTTGGCCATATCTTCTTAAAAAATTTTCCTGGATTATTTAATAAATTTTGAAATTAATTCCTCAATTTTTTGTTCAATTTCCTCTTCATTACTAAAAGTCCGGCGAATTTCCGCCTTATTACTCCTAATATATTTCCTGACTGATTTTGGTAATCTTCTTTTTTTCATAAATACTCATACACTGGCAGCTGATAGCTAGGCTATCAGCTGAAAGTCAATTCATCCTCTTAATTTCACTTCGTAAATAATCTGCTCCAAACGCTTAAGATTGCGTTTAGCTTCATCAAACTTCTGTCGGCAAGGACCGCTTAAATATAAAGTTAATAAAAAGGCAGTAATCTCCTCACAGATAAGTTTATATTTCCCCAGAACTTTATAATTACCGGCTGTGGCTTGCAAAACTGCTTGACGTACTAATTCACCAGTTAAATCAGCCAAACCGCTGATATATTCTTCTGGACCAATTGATTCAATGTTTAACTGATTAAGGTCTTTGCCCAAAAGAACCTGATTAAAAGTCTTAGCTTCTACATATTCTTCAACAGCTGCTTTATAACTGCCTTCAAATCTTAAACGATTGCCTTTGTTATAAGTCTTGTTTAATTCTTTCAGTAACTTTTCGGCCTGCTTTAGATTGTTTGTTGCCTGTTTTATATCCTGACGATGCAAAGCAAAAATGGCTGTTTTGGAATTCTGAAGAATTGAGCGCGACTTATTAATAATTTCTCCGCGTTCTTTTTGATAAAGCTCTAAATCTTTTTTGATTTTAGAAAAAAAATCTTTTTTCATCATAATAAATAGATTAATAAGATGATTAGGTTATTTTAGTAATCTGTATTATAACAGTCCAAGTTTAAAAAGCAACAAAAAAATCAGCTTAAAAAACTGTAAACTAAAAAATTGGTTTCTGTCCTAAACTAACGGGTTTGGGTAAATTTTAGCAACCTTACTCACTAACTTTATAAATCTCGTCGCCCTTTTTAACCTCTTCATCAACTTTCATTCCACCTTCTTTACCTTTCTTAATTTTTTCTACCGACTCTTTTTCAACTTCCAAAGAATCCACGGTTTGCTGAAAATCTCTTTCGCCATGCAAAAAATGAAGCTTATCACCAATTGCCACCGTGCCTTTTTCTACTTTTATCACCGCTACCCCAATCTTATCAAAGTAATGAGTAACTTTACCTATTAATTCTTCTGGCATAAATTATTAGCTTATATCTTAACTATATAATGAAGCTTAACTTTGTCAAGCTAATAAAAAAATGCTAAAATCTGTTAATTAGATTAAATATAAATTATGTCGTTTTCCCTTGGTATAGTCGGTTTGCCTAATGTTGGTAAAAGTACACTCTTTACTGCCTTAACCAAAAAACAGGTAGATGCTTCTAATTATCCTTTTTGTACTATTGAACCCAATGTCGGGATGGTAGCTGTTCCTGATGAACGTTTAGAAAAACTGGCAAAGATTTATAATTCTACTAAAGTTGTGCCAACAACCATTAAGTTTGTTGATATTGCCGGCTTAGTCAAAGGCGCTAGTCAAGGCGATGGTTTGGGCAATAAATTTTTGTCGCATATCCGCGAAGTTGACGCCATTGTTGAAGTGGTCAGGGATTTTAAAGACGAAAACGTTGTCCATGTCACCAGCAAAATTGATCCCGAGGATGATATCAAGACGATTAACCTGGAATTAATTCTTGCTGATTTGGAAATAGTCAGTAAACGTTTAGAAAATTTGGAAAAACAAACCAAAGGGATAACTGATAAAAAACCTCTAGTAAATATTGCCGTTTTAAGAAAAATTAAAGAAACTTTAGCCAAGGAAAATTTTGCCTATCAAGCAGTAATTAATGAAGATGATTTACATTTTGTTAAAGAATTAAACCTCCTGACTTATAAACCAATTCTTTATGTTTATAATGTTTCGGAAGATGAATCCAAAAATAAAAAAGAATTTTTTAAACAACCCTCAATCGCCGTTTGCGCTAAATTAGAGGCGGAATTAGCTTCTCTAAACGATAATGAAGAACGAGAATATCTAAAACAACTAAGCATAGCACAAACTGGTTTGGACAAATTGATTGTGGAATCCTACAAACTTCTAAATTTAATTTCCTTTTTTACTGCTGGTCCTAAAGAAACTCATGCTTGGACAATTATTCAAAGAACAAAAGCGCCTCAAGCGGCCGGCAAAATTCATACTGATTTTGAAAAGGGTTTTATCAAAGCCGAAATTATTAACTGGAAAAATCTAATTGATAACGGCGGTGAAGCCAAAGCCAAAGAAAAGGGCTTTATCAGAACTGAAGGTAAGGATTATGAAATGAAAGACGGTGATGTAGTATATTTTTTGTTTAATAAGTGATTGACAAAAACGTTTTTTTATGCTAAACTAACAGTAGAAAATAAAAAATCGCGGTGTAGATCAAAAAAACTTATTTTGAACTTGCTGAAAAACAAAAACAAAAATGAAAAAACAAAAATTATCCCATACTTTTTTGTATATTATTGTCTGTTTCATTATAGTTATAGCTTCAGCCAAATTAATGGCTATGGCTCACCAATCTTTTAGAGAGACTCAACGGCTTGAAGCAAAAACCCTAGAAACATTTACTGGTAAAATAAAACAAAATCAGTCAACTCAAATATTAGAAAATGGCTATCTTAAAGATGAGCCTTTTTCTTTTATAGAAAAAATCTGGTTAAAAATTTTCCCTAAAGCTTATGCAACCGTAAATCAAGAAGAAAAATACACGGCAAAATTAATTTCTATTGAACCCCGACAGCCCATTCGTCTACAACCGGGTAAAAGTTTGACTGTGCAACTTAAATATTTAAATACTGGCACTGTTACTTGGCAACGTGACATTTTTAATTTCACTGCTATTGCTACAGCTGAACCATTAATGCATCACAGTGATTTAAGACATTCTTTTTGGGAAACAGCTTTTAGACCAGCCAGATTATTGGAAAAAGAAATTAAACCAGGACAAACCGGCACTTTTCGTTTTGCCATTAAAGCTCCTAAAAAAATTGGAGTTTATGAGGAAAATTTTATTTTAGTAGTCAGGCGCATTTCCTGGATAGATAATAGTCAAACCACCATTAATTTTGAAGTAAGTAATGATCTAAAAGCTAAAACTGTTGCAAAAATTTCTGGTGTAAAAATCTCTAATGAAAGCTATTTCCATATTCCTACCGCTGAACAAAAAGAAAATCTCCAAAAAGCTAATGATGAATATTGGCAAAAAATTCGTAACTTAAATATTGCTGACAGTGAAACAAAGCTACAAGCTGATGATGCCGACACTCTTCCGGCAATTAAGCAAACTCAATCAACCGACTTAGGGCCAATGATTAGAGTGGGATTATATTCCACTACAGAACCGGTTATCATCACTGCTAACAGAAAATTTAAAGTTAAACGTAGTGATGGAAATTTAGTTGCTGAAATTTCCGCCGGCAAAAAAGTCACCTTAACTTATGATTTTACTAATCAACATTATTATGTTGCGGGTACTGATATTGATGATCGGGGCAGAAATTATTTAATTTTAGAAAGTGATGATCCTAATGTGGTCTTTGAAATTTTAAATTATGAAAATCGTCTGGCTTGGAATCCCACTGTTAATGACAACCGTTTTAGAAACAAACTAGAGCTGCGCTATGCAGAAAAAATCGACAAACTCTGGGTGATTAATGAACTGCCCATGGAATATTATGTTAAAGGTGTGGCGGAAGTTTCTAACTTATCTCCGCAAGAATATCTAAAAGCCATGGCCGTAGCTATTAGAACTTACGCTTATTATCATTACAATAAAGGCGTACTCAATTTAGTGACCGATGGTAGTACCAAACATGCTGATGAGCATTTTCATGTTGATTCCTTATTTGACCAAGTTTATCGCGGTTATGGCATTGAAGAACGTTTAACCAATTATATCCAAGCAGTTGATGATACCGAAGGACAAATTATCAAATATCAAAATAAAGTGGCGATCACTCCTTACTTTTCCAGAAGTGATGGTCGCACCAGAAGTTTTAAGGAAGTTTGGTATAATGACGTACCCTGGTTGATCTCTGTGTCTACACCTTATGATCAAGGAGAAACTTTATACGGTCATGGCGTAGGCATGGCTTGTACAGACGCTTACCGCCGAGCTGATCAAGGCGCACTTTATGATGATATTTTAAAATATTATTATACTGACGTTGATATACATAATCAGTACTGATGTTCTTTATTAAAATTAAAGAGTAAACGCTGAAACTATAAAAAATAAAAAGGGATTATCAATATCCTCTTATAAGTCAGCAAGTTTTACTCAATCGAGTCAAACTCGAGGCGAAAAACAAAAACAAAAAACACCCTGAGCATAGCAAAGGGGTTTTTTGTTTTACCTTTTTATAAAAGGTAATTTATCTAAAATAAATCTCCGTTTCTGTGATAAATCATCTATTTTTTCTTGATAATCATAGCTAATTTTATCTTGTTTTTTTATAACAATCCCTAAAGGAATTCCTCTTCCCTGTCCGCTTTGTTCTTTCACTTTCTTTTTCATTTCACTCTGCAACCTTTTAATTCTATGCTCTATTGAAATCACTCTAAATAAACTAATTAAATATATAACAAAAATTACTGTTGTAACTAACAAAATAATAGATTCTAAAGGCATATATTTATAATATTAACATGGCGTCGCCAAAAGAGTAAAACCAATATTTCTTTTTGATTGCCGTTTGATATGCTCTAAGAATTAATTTTCTACCAGCAAAAGCAGTGATTAACATCAATAAAGTTGACTTAGGTAAATGAAAATTAGTAAGCAGACAATCAACGAATTTGAATTTATAACCCGGATAAATAAAAACATCAGTCCATTTCTTTCCACCTGTTAATTTTCCTCTTTTAACAAATGCCCCAAGCGTCCGCACAGAAGTTGTCCCCACAGCAATAATCCTTCTACCCTGTTTTTTTGCCTGATTCAAGTTTTCCGCGGTTTTCTTGTGTATTACTGCCAACTCTGAATGCATTTGATGTTTGGTAATATCCTGAACTTTGACTGGTTCAAAAGTACCAAAACCAACATGTAAAGTAATATATTCAAATTGAACGCCTTTTTTCTTTAATTTATTGATTAACTGTTTAGTGAAATGGAAACCGGCTGTAGGCGCTGCTACTGAACCAGTATATTTAGCAAAAATCGTTTGATATTCCTTTTTAAGTTTAGCTGATTTACTCAAAACTTTAATGTATGGCGGCGTTGGTACAAAACCTAGATCATTAATCATCAATTCTAATTTTTTACCTTGCTGATTAAATTTTACCAACCAAACAGATTGATCAATTTGTTTTATAATTTTACAAGATAATCCTTTACCAAACTCAATGACTTGACCGATTTTCTTTCTACGGTTACCAATCAAAACCTGCCAACTATTTAGACTGATTTTTCGTAGCAGAAAAACTTCCACTTTTCCTTTTGTTTTTTGTCGTTTACCAATCAAACGCGCTGGAAAAACTTTGGTGTTGTTCAAAACCAAAACATCGCCCTTTTTTAAATAACTGATAATGTCATAAAAATGCTTGTGCTCAATTTTCTTTGATTTTCTGTTCAAAACTAAAAGCCGCGAATGGTCACGCGGTGAAATTGGATGTTGAGCAATTAAATTTTTGGGTAAATTGTAATTAAAATCTGATAATCTCATATTTCTAAATCTCGTCTAGCGGAGGGTTTTAAACCCTCCGTTGACCATCTATATTAAAATCTTATACTAAACTCGCAACCGCAGTAATCTTGACGATAAAATCCTTCTACTTTTGCTAATTCACATGAATGTTTAAAACCATCATCTTTTTTCCAGTCTGCTTCGTAAAAATCAATTTGATGTTCAACACTAATTGATTTACCCAGCTGATTAATCAGCTCGGCATTTTTATGAGGACTGATAGTTAAAGTAGTAGCAAAAATTCCATAACCGTTTAACTTGGCAAACTGCGCTGTATTTTTTAAACGTTGTTTAAAACAAACTGAACATCTTAATCCGCCTTCAGGTTCTTTTTCTAAATTCAATACTTTTTTTAACCATTCTTGATGATTATAAGAACCTTCAATTAATTCTAAATTATTTTTGTCTGACCACTGTCTAACCTCTTTTAAACGTCTTTGATATTCGCTTTCTGGATAAATATTAGGATTATAAAAAAACAAATCAACTTGATAGTTTTTTTGCAATTGCTGAACAATATATAAAGCACACGGCCCGCAACAGGTGTGAAGTAATAGTTTTTTCATTTTTCTTTCCTGCAGCTGATAGCCAGGCTATCAGCTTCTATGTAAGCTAATAATAATTAATTAATAAAATGAAGCCTATTATAAATAAAATGGAATTTAATATAATAAACTGTTTTTTTGATAAGCCACCTATTTCTCTTTTGTCGCCATTATTTAATAATTTAACCAATTTTCCTCTCTCGCCACATTTTGAACAAATATAAGGATTAGTAAATGCAAAATAAGCAATCACGCTAAAAATATTCAGTATTGTTAATAAATAGATAACCCCAAAAACAGTCCTGATATTCCATTTTTTTGGTAAATCAATATAACTACAATTCTTACATTCTATTTTTATTAATTGACCCGGGGCTTTTGTGGGATCAATTAATTTGTTATTTTTTTCTTCAGTCATAACTTTTAAATTAATATTATAAATTATATCAATTTACTTTGCAACTCACCTGGCACTTCCAACCCCAAATGTTTATATGCATTTTCTGTAACTACTCTACCACGAGGAGTGCGTGCCAAAAATCCCAACTGAATCAAATAAGGTTCATAAATTTCCTCAATTGTTCCTTCCTCTTCCTGAACTAAAGCAGCAATAGAATTTAAACCCACTGGCCCGCCTTTAAATTTCTCAATAATGGAACTTAAAATTTTCCTGTCCAGAGAATCCAAGCCCATAATATCCACTTCCATAAGCTCCAAAGCTTTTTGGGTTATTTGAGGATTAAGAATGCCGTCGCCCTTAACCTGAACATAGTCTCTGACTCTTTTTAAAAGACGATTAGCGATTCTAGGGGTTAAACGCGCCCGCTGTGCAATCATTTTAGAAGAATCATCCTGTAAATCTATGGATAGAATACGGGCTGAACGATCAATGATTTTTTGAATATCTTCTTGACTGTAATAATCCAGCCGAAAAGTACTGCCAAATCTGTCGCGTAAAGGAGATGACAAAAGATGATAACGCGTGGTTGCTCCCACTAAAGTAAATTTAGGTAAATCTAAACGCAATGTTCTGGCTGCCGGACCTTTACCAATCACAATATCCAAAGCATAATCTTCCATGGCTGGATATAAAACTTCCTCAATCAATCTGTTAAGCCGATGAATCTCATCAATAAATAAAATGTCGCCGTCTTCCAAATTAGTAAGAATAGCAGCTAAATCGCCGGCCCGTTCTATGGCCGGACCAGAAGTAACCCGAATATTAACTCTTATCTCTTTAGCTAAAATATGAGCTAAAGTAGTTTTGCCTAAACCCGGCGGACCATGGAATAAAACATGTTCCATGGCTTCGCCTCGTTGTTTGGCAGCAGTCATAAAAATCTTAATATTTTCCTTAATCTTTTGCTGTCCCACAAAATCATTAAGGATTGCCGGCCTTAAAGTTAAATCCAAAGCTTTATCTTCACTTTTTTCTTTATTGGAAATAATTCGTTCTTTAGACATAAGCCAAGATTAGCATTTTAAAACGGTTTTTTCAAGATAGCTGACAAATTCATTGACAGCTATAATCAAAAACTGACCAGATTCACTGGTCAGTTTCAAAATAATTATAAATTATTTTCTCCCTTTCACTCTTGAATACCTGATCAATCCTGAACAAGGAATAATTTCAATGCCGCGTTTAACCAATTCATCCAGAAAAAGATTCATGCCAATAGAATCAGAAGACATATGCCCGGCAATAACAATGTTAAGATGAGCTTTTTCCGCTTCTTCACGATTCTCTTCCTTCATGTGCATACCAATGATTGTGCCAATACCAGCTTGCGCAATGTGTTGATAAAGATCTTTAGAACCTTCTGTACCGCCGGTAATTTCTGTTATAGCAATTTTACCGGTATAGCCTGATTCTTTACCAGTAAATAATCTAGGCCCGGCTTTCTGTTTTATGGCTTGATGATATTCAGGAATTTTCTTTAATAGTCTTAACAAATCTTCTACTGTTTCAATTTCCTTTTCATACTTACGTAAATACTTATCTAAAAAATTAGCGACCAAATTATCAGATGGTGTATGCACACACATTAAATTAAAACCTAACAGTTTTGCTGTATCCACCACCCGATTATGATTAACAGGAGAAATTCCTCTGGCTACTTCACTCATCCGTATATGAGTTAAACTTTCCGCAATATTAATTGGCACGCCGTATTTAGCTAAAAGTTCCACTTGTAAATCCATTACTTCATGGAGACCGGCCAAAGCCGGTCCCAGGGGATGATGGGAGATAATTAAATCAATGGTTTTTTTTGCAGAAAGTTCTTTGGCTAACAACACTTCAGCTACGTCAATATCAATGCCAGTTAAAATTCTTTTGATTTTTTTCTGGGGATCGCCAAAATAACGGGTATCTGAAAAGGGATTAGTTAAGCGCTCTTCATCAAACTCTTCTTTTTTTGCCTTACTTAATTCATTATAAGCTTTTTTTACCCGCTCTAATTTTTTCTTAACCACTATTTGACCCCTAAGATCGCTTTTAATGCCTAAATTAATGGCTAAATCATATATTTGCTTAATGGTCATCATATATTCTTAAATTAATTTATTAGACAAGTTACACTGGCTACTCTATCGCCTTCTGATTTAAATCTCATTAATCTTACTCCTTGGGTAGCCCGGCCAATCACATTTACAGACTTTAAAGGCAACCGGATTACCTGACCTTTATCAGAAATAATAATTAAATCTTCATCAATCAGTTTGGTATTGACAATAAAAGATGCTTCTACCTTGCCTGTTTTAGCGGTAATAGTAGCAGTTTTAATACCTGTACCGCCGCGACCCTGAACTTTATATTCTTTTAAGGAAGTACGTTTACCAAAACCATTGCTCATTACCACTAATAATTGTTCGTCAGCGCCAGCTCTGCCATTATCTAAAATACCCATGCCTACTACTTGATCACTGGACTTTTTGAATTTAATTCCTCTTACGCCAGCAGCGCCTCTGCTCATAGAACGAATATTTTTCTCCCTGAATCTTATGGCTTGTCCTTCGGAAGTGATCAAAATAATGTGATCATCACCACTAGATGGCTTAACCCATTTTAATTGATCATCACCCTTAAGTTTTATGGCAATTAATCCGGAACGTCTGACATTTTGGAATTTATTTATTTCTACTTTTTTAATCAAACCAAGTTTAGTGACCATGACTAAATAACGGAAAGAGGGAAAATTTTCAGCTGAAAGCACCGAAGTGACCCCTTCTTCAGGAGCAAGTTGCAAGAAATTAACTATGGCCTGACCTTTGGCTGTTCTGGTGGCTTGCGGTATTTCATACGCTTTTAATTGGAACAAGCGGCCGCGAGTAGTGAAAAACATTAAATCAACATGAGTCTTGGTGGTAAACATATGTTCAACGATATCCTCCTCCTTGGTAGTTACGCCTATAATCCCTTTGCCGCCCCTGCTCTGAACTTTAAAAGTATCAGGAGGTAAACGTTTTATATAACCGTCATTAGTCACCATAACAACAGTTGCCTCGTTAGGAACTAAATCTTCTACGGTTAACTGCCCTACTACTGACTTAATGATTTTGGTTTTACGTTCATCACCATATTTTTCTTTTAAATGACTTAAATCGTCTTTAATAATCTTTAAAACTTTTTTAGGACTAGCCAGAATTTCTGACAATTCTTTGATTAATTTCTTTTTCTCCTTTAATTCTTCTTCTACTTTTAATCTTTCTAAATTAGCCAGCTGCTGCAATTTCATCTCTAAAATTGCCACTGTCTGTCTTTCGGTGAATTTAAATCGTTTGATTAAATTAATTTTTGCTGCCTCTTTATCCTTTGACTTTTTAATAGTCTGAATGATTTTATCAATATCTTCCAAGGCTTTAACTAATCCTTCCAAAATATGAGCCCTGTCTTTAGCTTTAGTTAAATCATATTGAGTCCTGCGAATAATAACCTCTTTACGATGTTTAAGGTATTCTTCTAAAATATTCCTTAAAGTAAGGACTTTTGGCTGAAGGCCATCTATTAAAGCCAGCATATTAACATGGAAAGTATCCTGCAAAGAAGTGTGTTTATAAAGAGCATTTAAAACCTTTTTAGGATAAGCGTCCTTTTTTAAATCAACAACTACTCTCACCCCTTCTTTATTAGATTCGTCTCTTAAATCCTTAATGCCCTCAATTTTTTTGGCTTTAACCAAATCAGCGATTTTTTCTAAAAGCGAGGCCTTATTAACTTGGTAAGGAATTTCTGTAATGATAATTTGGAAAATACCATTCTTATTTTCTTCAATCTCGGCCTTAGCCTTCATTACAATAGCACCTCTGCCAGTAGCATAAGCTGCTTTTATTTCGTTGATATCATAAATGGTAGCGCCAGTAGGAAAATCAGGACCCTTAATATATTCCATTAAATCTTCGGTGTCAGCTTTAGGATTATCAATAAAATAAATTAAACCATCCACCAATTCTCCTAAATTATGAGGTGGAATATTAGTGGCCATACCCACGGCAATGCCCATAGAGCCGTTTAAAAGTAAATTAGGCAGCTTAGCCGGTAAAACTAATGGTTCTTGCTGCGAACCGTCATAATTAGGGATAAAATCAACTGTTCCTTTTTCTAAATCAAATAACAGCTCTTCGGCAATAGAAGTTAATTTAGCTTCAGTGTAACGCATGGCAGCTGCACCATCACCGTCCATGGAACCAAAGTTTCCCTGTCCGTTAATTAAGGGATAGCGCATGGCAAAATCTTGAGCCAAACGTACTAAAGAATCATAAACAGCTGCATCGCCATGAGGATGATATTTACCTAAAACCTCACCAACTACCGTAGCAGATTTGCGGAATTTTGCTCCTGCTCTAAGTCCAATGTTCCACATAGCATACAAAATACGTCGGTGAACAGGTTTCAGACCATCACGCACATCTGGCAAAGCCCGAGCTACAATTACACTCATCGCATAATCCAAATAAGAAGTTTGCATTTCTTCAACAATTGGTTGATCTACAACCTTACCAAAATTATTCTCTGTTTCTTTGACCTCTGGTAAAGTAAAAGTTTCTTTCTGCTCCTGATCATCTTTTTGCTTATCAACCTGCTTTTTCTCGGTCCTAACTGACTTCTTAATTGTTCCTTTGGTTTTTTTCTGAGGAAGCTTTTTCTTCATTATTTTATTATTTATTTAGTGATAAAAACTATTGTCTGGATAAAATCCTCTGCTATTTGTACTAATTCTTGGTTTTGCATATCATAACTAATTATTATTTCTATCATTTTCTGATTGAATGAAAGATGGATAATTTCAGAATAATAAGGCTCATTTGGATTAACTGGTATTACTCTTTTTAAAGCTATTCTTCCAGCAAGCTCAATGGTTACAGTTGGAAGACTATTATCAGGATCAATGTCTTTCCCATAAACTTCCCACCACTGACTAGGGGTATAATTATCTTGATTGGGATAAAACTGTGTTTGAAACTTCACCCCAGTTTCTTCTAGCTCCTTAGAATCTTCATGATTAGAGATTATTATTTTTTCTGCTGTGGACTCAATAAACCAATCAGCAGGATATTTAAAACCTATTTCATCATTGCTAAAAGCCAACCAATCAACTATTCTTTTTTCTCTTAACTTTGCTTGAGTTTTTTCTGTAACTGATTCTACTAAATTCTGGGGAACCCCCGACTGCTGACTGGTTAAACTTTGAAATTCACTCTTGGTATTATTAATTATCTCTTTGCCTTGAGAGAAAAAACTTTCAAACTTCTCACCAATATCACTAAAAGTATTATCAAGCTCTGCTGTTTTCGTGGCAGCTGTTTTGAATTCATACTTTAGAAAAAATCCCCAGATAACTAATACAATAATACTCAACACGCCAACATATAAACCAATAGTTAATTTCTGCCGAGGAGTTGGTTGAGCCATATTATAACAAAGGATTAATTATTACCAGACGTGTTTCCTCTTGGGGTAATTCTCTCTTGGTTATTTTTAATTTATCAACTATCTCGGATTTAATAGCAATCTCTTTTTTAAATTTATCCAAAGGTTCCAGTTTTAATTTTATTTTTGGTATCTGATAATACATGGGAATAATAAGTCTTGGTTCCAGTTGATTGGCTGTTTCTACGGCCTGTTTTTCGTTTAAGGAATCTCCACCGCCTACAGGGAGTATTAAAATATCTGCGCCTTCTAATTTTTCCAATTGTGTATCAGTTAATTTAGGATTTTTTAATAAACCAAGATAAGCAATTTTTATACCTTCCAATTCTATTAAAAACATCAGCTTATCTTCTTTTTCTGTCTCGGTTACTGGTATACCATAAACAAAACAACCCTTAAGTTCATATTCACCGGGACAAGTTATAGCAAAAGTATTAGAAGAATAATCTTTGTTTTTGGAACCCCGGCTTAATAAAACAAGATCATTTTGCATTCTTGGTGGATTCAATCCGCTGTCCCTACCTAAAGGATCAATTAATAGAGACAAACCATTATTTTGGAAACGAAAGCAGGTTAAACCATAATAAATAATAGTCATAATTTAAACGAAAAAAAATAAGGTTTCTAACCTAAATTTAGCATTAAAAACAAAATTTGTAAATATTACTTTACTGCTTAATCAATTGGTAAATCATGCTCTTCTGCCTCTTCCAATAATTCCTTGATTTTCTTATCTGGCCCGGGTTTGACTGAATTAGTAGATAAAGATTGGCCTTTAGACCCTGACTTAACTTGAGTATTATTAATAGTTGAGCTTTTTGCATTACTTACAGATACTAAAGAAGAAAAGCTAATAGGAGGTCGGTTGTTCTGTTCTGATTTTGGAGTTTGTTCTCCTTTGGAAGTAGTTTTCTGTTCTTTTTCCTTTTCTGCTTCTATTTCCTGTGATCTTAGAGCTGTCCTAGCATGATAAATCCTGCTTTGACGAGCTTTTTCAGCTTTAACAAAAGAAGAAACTGTAGTTGAAGCATCCTTTTTTATAACTTTTTCTTTTTTTAAGGCATGAAAAACATCCTTCATACCGCCTACGCTCATTTTTTTATGGCCACTAACAATACTTTGAGCATCTGTTTTACCATAACCGGCTTTATGCAAAGCTTCCATTGCCTGTTTTCTGAACTGTTTATTGGCAAGGCCTTTAATACCTGATTTCTGAGCAACTTTCTGAAAGGATATTTTACCTACTTTAGGAGTAAATTTTTTAAACATAAGTTTTTTCTACCCATATACTATATCATAAAAACCCTTGCCAAAGTAACTGTTTTCAGCTATAATAGCCAAGACTCATAATTTATTCCCTTATTTTAAAGTTTTTTGATTCCTAATCAACTCAAAAGATACTAAAATATTCAGAGTCAATAAGGGACTTCTCTAAATCTTTAGAGGGGTTAAACTAATTATTAATTAAATGAAAACTGACATTTCAGTCTCGGTGAATGATAAACCTACCGATAAAAAAGCTCAAGTAGCTAAAAATCTTGCCAAAACCAAGAAAAAAGACAAAAATCATCCTATGGAAGTTTTGCTAAGTCAAAGTTTAGCAAAACCAATCCCCAAAATTGGAGAATTAGTAGAAGGAATAGTTTTAAGTGTTTCCAAAAATGAAGTTCATCTGGATATTGAAGGATTAACCAGCGGCGTAGTTAGAGGCAAAGAAATATGGGATGAATCAGGAGAATATTCCAAAATAAAAGTGGGAGATAAGGTTTTTGCCACTGTTTTAGAATTAGAAAATGAAGAAGGCAAAATGGAGCTTTCTTTTAGATACGCTGGCCATCAAAAAGCTTGGGATCAGCTGCAAAATTTACTAAAAAATCAGGAATTATGCAAAGCCAGTATTATTGATGCTAATAAAGGCGGACTAATGATAAAGGTAGGAAATGTAATGGGATTCTTGCCTGTTTCCCAGTTAACCACTGAACATTATCCCCGGGTTGAAGGTGGTGATAAAAATAAAATATTAGTTGCTTTAAAAAAATTCATTGACCAAAAATTTAAAGTCAAAATTATTGATGTTAATGAGAATGAAGAAAAGCTAATTGTTTCGGAAAAAGCCGCTGTTGAAGAAAAGCAAATTCATATATTACAGAAATATAAAGTTGGCGATGTTATAGAGGGAAAAATTACTGGCGTTGTTGACTTTGGTGCTTTTGTGGAATTTGGAGACAAATTAGAAGGTTTAATCCATATTTCAGAATTGGCCTGGCAAAGAATTGATAATCCTAAACAAATTGTTAAGGTTGGCGATAAAATTAAAGCAGAGATTATTGCCATTGAAGACTCAAAAATCTCTTTGTCCATGAGAAAATTAATTAAAGACCCATGGAGAGATGTTTCCAAAAAATACAAGATTGGGCAAAAAGTTAAGGGCAAAGTGTTAAAATTTAATCCTTTCGGTGCTTTTATAGAACTTGATAAAGATATTCACGGTTTAGTCCATATTTCCGAAATTTCTGATAAAAACCTCAATCACCCTGAAGATGTTTTAATTGAAGAAAAAACTTATGATTTTAAGATAATTTCACTTGAACCAGAAAACCACCGTTTAGGGCTTTCTTTAAAAACCTCTGAAAAAACTAAGTCTTCTGAAAAAGAAGGTGAAAAAAATAAGGTCAAAGAAGAAAAGAAAGATAAAGTTGAGGATAAGACTAAAAAATAAAATAATAAGATTCTTCTTAGCTGGATTAATTGTTTGTTAGAAAATTCTGTTGCCAGAGAAAGCTTATTATATTATAATAATTAATACTTTCTTTAAATTTAATTATCAATAATAATGAGAAGTTCACTTTTTAAAAATTTTCTAATCTTTTTACTGGTTTTCATTTTTATCGCCAGTCTTTTTAGTTTGTACAACTCTTCAACCAATAAAAAGCCGGAGATTATAGGTATTAATAAACTGATTGAATTTATTAATAATGAAGAGGTAAAAAAAATAGAAGTTAGTGAGGAAAAAATAAAAATCATCTTAAATGATGACAAGGAAAAAATAACCTATAAGGAAACTACCGAATCTCTAAGTACTTTAATGAATAATTTTGCCGTATCTCCAGAAAAATTAGAAAAGGCAGAAATAGAAATTAAACAAAATTCCTCCACTTCACTTTGGCTGGGAGCTATTTTACCGTTTTTAATTCCTTTCATTTTTATCGCCGCTTTTATCTGGTTTATGATGCGGCAAGTGCAGGGTGCTAACAACCGCGCTCTTTCCTTTAGCCAATCAAGTGCTAAAATGATTAACCAGGATACTAAAAACAGAACCACTTTTGCAGATGTGGCTGGCGCCGAAGAAGCTAAAGGAGAATTAGTGGAAGTTGTGGACTTTTTAAAAAATCCTCAAAAATACCTAGCTTTAGGAGCCAAAATCCCCAAAGGAACATTATTATTAGGCCCTCCAGGTACTGGTAAAACACTGCTAGCCAGAGCAGTAGCTGGTGAAGCTAAGGTACCCTTTTTTCATATCTCTGGTTCAGAATTTGTAGAGATGTTTGTGGGAGTTGGTGCTTCCCGGGTTCGTGATCTCTTTCATAAAGCTAAAAAGGCGGCACCGGCCATTATTTTTATTGATGAAATTGATGCTGTAGGACGTCAACGTGGTGCAGGTTTAGGAGGTTCTCATGATGAAAGAGAACAAACGCTTAATCAGATTCTAACTGAAATGGATGGTTTTGAAACTGATACTAATGTTATTGTCATTGCCGCTACCAACCGACCCGATGTTTTAGATCCTGCTTTACTTAGACCTGGTCGTTTTGATCGCTAGGTAATCATTGATCTGCCTGATATTAAAGACCGTAAAGCTATTTTAGAAGTTCATGCTAAAAATAAACCTTTAGAAACTGATACTAACTTGAAAACTATTGCTCAAAGAACTCCTGGTTTTGCCGGAGCAGATTTAGCTAATCTGCTTAATGAAGCAGCTATTCTAACGGCTAAAAATGACAAGAAAAAAATAAGTATGGCTGAGTTAATTGAAAGTATTGAAAAAGTGATGTTAGGACCTGAAAGAAAAAGTCATGTTTTATCAGAAAAAGAAAAAAAGATAACTGCTTATCACGAAGCTGGACATGCTTTGGTTGCTCATCTTTTACCTCACGCTGATCCAGTTCATAAAGTTTCTATTATTTCCAGAGGTAGGGTTGCTGGTTATACCATGAAATTACCTAGCGAAGATAAACACTTAAGAAGCCTCAGTGAATTTTTAGACGAGCTGGCAGTACTTTTAGCCGGTCATGTTACTGAAAAAGAAATCTTTAAAGAAGTAACCACTGGTGCTTCTAATGATTTAAAAGAAGCCACTAAACTTGCTCGGCGCTTAGTTACTGAATATGGTATGAGTGAACTTTTAGGACCTAGAACTTTTGGTGAACGGGAAGAATTAATTTTCTTAGGAAAAGAAATTCATGAAAGACGTGACTACAGTGAAAAAATTGCCGAAATCATTGATCAAGAAATCAGTAACCTGATTAATGGTGCTAAGAAAACAGCCAAAAATCTTTTAACTAAAAACCGGAGTCTATTGGAAAAAATAACTAATGAATTATTGGTTAAGGAAACTTTGGAGAGAGAAGAATTTGAAGCCCTTTTCAAAAATTCAAAAAATTAGTATAATCTTATTATCTGATAAAAACATAATTATTAACTAGTACCCCCATGACTAGTTTATATCGTCAAATTTTAAAAAAAGCTTGGTATATTACCAAAAAGTACTTTTATTTATGGCCTTTGGGATTTTTTGTTTCTTTTTTAGGCAATAGTGGTGAGTATCAAATTCTTACCAATCAGATTAAAAAAATCCAAAATCAACCAGAAACAGTTAGTAATTTAAAAGCCGCATTATCCAGCTCCATGCTTAACTTTGATATTTCTTTGGGAGAAGGTTTTTTATTTGGCTTATTAATTGTAGTAATACTAGCAGTCTTGGCTCTACTAGTCTGGTTGATTATTTCCTCGGTAGGGGGCTTAATCCAAGGCAGTGCCAATGCCTCTCAAGAAAAAAGAGATAATTTCAGTACCTTGTTAAGTGTTGGCAGTAAAAAATTTGGACCAATTTTGGGCCTTTACATTATAGCCAAAGTTATCATTTACGGAGTACTAGCTTTAATTTTAACCCCCTTAATTTTAGTGACATTTGTTAAAGGCAATTATGTACTCAATGTCTTAATAGTAATTTTAACTTTCTTAATTTTTATTCCTTTAACTATTATTATTTCCTTTGTCACCAGATATGCCAGTGCTTATGTAATTTTACGAGGCCAAAAGATGTGGCAATCCTTTAAAAACGGCTGGCGGCTCTTTACCGCTAATTGGTTAGTTAGTTTAGAGATGGCTCTGATTCTTTTGATAATCAATTCTCTTATTGCTTTAGTTATTTTAATTATTGCTTTCCTTTTATTTTCACCTTTCTTTTTCATAGGTATAATCAGCGCTTTTCAAAATCCTAATAGTTTCTGGAGTATAATTACTATACCGTTATTTATTTCTGTTATTATTACTATAATAGCCGGTTCAGGACTTGCTACCTTTCAGTTTAGCTCATGGACATTGTTATTTTTACGCTTGAGTGACGGTAAAAAATCTTACAGTAAACTTGTAAGATTGATAGCGGCCATTCCCAAAAAAATTAAAAAGAAATCTTAATTAGTATTTTAGAAAATAAATAACAACCCTGTACTATAAACAGTACAGGGTTGTTCTAATAATTAAAATAAAGTAAAATTAAAATGATAAGATAAATTATGACTAAAATTAATTTTGTAAATTCTCCACCCTCCTCTTCTAACAGAGCCCCTAAAGTTGCCCCGGAAGAAACAAAACAAGAATTACAGAACAAGATGAAGGAACTGGATCTAACCAATATTGAAAAAATAACCGAAGTCAAAGCTAATGATTTAGGGGTTCCTTATATTAATCTAAAAGGTTTTCCAGTTTCACCTATTGCCGTAGCTATCTTACCCCAAGAACAGGCCGAAACTTTAAATACCATCTGTTTTTTTTACACTAACCAGGAAATCCGTTTAGGCTCCACTAATCCTCAAAATCCTCAACTCAAAGCTTTAGCTTTAGAAATTGCTAAAAATTACCATGCTAATGTAGAGATTTATCTTATCTCTCAGTCCAGTTTTGATTTGGCCTATAAACTTTATGAAAAGATTCCTAAAATAAAAAAATTCACCAGTGGAGTTGAAATAACTGAAGAATCTCTAAAAAGATATCAACAAGAATTAGAGTCCTTTGAACAGTTGCAAAAAAAAGTAAATGAAGTCAATATTTCCGAATTAGTGACTTTGATCATAGCTTCTGCTTTACAAACTGATTCTTCTGATATACACATTGAAGCAGAAGAAAAAAATATTAAGGTTCGTTTTCGTATTGACGGCGTACTCCATACTGTAGCTTCACTTCTACATGGAAACTGGGTAAAAATAATCTCCAGAATCAAATTACTCTCTGGTTTAAAAATCAATATCAGTAATAAACCACAGGATGGTCGTTTTACTATTCATTTAACTAATGACCATGTTGAAGTGCGTGTTTCCACTATTCCCACCTCTTTTGGTGAAAGTGTAGTTATGAGATTACTACGTTCTTCTGCTGTTGGTTTAAAATTTGAAGATTTAGGACTTAGAGGGAAAGCCTTTGTTGATCTGCTACACGAAACCAAAAGACCAAACGGCATGATTGTTACTACTGGTCCTACTGGTTCAGGTAAAACCACTACTCTTTATGCTGTTCTTAACAAACTCAATGACGCAGAAACTAAAATCATCACTTTAGAGGATCCTATTGAATATAAGCTTGAAGGAATTAATCAAAGCCAGGTTGATTTCAGTAAAGATTATACTTTTGCCAAGGGACTACGTTCAGTTTTAAGACAAGATCCTGATATAATTATGGTTGGTGAAATTCGCGACCTGGAAACTGCGAATGTTGCTATCAACGCCGCTTTAACCGGACATCTGGTTATTTCCACTATCCATACCAACAGCGCTGCTGGAGCTATTCCTAGATTTTTAGCTATGGAAGTAAAGCCCTTCCTGCTTTCACCTGCTCTCAATGCCATGATTGGTCAACGTCTAGTTAGAAAAATCTGTAATAATTGTAAGGTGGAAGATAAAATTGATAATGATGTAATGACCAGGATATTAAATATTCTTTCTGTCATCCCCCCTAAAACAGCTGCTGCTTTAGAAAAAGAGGATTTACATAATCTAAAATTTTACCGGGGTCAAGGTTGTAAAGAATGTCATGGCTTGGGTTATAAAGGACGAATAGGAATTTATGAAGTTTTAACCATGGATTCTCAAATTGAAAAGTTAATTCTTTCAGGTAAGGTTTCGGAATATGATATCCAAAATATTGCCGTAGAAAACGGCATGTTAACTATGGTCCAAGATGGTCTCTTAAAAGCCAAAGATGGTATTACCACTGTGGAGGAAGTGTTTAAGGTAGCAGAATAACTTTTTATAAGGTTGATTATTGGGGTTGACAATTGTTGACAATCAATTATAATATAAAAAACTTATTAATTAATAAATAATGGCTCATTATTTTAATAAAGAGTCATAAGAAAGTTCTACACATGCAAGATGATAATACTTTCGCTCCAGGCACAGACACAGAAGAAACTGATACTGACATGCCTGCAACCGATGCACCTACAACTGATATGCCCGCTGAAGATGATAATAGTGAAGAAACACAAGAAGAAGTATAAACAATTTTATTTAGATTCAAAAAGACCCTAACAAACTAGGGCCTTTTTGTTTTATTATAATTATATAATTAATAGGTTGAAGCAAGAGAAGTATACAACGAAAGATCTAATGACCGCTGAGTTGAGCTGATCGCTGAGGTTAAATAATGATTAATGCCTTGACCATAATATTCTACAACTTCAAAAGTATTAAGTAATGGTCCATTAGTCAGGGAAAAAGCCCGAGTCGTATTTTGCAAAATTTCACCACTTGCCTCTACGATAGTAGATTGACTTAAACTTTTAACGGTAGGAGTTATAAGTTCTTGTTTATAGACCGGGCTACCCATCATTGTTAGATGAAGTAAAAGCAGATTAAATACGATCACACACCCCACTGCTATTAAGTTAAACTGCATCATTGTGCTTATATTCAAAACCTTTTCCGTATCTATACTTTTAAATAAGAAATTTTTTAAACTGCCTTGCTTTTTTCGCCGGCAAGTTTGGCGCCTTTTTTTCATATTTTTGTTTTTATCTTTATTTTTTAAATTTGTTTATATATAAATTTAAAAAGAAAAATACACTTAAAATGTGTAGTTACAATCTTATTATAGCGCAATTTTAATAAAAAGTCAAGGACTTTTTTCCTATTTTTTAACTGATATCTTCTTTATCTTGCTTGGCATATAATCAACTAAAACTTTGGGAATATCAATACTGCCATCTGCTTGTTGGTAATTTTCCAAAATCACTAACAAAATTCTACCAATAGCAAAAGCAGTTCCGTTTAAAATATGGACATACTCATTATTATTTTTTTGATTCTTAAATTTAATATTTAAATCCCTGGCCTGATAATCAGTGCAATTAGAAACTGAATGAGTTTCGCGATATTTATTCTCTGAAGGAAGCCAACATTCAAGATCAATAACTTTAGAGGATGGTTTAGGCAGATCTCCAGTACACACTTCTAAAAGACGGTAAGGTAAACCCAAACCAAAAACTAATTTCTCTTGAAGAGATAAAAGAAAAGTAAACTCTTCTTTGGACTTATCTGGTGTGGTCAAACTGATCATTTCTAATTTATCAAATTGATGTACCCTTAAAATACCTTTAGTATCTTTACCGTAGCTGCCTGCCTCACGTCTAAAACAACTTGAATAGGTAGTATATCTTAAAGGTAAATCTTTATTCCTTAATATTTCATCTGCATGATAAGCAATTAAGGCATGTTCGCCAGTACCCACTAAATAGAGATTGTCCTTTTCCAAAAAATAAGCATCCTGACCTCTGGTATAAGTGTCATAACCAGTTTTTTCCATTATTTCCTTTTTAACCAAAGCTGGAGTAATAAAGGGAATAAAGCCTTCTTTTTTAAGCAAGTCCAAAGTATAGTTAACTAAAGCAAATTGTATTTCTACAGCTTGATTTTTTAAAAAACCAAATCTAGAACCACTTACTTTAGCTGCTCTCTTAGTATCTATTAAATCATGCAATTCAGCCAGTTCCATGTAGTCCTTTGGTTTAAAGTTAAATTCAGTTGGTTGACCCACTGTTTTAACGATTTGATTATCTTCCTCTGACTTACCGATCGGCGTAGTTGGTGAATTTAAACCCGGTATTTGATATAAAATCTCGTCAATTTCTGCTGTTTGTTTGACAATTATTTCTTTTAAATGTCTAATACTTTCTACAAATTTTCTCATTTGCAATCTCTTCTGCTTATCGTCTATTTTTATTTTGGAATTTTTATTATGTTCAGCTCTTCTTCTTTCCAGTTCCTGCAAATTTTTTTTCATTTTTTCATCAAGCCTGAGTAACTTATCAATGTCAACTTTAACACCTCTGCTTCGGTTATTCTTAACCACCAAATCTTTATTGTCTCTAATGAATTTGATATCCAGCATATTCTAAATTTTAATACCAAAACCAAAAAAAATCAATAACTATCAAAAGGTGAATGTGTCATATGTCACCATTATACTAGAAAAAATCACTATGTAATGTAAACTATTCATCATATTTACTATCCTATGTCTTTATTATATAATATAAAAATAAAGTCAAGCGCCTTTGAGTACTCCGATGCCAAGCATCGGAGCTTGACCTAATAATTATCTTTCCTCGGATTGCTCCTCAATATATTTCTCGACTTGTTCTTTGGTTAGACCTGGGCCAACAGA
>Ga0180007_10000656_pt1 | contig 54639 bp, 76 predicted proteins | sample MM_PC_MetaG_FD_121122 | JGI IMG/M metagenome (GOLD analysis project Ga0180007, IMG submission 121122) | Groundwater microbial communities from the Aspo Hard Rock Laboratory (HRL) deep subsurface site, Sweden - MM_PC_MetaG | ecosystem: Environmental > Aquatic > Deep subsurface > Groundwater...
AAATCTTGACTGTGCTCAAGACCCCAAGAATTCCTTACAGTAGAATTCTTGGCTGCGCTCAAGAATCTTCGATTCTTGACGACCTGAGGCACGCCCCGGATTTTAGTCCGCGGGTTCTTGACAACACCAAATACAACAAAAACAATAACCAAGATAGCAATTAATACATCAATCCCAACACAGAAGAATACTTAATAAAGACAAGATTCTCTTTGTCAAATTAGATATTTATCTTCTTTTAACAAAATCAGAAAATTGTTTCTTGAAATGGATAAATCTTATTCTTGCTCGATGAGACATTCTCCTTTTCAGAATAGCACTTTCACAATATTTATTAATGATGGAATTAATCATATGATATGAAAAAAGGTGAGATTATTGGGATAGTTGCAATTATGATTCTTGTTCTGGGTTTTATTTATATGTATGCTCCTGAAGAAGAGGTTTTGTTTGCTCCGCCAATTCCGAGCATTTTAGGAGATTGTTCAGATGCAAGCATCCAAGCTCTTTGGGATGTGATTTTTGATGAAAGTTCTGCTGGGGCAAGTATTGTTACAAACACTTCAAGCACAGAATATTGCGAGTATTATTATGCCTGGAAGATTGTTGGGAATCTTACATATGTTCTTACAGGGTATAGTTCGGTTGAATATCTTCCAGAGGGAGAGAATAGTAAATTACTTTATCGCAATTCAACTTTTCTTTTTGCTGTCCAAGGTAATTCTACAGATGAAGTTAATGAGACTTTTTTAGATTTAAATGAATCAGAAGTTGGAGAGAATTATGGTCTTGCGATGTATGTTTTCTTATCTTCTGGACCTGAAATTTTGGCGCGCAAAAGAACAGAGGTTGTAAAGCCAGGTTTGGAATTTGAAAGTATTTTTAATTTTGAGAATGAAACAGCTTTTCAGTATGCAGAGCCTTATTATTACTTTGATTATTCTGCAAGCAGTGAAGATGAAGAAGGATATCATTCTATCTTGACACAAGAGCAGGGATCTGGGGCGGTTTATGACGAAAATCAAACTTCTTTTTACATGGCTTCTGAATTTATTGATGTGTCTTGTGAACCAAGTTGGATTTGCGGTGCTTGGAGCGAGTGTGTTAATGACGCTAGGACAAGGATATGTCTTGATGCAAAAAACTGCGGGAATAATTATGAAAAGCCTGCTGAAGTTGACTCTTGTCCTGATTGCGTGCCAAACTGGACAGCCCATAACACAGCTTGCAATGCAATAACAGAAACTTACGTGATTTGGTATTCTGACGAAGAGCAGTGCGAAAATGTTACAGTACGTGGTAATGATACGGTGTACTGTGACCCTGATGGAAATGGCATAATCGGAAAGGTGCATGAAATTGATGATGATAATTTTGATGTCATTGTGTACATTGACAATGATGAGATTAATTATTCTACTAATTATACTTTATTAGGCGAGGAGAAGGTTGAATTTGTTGATGAAGATACAGACCTTGTCAGAATTGAGTTTGATTATGATTTTGAGGAAGAGGAGGCGTTGAATTTGAAGATAATCCATGTTGAGGTTCAGGATGATAATGATGATTTTGGTTATATTCTTATTGAGGGATTGGAAGATATAGATAAAGAGGTAAGGGTTGAGAGAATTTTAGACAGTGGAATAGTGTGTGTAGAAGATAGAGCGATAGATGATATCGATGATATTGATGAGGATTGCGACGGAAGCAGGGAATACATTGTTCAGTGTCCTGGAGAGAACAGCAATCAGGACATTGAGTGTGATGTATCTTCAGGAGTGTATATTATTTCAGGCCTTGAGCATTCTGGGGTGAGGGAGATTGATGGATGGACAAATCCGGTTTGTGGCTCTGGGCATTTGAATTTATGTACAACTCAAACTAGTTGCACTAATGTAGGGGGTTATTGGTACACTAACGGTTGTCATTCAAGTCAGGATTGTGCTGCTTCTTGGACATGTAATTGGGGCAGTTGTATTAATGGACAAAGAACGAAAACATGTACTGATGAGAATAATTGCGAGAGTGATACTACTGAAACAGAAGCATGCACTGCTGGTTGTACTCCTTCTTGGAGTTGCGGCGCTTGGGACCCTTTGGATGATGAGTGTTCTAATGAAGAGGAGCAAACAAGGACCTGCACAGACTTGAACAATTGCGGGACTTTGTCAGGCAAGCCTGTAGAGACTAAGAGTTGCGAAGCAGGGGGGCTGAATCTTTGGCTTATCAGTCTTATAGCCGGTATATCTGTTCTTGTTATAGTTATTATCGTGGTGCTTTTCAAAGTGCTAAGAAACAGAAGTGAAGATTTAGTGCAAGAGCAGCCGAGGATACAAGTGGCGCAAAGACAACCAAGAGGTTTTCATCAGGGGATGCATTATGGCGGTCCTGGAGGTCCTGGGAGTCCTGGTGGTGGGGGTGCTGGTGGTTATAGGAGATGATAAATTTATAAACAAAAGAGGTTAGTGAAAAAGATGTTACAGGAAGATTCAAAATAAATTGAGTGATGAAGCGCATGATCTTAGGCGTGCGATTGACTCCTTGAAGGAGGAGTTAGAAGCAATTAATTTTTACGTGCAGAGGGCGGAGTTGTGCAAGGATGAGAATTTGAAGAAGATTTTGTTGCATAATTCTAAGGAAGAAAAAGAGCATGCTGCGATGTTGATTGAGTGGATAAGGCAGCATGATAAAGAGTTTGCGCATGAAGCGGAAGAGTATTTTAATTCGAAGGAAGAAGATATTGCTGGGAAGGAGCATTAATTCTTGGGGTTGATGAGTTAAACAGAAAGATTTAAATATCTGGTTATACCAATATAATCATGATAGAATTTAGATCGAAACTTAAGAGATGGGGAAGGTCCTTTGGAGTAGTTGTGCCGATGGAAGAGCTGCGGAAGTTTGATATTGATGAGAATACAATTGTGGAAATAACGATAACGAAGGAAGAGAGTCCGCTAAGAGAAACGTTTGGTACAGCTAAATTCAAAAAGACAACTAAAGAAATGTTAGAAGAATCTGATAAAGAGGCCTGGGATGAGTGATATGTATTTTTTTGACACTTATGCTTTAATTGAGGTAATTAGAGGGAATCCAAATTATGAAAAATATGTAGGTGCTAAAGTAATAACTTCTGTGTTTAATCTTGCAGAGTTGAACTATAACTTAAAGAAAGAAAAAAGTAAGGAATTTTCTGATTGGATTACAAAAAAGTATTGGGATTTTGTTGTTGATGTTGGTTTTGATGATTTAGTTGAGGCGATGGACTTGAAGACAAAGCATCGGAATTTGTCGATTCCGGATGCAATTGGGTATGTTGTTGCTAAAAAGAAGAAAGTTAAGTTTTTGACTGGAGATGAGGATTTTCGAGATTTTGATGGTGTGGAGTTTGTGAAGAAGTGATGTGCATGAGTATTAGTTATTTTTATTACTCTGATGAAGAAAGAAAAAGGTATTTTTGAATAATAGTTCAATTTTGATAACTTTAAATAAAGCATAATAATAGGAATAGTATGTTAGGAAGGCATCATCTTTCAATATCTGTATTTACGGTTTTGCCTTTCATAATTCCCCTATTTTTCCTTAATACTCAAAATGTCCTCGTTTATTCAATAGCCTTGCTGGTTGCCGTAGTCGTAGGTTCTCTATTGCCTGATTCAGATTGTGGAGGAAAACCTAAATTGTATTATGATTTTGGAATTATTTATGATTTGATGATTCCTATTCAAAAAATTGTTGTATTTTTATTTAAATTATCTGGAATTAAAAAAAGACTTAACTTGCAGTATGAAGTCAATCATGAACATAGGGGGATTATGCACTCTCCAATAGGAATTTTAATCTCATCTCTCCTTCTAACTTTAGTAGTTTTAATCTTTATGCTGATTGGAAAATTCACTAATTTAATCACTTTATCTTTAATCTTTGCAGGATTAGTAATTGGACAATTACTTCATATTCTTGAAGATAGTTGCACGGTTTCAGGCATAAACTGGAAATTTCCTTTTGGAACCAAAGAACTTAAAGGAAGAATATGCACTTTTGAGAAGCAGGAAGGAAAAGTAGATATTAGGGCTGGTCTTTATCAAAATATTTTGGGGGGTTTCTCGTTCCTTCTTTTATTAGGATTTAGCTTTAAATTACTTGATTTCTCGCCTTATCTAATTTATTTAGGAATTACACTCATAATTATAGCATTATGGTTCTTTTTCTATTCTTTATCAAAAAGTGGAAATAATATTTGGTATAGAGATAAAGAAAAAGTTATGACTGCTAAAAGAAACTGGAATAGGATGCAAAGAAATCTTGTAAAAAACTCCTTTGGTTCAGATCATTCTCATCATAGAAAGAAACACAGAAGAAAAAAGAAATATAGAAATGATGTAGATTGGATAATGAAAGTCTAAACAATTATTCATAGAAAACTATAAATGCAAGCTAATCTTACAGATGATATGAAAGGAGAAAATCTTTTCAAATATGCTTTTTTACCCCCCTAATAAGTGAACAAAAGCAGTCTCGCTTCGGCAGGGGAATTAGTTTTTCATCCAAGTCCTTTCCCAGTTTCTTACTTGGTGTTCATCTATCGAGGCGTTTATCTTTTTTCTTCTTACCAGCAGTTTTCGATAGATTATGCCAAATAAAATTCCAAAGATCATGCCTGAGAGATGGGCAATGTTTCCCGTGTTGTCAATTGGGTTGCCGATGAGAAAACCGTATGTTCCGAGTAGGTCTGCTATTATCCAAAGGACTCCTGCGACAAAGAGGGGCATTGGCATGCCAAAGGCCCAGATTGTCATTAATGGGCGAATTAGGACCAAACAACCGATGATTCCGAATATGGCGCCTGATGCTCCAAGAGATGAATTGTAAAAGTTAATTGAGACTAAGTTTGCTAAAATCCCTGTAATGAAGAAAACTAAGAGAAGGCGTTTTCCTCCGATGAATTTTTCGAGGATTGAGCCGAACAATAAGAGGGCGAAGAGATTTAGGACTAAATGTGCTAGACCGCCGTGAAGGAAAATTGAGGTGACGAAGCGCCAGGGTTGTTGCCAAGATAGCTCGTTGAGAACGAAAAGACTTGTGAAGTTTGAGAAGATGGCTTGGGCTAGGAAGACGAGGATTATTATGCCTGAGAGTTTTAATGCGCGGAAGTGGAATTTTCTTGAGGGCATTGTTGATTGTTTTGTTGAAGGTCTTTTTCTTAAAGGTTATTTTGCACCCGCCCACCTCACTCAGAGAGTCCAAACATCTCCTTCACTAATGTTCAGCCGATGTTTGGTTATCTTTCGCAAAATAATCTTTGTTTAGATTTTTCAACAAAATCTATAACATAGTTAAATTAATAAATTGTGCTGTTTTATGGATTGAAGAAAATGTGTGCAGCTTGGAAGCGTGGTGACAGGAAATGGAATTAGAGAATTGTTAAAAGTAGAGATCGGCATTCTGAAAATATTGTTCCACTTTGGCAGATTTTGAACCCTTTTACTTGATTTTGCAGCATGTTTTTTTGCTTGTTTTTTCTTTGCCTTTAAGATATTTTTTTAGAACTTTGCTCATTGTAACAAGAAAATCCAAATGTTTAAAAACCTTCCTTATTTGTAAAAAACATGACAACTAAACTTTGGGGTTATCCCCATTGGCAGAACAGGAAGTAGTTTTTTTAGTTGTTACTCTGGTTCTTTTGAAATTATCATGCCACCCACCCCAAAAATTATGATAAAGAGTATCGGCCGGAGTTGTGGGGTTGTGAGTTCTTGGTTATTTGATAATTGTTCTTTTAGTGGAACAAATCTTACAAATAACTTTATATTCTCTGAAAGAGATAGAATTAAATATAATATGGCGGTTGTAGCGTAACGGTAGCGCGTTGCCCTGTGGCGGCAAAGGAGAGGGTTCGACACCCTCCTTCCGCTTTCGCTCTCGGAGAGAGTTGAGTAAAAAGGTAAAAATGGAACCAGGATATTTGATAATTGTAGGATTGTTTTTGTTTTACTATTTAGTCCTGATTATAGCGGAGAAGAGATTTATTAGGGAGCCTGCTGAGATTCTTGAGAAGTTTTTGGCGGTTGTTTTGCTGTACGCGGGCGTGTCTTTGCTCTACTTCTCTTTGACTGGCAAACCGTTTTTGTCTGACAATGTGGAGAACTATAATATTTATATATTTGTTATTGGTTTTGTAGCTGTGATATGGACAATCCCTACTTTGCTTTCGGAGTTCGGGTTTTTCAGAAGGTTTGTTAGGAAAGGAGAGAGGAAGAAGAAATGAGCGATAGAATAGAAGAATTAAGGAGAGAATATGCATTTACTCTGATGAGTCCAGATGTTCCTCTGGTTAGCGGAGAATATAGGTTTGAAGAAGAGCCGGTTAGGTATTTATTGGAGGTACTAGATGGTGATGAAGAACGCGCTGAAGGGGTGCTTGCATTTATGCTTGAAAATTTTGGGAGTTTTCATGACGTGCGCAGTCCTGTTGGAGAGCAGATATCTCAGCTTAATGGTGCCTTAATGGATGTTGTTGATTATATAAGGCAGACACATGCAGGTGTTGAAGAACTTAGGGCAGAATTTGTTGTAACAAATCAAGATAGGGGGATGAGAGATCCTGCTTTAGTGGCCGAGTATGAAAAGATTGCTCTGAGAGCAGAAGCAGAGTATAGGAGAAGAGCAGGTATGGGGAGAATACTATGAAAATCGAAGTATCAACAGTCAAGGGATTTCAGGATTTTCTGCCGCCGGAGTCTTTGAAGCGAGATGCGATTCGCAAGGTTATTGAGAAATGGTTTAAGCTATATGGTTTTATGATGATTGAGACGCCGATTGTTGAGTATGACGAGCTGATGAAAAGTGAAGATGAAAGTGACGAAGCTGTTTCAGACAGATTTAAGTTAAGTGATCGTGGGGGGAGGAATTTGGGTTTGAGGTATGAATTCTCATTCCAACTTAGTAGACTTTTTAGAGAGAATCCTAATTTGAAGCTGCCGTTTAAGAGGTATCAGATTGGGGAAGTGTTTAGAGACGAGCCTGTTTCAGCAAGCAGATTTAGACAGTTTACCCAGTGTGATGTTGATATAATTGGAGATGCGAGTGTGAATGCTGATGCAGAGTGTTTGGCTGTGTTTGCAGATATTTTGAAAGAGCTGAAAATTGATATTGAAATCCAAGTCAATAATAGGAAATTGCTGCAGTCAATTATTGAATCTGTTCAGATTAAAAGAGTAAAGAATGTTATGCGGGAGCTGGACAAGATAGAGAAATTGGGGATTGATGAAGTAAAGGCGAATTTGAAAAAGTGGGCTGACACAAATCAGATTGTAACAATGTTAAAGATTTTTGAGAAAGATTTTGCTTTTTTCAGGAAAAATGCTTTTGCTGGAGTTGAAGAAATTGAGGAGCTGATTGAAACTTGCGAGTTTTACGGGTTGAAAGTTAAGTTTAATCCGTTTTTGATTCGTGGGTTGGGGTATTATACAGGAAATGTTTTTGAGATAAAAGTGGCGGGGAAGAAAGATTCAATTGCCGGGGGCGGGAGGTTTGATAAAACTGTTGGGAAATATCTGACACATGGTATTCCGGCTGTTGGGATTTCTTTTGGGCTGGAAAGGGTTTGCCAACTTGCCAAGATAAAAGTTGAGTCCCTGCCAAAAGTTTTATTAATTTCAATCAGTCAGGAAGCAGAGACAATTAGACTTGCTAAGAAATTACGCAAGAGCGGAGTTTCGTGTTCGATTGAGTTTGGCAAAGTTGGAAAGGCAATGGAATATGCAAATGCGTTGAAGATTCCTTATGTTGTTTTTGTCGGAGAGGAAGAAGTTGGTAAGAAGAAATACAAATTGAAGAATATGGAGAGCGGGAAAGAGGAGATGGTTACAGAGGAGAAGTTGGTTGGGAAGTTGGGGAAGTAATCTCTAGATTAGTCAAAATTATGATCATAATCTTCTTCGTTTCTGCCGGCGAAATAAGCACCGATTGATAATAGGGCTCCTGTCGCGAGGATTCCAATTGCCTGAGATTCACTGAATAATGGTTCAATTGGAGTGTATGTTGTTTGACGGACAGAACAAACCGACAGAGGTCCTTGAGAGGATATGCCATCGCAAATAACTGCTTCTGCTCTTTCTGTGCTTGCTCCGAGAGCTGCTGCGCTAACTAGGAAGCTCGCTAGAGTGTTTCGTGTGCTGTGTCTCATGGTGGTTCGAGAGAAGTGGGTTTTTTAAGCCTTTTGGTTGTTCATAATTAGACATAAATAATTAAAAACACTATTTTTTTAGATGTGCGATGAGTAGGAAATTAGTGGTGGAGTTGCCTTAGCGCAATACTTAGAGAAAATAATAATTTTCCGTTTGATTACCTTAACTTTTCAAATGAAATCGTAAAAATAATTAATGCAGAAACATTGTAACTTTAGTGGAGGGTTCTCGATATTTATTTCAAAGTTTTATTCACAACAACTCTATTTTTTTGACTTACTTTTTATTTTTTCGCAAGTTTTGGAAGCGCCTTTTTCTGTAATTTCGGAGCTTTGTTACTTTAACAATAATATTTAATGTAGTTATGATGCAGTTCAATAGTAGCAGGATAATTATAAACTGCAGGCCTTCGCTGAAGCCGAGGCTTGAGAGTGTTATAGTTGATTTGGTTTCTGGTGGAATGTTTTTGTTTTCTTGAGCTGTGTTCAGTATAATCATTGTGTCTTTGTATTGTGCATCACTTTCTACTGAGCATGTTCTTTCTTCTATGGGTTTTTCTTCAATATAGCAGTAATTAAGATTTCGGTAGCAGGTTCTGAATTGCAAACCTTGGATGCAAGGGCTCCAAGCGTCGCAGTCCCATTCTGGATAGCAGACAGGCTCGCCTCCAGATTTATTTTTTATTGTCAATTTTGGTCCTTTTTTTGAGAATTCATCGTTTTGAATTTTAACTTTTAATTCTGTTGTGTACTCTCCGGTCTTGTAATCTGATGTGTCTAATCTGATTCTGTAAGATAGTTTTCCTTCGGTAAAGCCGTAACCATATCCAAAATTATACCCATAACCGTAAGCATAATCTGAATCCTGGAGCTTTGTCACTGTTATGTCTTTGCATCCTTCGATTATTTGGCCTTGGGGTGTGAATTTGCATGTTTGGGTTTCTGGGCCTGTGAGTTCTAAAGTTAGGAAATCTATTGGCACTCTTTCTCCAGAGTCAATTGTGATATCTGCTGTGAATGTAATTGTTTCTCCTTTTTCTGGACGGATTTTGTTTAAATCTAAGTCTAGAGAAAAACTTTGCACAGGGCCTGTCACGACAAGGAGTCCTATTACAAATGCTGTAAACAAAAGTGAGAAAATCTTGCTTTTAGCCATGATTTTGGTTGTAAAGTGAACTTTTTAAATGTTACTATGTGTTGTAATTTAAGAATGGTAAAAACTACTTGGTGAGAGATTTGATTTTTGGTACTTTATTCTTTTAATCCAGACAACAATGCTTAGTGCTGCAACAATAGAAACCATCATGATGAGCACGATGATTCCTTTTTTTGAGTTTAATGCATCGCTTACAACTCCTGTAACTGCTCCTGTTATTCTTGAAACAAATTGTTCTTTGGTTTGTTCATCGTCTTGTTCAAGATTTAAGTCTATTGGTTCATTTTGATTTTGGTTGTTTTGGCCTGCTAATGTTTCAGATTCTGTGGTGCATGTCATTGTCTGCTCTGGTGCTGGGTCTGCGTAACAATTGATTTTTACTTTTTCGCAAGTTCTTGTTTGAATGCCGTCGGTGCATTTGCTCCATTCTGTGCATTGCCAGGCTGTTCTGCAGCCTCCTCCGCCACTACTTACTTGATGAATTGTGAATCCAGGTCCTTGTTCTGAGAACTCATTGTTTTGTATTTTGACTTTTAGTTCTGTTGTATAGTCGCCGATTTGGTAGTTGGCAGTGTTGAGGGTGATTTTATATTTTAGTTTGCCAGATTCATAACCGTAACCGTAGCCGAAGTTGTATCCGTAACCATAACCAAATCCGAAATAGTTGTATCCGTAACCATAGCCGAAGTTTGCGTCTTGGGAGGGGGTTATTGTTATGTCTTTGCATCCTTCGATTATTTGGCCTTGGGGTGTGAATTTGCAGGTTTGGGTTTCTGGGCCTGTGAGTTCTAGATTTAGGAAATCTATTGGCAGTTGTTCTCCTGCAGGGATTGTGATTTCTGCGGTAAATGTGATTATGTTTCCTTGAGCTGGGTTTTGGTTGTCTAGTGTTAGATTTAGGGAGAAGCCTTGTGCCGGTCCTGCAAGTATGAGCATGGCGATGATAAATGCTGAAAGTAGGAAAGCTGTTGTTTTGTTTTTTCCTGCATGTGCGCTAACTGACATGTTTTCTGTTGTTATACGAGGTTTTTAAGCTTTGCTATGTGTAGTTACTCTGGAATTACAGCAAATAGTAAAGTTTATATAATGATATCTAGTTGGAAATGCATGATAAACTCATTGGATACTAGTAGTAAAAAGCAGAAGGTCATTGTTATGATTCCTGCGTATAATGAGGAAGCGACTATTGGGAAAGTCATTCGGGATGTGCCGCGAAAGGTTAATGGAATTGCCGAGGTTGAGGTTATGGTTATGGATGATTATTCCGGGGATAAAACAGCAGAGGTTGCGAAAAGGGCAGGGGCAGATTATATTTTCAAGCAGAAGCAGAATGTTGGGTTGGGTGTGAATTTTAAGAAAGGGATTGATATGGCGCTGAAGCTTGGGGCTGATATAATTGTTAATATTGACGGTGATGGGCAGTTTGATTCAAAGGATATAGAGAATTTGGTCAGGCCGATACTTCGACATGAAGCAGATATGGTCACTTGCTCCAGGTTTTTGAATCCAAACATGACAAAGAATATGCCCTGGTTGAAGAAGTGGGGGAATAGGAGATTTACAAATCTGATTTCCCGGATAACAAAAGAGAAATTTACAGACACGCAGTGTGGTTTTCGGGCTTATGGGCGAGAGGCGGCGTTGAGGCTGACGCTTAAGGGAAAGTTTACTTACACGCAGGAAGTTTTTATTGATTTGATTGAGAAGGGAATGAGGATTAAGGAGATTCCGTTGAAGGTTGTTTATCACAAGAAGAGAGATTCAAAGATTTCTGGGAATTTGAGGAAGTATGGGTTTAAGAGTCTGGGTATAATTGCAAAGGCAACTAGGGATACAAAACCGCTGGATTTTTTCGGCATGCCTGCTCTTGTTATACTGTTTTTAGGAATGATTGGGGGAGGAGTTAGTTTTGTTTATTGGTTGATTTATCATGCTACTACGCCGGTGAGGACGCTGTTCAATGTATCTGTGTTCTTTATGATTTTTGGCCTTGCGTTGGGAATACTGGCTTTGATAGCAGATATGATGAAGACGATTAAGACAACACAGGATGAGATTTTGTATAGGTTGAAGAGACAGGATGTTGAGAACAGCGAGATTTTGAATAAGCTGAATGGTGGGATTGAGAGAGTTGATAATCATATTAGGAAAACAAATGGGGGGAAGTTGGGTGAGGACGTTAGGGTGAGGAGGTCGGTGAGATGATATTTGGAAGTTGTGGGGGCGATGGTGATGGTTCTGGTTTTGGTAGCGGCAAGGTTTGGGAAGTTCATTGCAATGGCAGGGATGATGAGATTAGAGGGGATGAAAGTTGTGGTCAAGGGGATTGCGGGGATGGTTGTGGTGGTCGCGGGTAAGGTGAGGCTTTTTCGTGGCGTGGCGCATTAAGGAAAATTGGAAAAAAATCTGTTGGCGTGCAGCATGGAATAAAAGATGAGTGTTAACCAAGAAGTGAAATGTTTAACTTGAAGGGGAGAGAAACGCTTATTTCTTCTAGCTTTTTTGTTCTGGCCTTGAAGCTGTGTATTGATATTCCTTTGATTTCTTCTGTTTCTTTGTCAACAATTTTGAAGATTCCCTCGCCTTCATTATCGAAGTAACAGTTTGAGATGTCTCCTGTTGATATCTCTAGGTAATCTCCTTCTTCGTCGTAGTAGATGTTCATTTCGCTTTCCATTTTATTCCTTTTATTTTGTTGGTGAAAAATGATGTTATGACAAATCCATCTCCGTTTAAATATTTAACTGAGACGAAGAGGTATCTTTCCTGGGGAGATTTATTTTTCAGGTCTTTGTAAAAGTATCTTACGCTCTCATCTTCTGAGAAATATCGTATTGTTAATGGCTGTTTTAATGTTTCTTTTATTAGTTCTATCTGGTTTTCTCCAATACTGGATGTTTTAAGATGTGTTTCCACCTTTCTTTAGTAAGGTGTATTTTTCTGCCAGTTTTATCGGAGACTTCAAATAGGTTGCCCATTTACAAGAATGGTGTTTCCACTTAATAAAAATTGGTATTAGCTTTTGTAATAACTCTGGAGTTACACAAACAGTAAGGTTTTTAACCCCTTGTGAGCAAGGTTTTTTATGTTTAGGAGTAGTAAAATTGGCATTATTTGGGAGGAAGATGAAGCATGACAGAGGATCTTATTTATTTTGGAATTCATTTAGGAATTAAGTACGTATTTGGTTTTGTATTTGGATATGATTTGGCTAGGTTGTGCTGGATGGAGATAACAAGCAGGGAAGGCGGGGGTTTGGTATGAGAAGGAAGAGAGGAGGGGTGTTGGGATGAAGAAGAAAGAGAGGAGGGGTGTTGAGATGAAAAGGATATTCATTGTTCAGAACACACCGTTAGGAGCACCGTTGCCTTTGTCTGTTTACTTGACAGATTTATTGAGAAACATAAAGAAGAGCGGGACCTTTGAGATTAACTTGATTGTTGGTAAGTCGAAGAATGTCCCGAGTGAGATAAAGAAGCTTTGTAAGAAAATCTATCAGTTGAAATCAAGCACGTATTCGATTAAGGATAATATTAAGTTTAGTTTTGAGGTTAGGTCAATCCTAAAGAGAGAGCATGATAAGAATGCGATTGATATTGTGCATTGTCTTTACCCTAATTCGTCTTTGCTTGGTGGTGTGTTGTTTAAGGCATTTCATAATAAGAATGTGAAGTTGGTTTATGATATTAGAAGTCCGTGGATTGATATGTCAATTGGTAGAGGATTCATTAACAAGAAGGTTGTTCCGCTTTATAGATGGGCTCTTTATTCTGAAGAAAGGTTTTTGTGTAGGTTTGTTGATCAGTTTATTTTTATTACAGAAGGTTTGAGGGAATATTATGAAGATGTTTGTAGGATAAGGAGAAAGCAGAAGATAGCTGTTAGTCCTTCTGGAATTGATACTAAGAAGTTTAGGAATGTTAAATCAAACACAAGGTCAAAGCATGGGATAAAGAAGAATGATGTGTTGATTGGGAGTATTGGTGGAATTGCTAAGATAAGAAAGCTTGATGAGTTTTTGGATATTTTCAAGAAAGTTGTTGAGAAGAACAAGAAGGTTAAGTTGATGTTTGTTGGAGAAGGAGATGCTTTGACTGATTTGAAAAAGAGAGTTATGGAACTTGACTTGGTAAAGAATGTTGTTTTTGTTGGAAATGTCGAACACAAGGATGTTCCTAAGATAATTGCTGCTTGTGACTTTGGTTTATGCCACTTGCCCAATATCTTTATTTATGAGAATAGTGTGCCTTTGAAGATCTTGGAATATCTTTCTTGTGAAGTTCCTGTTCTTGTATCAGAGTTGAAGACGCATAGAGAGATGAGTAAGAAGCTTAAGGGTGTTTATGTTTACAAGAATGCGAGTGATGTTTTGAAGTTTGTTGCAGAGAAGCGCGGAAGAGTTAAGGCCAACCTTGAGGGGTATGATTGGAGGGATATTGCTAAGGTTTATGATAAGGTTTGGAGGGGGTTGTGATGAAAGGGAGCAAGATTTTAATTTATTTAGTGTTACTAAGTTTTTGTTTTATCGCAGTAGCTTATTTTGGGATTCAGAAAAACTATGCACTTACAGGTGACTTGTTATCCGCTATGAGTAATGTTAAGGAAGTCTCTAAGGTAGGGTTTAGAGCTTTTGATTTCACTGCTCAGGACTTCCATAATGATGCATTTTTTGTAATACAAAACTTTTTTTTAAGGAGTGACCTAATCGGCCTTTCTAGGATACACTTTACAGCAAGTGTCTTTTCATATCTCTCGGAAGAGAGTTCTTCTATACTTACAAATCTTTATTTTGTCGGATTTTTGGCAATAATTTTATTCGTCTTTTCTTCATTTTTGCTTTATAGGTCTTTATTTGGAAGTGATAGGGGTGCTTTACTTTTCACTATCTTGCTTCTTGTTTTAACAGAGATTCCTCTTATTAGATGGTCTGGGATTATTTCCTTACACGGTTTAACTTATAACTTCTATTTACCTCAATTTTTTGCACTTTCTTTTTTCTTTTTGTCTGTTTACACAACTGTTGAATATCTGAAGAATAAAAGTATTAAGTGGATATTTTTTGCTTCTTTTTTTTCTTTGGTAGTTATTTTATTGCACATATTGACTGGATTATTCCTGATCCTAATTTTAATATCAATTGGGGCCTATTGCCTTTTTAATAATCAGAGGATAATTGGGAGAAATATTATCATAGGGACTTTGGTCTCTTTTATTTTATCTCATTTTTGGCCCCTTTATTCTGTTCTTGGCTTTTTATCTGAGACGAACTCTTATCTTATTCTTGTTTTGTCTGTGGGTTTATCTTTTCTTGGAATTTATGTTTATGGTTATTTAGCAAGAATGAATAATTTTAAGCTACCGGAAATGGACCTTTCTAAGGCACTGATCTTATTATTGATATTTAGCATTGTCATGGTCCAGCTAGTTAATAGCGGAATCTTGGACAGCCACCTATCCTTTTCTCAGGTAAATTCATGGTACCTAAGTTTTTTGCCTCTTTTGTTGGCCTTTGTTTTAATACTGCCAAACTTTATGAATAAAGGGAGGGGGTTCTTACTCTTTCTGATTTTGTATTGGTGTGCTATTTCTTTTGGTCCTTATTTGTTAGGGTATGTTGGGTTACCTTTGAAGACCTATTGGAGGTTCTTGTTCTTTGGTAAAATCCCATTGGTTTTTTTAGTTTCATGGGCTTTTGATAAGGTAACAGAGAGGAAGAAGTATATTGTTCTTATCTATTCTCTTTTTGTTCTTCTCGTTTTTTTGTTTACTTTTACAAATGTTGTAAACTCTAGTGTCGGAAGATATTATGGGAATGTGCCTGTGGAGTATAAGTTGCCAGAGGTTTTAGTTAGTTCTAATGTGCTTGTACTTTCTGACCCGACTACTAATTATCATCTAGAAGGATTAACAAAAAACAAAGTCGTATCTTTGCCTGAAGATAAAGTTTCCGATGTGGATTATGAAGAAAATATCATTAGGATAGGTGAAACTTATAAGATGCTATTCGATCCGTTGTCTAATAAGGATTTGCTAAGAACTTACTCTCCAAAATTTATCCTATTTAATAAAAAGTTCAATCAAGAGGATGTATCTGATTTTACTAAGATCTCTCTTGACTGGTCTAACGCTTCTGAAATTAGCTCTTCTTTTGATAATTTTGATATTATTTATAATGATGACAACTTTATTCTCTTGGAGAGTAGAAAGTGAAACCTAAAATATCAATAATAGTTCCTGTATATAATGATGAAGATAATCTTATGCATTGTGTGAGTGAGTTAAGGAATCAAAAGGTAAAAGAGAAGTTTGAGATTATTGTCATTGAAGACGGCTCGAAATCTGATATAAAAGAGAAACTAAAGAAGTTTGGTAATGTTAGATATTTTTGGAAGAAGAACGGCGGGCCTGCATCTGCGAGGAATCTTGCGATAAAGAAAGCAAAAGGTGAATTTATAGCATTTATAGATTCTGATTGTGTTGCAGACAAGGAATGGTTGAAATTTTTATATTCTGAGTTGAAGTCTAAAAAGAATAATATTGGGGTAATCGGGAAGATTAAAAATTATTATGACAACACGTTTAGTAAGGCGCTTCATACCCTAGAGTTTAATTGGTGGGGTGGTGAGAGTTACATTGAAGTTGAAGTCGCAATAACTTGTAATTCTATTTTTAGGAAGAAGGATCTTGAGGCTGTTGGTTTGTTTGGCAGTTTCAAATATTATGGCGAGGATATAGATTTGGGGCAGAAGCTAGTTCGTAAGTTTGACAAGAAGATTCTTTATTCTCCTAAACCTGAAATAAGGCATAAGACTAAAGGCACATTAAAAAATCTGGTTAGAAAAATGAATTTGTCAGGCAAGGGATTTTACTTAACTAGGACGAGATATCCAAAGATGAAATTTGCTTCTTTACTAAAAAATAAGGTCTTGTTTTCTGTCGCCCTTTTGTTTCTTCCTTTTGTTGCTGCTGGAAGAACCTTTATGAACGCGATTAAGTCAAGAAGTTTATCAGCTAGAAAGGTCGTTCCTGTTGGATTTTTGATTTTGATTGGTTACTTTTCGTTTTGGTTTTCTGTAGCAAAGGAGGTTTATACAAAATGAAAGCTAAAACAATTATCTCAGCGCTTGTATTAATCCTTCTTGTAGCATGGCTTGGATACTACGGCTATTCTCATAGGACTGACTTTGCCGGTTTGAGTGTTGCGAATCCGTGGCTGCTTGTGGCTTTGATTGTGGGGGTTCTTGTGACTTATTCTTTTATTGCCTGTCTCAACAACACTCTCCTCCGCGCTTTGAAAGTCATCATGCCTATTTGGGAATCATTCGCCCTGGCAATCATCACGGGCTTCTACAACCTAATAACGCCATTCCGTGGCGGCATGGCGGCTCGGGCGGTTTATCTGAAGAAGAAGTACGACTTTGCCTATGTTCACTTCCTTGCCACGCTTTCGGCTGTTTATGTCCTGATCTTCCTAGTTGGAAGTGCTTTGGGAATTGTTAGCACGCTCTGGATTTACTTTACTACTGGTGTGTTTTCATGGATACTTTTTGTTATCTTTGATGTTGTGTTCATTGGCATGCTGGGAATTATCTTTGTAAGTCCGAAGTTTAAAGAAAGAGGTCGGAAGGGAAAAAATAGCTTCAATGATACGGCTCGCTCCGCTCGCTCATTATCGCAGAAATCCCGTTCGGAGTTGAGGGGTGGTGAGTTGAATAGCGGGAAGGTGAGTAAACTGAGAAAAGGCGATGAAGGTGAGTTGGGAGATAGCGATGGATTGGGAGGGATGAAAGATGGGTTGAGTGATAGCGATGGATTGGGAGGGATGAAAGATGGGTTGAGTGATAGCGATGGATTGGGTAAGAAGGGATATAGGGATGATGGAAATGATAGCGGGCTTAGTTCATTTGACAAGTGGTTGAATCGTTTTATCAAGGTTGTGAATGGCTGGCACCTGATAAAGAAGAACGGGCGAGTTATTGCAGTTACTCTGGTGATTACGCTTATTCAGGTATTGATTAGTTCATTGATGCTTTGGCTGCAATTCAGAGTGTTTGGAATTGATGTGGGTTTTGCTTCTTGTATATTTTTGTCTGCCATAGGAAGTTTGGGATTGTTGATAAGCATCACCCCCGGAAGTTTAGGAATCAACGAGGCAATCATCGTCTTCTCGGCAATGACAATCGGCATAACACCGGCAGAATCTTTATCAGCGGCATTGTTGGGAAGAGCTGTGAGCTTAGTTGTGTTGTTTGTGCTGGGCCCAATATTCAGCTACACGCTAGTCAAAAACGGGAAGGGAAAGAAAAAATATGATAAAGGATCTCGTTCGGAGTTGAGGGGTGGTGGGAAGATAAGCGATAGAGATGGAGAGATAGTGAAATCGCCTTCGCGTAGAAGCAGGAGGGAAGAAGCGAAAAACTTATAAACAAGTGTAAGTAAATATTTACAAATGGAAATAAAAGCTGACAGCAGGATATTGAAGGTTTTCTTTGAAGAGCCGCGCAAGGCTTATTTGATTAGAGAGGTTGCTCGGAAGACCGGGGTGAACCATACGACTGTTAGTCAGTATTTGAAGAATCTAGTTAAAGAAGGGATTTTGGTGAAAGAGAAGGATGGATTGTATGGTGGATACAGGGCTGTTTTGTCTAAAAAGTACTTGAATTTAAAATTGTTTTACAATTTTGAGAAATTAAGAAAATCTAAACTAATTGAGGAATTACAGAAATTCTATGACTTTCCTACAATAGTAGTCTTTGGAAGCTATGCAAAAGCAATGGACGACTCTGATAGCGATATTGATATTTGTGTTCTTACAGAGATTGATAAGGAATTTGAAACAGGAAAATATGAAAAGTTGCTGAATAGAAAGATTGGTCTTCATAGGTTTAACAGGAAGAAATGGAATATTATGAAAGAGAAAAATAAGGAACTGGTTAACAATATTTGTAATGGAATAACTCTGAGTGGAGAGTTGGAGGTCATGTAATGGACTTTGAAAGTAGTGTTAAGGCAGGATATGCGAGGGTTATTGTGAAGAATAAGAATAGGGCGAAAAGTCTTGTTAAATCTGCAGAGCAGGCGATTGAAACTGCAAAATTAATTCCCCTTAAGGAAAATTCGTTGAAATCGGTACTTAGAGAATTGTATGAGGGACTTAGGCAATATTGCGAGGCAATTGGTTTTGTTAAAGGATATAAATTCGAGTCGCATGAAGTGGTAACTTATTTTTTGAGGGATGTCTTAAAAGAAGATAAAATTTCTGGAAAGTTTGATAGATATAGAAAACTAAGGCACGGAGTAAATTATTATGGGAATGAAATTGATGTCAGTACTGTGAAGGATGTTTTGGCAGAGGTTCCTGAGATGCTAAATATTTTGAAAAAGCATTTAGAAAAAGATGAAGGGGTGAGGGATGGCCCTGGATGAGAGAGATAGCGCGTAGCTCATTCTGGCAGCTGCTTGTGGTGTATGCAGCCCTGGTTGTGCTGATTTCCTTGAACTTGTTTTGGAAGTACACACTACACTTTGAGATATTTGCAGTTGTGATTGCTGTGATCGGAGCTTATGCTTTGCGGGAACTCGATGACAATGGAAAGAAGGACAAAGTAAAGGCCGCGCGGTGGCATTATTTACTTTTGGTTATTGGGATTGTTTTGATAATCGGGCTAAGGGTTGTGCCTTATTTAGATAATTCCATACCTTTGGGTTATGATGCTGGCATCTATAAGTATGGGATTGAATCGTTTGCCGAGAAAGGTTTTAATGTTGATAGCTGGGTTAAAGGTGCTTTTACTCCTGGGTTTTTGTATTTGATGTTTGTTTTGTGTAAGGTTTTTGGCAGTGGGGCTATTTTGACATGGTTGTTTATTGGTTTTAATTTACTTTTGGGAGTGAGTGTATATCTTGTAGGCAAAGAGTATTTTAATAAAAGAGTTGGAGTTATTGCGTTTTTGCTTTATGCTGTGTCTGTTATTCAATTTAAGGTCTTTACTTATATGTATTACAAGAATATAATTGCTCTTTCGTTTATGCTGTTTGCTTTGTATTTTCTTAAGAGAGGTAATAAAGGTGCCCGCCCTACTCGCGACCACGCTCGCAATGATATTGGAAATTACTCTCGCGTGGTGCGCTCGCCCACCCATAATCGTGTTCAAGATAATATCAGAAAATCCCGCGTTGAGCAGGGCTTATTAGGTTTGGGATATAACAGATTTTGGTTTATATTCTTTGGTATATTGACAGGCATTATGCACAGGCCGACTTTCTTTTTGTTTGGCTTGGCTTTTGTTTGTTTTACAGTTCAGGATTATAAAAGACTTGGGAGAAATTTAGTTAGTGGTGTTGTGATACTTGGGCTGACTTTGTTGATTTACGCCGGGTCTTGGAGAGAATCAATTGCTCCGTTGTTTTTCCCGCTAGTTGAGTCATTTGTTGATCCAGGAACAGCGCCAGGGACTTTTGTTTCGTTTTTCACATATCAGTTTTCTACTTTAGCTTATCTGCCATTTGCCATCTTGGGATTCTTTTACTTGATTTGGAAAAGGAAGTTTGATATGATCTTTTTTATTACATCAATTGCTGCAATAATTGTTTATTTTCAGTTTTTCTTTTTTAATAGATTTATTATTCATCTTGATATTATGTTGATTTTATTAGCAGGCTCTGGATTTTCATTGTTGATTGATAATAAGAAGAAACTCGGCTTGTTGGTTTTGGTTTTAATGTTGTTTTCTGCGGGGTTTGTGACAATGCATGAATCAGTGAATGCAAAATCTTTGATTAGCGAGGAGGGTTTGGATTTGATTAAAAAGATAGACACAAAAGTAGAGAGGGACGCTTTTGTAATGGTTCTTTCTTCAGAATATTCGCCGTGGGTTTTGGCTTATTCAAACAGGAAGACAATTGCTCCTGGATTGTTTGAGGAAAACAAGTGGTTTCAAGAGGAATGGGAAAGATTTTGGAGAAGCGACAGTGAAATTGAGATTCAGGAAATGATGTCTGTTTATGATAGACCGATTTATCTGTTTGCAGGAAATAAGAATTTTAATGGTCCTTGTTTTTCAGTTTTTATGGAACTGGGGGAAAATAAATTGTATCAGTATGGATGTGAAAATGGCTAAAGACGAATGGGAAGAAAAGTTTGAGAAATGGCGGAAGGAGAAGAAGAGAAAGGTAGTTGTGGTTGCTTCTGATGATGGTGCCCACCCTGCTCGTGACCACGCTCGCGATAGTAGAAGTCTCCCCCACCCACCTAAAAATGTCTCGCGTAATGAGCTTGCCCACCCACATCGTAAGGAGCCAGGACATATTAATATATTAAGGGCTTTTGTTTGGCTGATTCCTATTGTGATAATTGTGTATTTGGTTTTTTCTAACTTTATTGTTAATCATGAGTTTGTTTATGTTTATGATTTAGGAGACGAGGGGGAGAAATACCTAACTCCGGCTGAGAGAGTTTCAGATGTTTTAAGTGTAGGAGAAATAAATTACAGGGAATTAACAAGAGGGTTGGTTTATTTTGATGTAGAAATTCCACGGGGTGGTGAAAAGGTATTTGTAAATGTTAGACTGAAGGATAATTTTCCTGAGGGCGGGAAGATTAGCATTGGAGCAAAGGATGAGGAAGAGTGGCATTATCTTTACAATTTGATTTTCAATCCAAATTTAGACTTGAGTGCTTACGATAGCGTGGACAGGGTTTATAGAATCAATCCAGAGTTAGAGCTTTTGGGTTTGGAGGAGTTGAAGCTTCAGGACGGAGTGATTGTTGCTGCCGAGGATTTTGAACCCATTGCAAATTATGTTGAAGATTATTCTAAGGAGGAAACAGTTATAGATTTATCTTTGAGAGGAGGGCATGTTTTTTATGTTTATGCTGAAGATTATTTAGATATTGAATTTAAGAAACAGGATTTGAATTGGTATGAGGGAAGTGATGAGTTAAGGATTGTTCTTTATGATCTTCAAGGAAGGGTTATGGAATTTACAGAGATTCAGGATGATGGAGAAACAGAAAAAACAAGCAAACTTGGAGCCATGCAGAGTGAATTTCTTGTTGCTGTTGGCCTTGAAAGAGGGGTTTACAAATTAGAATTTAGTGATTTTGATGGTTTGATTAGAGAGATTAAAATTAATACAAATAAGATTGTTGCTGAAAAAGTTTTCCTTGCAGACAATTCTCTTTATGGATTGGAAACCAGGCAATCAAGGTTGTATACTGACTATGATTTGGAAAGGACATTGAAGTTTTTGACATATCATGAGGCAGGACTGCAGAAAATATTTTTCAATAATGGGCAGTCAGAGATGTTTGATTTTTCTATTGAGGATGAGCCTGCTTACAGGAAGATTGGGCCGGGGAAGTATATGCTGACATTTTTGAAAAATGATATTGTTGTAGAAAGCCCTGAGTATTTTGCATTTACAGAAGAGGGTTACTTTCATCCCTGGAAGCAGAAAGTAGTTCCGGCGAATAGAGACTCATGGGTTTTTGAAAATGTTGATTATCTTGTTACAGATTACAAGCAACCTGTTGAAGATGGTGATTGGATTATTGTTGGGACAGAATTTGACATTGCAGAGGACGGGTTGTTTGTTAAGGACAACAAGCTGAGTCTGGTGTTTAATGTTCCTCATCTTTCTAAAGATGAAACTAAGAATTATACAATTCCTGTTGATTGGATTGAGATAAAGGTTTTCAAACCAGGGGCGTTTTCATGAGAATATTCAAAGGGCATAGCGCTGTTTTAGTGAATCATGTGTTTCAGACTTTGCTAGTTACTTATTTGGTTTTGTTGTTGCTTGAACAAATCTGGAAAGGCATTGTCAGCGTGTATTTAAATTTGAATTATCTGCTTGTTATTGTAATTTTAGTTGGGATTGTGGATGTTTTTTCAGAAGTTCCTGAGAAAGGGAAAGAGAAAGTTAAGAAGAGAGATTATTGGTTTGTTGCTGTTTTAGGCGTGATTGGATTTATGATAATCAAGTACAAGACAGCTGATTTAGAATGGTTGAGCTGGGTGATTTCACTTATTGCTGGTGTTTTGATTATTCTGCTTTCACTTTTAGTATTAGAGGAGGGAGAAGATGAGAGATAAGTTTTTTAGGAATGTGATTTGGACTATCTTTATTTTAGTTGGGCTTGAGATAGTTAGTCTTCTTGTCGGGCTTTTTAGTTCGCTTGGATATGGTGAGAGCTTTAGGGTTGTTTTTGGAAGTGTGTTTGTGCTGTTTTTGCCTGGATGGGTTTGGACGTTTGTGTTTTTTGGTGGTAAGGGCTTGCGAGCGAGGGGTGGTGGGTTTTCTAAGGGCGCGGATGGTTTTGGTGGGTGTGTTGGTAGTGGGTTTTCTGGTGAGCGCGAGAAGCAAGGAATTGATATTATTGAGCGTGTGGCTTTGTCTTTTGCGTTGTCGATAGCTATTGTGCCGTTGGCGATGTTTTATTTGAACTTGATTGGGCTTAGTATTAATGCATTGAATAGTTTTCTTGTTGTGTTGGGGATTGTTATAATTGGAATAGGTGTGGTGTGGTTTAGGAAGAAGTCGATTGGTTTAGAACAACAATCCTTATAAATTACAGCATTGGTTTAAAATTATGGGTGAGGAAGAGAAACGCTGGGCTGTTGAGATGCTTGAAAGATTGTCTGGAGCAATTTGTGGTGAAAAGATAGATGGGGCTGAACTTGCTCGTGCCTTGAGAGAAGTCTCTGATAAGAAACCCTTTGTTAAAGGAGAAGAACCTCGTTTAAATGATTACAGCCCTATTCTTCCTTATTTGCTCGCTCTTGGTTATGTTCAAATTTCACTTACTTTCTGAAGGAGAAAGAGCGCTTGAGGCGTTAAGAAATGATAAGGTTTTTGTTGTTGACGAGAAGGATATTCCTTTTTAGTATTCTTTTTTCTTCTTGGCCTTATTTTTATTCAACCATCTTGTTATAATTAAAATAATTACCACTATTGCTAAAATTGTGAGAAATTCTGTGAGGTTTATTGGCATGAATGTTGAAACCATGCTTTGGGTTATTTAGACTTGTTTTTAATTGTTTTCTTTTCTCTTTCTTCTTTAACTTTCTCAGCCTTTTCACTCCTTTCCTGTTCTTGCTCAAGAGCGGCCTTGACGTTTTCTATTTCTGCCTCCTTGCGCATTTGTTCTAATTCAGATTTGTTTGCTTTCATATAATGGGATTTTATCCAGACGTAAATTTCCTCAAGGTGCTTTTCTTGTTCTAAGAAGACCTTGTGCTGGTTGTCTAAGTGGAGGAGGGGGACAAAGGTTGAGACTTTTTCTTCTCCGTTTCCATTTTCCCCGACTAATTCTGAGAAAGCGACGCGCTCTTCTTTTTCTGTGAAGAAGCCACGCAGTTTGTTGTAGACTTCTTTGATTTTATCTCTTATGTTGATTCCTGCTTTGGGTATTGCAATGGCTGTTTCAATTTCCTGCTGGCGAGCTGTGACGACTTTTTTTATTCTTCGATTTTCTGTGCGAAGTGCTTTGCCTAGTGCAGAAAGTAATTCTTGAAGTGTGACTTTTTTGTATCTTGGCAAGGGAGTGCGCTGCATTAATTCAGGAATTTCATCTTCAAGTTCAATTCTTTCTTGTACGTATTTCTTTTCTTCTTTTTTGCCGAAGAGAATGTCATCTAAACCTGGAAGGTCCTGATTTAGGAGGATTTCTGATTTGATTCTAAGAAGAAGGGCGGCAGCAAAGAGCACTTTGCTCGAGACAAAGAGGTTTGCTTCTTCAATATCTTTGATTTTTTCCAGATATTTGTTTGTTAATAGTGTGAGGTCAATGTCCCATGGGTCGAGCTGTTCTGAATTTATCAGGTCCAGAATAATTGCCTGCCAGCTTAGTTGTTCTCCGAATAAGAGTCCGTGGATTTGTTCTTGGCTTACTTTTTTGTTCTCATTTGGATTAGATCTGCTGTAGCTTGTTGCGTCCAAATGAGAGTTAGAGAGATTCCGTCTTGAACCTGAGCGCAATACACTATCAGCTTGTTGCGGAGTATAGTGAGGGTTAGGAATCTGTTCCTTATTTTTTATTTTTTCAGTTTGTTGAGGCATTGTCATGGGATAATCTGGAAGAAGATGTTTAAATTCATTGTCATGGGAAAACTATTTAATTTAACCGAACATTTTACATACTATGCGCTACTACTTCAAAATGCGAGTTAATGCTGTTCCCATTTAGAAGTTACAACAAACCGAAAAGTTTAAATAGGTTCAATATCTTATATAAGCTCACCTCTTTTTGCCCGGGAGAGGACGTTTAATTCATCTGTTTAGCTTGAATTAAACCTCCTCTTCAAGGGTTTATAATTAAGTTAAACCAAAAAGGTTTAAATAATCCTTGCCTCTTATTCTCTTAATGAAAAAATCATATCCAGAATATAGAAAATTAAGAATCAACAAAGAACAACTCTATAACAAACTCACTAACGCAGAAAAGAAAATTGTTGATGACTTTATTTCTTATTGTGCAATTGGTTCTGGACAAAACAAACTCAATGACATTAAAGCAAACATTCTTCAGTTTAGAGACATTATTGAAAAACCATTTAAAGAAATTAACCTTAAAGACCTAAGAGACTATCTTGTTCTCTTAAACAAATCTGGAAGAACAAAATACACAACCAACGGCACTAAAATTCATGTTAAAAGATTTCTCAAATGGTATTTCAAAGGATGGTCTGAAAGATTTGATGAGTTGAAAGATATTAGACTCATGGAAGCATTTAACCATGAGAAGATAAACGAAGGAACTTTATTAACGAAACAAGACATTGAAAAAATCATGCAAAAGGAAAGAAACTTGTCTAAAAAAACTTTTTTTATTTCTCTTTATGAAAGTGGATTAAGACCTATTGAATTAAGAACTTTGAAGTGGAAGAATATCAGGTTTAATACTGATGGGGATATATCAGAGCTTCATATCTTCGCAACTAAAACATCAAAAGCAAGGACTGTCTTCGTAAAAGAATCAACTTATTATCTTCAACAGTTAAAAGAAGAAGTTGATGGTGATTATGTTTTTCCTTCTGTAATGAAACAGAACGAACCAATATCAAAAGCGTCTGCAACATTATGGATTAAAGGGATGGGGAAAAAGACATTGGGAAGAGATATTTTCCCCTACCTAATTCGTCATACACGAGCCACTGAACTTTATTTGAATAATCCAAAGGTTGCACAGAAATTTATGGGTCATAAGAAAGATATGAGCAACATCTATACTCATCTCTCATCTAAAGACGTAAAAGAAAACTTATTGCAGACAGTTTACAAACTTGAAGACGTGCCTCCAGAAGAAAAAGCAGAATTGATTAAGAGACTTGAAAAAATGGAGGATTTATGGAACAAGTTAGAAAAAAATCCTAAGTTAAAAAAGATATTGCAGGTAGCAAAATGATTTCAAAAAGAGTAAAGAAAAGGAGAAGAGAAATATTAATTGTAATCGGTGTTCTTTGGTTTGTTTCTGCTGTCATGACACAATTTAGTGTGTTTAATCAAACCATTGCAGTTAGTATTCTGGTAGGTTTAACTGTCGCATTATTTACGAAAGTATTAGATTGGTGGGAGGTTTTGTAAATTTATTTCTTTTTTTTCTTAAATTTTAAATAAATAAATCTAAAGAACGCAAAGATTAACAGAACGAGAGCAAAATTTCCAAAAGAGTAAGCAATTAATCCACGATAATCAGACATAGAAAATAAAACGTGAGTATGTTCTGAAATTATAATCTTAACAAAAACAATCAACCAAAAATACCAACGAGTAACAACCCACCTCCAAATCTTCGGTTTATCGTCTTTTCTTTCTTCTTTTTCGTCTGTCATCTGGAATTATTATTGGTTTTAATCTGATTCCTGCTGTCTGGTATTTTGGTATAGCAAGTTTAAGTTTACTTACTGGTATTTTCAGGGGTTTTAACTTTAAAATCTTTGCTGTGAACCCCTCAACCAACGCAATGTCATCTTTAAATGTGTCTTTTCTCCTTTTCTTTCGTGGTCTTCTCCTCCTATCAGGTTGAAGGAAGAGAGGGGTTGTTATTGGAGGTCTAACAACCCTCTTGCCCAAAAGAGAAGGTGAAAGAACCTTTTTAGTTGGTCTTCCAACAGTTTTTCCTCTCGGAGTTGTCGGAAGTCTGAATGTAACAAAACCTTTAGGCAATGAGACAGGTTTTTGAGATATTTTAGTTATGGCTCTGTCAAAACTCTTAACACTTGGAGACTTAATTGAAACATCTAAACTCTTTAAGGTTTGTTTCATGGTTGTTGGTTGTTTTGTTGTTTTGACAAAAGTAAAAAGTGGAAGAGTTGTTTTTGTTGGAGAGACATAACGTTTAGTTTGTCTCAAATAACTGGAATAATCAAATCTTGTTTCTGCTCTTAATTTTTTTAATTGTATTTGACTTAATTCTGAAATTGATTTTGTTGAAAGAATTTTATTGAGTTGTTTTGATGTTACTCCAATCTTTGCCTCAACAATGGGGACTCTACGACCTTCTATAATCGTTACTCCAATATCCCCAACCTTTTTAGGAATTTTTGGGGGGTATAAGACAGTTTCTAACTCTGAACCTCTTAATTGAGCTTGAAAACCTCCCCTTCTTCCAACTAACTCATCAGGAAAAGCAATAATTTGAGGTTTGGTTTTCTTAAAAGTAATGTCCTCTCCAAGAAGAATATCTTTAAACGTTGCTTCTTTTTGTTTTAATCCCAACCTGCTAACTCTAACGAATCCCTTAGTCTCTTTAAGCGGTGGAGTTGCAAACAATTCTCTCTTCAATGGTTTGTCTAACAACTTAACAAAGTCTTCCTGTGCTGTTACAATTACCCCCCTTTTCTTTGTGAACGCTATCTGTTCTTTTACTGTAAACCCAAAGCCCCCTCTTAAAGTTGGGTCTATTGTCGGTAATCCTCCTCTCTCAACACCTTTAGGGATTAAACCAATATCAATGTCTTTTCCTGTCTTGGTTTTGATGTCTTTGATGGTTTTCTTTTCTAACTTGGTTAAATCATCAACCTCTGTCGTTACACCCTTAAATTTTGTTGAGATTTTTGCTCTTGTTAATTCTGCTCCCTTTTCAATTTGACTTATTAGTTTGCCAGAACCTTTTAACAGTAAAAGTTCTCCCCCAACTCTTGCAGTGAACCCTCTGGGGTCTTCTCTTGCCATCCTTCCAATATCTGCGAATGGAGACTTACCCTTTCCAAATAAAAACTGTCCAGTCTCTACTCCAAACTCTTTTACTGCAACGGCAGTTTCTTTTGGTTGAGTAACAGCTTGTTTAACAAATAAACCTGCCTCTAAAAAAGGGAGAACACCCAAACCTCCAAGTCTCAATACTTCTTCTTGAATCTTAACTTCCTCATCTCTCATTCTTCTTGTCTGAATTTCAGAACTAAATCTTCTTATATCAGATATGACCCCTGTAAGTCCAGAGGGTTCTTCTGGTTTGGTGATAACTCCAACAGGTTGTTTTTCCCCATGTTCAACAAACCCTTCATCTTGATATTCAGTTGGAATATCCTTGCTTGATGGTGTTTCGGGTTGAGTTACTGGAACTCTTCTCTCGGTTATTGTTATCCCAATTTGTTTTCTTAATATTGGAGATAGAGTTTTAGCTTCCTCAACTGTTAATTTACTAATTGGTTTTCCAAACTTTTGTTCAACTGCTTTTATCTTTGCCTGTGTCCTTCCTTTTATCCTTCCTGCAACTGCAATGTTTCTAAATTGTCTTTCCTTTGAACGAATAAACTCATCAACTCTTCCAACAAGAGAAAAATCTTTTGCTTCCTGTGAAAGTTCTTGTGCTTGTTGTTCTCTTCCTACTAATAACAATCTCCCAACAGATGTTCTTGCTGTTTGAAGTTGTGGAATAGACTTTTGTAGTTGTTGTCTTGCCTCTCTAAGACCTTCCAGCTCTCCCAATGCCCCTTCAACATTTAACCCTCGCTGTTGCATACCTTTAATTCCTTCTTGGAGATATTTTTCTTTTTCATTAAGTTGTTGAATCTTTGATTTTGTTCTCTCAATTTCACCAATAACATCTCTATAACTTGATGTTTTTCTTAACAATTCTCTCCTCTTTTGTTCTTGAAGAGTTAGTTCTTGAAGTCGTGGACTGCCACCAAATCTTCTCTCTGCAATTTTAACAGGGGTTTCTAATTCACTTGGAAGTTCTTGTTGCTGTGCCTCTCCAAATCTTACCATTATATCAACCTCCTGTTACTTTCAACTGGGATAGGTTTGTCTGGTTCAACGTATGGACTACACCAAAAAGAAGTTATGGGAAATTTCTTGTTTAATTGTTTTATCTCCTCAATAAACTGCTCTGACTTTTCCCATGACTTTATAGAAAATTCTAATAGGACTTTTTTCTTTGTGAATTTAGGTCTTTGAGAATTTGAAGTAATTGGCATTGTTATTGGATTTTTTGGATGGGTTTTTTTCTTTGTCATCTTCGCCTCCTTTTTCTTATTCCCATGTCTCTATCAAGAAGTTTATCATAATTGTTCATGTCTGTATTTACTAATCTTCTCAAGTTGTTCGTATCTTTAATACAAAGTTTATTCAAGTTTGATAAATCTCTCTCTGCAAGTGATTTTAAATTTCGGAGGTCTCGGTCTGCAATTAAAAGAATATCTGGAAAACCAATATTCACCCTTAATATTTTTCTTCTAACCATAAACAGTAAAAAACAAACCCTTTAAAATATGTTATAGGATTATTCCTCCTCCAATGTTACACTAACAGTGGAGTTTAATGCTAAGAATCTAAGGAATGAGCTGGGGTTCATTCCAACTCTTTCGGCTTTCCTTTTAATTATTTCCTTTTCCTCTGGATTTACTTTAATTCTTATCTCGTTATTTCGTGCCATTATTAACGGTGGTTTTTATTTATTTGATTTTGAGAGGATTCTATGTATGGTTTTTTATGACCCCTTTTTAATCCTCTATCCTTCCTCATCTTTCGTGGTCTCTTATCTCTTCCTCTCTTTCCAACAAGATGTCTTTTCTTACTTGCTTGAAGTCCTGCCTTAGTTCGTTGAGATATTTTTTCTCTTTCAATTTTTGCAACAGTAGAAATAATTGAAAGGACAACATCCTTAAATTGTCCGACAGATTTAAAATAAGGTTCTTGATAACTCTCCCAGTCAATTCCTAAGTTCTCAAGTTCTTTTAATTTCTGTAATGTAAATAAAGTTCCTGCTCTTGAGAATCTTGAAATGTCCCAGAACAAAACCAAATCGAATAATCTTTTATGTGCGTCTTGAAACATCTTATCATAAGAAGGTCTTGATGTTTCTTTTCCAGAAATTACATCAATATATTCTTCAAAGATTTTATAATTATTTTTCTTACAATACTCTCTTAATTGAAGGAGTTGGTTTTGAATTTCCTGTCTTCCTGTTGAAACTCTAACATAAAGTCCACATCTCATTCTCCAAACCCCCTCGTTCCCCTCATACGTTTTAATTCAGAACTAAAAAAGTGTTTTTCCACAGATTTATCTTTCAAAGTTTTCAATGCAATCTTAACAAGTTTATCTGCTCGGAGAAAATGAGACTGAATTGTTAAGTCTCCAATGCGACAAACCTCTGGTTGTCTTGATGTTTCTGTCTTAATGGTTTCCTCTAACTCATTTAACTTCGCAATGATTTGGTTTATTACTTCTTCTTCCATTGTTATACACTCTGTTGATTTGTTGAATCTGATGTTGCAATAATGAGGATAATCATAATGAAATTAAAAGTTACAAAACTCAAAATGCAAAGAAGGTTTATCACCTTACTAAACCTTGACCAGTTGAAAACTTCAATTAGAAGAATCATAATAAATAAAACAAAATTTCCAATTGCGAATATTCCAAACACTCCAAGAAAAGAAAGCCCCATAAAATTCTCTGATTTTGTTTCAGACAAGTCAGGCATCTGCAAACCTCCACTCTAAAAAGTTATCAACAATTTCATTGAGGGGTCTTTTTGTTTTTCTAATTCTTTTAAGAACAGATGGTCTAACCCTAATTGTCTTGACAACTTTGATGTCCTTACACATCTCTAATAATAGGGTTGCCTGTTCTCCATCAAAAACCTCATTGTTTGAGAGTCTGGCTATTATTTCTTGGTCTGTTGCACCCTCTTTAATCATTTTTCTACCTAATTTTAGTGCCTGACGCTTCCATTTCTCACAAATCTCCTTATATTTTGTGTATTCTTTCATTTGTTTGTTTTAGGATGGATTTGTGGGTAAAATTGTTTTTATTTGGTATATGTGTAGTAACTTTCCTTTATCTATTGAAGTTGTTACTGCTCTGAACAAGTATTACCCATCAACACTATCTTTAACCTCCTTGCGTTTCTCTTCTCTACTTGATTGTAGAACATGAAGGTAATGCAACCAACAATAATACTGTGTCTTGAATCTATGTAATCCCATTTGGTTACATTCTGGATATTCACATGGTTTTGGTTTCTTCATTTTATCTTAAACTTGGGGTTTAATTGTTTGAGGAGAGCATAGAACTTAATAATATTTCCAGAGACTTTACAACCAAAACATCTAAAGATTCCTTCTTGTTCATTAAGAGATAAACTTGGTTTAGTATCTGCGTGGAATGGACACTCTCTTAATCTCTTTCCAGTTGGAGTTAATCCAAACAAGTCTGCGATATGAAATATAGAGATTTTACTTGCTATCTTTTTGTAAAGCTCATCTCCAGTTATTTCTCTGGTTGTGTTTTTGGTAGAGAGTTGGTTCTTAACTTGCTCATAGATTTCTAAGTCTAATGCGTTTTGATAGTTCTTGTTAAATTCAGACCTTAAAGTTTTGAGAGTTTTGTATTTGTGGTGAGGTTTGTTCTCTTCTGCAATTGGGTGAAACTTATCCTCATACTTTTCACACATTGAATAGTCTGGGATTTCTCCTAAGTCGTCATTTACTCGCTTGTTTTTCCAGAACTCTTTGGGAATAAACTTTTGTAAGAATAACTTACGATATGTTGTGCCTTCTTCTTGTGTTAAGTCTGAAAGCCCACCAATATTTTTAATGTGGATGTGGGGTTCTTTCATGCCATCAGCATACCAGACCTCAATCCAGTAACCAGCATTAACAAGATTGATTCCAGTAGCCATATAACATTTAACTCCATGTTCGGTTCTGTCATCTATGTCTATGATTATCTCATCTGGTTCTTCTTTTCGGAGGTTTTTTGATTTAAGGTATTCTTGACTATTCATTTTTTTCATCCCGCACTGTATAGTGAGAATTGGTGGTTTGGGTGGTTTCTCCTTTTATTTCATAAGCCGAAACAATACTTGGTTCATCCCAAATAACCGAACTATCAACGTTGAACTCTTTAGCAAGAGCCACCCTTTGCCAGAGTGGAGGAATAAATAAACCATTCAAGACCTTAGAAGAGAAGGTTTTGTGCCATCCGAGTTTAGAATACACATCAACCCATTTAAGTCCCCGTTCCCTTAACAATGTTTCAATTCTGGTGCGGATTGAACTATTAGTCATTTTAGTTGCTCCTTGTGTTTGCAGTCATCACAGAATATCATATCTGAATAAGCGTGAACATTGTTTGATTTACATTTTATACAGAAAATTTTATCTTGCGGTGTATAGCCAGATTCGGTGGTTCTGGTGGTTTCTGAACCACCCAAACCACCAGTTTCTACTATACGGTGCGATTCAATTTTTTTTGTTTTTTCTTGGGATTTTTCTGTCAAACCAATAATAGATTTAGCAGAGTCAATGATTTCTCCCGTCTCATCCTTGAATTTTCTTGTGGAAACTTCAAAGCCCTCATCCCTCAACAATTTCCCAATCTTTGAGACTGTTAATTGTCGCAACTTCTTCTGTTTCAGAAAATCGTTAAACGAGTTAGAGAACTCCCTCAACTTAACATAACCAGCCCCTCCTTCTTCATAGTCCTGTGAAACGAACATCATTAAGGGGTTAGAACGTTCCTCATACCTGCGTCGGCGTTCTTCAATATCCCCGCCGTTTGTAAATTCATTTGTTTCTATGAGTCGCAATAGAACATCTACAACCTTGCGGGTGAGGTTATGAAACTCTTTTTCTGGGATTTCTGCAAGTAAGTCTCTTTTGAGTTTGAATTGGTTGGGGAAGTCAATGGTGAGAATACGCCGATAAAATCCGTCTGATTTGTCTGGGGTAATTGGAAGAGAATTTGTTGCGATTATAAAAGTTGTTGGGGATAATTCTGAAAATGTAGTTTTTCCTTTAAACTCATACCGAATTAAGTCCTCGCCTGTAAGTTGCTTGAGAAGGTTCGTATTTGTTAGGTCAGCAGAATCAACCTCGCCGACAACACAAAGGAGTTTTTTATACAACGCAGATGTTTCAAAAGAACGAGTGATGAGACTTTTGATATTTGAAGCAACACAATTCTCCTTTCCCAGAAACTTTATGATAAGGTTTTGGAATGTTCCTTTGCCATTGCTCCCTGCACCAGTGAGAGCTACAATAGTTTGTAAGAATTGCTCCCGCAAACATGAGTAAGCTAAAATTTCATAGAGAGTTGGTTTATATTTTTCGCCGACCCACTCAACAAAAAGTCTGTCTATGGTTGGGGTCTCTGAATTTTTAGAAAGTTCGTAAGGTATTGGAGCAGTTAAAAAGTATTTCGGAGTTGCAGGAAGTTCTTTTTTCTCTCGCAAGTTATAAATCTTATTCTTGAACTGAACACAATACTCTGGTAGGTCTAAAGGTTTATAGCGTCTGCTCTTTTGCCTCAAAACTTTTAGAATAAAACCAGAGTGTTTAGAGACTTGTTCTGTTTTCAAGTCAAAAAAGTCTTCAAATAAATTCAGAACACAAACATCATCAACGATACTCCAAAATTTTTTCTCGTCATCCCACGCCCACCATAAAGAATGTTCGTCATAATAAATAGGGGATTCTTTAACAAAATCATCAAAACTTTTCTTTAGTAATGCAAGAAGTTCTTTAGCAGAAAATTTGATTTGTTTTTTCGTTGGTGTCTTCATAATATATACCTCCTAAAACCTTTTTCAACCTCATACTCAACAGAAAAGCCATCTGGTTGTGAATTTATCATATTAAGAAAAATCCTCCTCTATTTGCGTCTTATTTTCAAGAACCATAAGGACAAAACTCATGCGATTAATCAGATAGTCCATTCTCTCTTGGATGGTTGGTTCTTGTGTTTGAAGATTAGGTTGCTGTTGCATTTTCCTCTTTTCGCCCTCCTAAAGTTTTGAGAATAATAAATCGGCAATAAGTTGAAACACCAAGACCTTTTTCCTTCGCTATTTGCCTTAATGCCTTTTTATTCTCTGGTTCAATATGAAAAACAATCTTTTCACCGAATCTTTTTGTTTGTGCCATTTTAGTTCTATTTTATAGAGCATAATAGGTTTATAAATATTTCTATTAAATAGAACAACAATTAAATTTATAAAGAGAATAGTTCTATAAAATAGATGAGTGGTAGAACTAAACAAATCAGAAATATTGAGACTGCTTTCACAAGTGAAAATCGTGGTAAAATTCTGGTTCTATGTGAAATTCCTAAAAACTTTAACGAACTAAAAAAAGAAGTTGGATTATCTGTTGGAGCATTAACATATCATCTTAATTTTCTCTTAGAAGTTGGTCTATTAACAAAAACAAAAGACCAAAATGACGATAGAAAAATAATTATCCAAACAAATTCAAAGAAAATCCAAGAATATCAAACTCTTCTAAAGAAAAAAGCAGAGAGAAACGAAAAACAATGGATTAAACAAATTGATAATAAATTAGCTTACAAGGAAAGGGAGCTAACGCCAGAAATAATTGAATTATTAGTTTATATTCAACAAAACCAAAATGTTACTGATGAACAAATTAATAATCACCCAGAGTTTAACACTAAACATAAAATTGGAGCTTCTTTCCTCGTAAGAGAGAAGGGATATGCAGGATTATCAATAACACCCAAAGGTGAGCAATACCTTAAAGACCACAAGTAACTTAAACCCTAACAGTTTAACTTTTTAATACCACATCTTCAAGGGTTAAATTCTAATTAGAATCGGAAACCACCAACATAATTACTCCAAACCCATTATTCTCTTCATCTAATTCCTCAATTTTCAGCAAGTGGTCCACAGACGCCGTTGCATCATACTCTCCCTCCTCCAACTCATCATAAACAGACTCCACAATCGTTTCTTGATCAGGCTCTAAAGAAGGAGTGTATGTACTTGTAAAACTCAAAGGAAATAACTCTCCCCCAAAACTCACTCTCGTCGTAGACTGCTCTGCGCTAGATTCCCCGATATTTTTCACAGTTGTATACACTGTCACAGAATATACTGTCACATTTGTCGTACTATTTGTTATTTCATCTGTTATCTCCATACTTATATTACTAATTATTAAATCAGGAAGGCCTTCGTCAGATTGGCAATCTGCATCAGTACTGCATCCGTCCTCTCCCATGCCCTCAATTTCTACGCAAGAATTGTTTGAACAAATTGCATGCGTTTCATTCACTAAAGGCAAGCAATCATCACTGCATGAATCAAAACTCTCCTCCCCCTCACAAATCCCATCACCACAATCTGACTCATCATTATCGCTCTCATTTTCACAACCTTCGTCTATCAAGTAATCAACCTTTCCATCCCCATCATTATCTGTGCCATCATTGCATTCATTGAGTTCTCCATTTTCATCAGAAGTTTTGTCATCTTCCTCCACCAGGAAATAAACTGCAAGAATAACTCCAAGAACTACAACTGCAAAAATTAAAATTGCCAAAACAAAACCTCTTTTATTCATTTTATTACTGACCAAACTTCCTTTTTATAATTTTCTTAACAACTTTTCTCTCATTAAGAACCTATTTCTTCAAGGGTTTGTAATTATCTTTAAGAAAAATTATTCTTTTTTTTCGCCAAACTCTGTGTATTTGCACCATCCACAATACAATCTGTTTTTGTGGTTTGCTAAAAATGTTCCAGGTCCGCATCTTGGGCAGTGTTTTTTGTTTCTTTTTATAGAACCATTTTCAATTGAGTAATGAGAGTATTTTTTCCCAGTTGGTTTGTTTTTGTGCGGCTTTTTGCCTTTTCTTTCTTTTTTAGAGCCGCCTTTTTTTGTTGCCATTTTATATTAACAGTAAGGTATTGGTTGTCCTCCCCTTAATCGATGACCCCTATATCTTTTTAATTCTTTTCCACTAAATCCTACTGCCCTTAACTCACGAATTTCAGCGCAAATACTGTCCTCAAGCATATCAGCTCTTCTTACGTTCTCTTGCATTTGTTTCCTATACATCTTTTGTCTAAGTAAATCCAAGACTAATTCTTTCACAACTTCGTTAGTTACTTGGATTGTGATACTCATTTTTTCTCTCCAGACTGCGCTTTCTTTTTCGCTTTCACCTTAGGTTCTATTTTGTGTTTGTCTTGTTCTGAATCGTAAATGAAAACCTTGCACACAAACTCTTTTGAGCCGAAATTATTTTTCACAGATTTAACAACGACGTTTGTTTCAGGGATTTTAAAGTGAGAGATGGCTGCTTTTTTGCAATTTTCATAGCCGAGGTTGGAGTCTGACTCTAAAATAAATTGAACCTCTCTTCTTTTCAGTAAATTATTTTTTTTGTCGTTAAGGATGTTCATTTTATCAACGGCAAGGATACTTCCACTCTAAAGCAGAGCGAGGAATTGGGTCCTCCAAATTTAATTGATTATTAATAAATCTAAGACACCAAGAATTTCCAATAATGCAATTCTTGGATGCGCTCAACAATCTTTGACTCTTGACGTAAGTAAGTATTAAATCTTTTCTTTGTGGATTTTGTGTGTCTGTTAACATTTTTGTTTTAGTTCCTGATACCTCGTCCTTTAGGGAGGGGTTGTTCATTTTAAAGTTTAATTGCATATTCGCCTTTTTCATTTATTTTAAGTTTCTTGGCAATTTCAGAATCCTCTGGTTTGAGAACAAATATTTTTCCTTTGAATGAGTCGCTGGATTCTTCAGAGCCGCATTTAGGGCACTTTGCTCCTTTATAGACTGTTTTGCATTTCTTGCATGCTTTTTGTTTTGCCATTTTATTTATTTCTTTCCCCCTTTCTTCCCTTTAGTTCCTTTACCTGCTCTTTTGGCTGCTTTTTTTATATCCTCTTCTTTTTTATTTTTATCTTCTTCAAGCCATTGTAATTTTCCCAGACCAGGTTGGCGCATTGTGAGGCCTATCTTTGGGGTTCCTGCTTTATAACTTATTGCGACGATTCTTGCAATGCAGTCGTCCTTTTTTCCGAGAGAGCGTTTTGAGGATTTTCCGGATAGCGTGCCTGTTTTGTTTAATGAAACGTAGTCTTCCATTGTTTGTGAGATGTGGATCATACCTCTTTCAGGTCCGATTTGTATGAATGCTCCGAAGTTTGTTATTTCAGAAATTGTTCCATAGGTTAATTCGTGTAGTTCAGGTTTCCAGACAAGGAGCCTAAATTGTGAGTTATAGTATGCTGCTCCATCCCCTGAGATTATGATTCCGTCATCTATTTTTCCTACTGAAAGGATTGATATCACATAACCAAATTCCCTGCTGATGCTGTCTGCAAAATCTTCATTCAATTGTTTTTCTACTGCTTCATGGGTAGGCAGGCCAAAATGGCGCGGCTCTACTCTGACGTGGTCTTCAGCATCTAATATGTAGAACATTTTCTCCTTAGTAAAGATTTTAGAGAAAAGTGGTTTTTAAAACTTACTACTAATGGTTAAAATTATAAACTGGGGAAATTTTAATATTTTATGCCAGCGTGGCGGAGTGGTCTAACGCGTCGGTCTCGAAAGTACTAATTTCTTTCGAAAAGAAAGTAGTACGCATCAAAGAAACTGCAATAGGTCCTGCGGACTTGTTTCCGAGCTAACCGATTCCTTAACAGGAGCAGAGGTTCGAATCCTCTCGCTGGCGTCATTTTTCCTAACTGGGTCTTGACCAAATCTCCAATAACCCTGCCTCATAGTCTAACAGATGAGTGGATTTCTGTGAAACTCAAGCGCCTTCTCTAAAACAATGTCTCTTTTGCCAATTATTGATTTCGAAGCAGGAATGAAAATGTGTGGTGCTATCCCCCTGTCTTGTAAAAGGAACTGATCTAAACGGTATTTCAGCCATGATGGAATATCTAATGCAAATCTAGACTTGTGTTTCAAGGGATTTTTGTTATTGTCAATTTTTTTACCTACTAACGGGCCATCAACTAGATATCTTTCAGGGCGCGCGCTTCCGCCTCCAGTTATATCCCCTATCAGAACTGTTCCAGGTATTGCAGCTAGATCCATGGTTACTAATTCTGCAGAACTATAGGTGTTATTTCCAATTAGAACAACTATATCTTTTTGTTGATATTTCTTTCCGGGAAATACGTAATTGGGAGTGAATTCAGATAACTGCTTTGGATTTTTTTCATTAGTTCTAAACCTAGCATGGGAAGAGATGAAAGGATCTCCTAACCCTGCCAAATTTTTTATTAGTCTGTTTGCTAAGGAGTCATTTCCGCCTTTATTTGCTCTTAAATCAATTATCCATTTATGGTATTTTCCAAAATTGATTTCACGATACATCTTCTCTAAGTCCGATCTATATCTATCTGCTAAACTTCCAATTCTTATATAAATTAAATTGCCCTTCTTCCTGGAAACGATTGCCTTATTATTATTTTTCCCCTTAAAGTATTTTTTTAATAATTCTCCGTTGTAGTTTTTACGTTTTTTGAATTCATGGGTCCCAATACCTTTTCCGGTCCCGTCAACAATTCTGATATGAGGGTCTCTCATAATGAATAAAGATTTTAATACGTGTTTGATGAATTTTTCATCATCTTTTATTTTATCCACCCTATTCTGTAGGGCTGAACTTGCTTTCTTGAATTCTTCTTCACGCAATGCCAAATAAGAATAATGTTTTGCTATGAGATGCAATATATTTTTAGCGACTTTTTTGTAAGAGTCTCTTCTTTCACTCACGTAATGTAAAAAACTTGTTTCCTTATAAATTCTTTCTTTAATATAGCGCAGAATCACATAAGTTTTCTGCACCCCTTTATTTTTTTACGCTAAGTGTTTTACTCTTGAATGTTTTATTGGAGATTCGTGCCTAGACATACAGTTCGAAGCTTAGCGCTGACGCGTCCGAAGAAATTATAAGCTTCTTGGTCCTTGGTTTCGTGTAGGGGAGAGTATTTTGGGGTCAGGGGTTTTTAGAAATGATAAAAAAAGAAAAAATAAATATCAAGACGAAAGGAAATACAGATGTGATTGATATAACGCGAGAGGTGCAGTCGAAGGTTGATAAGAGTGGCGTTCAGGAGGGGCATGTTTTGGTTTTTGTTTCTGGTTCGACAGCTGGCGTGACAACTGTTGAGTATGAGCCGGGTTTGGAAAAAGATTTGAAGGAGATGTTTGAGCGAGTGGTACCTTCGGATAAAGATTATTATCATAACGAGAGGTGGGGAGATGGAAATGGGCATAGTCATGTTAGGGCTTCATTGTTAGGACCTTCGGTAATTGTGCCTTTTTCAAATGGAGAGTTGCTGTTGGGAACCTGGCAGCAGATTGTTCTTATGGATTTTGATAATCGTGCTAGATCGAGAGAGATTGTGGTGCAGGTGGTGGGAGAATAAGTTATTTCTTCTTCTTCAATATGAAATGTATTATCAAGTAGATGAAGATTATGAAGTAGGCGAGGCTTGCTGCGATGAAGATTAGGAATAAAATAGGGTTGTTTTTGATTATGTCGGCGCCGAGGTAGGTTTGGATGAAGACGAGTGGGGCGAGGCCGAGGGCTGTGCCGATTAAGAAGTGGGAGAGTTTCATTTTGCTTAGACCTGCTAGGTAACTGAAGATGTCGGATGAGGTGATTGGGTTGATTCTTAGGAAGAAGATTGCAAATGCTCCGTATTTCTCTGAAAGTTTGTCAAACCTTCTTTTGTTTTTGCCCTCAATCTTTTTTGATATGTATTCTCTTGCAATTGTTCTGGCGATTATGAATGCTAAGGCGGCTCCGATTAAGTTTCCTGCGAGGACTAGGAAGCCGCCGAGGAAGGTGCCGAAGAGTATTCCGGAGACAACGTAAAGGATGAGATGTGGTATTGGGGCTGCGACAACTTCAAGGATTACGAGAAGGATGAGGATGAGTGCCGCGAGGCTTCCGAATGAGTTAATGTAGTTAACAACATAATCTGTGTCGTTTGTTGCGATTGAATAAATAATTCCTTCTGAGATGTACGAGTAATACGAGCCGGCTAAGATTAGAATTAAAAGTACGAGAAAGGAGAATGTCAGGATTTTCTTTTTTCTTTTTTTCATAAGATTTTAATCTTACTTTTTTTTAGTTCCTTGGACATTTCTTGCCAGGTTAGGAGGCCGTTCTTTGCTCCTGGGATTTGGATTACTGATTCTGCGTTCAAGGAGCCTGCGATGATTGCTGTTTCTAGATCGCTTGATTTTACTAAGCTTGCTACGAAACCAGAAGCGAATGCATCTCCTGCGCCTGTGCGTTCTTTGACTTTGATTTTTCTTGGTAGTGCTGTGAATTTTTCCTTGGTGTTTGAAACAGAAGTGCCTTTTTTGCCGAAGGTTATTGCGACTATTTTTGGGCCTAACTTGTGAAGACCTTTGAAGAGATCGCCTTTTTTGATTAATTGTTTCGCTTCGGAACCATTGAGGATTAGTGCATCGCAGTGCTTTAGGATTTCTTTAATATATGATGGTCCTTTTTTTGTTAGGTAGCTAGAAGGGTTGTAGGCGAGTTTGATGCCTTTTCTTTTAGAGTATGAGGCTAGTTTGATTTGTGTTTTTAGCGAGATGTTGTCCAGAGATGCGAAGTAGAACCATTTTGTTTTTAGTTTGTTTAATGGAATGTCTTTGTATGAGATGGAGTTTGATTTTTCTTTGAATGTCAGGATTGTTCGGTTGTGTTCTTTGCTGTCTAGGATTACTGAGAAGTCTGTAAGGCCGGGTTCTTGTTTTCCTAGGAATGTAATTTTTCTTTGTTTTAGTTCTTTGAGTATTAGCTCAGAGTTGGAGTCTTTGCCTATTTTAATTATTGCTCCTGTTTTGAGACCGAGGTTTGCGAATGTTGCCGCAGTGTTTGTTCCGCCGCCGCCGGTTGAGAATTCTAACCTTTTGACTGCTATTTTGGATCCAGAGGTGTAGCAAATGTCTTTTCCTTTTTGTGGGATGTCTGTGTCTAGGAAAGCGTCAACAACTGCTCCGCCGAAGGTTATTATGTCGTACATTTTCACTTCTTTTTTAGGGCCTCAATTCCTGGAAGCTTCTTGCCCGCGATATATTCATCTAAGGCTCCGCCACTTAGACTAATATAACCAAAGCGAGATTTATTAATCTTTAGTTTTTGTATTGCGTCGGTTGTGTGGCCGCCACCTACGAGTGAGAAGGCTTTGCTTTTGGTGATGGCTTTGAAGATTGCGTGTGTTCCTTGGCAGAATTTGAGATCTTCGCAGTAGCCTGCAACGCCTTTCATAAAGATGTATTTTGCCTGCTTGATCTTCTTTATGCAAAGAGCCTGGGTTTTTTTTCCAATGTCAAAGATTTCGTATTTGCTTGGGAAGTCTTCTAATGGGATTTCTTTTCGTTTGTTACCTTCCACCCGGACTGCAAAATCAATAGGGGTTTGGATATTTTTTACAAGGGGTTTTAGTTTTGGAACAAATTCTTTGACTTTGTCTTTTAAGAATTTGTTTTGTGCGCCGAGATTGTGGCCTTTAGCAATCGTGCAGAGCTGACCGAAGATGCCTGTTGTTATTACATTTTTGTTTTTCTTTAATATGTCGATATTCTCTTTTGGTTTTGCTCCGCCAAGGATGAAGAGGGCATTTTTGACTTTTATCTTTTGTAAATGTTTGAGTTCTGATTCTAAAACTCTGCCTATGCCTGATTTGAGGACTTGAGGAAAGCCTGTAACAGAAGTTTGGGAGCGATGGCTGACTGAGAATGCGTCGTTTAGGTAGATGTCAAATAGTGGTGCTAGAATGTTGATGAGGTCATTGTTCTTTAGGGATTGGTTAAATTCATCTTTGATTGAGCGGATGTTTTCTAGTAAGAGGACTTGACCTGGTTTGAGTGATGTGATTGCAGAGACTGCTTTTTTTCCTAAAATGTCTGGGACGAACTTAACTTTAAGGAGTTTGGCGTGTTATTTTAGTGAAGTGAAGTCTGGTTTGCCTGGGCGGGATTGGTGTGCGAGGATAATTGTTTTGGCTTTTTTCTTTTTGAGTTCTTTCAATGTAATGAGGTGGGCTTTCATTCTAGCTGAGAATTGTGCTTTGCCTTTTATTATCTCTGTGTTAAGGTCCAACCTGATGAGGACGCGTTTGTTGCGAACGTTTAAGGTTGAGAGTGTTGGGAGTTTCATCTTCCTTCCTTTAGCTTGATGCCTTCCTTGATGAGATGGCTGAGATCGTTGAAGGTGAAGTGGGTGACTTTGCCTTTGGGGCTTGTCTCTAGGATTGAGATGCTGGCGTTGCTGAGGGTGTAGTATTTTCCTTCTGTTACGCTTAGATTTAGGGAATTTAGGATTAGGTGTAGGAAGAATAGGCCGTGGCCGACTAGGAGGATGTTTTGTTTTGGGTGTTTTTTTAATAGTTCCCGGTAGAATTTGCCGGCGCGGTGGTAGCAGCCCTGGAGACTTTCTCCGTTTTTTGGTTTGAACAAGTGGGATGGAACACCTTCGTTTTCAGCTGCTTTGAAAAATGAGCTCCAGTCATCTATGCCTCCTTTGCCGAAGATGCCCATGTTGAATTCAATCATTTTTTTAGAGAATGCCATTGGGGTTTTCTCAACGAAAGGTTGTATTTTCTCAAGGGTTTTTCTTGTTCTTTTTAATGGGCTGCAGTAGATTTTGTGGAACTTTATGTCTTTGATGTATGAACCAAGGCGTTTCGCTTGTTCTTGTCCAATTTCGGTTAAGTTTGCGTCTATATCTGAAGCTATGCGGGCGTTTCTTAGTGATTGTGCGTGACGGACTAGGTAGAGTTTCATTTCTTATTGAACCTTTTTTTGAATTTTACCCCGTACTGTGGTTTTGAATCTTCATGATAGATTGTTAGGACTTTGAGCTTTGTTTTGCCAGTGTTGATTAACCTGTGAGCGAAACCAGAGGGGACAAGGTTAAGTTCTTTCTTTTTTAGATTAATTTCTTTTAGAGCGCCTTTTTGTAAGATTAATTTGCCTTTGCCCTCGAGTAAGATATAGAACTCTTGCATCTTGGTTTTGTGGACATGGCCCTTTGTCATGTAGAACTCTTTTCCAACAGTTCCGGGGTTGAGTATTGTAAGGGCAAAATTCATTGGAGAATAATTTTTAATGAAGACCTCGTACACTAAGTTATTATTTTTTGGTTCTTTTTTTAGAAAGAAGTCTTTCATATCTTTTACTTTTACTACTTTCTTTTTATCATGATATTTTTCAAGTTCTCTGATGGTTTTTTTGGAAGGTTTCATTTAATATCCCCTATTTTTTTAATTTTCTTTCCGTTAAATAAGATTTTATCCGGATACTCTTTCTTTAACAGGTCAAGTGTTCTTTTAGATGTTTTGCCTTTAATGTAAAAACCTAAAAAATTCTTATTGTTCGGAAGTTCTATTGATTTGTTTGATAGGATCTCAGGCGTACCACGGTAATTGTTAATTGCTTTTAATGCGTCCTTTTTGGAATCTGGATATATTAATTTGAGGTCCTTTACTGTTTTCTTAATTAGGCGATTTAATTTGTTAAAGTCTTTATATTTGCGTATCGCCCGGAATAGCTCTTCTTCTATTTTCCAGAAATCGAGTATTGTTCTTTTCTTTCCGTTGACTTCTTCATTGTGGTATCGATTTATAACTCCCCTAGCAACCTTTGACGATCTGGCTAATCTTTCTAGATATGTCGGATCCTTCTCATGCCAAAAATCTACTACTTTTTTATAGGGCTGCCAGGATATGGACTTTCTATAATACTCAAGATTTTTTAACATATCTAAGCTAAAAATTAAACAATACTTAAAATCATAAGCGGTCGTGTAGAAAAATCCTAGGCTGAAAAAGATCCGGTTGTCGAAGCCCAAGAATTTTTCCATATAAGGTGTTTTCTTTTTTCCATCATGTTCCTTTGGCGTCTTCAACCCTCCCTCCCCAATTATCTTTTTGAAAGTTTTAGTATTATCAATAGCATGAACTATAACGGGACTTTTGTATTTTTGGATAAATGGGGCTATAAGCTTTTGTCTTTCTTTGAATCGATATTCAAAAGATCTATCTTTTTTGAACTTGTAGGTCATTTTTTCTTTTTTAGTAAAACATACTCGGCGTGAGCCCAGCCTAGCGGGGTTGCCCAGTATATGAGATCTTCGTTGTATTTCTTTTTGAATGTTTTGTTTAGTTTTTCTGCACGGCGCATGCCATTGAGAATGCGCTTGTTGAATTCAATTTCATGCTCTTCCCACTCGTCGAATTCTTCTTTTATTGTTACATGTTCGGGGAGGAGGCCAGAGGTTCTTGTTGCGGTTTTTTCTATCCATGATTCGCAGAGTTTTGCGTTTTTCTTGTCGTTTATTTTTTTATAAAAGTGGGCTAACCAGGCTGTGAATGCAACCCAGGCTCCAGAGCCGCCTGAATACCAGTGCCAATCTCTTGCAATCTCGAATTTCTTAAAACGTCTTATACCTCCTGTTTCTCCATACCAAAGGTTTTTCATTATATGGGCGAGGGTTTTCTTAAGGATTGTTTTGTTTGTGTCTAAGTTGAAATAGAATGGGGCGAGTTGGGAGATGTCTGTTGCTGTTTTGTATTTTGTGTTTTTCATGTAGAGGCTGGAGCGTTTGTTGAAGAGTTTTGATTTTATATTTTTGTGTAATTGTTTTGCTTCTGAGAACCAGCGTTTTTGTTCTGTTTTGCAATTGAGGACTTTGGCTATTTCGGCTGCGTCGTAAAGACCTCGGCAGCAGGCGCAGTTTGCCCAGATTTCATGGCTTTTTTCTAGTTTTTCAAATTCATGGATGCTTGTTTCTGTGTAGATTAAACCTCTCTTGATGTTTTTTTCTATTGATGCTACACATCCTTTGACAAGAGCCCATGTGTCTGCTAGGAATTCTTTGTTTTTGTTGTAGAGGAATGTATTGTAGATTCCATGGAGGACAAGGCCTGTGTTGTCGTGCTGATGCTTTCTTGTGACTGCGGGCAGGCCATTTGGTGTGTATCTGTGGAATATCTCCTTGTATTGTTCTATTTTTGCATTTTTGTTTAGGAAGCGGTAGAATTTTTCAGAGCGTTTTGTTAAACCAGAGACGTTGAAAGCTTTTGTAACTATTACTGAATCTCTTGGATAAATGTACGGGTATGCTCCATCTGCAGGTGTTGCTAAGATTCCTCCGTTTTTTAGTTGCAGGGATTTTAGGATGCGGAGGGATTTGGTTAGGAGGTTCATTTTATTATTGCATAAATAAGTTCATCAACAAATTTATTTTTTATCTTCACATTTTTTTTCAAAGTGCCCTCTTTTTTGTATTCGCACTTCTTTAACAGATTCTCAGATGCTCGGTTGCTTGCGAGTAATGTGCCGTAAATCCTTTTTAATTTTAATTTCTCAAAACCTAATTTAGTAACAAATTTTAAAACTTTCCTTCCAACGCCTTTCCCCCGATAATCCTTTCCAATCCAAAGCCAAACTTCTGCTTTGTGCTTTTTGGAAAGTTTGGTTAAGCCTGCAGCTCCTGCGATATTCCCATTAATTTTGATAATAAAATTTTTCTTCTTACCCTCTTTATTTTCTTTTATCATGTCCTTAAGGATATTCTTGGTAATTTTTAGTGAGCATGGATAAGGTATCTCCGGGATGTTTTTGTGGATTTCTTTGTCGTTTATTTGTTTGTGTAACTGAGGTAGGTCTTTTTCAGTTGGGTTTCTTAGTTTTAGGTTCATTTTCTTTTATAGTGCTTGATCATGTATAGGGGTATGACATTTTCTTTAACCATCCTTTTTGTTTTATCTTCTATGGATTCAAAAAATTTTGCATCTTTAAAATGATTCGCCATCTCTAGCAATGAATCTCTAATTGTTTCCTTTGTTGATAAACTAAAAACTTCTCCTGTGTGAACTAAATCGGCGAACTCCTTAATATCTGCATCTTTCTCAAAAATGACGGAATTTATCTTATTGTGGTTTAAGGCTAGAGCGGTTGTTTTATGACTTCCATCAAGCATTAGGTATTTCACCTTCTTCTTTTTGATGAATGTTTTTATTCTATCGTTATATTCCTTAGCCTTCTTTGATTTGTTATCTAATAGCGGCTGCCCGATTGATAGGGGAATAACTGGAGTTGGAGGAAGAATGTTCTTATGACCTTTTTTGCAAATGCTAAAATAAATCTTTAATATGTGGGGGTTGTGAACTGGAAAATCTTTCGTTGTGAGAATTTCATTTGGCTTTAAGTTTTTGATTTTCATTTCAGCCTCTTTTTCTATTTCTTTAAAGGAAGAAAGGGTTTTATAGCTTTTGTGTTTTCATTCTCCCAAATACCCTCCCTTTTGCAAATTCCAGAGTTCGCGGTAAACGCCTTTTTCTTCTATGAGGTCGCGGTGCTTGCCGAGCTGTGCAATCCTGCCTTTATCCATGACTACGATTTTATCTGCGTGCATTATTGTGGAAAGTCTGTGCGCGATTATTATGGATGTGCGATTTTGCATTAGATTTTTCAAAGCGCGTTGAATTTCCCATTCTGTTTTACTGTCGAGAGAAGATGTGGCTTCGTCTAGGACGAGTATCTTCTTATTTGCTAGAATTGCTCTTGCTATGGAAACTCTTTGTTTTTCTCCACCTGAAAGTTTGACACCTCTCTCGCCAACAATTGTGTTTTCTTTTTTTGGTAGATTTTTTATGAATTTGTCTAATTGTGCTGACTTTATGGCCTTCGTGACTTCCTCTCTCATGGCGGAAGGTTTGGAGAATAGAATGTTGTTGTAAATTGTGTCATCAAAGAGAATGCATTCTTGTGGTACTATGCTTAATTCTCCTCTTAGAGATTCTTGCTTGAACTCCCTAATGTTTTTTCCGTCAATGAGGATTTTTCCTTTGTCTACTTCGTAAAGGCGGTAGAGTAATTTTACAAGTGTTGTTTTGCCGCTGCCTGAGTGGCCTACTAATGCAACTCTTTCACCTGGTTTTATTTCTAGGTTCAGGTTGTGGACTGTTTTGTTTTTGGCTTTTCTGTAGTAATCGAACGTGACGTTTTTGAATTCTATTTTTCCTTGTTTGACTTTTAATTTTTGAGCTTTTTCTTTGTCTCTTATATCATTTTTTATTTCATCGTATTTAAATAAAGCGTCGAAGTCACCTAGTGAAATGTAAAATCCTCTGATTGAATGGACAAAGCCCCATAATGGGCCGATGATTCCGATGTAGACTGAGTAGATGAATGCAAGAGTTCCGATTGTTATTTCTCCGTCTAGAAATCTCAGGAGTGGGAAATAGAAGATGAAGAAAGTTCCGATTCCGACAATTAAGCTGATGCCTACTGAGAACATTTTTCCGTAATTCCAGAATCTTAGTCTTGTGATTCTTGTCTTTTCTGCTATTTTTGCGTAGCGGTTTTGTATTAGTTTTTCTTTTCCGTAGTATTTTATTGAGTCTATATTAGTTAAGACGTCTGCGATGTTTCCTTTTTCCCTATCTTCTGCGTTGTTAGCTTCGATGTGTGCTTGTTTTTGTATTTTAGCTATGATGAAGCCGTATGAGATGAAAGCTGCTGAGGTGATCAATAGCAAGACTGCAGAGGTCCAGTCCAAGGTAAATAAGGAGATAGATACAATGACTATCTGAAGTATTACTGGGGCTACGCTGAATATTATGAAATCTGTTAGTCTTTCTAGCGCATTAGATCCGCGATTTAATCTAGATATTAAAGATCCGGTTTTGTGAGTTGTGTGGAAGCTATGTGAGAGTTTAACTATGTGGTCAAAGAACTTTTTCTTTAAGTCAAAGATCATCTTGGATTCTAGGATGTTTGTTAGTCCAATTCTGAACCAGTGATCTAATAGCTTGAAGAGTAAAAGTCCTAGGTAAACACCGGCGACTATTAGTAAGATGTTTACAAATGCTGTTCTTTCTAGCGTTCCAGCTAGGAATTCTGCGCCGTTGTCAAGGATTGCTTTGAAAAGGTATTTTTCTCCTAAGCTTAATACTTCATAAGTGGTGGCAAGGAAAATTAGGGCTACGAAAAACCATTTATATGGTCTTGCGATCTTCCAGTACTTTTTAAGGTTTTCCTTGAAGTTTACTTTTTTGTATAATTCTCTGTCAGTCATTTTGATGTCACTCTTTTATTCAACACAAGTTTATATAGTTCTGAAGGTTTAAAAAACCATGCCGCAAGATGATTCCATGGAATGGCCGCATGAAGGTTTGATGAAATTCGAGCAAGAAAATGAAGAAGACAATCTTGATTTAGAACGTCGCAAAATCCTTCCTGACGAAACTGAGTAATTATTCTCTTGCCATTTCAGATAGTTGTTAACAGGGTTTTTAGATTTTTTGGATATTCAAAATGGTGGGTTAAATTTAATAATCTGTTTTGTTTATAGGGGGCATGATTAGAAAGAGGTCTTTTGGGGTTTTGGGTGTTTTGTTTGTTGTGCTTGGGGCTGTGTTGTTGCTTAATTATTTTTCTGGGATAACAGGATTTGCAGTTGTTGAAGGGGAGGGTGGGGAGGTTGGTTCGATTTTGGGAGCGCTCTTGTTGTTTGCAGGGATTGCGATTTTGATGGCTCGGGCTCACCATAACAGATATTATGGTGAGATTGCTGCTAGAGTTTATGAAACCTTGGGGGCTCATGATGCCTACGGGCACAAGACAGAGCAGACTGCAGTGATAGAATCTAGGATTGCAGCACATGGTCATTTTAATAAGAGGGATGTAGGGAATGTTATTGATGGGGAGATTGAGTCAGGAAGGCTACTGCTTGATAAGTCAGGGCATTGGATTTCTATTACAACTAGGCCTGAGAAAGTTAGGGAGATAGAGCAGAGATATGGAGACAGAATAAAAGACACTGTTGTTGATAGGCTGCGTGAATTGGAAGGAAGAAGATTGCCTGCAGGTGTTAGGTAGTTATTTTGCCCACTTACTCAACATCTTAATAACATCTACAACACGATGAGAATAACCCCATTCATTGTCATACCAGGCCAGGACTTTGACTGTTTTGTTGATGACTTGGGTTTCGTTGGCGTTGAAGATTGCGCTGCAGTCAGAGCCGATTATGTCGCTTGAGACAAGAGGTTCTGTGTTGTAAAGGATAATTCCTTTCATTGAGGTCTGGGAGGCTTTTTTGAATAGCTTGTTGACTTGATCTGGTGTTGTGTTTTTCTTTACATGAGCTACTAGGTCTGTTATTGAGCCGCAGGCAACTGGGACGCGCATTGCCATGCCTTTGATTTTTCCTTTTAGCTCTGGAATGGCTTCGATGACTGCATCAGATGCGCCGGTTGTTGTTGGAATGATGTTTAAGGCTGCAGCTCTTCCCCTTGTTGGTTTTCTTGCACTGCCATCAACTAAGTTTTGGCTTGAAGTGTAGGCATGGATTGTTGTCATTAAAGCTGATTCAATTCCATATGCGTCGTTTAGAACCTTTACTAAGGGAGCTAGGCAATTTGTTGTGCAACTCGCCACGGAAATTATTTGGTCTGTTTTTTTTAGAAGGTGTTGATTTACTCCTGGGACAAGAGTTAGATCTGGCTTGCCGCCTTTCATCGGAGCTGTGATGATTACTTTTTTTGCTCCTGCGTCAAGGTGTTTGCTCGCTCCTGCGCGATCTCTGAATGCGCCTGTTGCTTCGACAACAATGTCAATGCTTAATTTTTTCCAAGGAAGTTTAGAAGGATCTCGCTCCTGGAGGACTTTTATTTTTTTGTTGCCTACTTGGATTGCGTTTTTTAGGGGTTTGATTGTTTTTGGGTAGCGGCCGTAAACAGAATCGTATTTTAGAATGTAGGCTGCATCTTCTGGACCACGTGGATGATTTATGGCTGAGACATTGATTCCTTTTTCTAGGGCTATTTTAAAAATTGCTCTTCCGATGCGGCCGAAGCCGTTTATTGCTATTTTCATTGTGCCTCTTTTTATTAAGATATTAGTGGAGATAGATTTATTAAGGTTGCGGTTTATTCTTGAGGCTGGGAATATTTTTCCATTCGCTTGTCTAGTTCTCCTAGTCTTGCGAGTCTTTCATCTAATGATCTTTCTTGAGTTGGAGTGCCAGAGTTTCTGTTTCCGTTTGGTAAGGCCCCTGCTAATGAAAAGCCCCATAAGCAAACTGCACCCAAGACTAGAAATAGCTGTCCATCCGAGTCTTCTGTCTAATTTTTTCATTTCGTTATTGTAGGCGGTTAATTGTTCTTCGTATCTAATACAGTCTGGACGACTTGTTATTTTGTCGCGTCTCCTTTCTGCGCTGTCGATTTGATTCACTAATTCTAGTTTATTAGATTCGCTATAATTTAACAGACCTCTTGAGTTGGCTATGTAATTGTCAAGTGTGTTGCGTTCAACTACTGCTTTTGGGATTTCGGGAGTTTTTGGGTGCGAAGCCACAGCGTTGTAAAAGTTCACGCCATGTTTATCATTGCTGCTGCTAACAAACCGGTTGCGACTCTTGGGAATGTTATTTTTGGAAATTTCATTTCACCCATTACCTCTTGCTTTCTCAACATAATTAGCAGCTCTTTCAGCAGCTCTTTCTCTCATGGTTTCTTCTATCTGTCTAGTTGTCTTATATTCTCCTTCAAAATCGTAAAAGATTTCTTCATGGAACCCGTTTGCTGATCTAATCAGCAGATCTGTCCTTCCATCTTTATTATAATCTTCTCGGATGACTTCTGAGGGAGCATAATCATTTCTAGCTGCTTTTTGCGAAATGTTTGTGCAAGCTCTTGCCCCAAGACCGATGATAGATCCTGCTATGTAGCAGAGCATGAATTTGGTAGGTTTGCCCATCATTTTATTTACCTCTCCCGAAAACCCTTGAAAATAAACTTCTCCTTTCCTTTTTGACCTCTGGTTTATTTTTCCCTGGTTTATTCTTTTTCTTGTATGCCCCATACCATTTACCTGCAGACCCAACAGCTTTTTTGTGCCCATTGTCTATCATTTCTCCGAGAGTAGATTCTGCGATTCTTTCAACTTGTTCGAAAGACAAGTAACTTGCAAAGGAACCCAAATATTGATCAAAAGATCCGCGGTAGTTGCTGCACGAATTAGCGTTTTCTAGTAAATATTTATTGCAAGCATCTACCTGCCATGCTTTCTGATTTTGGAGTTCTATTAGTGATTCTTAATGTATTTAAAACATTAAATGCATCCTCTGGGTCTAGTTTTTCGTCCCCGTTAGTGAACTCGTAATATCCCAAGAATTTTCTTACATCTTTATCGCTGTCTAGAAATTCATTTAGGTGAATGGGTCTGCGGTCATTAAGGCCTTCATCCCCGCATTGTGGGCAATACCTAGCGTTGTCTCTAGGAACTTCAATTTCGCATTTTTCGTTTGTGCAGTATTTTCTTCCTAGATTTTACAAGAGACGGTTGAAGGAGAAGATTAAGAGGAAGGCGATTGTTGACCCGAAGTTTAAAGGGGGTAGTTGGGTGGAGAAACAAAAGCTGCAGGAGATTAGGTTTTTCAAGTATGGTTTTCCTATGGGGATTATTATTTATGGCATAAGAGTTGTGATGACGATTATTCAGGAAACTGGGCAGGTGGCGATTGTGATTGAAAATAAGAAGGTTGCAGATAATTTTAGGAAGTTGTTTGAGGATGTTTGGGAGGAAGCTGAGAAATAAGGAAAATAATTAAAAATGTTGGTATTGGTTGAGTTGGATGAAAAAAGGTTTGATATTTATTGAGTGGGCTTGTTGGTGTTTTGTTTAGTGCAGGATGTGGTGCTTTTCAGGGCAGGGTGTTGTCGTCTCCGCCGCCGCGTGAGCTGCCTGCAGTTTTGTGTAATGAGGCGAGATCATTGCCACCGATGCTGGAGATTCCAGAGCCGCAAACAACAAATTCTGTTGAAGCGAGGGAAATAATTGGAGGAGATTAAACATTAGAGGAGAAATTAGCTTATTTGAATAGTTTTTGGAGGGATATTCCAGATAGTCCTGAGTTGAAATTTGATGATTGGAGGTCGTTTGAATATACTAGGAAGAAGGGTGGGGGAGATTGTGATAACTGGGCCATATGTTCTATTGTGTGTGGGTACAAACGTGGTTATCCTGCCAAGATGATGTACATACATGCGCTTCAGGAATATGATGAGGGTGGTGAGAAGAAAGAGAGGCAGTTTGATCATGCGGTTCATTTGCTTGAGAAAGATGGGCTGTATGGTTTGAGCGAGCGAGCAAATCCGATTCCTGTTGAGTTTGTCAGTGTTGGTGAACTTATGGAGTATTATGCTGAGAAGAGGGGGCTTGTGAGTGGACATTATGAGGTTGTTGAGTTGCAATGGGTTGATGGGTTGATTGATGCAAAGGAAAACCTAAGGCCTTATTTTTGGAAGAACTCTGTGAAACTTGAGGACGGGATTATTCCTCTGGAGAGATAAGACTTTTATACCTTGAGATGTTTGTTAAATCACAAAAGAGGTCAACATGAAAATACTTGCGTTAGATATTGGTGGGACGAACATTCGGTCGGCGATAGTTCAAGGAGTGAAGTTGAAAGATTATCGGAAAGTTAAGACGCCGCATAAACAGAAAGAGACAATAAAGAAGATTTTTGAGTGTGTTGAGGGTTATGGAAAGGTTGACGCGATTTGTGTTTCGACTGCGGGTTTTTTGAGAGATGGGAAGATTGTAAATTCTTTGAACAATGATATGGATGGAGTGCATTTGTTTGATGTTTTGAAGAAAAAGTTTAAGACAAAGGTTTTTGTTGAGAATGATGCGAATTGCGCGGCTTTGGCAGAGTTGTATTATGGGGCTGGGAAGGGAAAGAAGAATTTTGTTTTATTGACTTTGGGGAGTGGGATTGGTGGGGGGGCGATACTTGATGGGAAGTTGTATCGTGGAGGTGGTGGGGCCATTGAGCCTGGGAGTATGAGAGTTGATGGTGAGAAGTATAGGTGGGAGGATATTGCTTCTGGTGATGGTTCTGTGTTTTTGGCTAGGAAGAATGGTTTGAAGGTTAATAGTTTGGAGTTGGAGCATCGGGCAGATAAGGGAGATAAAAGGGCTAAGAAAGTTTATGATGAAGTTGGTAGATATTTAGGGATTGGGCTTTCTAATCTGGCTTATATTTTTGACCCTGAGTTGTTGATTATTGGTGGGGGGTTTTCTAGAGTGAAGTATATTTATCCTAAGATGCGTGCGACTTTCGATAAGTTATATAAATTGAATCCGAAGCCGAAGATTGTTAAGGCGCGGTTTGGGGATGATGCTGGACTTATAGGGGCATCGCTACTGGTTAGAGAACGTTAGGGGTTGGGATGATGCTTGGTTATTACCTAAAATTTAATTTTAGCCAACTCCTTCAACAACCCCATTGGCTTTTTGTTGTTTGCAATTGCACTTGCAATCAAGACACCCTTACAGCCTAACTTGTAAGCAGATGCGACATCTTCTGCAGAGTGGATGCCTGCTCCGCAAAGAGGCAGGATTTTTGTTTTTTTTAAAAGAGAGACAAATTTTTTTATTTGATTTGGTTTGTATTGAGTGATTGACTTTTTTGTTGCGATTAGTTTTTTGTCTTCAAATGCAATAGCGTCTGGGTAGAGTTTTATAAAATTTCTTGCTTGTTTTACACTGTCTGTGCATAAGACTATTTTTAATCCAGCTTGTTTAGCTCTTTTCACAGTTTTTTCAATTGTTTCAGGCATTAACCTGTGCTCTGCATGGTTCAGCAGAGAGCCAACAGCACCTGCTTGTTTTATGTTTTCAGGGGTTGAAAACCCAGTTGCTCTGTCTGTTTTAAAATAGTCAACGTGTTGGGCGTAGACCTTTAGGTCTGTTTGTTGGGAGATTGTTTCTATTTCTAAATCAGAGAGACAGACAATTGCCTTTGGAAGATATTTTTGAATTTTCCTTGCTAGCTTCAGAGCTTTTTTTCCAGTGATGTAGTTTTTGAAGTTTATTAGCAGCATATTGGTTAAAAGAAAGTAGATTTAAAAAAGGTTTCTACCAAGCAAGAATACGTTTTTTAAACACTACAAACATCTGATTAGCTAGTTGGTTCATTTCTGGGTTTAAAACCCCTTGCAACTTTTTTACTTTTGGTCTATTGGTTTGTAAAACCGCCGTCAACAACAATTGTCTGACCTGTAATGTATTCAGATAAATCAGAAGTAAGAAAAACAACTGTTGCTGCAATGTCTGCTGGTTTACCCGCTCTCTTTTCTGGTATCGTCCTGATTAAAGTGTCAATTTGTTCTTTGCTTGTTCCTTCTTTTACTCCGGGTGTGAGAATTACTCCGGGAGCAACTGCATTCACATTTATTTTGTACTGGGCAAGTTCCAATGCTGCTGCTTTTGTAAAACCAACAATACCTGCCTTTGCAGCGCAGTAATGAGTTAACCCTGGAAAACCAACTTCATGGCCGGCAATAGATGTTATGTTTACGATTTTCCCATACTTTTGTTTTGCCATGAAAGGCAAAACTGCTTTTGTGCAGTTGAATACACTTTTTAGGTCAATTGCGATAAGTTTGTCCCAATCTGCTTCGCTCATCTCTAAGAGATTTTTGAATGGATAAATTCCAGCATTATTAACGAGGATGTCTATTTTCTTGAATTTTTTTATAGTTTCCCTTACAAGATTTTGTGTTTCTCTAAAATTTGAAGCATCGCATTTGATAAAATAATGCTTTGTTTTTTCTTTATGTCTCGAGCAGACAACAACTTTAGCATGGTCTTTTGCTAGAGCGTCTGCAATCCCTTTTCCAATGCCTTTTGTCCCGCCTGTTACAATTGCAATTCTCCCTTTTAACATTTTTTAATAAGTGAATTGAGGTTTTTAAATATTGGGGGATGTTTTGCTCCATCCCCAATTAATTTTTTTCTGATTATATTTTTGTCCATATTTCCAAAAGAGTTACATCAAAATAATCTCTCAAGATAACTAATTAATTATATCAATAATAATTTAATATATCAAGATTTGCATTTTGCGTAAACTCCCTACTTTAGTTCGTGAGAAAGTAAATGCAAATCTTGACTGTGCTCAAGACCCCAAGAATTCCTTACAGTAGAATTCTTGGCTGCGCTCAAGAATC
>Ga0180007_10000657_pt1 | contig 54588 bp, 55 predicted proteins | sample MM_PC_MetaG_FD_121122 | JGI IMG/M metagenome (GOLD analysis project Ga0180007, IMG submission 121122) | Groundwater microbial communities from the Aspo Hard Rock Laboratory (HRL) deep subsurface site, Sweden - MM_PC_MetaG | ecosystem: Environmental > Aquatic > Deep subsurface > Groundwater...
ATTGCTGTTCGCTCTTTTCCGTGGGTTTCTTTAATTTCCCAGATTGATGAGTCGTACTTGAACTTGAAGTGCAAGTCTGGATCAATCATTGAGTTCATTTTAACAATGTTCAGGACGCTTCCTTCAAGTGGAGGAAGGAGCGAATATGTTTGCATGGATGTGTCGAATGAGGGGTTGTCGCATCCTATTAAGAGGATTGGGATTAAAATCAAGAGTGAGATTGCTTTTTTCATTTTAAATTGGTTAATCCTTTTTTAGGGAGCTCATCATAGCGTTTCTGGCGGAGGGGTCAAGTGTCTCTCTGTTGTCTTTTATTGTGAGAGTTGTTTCTCCGTATACGAATTTTTGAGGTTCTATGTCTTCTGCTATGGTTATTCCTGAGCCAATAAAGGTGCCTGAGCCTATTTTTACGCCCGGCATGAGGCTTGTATTGACGCCAATGCGGATATTGTCGCCTAGGGTTGCGCCAAGTTTGTTGCGGCTGCTTTCTGCAATTTCTTTTTCATCAAGACGAAGGTTTGCACAGATTGCGCCTGCGCCGAACGAGCAGTTGTCACCTATGACGGAGTCGCCTATGTAGTTGGAGTGAAACCAAGTGTCATGGCCAACCAGTGAGCGGGCGACTTCAGTTGAGTAGCCGACGACTGAATTTTGTCCGATTATGGAGGAGCGGACCAAGGCATTGTTGGCCACAATTGCATTTTTACCAATGTAGGCCGGGCCTTGGATTACTGCGTGATCAAATATTTTTGCACCGGATTCAATTGTTACCTTGCCTTTTATGACTGCTGTTTCTGCAATTTGCGCTTCTGGACTGATATTTGTTTGGCATTGGGAAAGAAAGTGGTCCAAAAGTGAGAGCGCATGCCAAGGGAATTTTACAGATTGCCAATAGCCTTCAAAGCTAACTGCTTCGACTGTTTTTTCTTGCATTAGTTCGTTTAGGGCGCGTTCGTAGCGGTCGTCGTTTTCTGAGGAGTGATTTTCAAGTTTTTCAAAGAGGGATTGAGAGTTTTTGTGTATGTGGAGCACCAAATTTATCAGGTCTGAAGGTTCATTTCCCTCCCCCGGCTTTTCTTGGATGCCGGTGATGCGGTTTCCGTCTAATGTCAGGTAGCCACCGGGAAAATATTCGTGAACGCGATAGGCCAAAATGTATGAATCTGCGCTTCCGGATGCGGCTTTGTGCATTAGCTGGAAAGCTTCTGGGTCCACAATGTCGTTCGAACTTACCACAAAAATGTCATCATTTTGTGTGTGAAGTTTTGCGGAAATTAGGGCGCCGGCCATGCCTTCGTTTAAATCTTCCTGTTCAATTAGTTTTGTGTTGTGTTTTTTTGCGACTTCCCCGAGGCGTTCCATGTTGTGGGCACCGCCAATTAATATGATTTCTTCAAAGCCGGCGTTTTGAATGGCTTCAATCTGGTGTTCGATCAGATATTTCCCGCAGAATGAGAGGAAATTTTTGTCTTCTATTGGTTTTGCTCGTTTGGAGCGACCGGATGCTAAAAGTAAGACTTTCATAGGATTGATTAGTGCGGGTATTTTAGATTAAAAGGTAAAAAAAGGCAATGGAAAGCTTGACATTTGGGGCGTTTTGTGGTTTTATGGCGTCTATTAACAATTTCTATGAAAATTTTAAGAAATTTAGCTTTGGTAGCTGCTTTAACAGGTTGCGACGGACGTGAGTCCTACCACTGTGAAGTTGAACCAAATGAGGGATCTGAACAGTTATATACTTATGGCGAAGTTGATGGGTATTGCAGAGCAAATCCCAATGATGTGGTGTCTTGTTTAAGAAGAGAAAGCGGGAGAGGCAGTGCTGCTGCAATTTCCGAGTCAGATAAATGTGATCACATTACTGACGCTATTCAGTATGGGATTTTTGGAGAAAAAATGCAGCCCGGTTGTAATCAGATTGATGAAATTGTCTGCTATGGTGGCGGTGCAGACTTTTATTGCGAGGACAGCGACTGGGAGTACGAAAATTGGCACTGATTTAATGCTAATTTAGGCTTCCGGCGGCCTGTTTGGTGCAGTTTGAGTGTTCCTGAGTTCCTTGGCGCGGTTTCTAATATTTGAGGACAGGTCTTTTTCGCCGCGTTTTAAATAACCAAGGCCTTTTAATACAATGTCTGAGCCAGGAACAACTACTCCAACCGCGTCAATTAGGAGTTCAGGTGCATCCAAGACTCCTAAACCAGGCCAGTCGCGCATATTTTGGAGAAGTTCTTCATCAACATCAATAATTCCGTAGCGAGCATTCATGTATATTGCAGTGTAAAGAGGATTCAGATTTCTTGGATCCATCATTGTGTATTTTTCAACTGCACGCATTAGAACGTTTCTGTCATCCGCTTTTAACGCAGCTTTAAGCATATTGTCGGTCATCAAATTGTCTGCAATCTTTTGGAGAGCATATGAACTTGGTGATTTTCTGTAAAGATTTACAATTTTTGCGGCTTTGTCTATGAACATTGACTCTTCTTCTTCTGATTCAATCTCGGACTGAAGTTGGTTTAGTTCCTCTTTGGACTTTTCGTCCATTTTTTCTCCGAGTTTTCCTGGCTGAGGCCTTTCCGGTGAATCTTTTAGCATGGCATGTTAGGTTAGGATTTGTGAGAGTAGATTTTTTTCAATTGCGGCGCGGATTTCCATGGCAATTCTTTCACCGTAGCTTACGGGGCGGCCCCAAAGGTAGGTTGTGTGGGGCGTGAAGCGAGTGCCGGGAGATCCGGGGATGCGCATTGAAACATCAAAAATTACAATTTCCTCTTTGCCTTTGTCTGCTGCGACTGCGCCTTGAAGCGCGAATGGTCCGATTATGCCGGGATCAGAGTATTCTTTTGTGGTTTGCACGAATTTTTCACCGGCTTCGAAGGCTTTTTCTAGGATGGATTCTTTTGTTGTGACCGAAAAATGGCCGGTTTCTATCATGCTTGGGCGGTAGCCGGATTTTAAAAGTTCAAGTTGAGTGCCGGCGTCTAAGCGGAGGAATCCGTCCAAACTGGTTTGGCGACGGGCGTCTGTGCCCATTAATTCAAGTTCATTGTTCACTACTGAGTAGAAAAAGTTGAAATTGACCTGAGCACCTATTATGAATTCTTCAATTACGGCTTTTTTGAGGCCTTCTTCTGTGATTGTGCCAGCTGCGAGCATAGCTGCAGATTTTTCTTGGTATTCTTCCGGGGAAGTTGCGACGAAAAATGCTCGTTCGTAAGTGCGAGTGGCTTCGTTCACTTTGACAATTACAGGCTGGTCAATTTGGTCCGGAGAGTCGTAAAGGCGCGGGAGACGGATACCGGCTTTTTCAAGTAGCCAGTATTGGTTTTGGGGGACGTCGCGTTCCTCAAGGCGGACCATGTGGCGAGTGCCGTAAATTGGTACAGAAAAGTCGTTTTCAATCTGGTTGAAGTCGCAGTAAACCCAGAAGTAGCGGCTCAAGATGAAGATTGTGTTTTGCTTGCGGAGTTCTTCTTGGACTTCCGGCGAAACGATGTCTTTGAAGCTATCTACAAGGATTATGTGGTCAATGCAACCGCGGTTTTCACGAGTTTTAAAATATTTTGCGTAGGTTTGTTCGCGGCCGCGCTGGCAGACTGCAAGAGTTTTGAAGCCCATGCGTTTGGCGCCTTCACATACGTCAAGAGCGCTGTGACCACCGAGCACGCCGATTGTGATGTGTGCCGGGTCCAGTGATGCAATTGTTTCTGCTATGTTCATTGGGCTTATCTTAAATGCGAGAGGCGTGAAATGGAAGAGGAATTTTTGCCTTTCAATGCTTGACGGTGTTTTTTTTCGCTTTATAGTAAAGGTATGGCGATAGGAATTGAAAAAAGTCAGTATAAAATCGAGCTGCAAGAAAGAGTGCTGCGTGCTTGTGGTAAAACTGCTTTTTATCAGTTGCCATATGATGCGCAAGATCTGATTCGCGGGAGGTTTGCTGAAATTGATTCTTTTGTTGGTGATTCAATGCGTGCTGATTTTTTGGATAAGGATGTGAAAAAACTCTCAAAGGAAATTCTTAGCATAATTCGGCGCACCAGAGATGAGATTGAATTTACGGAGGCAATGAAGCCAAGGAAAAGAAGTTAACCTAGAAGTTCTTCCAGACGGCCGGATTCAATGCCTTGTTTGATTTCTCTAGCTATGCGGCGGCCGGTGGACATTGGTTCGGAGTAACGGAGCCAGGTGTAAGGAGAACCGTTTGTGTAGGGGTTGGTGCCGGCGACGATTCTGGCGGAGATTTCAAAAACGCGGAAGTTGAGTTTTGGGTCTATGACACCTTCAAGGCAAAATGGGCCGTAGAGGCCTTTTGGTGTGTGGTCTAGATTTTTGGAGATTTCAACAACATTATTGCCTATTTCAAAAAACATTGGGAGCAGTGATTCACGGACGACGACGGGGACGTTTCCAGTGATGGTATAGCTGGTGTGAATGTCTACGTCTAGCTGGTCACGAGCGGCTATGCGGCCGATTGAGTCTGCGTTGGATTCGTAGCGTTTGTCAAAGCTCATAATTTCCAGCTCGCCTGTGAGAGATGACTGAAAGTAATGAACGTACATTGGCACACCCACAATGTATTCTTGAATAACAAAGTCGTGTTCATCAGGATGATCTTTCATTCTTTCATAGAATTCCTGGGGCGAATGGGCAATGAAGTAACCAAAGCCGCCTTTTGCGCCATGGAATTTTACAATTACTGCGCGGTCAATTTCCTCCGGAGTTTTGTAGAGTTTTGGAAGGTTAAGGCCTGCTTTTGTGAGCCACTGTCTTTCTTTTGTGCGGTCTGATTCCCAATCAAGAATGCCTTTGGAGCCGTAGTGCATTGCGCGCATTTCGTTGAAGATTTTTTCAGGACCTATGTATGAAACAAATGAGCCGTGAGGGATTATTATGGCATTTTTCTCGATTAACTTATTTTCAATTTGGAAATAATCTGTGAAATTTTCCACCTCAATTATTTCATCGGCAACGCCGTAACTGTCATATGGTTTGCGGGTTTTTTTTGTGCAAATTGCTATTGTGTGGAAACCTTCATCTTTGGCGCCTTTCAGTATTTGAAGAGCCGTGTGACTCCCAAGTGTGGCAATCGCGTAGTCGGAAATTTGATTTGTCATAGTGGCTTGCTAATTAATTGTGACTGTAGCAAGTTTTTTTAGGGCTGTCGAGTTGGTTTTTTATGCTTCCGGAATTTGTAGTATGTTCCAGAATATCTTTTTTATAGCTTCAATTTCTTGTGGCTCGTCCGGTTCTGCGTCAATAACTGTTTCTCTCCAATATTCCGGGACAGAGTTGTCCTCAAATGATTCCGTGGCAATGTTTAAATACTGAATTTTTGCTGCTCGCAAAGTTGCAAGCAATTCATTTCTGTCAATTTCCACCATTGTTTCTTCACAAAGTATTTTTGTAAGAATTCTTTCAATATTTGCTAAAACATCCAAATAAACGTGCTTATCCTTTTTTTCTACAGTCTGAAGGCTAGCTAATAATTGCATCAATGCATCCATTGTGTTTGAAGAAATTTCATCAATTGCTGCTAATTGTATGAATTCAAACGGCACATCATCTCGATTATATAAACTGTCAATTATTAATGCATTTCCTTCCACAATAGGTTCTAGTGGCTCTTCGGATACTTTCCTGTCCATTTCAGCACATTTTATATAAGCCGAATAAGAACAATGCCCTTGAAGTTCATCAAGCAAATGTTCGTTAATTTGGCAGTAGAGTAACCAGCCCGAATAAAAATATGGATATTCCTTTAGCAAAACTTCGAGCAATTTTTCGCCAAGTTCCATGTCGCTATCTGTTTCGAATTCCATAATTGATTCAGCCAATTCAAACCAGTGAAGAGGATTGATTGGTATTTCAGCTCTTTGAAGAATTGCGTGAGCGAGTGACCTGCAAAGGCTGTTGTATTTTTCACAAGGGGTTTCTAGAAATTCACAATGATTTGAAAAAAGCACTTCTGCAACAAGTTCGACTCCATTTTGGTGCTCAACCAATACGCGTGATAAAAAATCAAGTACTTCGTCGGCTTGAGTTGCTTCAAGATCTTCGGACATTTGCGTTGCAATAGCTTTAGCAGCTGCTTGAATTTCTTCCTGGTTGCTAAAATCAATTGCGGCTAAATCAAGTTCCTTTGCCCCCTCCAATCCCATGTTTTGTTGTTACAGGAGGGAAGTTATAACTGTTATCGCGCCGAGCGTCAATAAATATACACCAAAAATGTAGAGGGGATGTTTCTTTAAAAACTTCATTAACCAAGAAACTGCGGCCAATCCGGAAAGAAAAGCTGCAATGAAACCTGCAGATAAAGTTGAAATGCTGAGGGATATTTCTGAGAGGTCAAAGGCAGTTAATAGTCCGGCACCCGCAATTGCTATTGAACCGAGCATAAACGAAAATCTGGCGGCTTCTTCGCGCTTTAGACCGAGCATTTTGCCAGTGAAAATTGTTGAGCCGGAGCGGGAAACGCCGGGAATAAGTGCAACTGCTTGCGCGATTCCTATGGCTAGGACTTTTGGCCAGGTCATTTTTGAGTCTTTGAATGCGAATTTTTCCGGGATCATGTAGAGCGCGCCAACGACTATCATTACAATTCCAACGGCTGTTGCGCTTCTAAAAATTGTGTCTATTTGGTCTGCGAGCGTGAACCCCGCAATGGCGGCAGGAATGGAACCTAAAATCAGCCAGGGCCAATATTTTGGGTTGATGATGTCGCGGCGGAAGTAAATTAAAATTGCAAGCAGGGTTGCTACGTGAAGGACTACGTCAAAATCTTTCAGGTCCGCGACTTGTAGCTTAAAGACAGTTTCGGCAAGAACCAAATGGCCGGACGAAGAAATTGGAAGAAATTCCGTAATTCCTTGAAGGATGCCGAGTAGGATTGCTTGGAGGAGAGACATTAGTGCTTGAATGAGCGAATTCCGGTGTGGACCATTGCTAAGCCCAGCTCGTCCGCTTTGCGGGTGACTTCGTCATCACGGATGGAACCGCCGGGTTGGATAATAGCGTGAATGCCGGCTTCACTTGCTTCCACAACCGCGTCCGGGAATGGGAAGAAGGCGTCTGAGGCCATTACTGAACCGGGGACTCGGTCGCCACCTTTGCGGCGAGCTATCATTACGCTGTCCACTCTGGACATTTGGCCCGCCCCTATTCCGGTTGCGACAGAGCCGCCTTTGCTGTGTTTTTTTGCGAACACTACGGCGTTTGATTTGACGTGCTTGACCAGGACGCGGGCAAAAAGCATGGCTTCAATTTCGTCTTCTGAGGGTTTTTCTTTGGTTACAACTTTTAAGTCATCTTTTGTTACTACGTATTGGTCTGCGGTTTGGATGAGCATGCCTCCTGAAACGGTTTTAATTGAGCGTTGGTTTGGGTTTTTACGGAGTGGTCCGGTTTCAAGGAGGCGGAGGTTTTCGCGTTTTTTGAGGTTTTTTAGGGCTTCGTCCTCAAATGAGGGCGCAATAATTATTTCAACAAAAAGTTTGTTTTTTTGTATGTAATCCGTGATTTCTTTTGTGCATGGCCGGTTTAAGGCAATTACGCAGCCAAAAGCGGAAAGCGGGTCGACTTCATAGGCCAAGGTGAATGCGTCTGAGATTTTAGAGGCGGTTGCGGCGCCGCATGGGTTTAAGTGTTTTATAACTGCTGCGGCGGGTTTGTCATAATCTTTTACAAGTTCGAGCGCCGCGTCAGTGTCAAGTATGTTGTTGAAGGAAAGTTGTTTGCCTTGGAGAACTTTTGCGTTTGTAACGTTTGGAAAATGGTCGGCTGGGTCACGGAAGAATGCGGCTTTTTGGTGCGGATTTTCCCCGTAACGAAGAGACATAACTTTTTCATAGTGGAGGTCTAGGAGTTCCACCGGTTCGCCTTTGTAACGGAGGTAGTCGGCTATTGCGTGGTCATAATTTGAGGTTTTTTCAAAAACGGTGATAGCCAGGCTGCGACGGGTTTCAAAAGAGATGCCGCCTTGTTTTAGCTCTTCAATTATTGTTTGGTAGTCGCGAATTGCAGTTACGACGGTGACAAATTGGAAATTTTTGGCTGCGGAGCGGAGCATTGTTGGGCCGCCAATATCGATTTGTTCGATTGCTTCGTCTTCGGTTACACCTTCCCTGCTGACTGTTTCTTTGAATGGGTAAAGGTTGACCACAACCATGTCTATTGGTTTTATGCCGTGTTTTTGGGCTTCTTCTTCATCCTGGCCTCTTCTCATGAGGATACCGCCGTGGACGAGTGGATGGAGAGTTTTTAGTCGTCCTCCCATCATTTCCTGAAAGCCGGTGAAGTCTGAAATGTCAGTAACAGGTATATTTGCTTCTTTGATAGCTTTTGCCGTGCCGCCTGTTGAAAGAATTTCTGCGCCGTGTTCATTAAGTGCACGGGCAAGCGGAATAAGATCCGTTTTATCTGAAACGCTTAGAAGTGCGCGCTCAATTTTACGGACGGAAGCTTGGTCCAAGCTCATGATTTTTAAGGTTAGAGCGTGGAGAGTTTACTCTTAAGTTCAAGGCAAATCAATACCTCCCTTGCTCCAGGGGTTGCAACGGATGATTCGCCATAAGCCTTTTAGTCCGCCTTTAATAAGGCCGTAACGACCGATTGCCGTGTGCGAATAGGCTGAGCAAGAGGGTGTAAAGCGGCAAAATCCACCCGGAAAACGATGACGGAGCCAGGAATGGTCCGGGGAAATTGTTTTTTGGTAAAAACGGATTAGGAGTTGGGCTATGCGGCGTGGAAGGTAGAGGAGGTGGTTCATAAGTGTTTAAAAGTAGTTGCTCCCGTTGGTCGCCTTTTTTTTAGGCACCCTCCGCTAACGCTTCGGGTGTTACCAAACGCCCATCACTTTCGGGTTGAGCTTTGTTCCGTTGTAGTGAATTTCAAAGTGAAGGTGAACTCCGGTTCGGCCCCAAACTTGGCCGGTGTTACCCATTGCGGAGATAACTTGACCTTGAACGACAGTTTCACCGGGGCTGACGTAAAGTGTGTCGCTGTGACCATAAAGAGTTTCGTAACCGTTTCCGTGGTCTATAATAATTTCATTTCCGTAGCCACCGTTCCATCCGTATGCGGCTTTTGTTACGACTCCGTCCGCAACGGCGTAAATTGGAGTACCTTTTTTGTTTGCAATGTCGTACGCGTAATGACCGCCGTAACAGAGATAGCCACAGGAAATTATACCTGTTGTTGGGCGTATCCAGCCTAGTTCATTTGGTGGGATTTCGTAGTAAAGTTGAGTTGGTTGTGAGTAAGAGCCGGATGTTTTAACAGGTTGAGCAATGTAGACTACTTCTGGTCGGCCATCCATTACAAAAAGTTGTTCCCCTGCAATCAACTCACTATCTTCTGAAATGCCGTTGAATTCAATGGTTTTGTCTAAGTTCCCTTTGTGTTTTTCAACAAGTTTCACCAGTGAATCTCCCTCTTTTATGTCTACATAAATACCATCTTTTGGTGGGATGGTAAGATCCTGACCTATCTTTAAAAAGTCTGTGAGACCCGTGTTTGCGTATTTAATTGAGTTGACTGAAACTCCGTATCTGTATGCAAGGACTGAAAGTGTTTCGCCTTTTTGAACTTCATGCGTTACTTTTTCAGTGCGATTTTGGTCGTATATTGCTTCACCTTCAAGAGGCATGGATTTGATAATATAGCCTTCATCGTCAGTTATTAGTTCTCCCGCAAGGTCTAAAGTTAGATATTCGGCGCCTGCGTCTCCTCCGTAATAATTAGCGTGAGTTACATTGACTGAAGTGAATACCAAAAGGACCATGCTCCAGATTGAAACTTGTGCGTAAAGGCGTTTTGGCGCCGGAAGATTGTCTAGCGGGTGCATAAAAGCCGAGAAGTGTTTTTTGGATGGCTTCAGAAAGCGGATTATCTTTACTAAAATTCGCTTAAAATGAAACCATAGCCTTCCCGTGAAGGAGTGAAATTGTCCTTCATACAATTTTTTATGTCGCTCTTTTTTTGCTTCAATATTAATCTTGCTCATCTTGAGAATGATTGCAGATATTTAATTTAGGGTCAAGGGTCTAGCTAAAAGTTGCACTTGTGGGGAATTCGCAAGTAGTATGCGCATATGACTATTAAAATTCTCAGCGACAATTTGATTTCGCAGATTGCGGCCGGAGAAGTGATTGAGAGGCCTGCGTCTGTTGTGAAAGAGCTTGTGGAAAACAGTATTGATGCGGGAGCAACGCGGGTTTTTTTGGAGATTGAAGATGCGGGAATGAAGAAAATCAGAGTTTCTGACAACGGGTGTGGGATTGAGGAGGATCAGGTTGGTTTGGCTTTTTCACGGCATGCAACTAGTAAAATTTCTTCAGTGGAGGATTTGTTTAAAATTGGGAGTTTGGGTTTTAGAGGTGAGGCGCTTTCAAGTATTGCGAGTGTTTCACGTGTGAGAATGGAGACAAAGGCACAAGGAGCTAGAAATGGGTCGCTTTTGGAATTGGATGGGGGCAAGGAGATTAAGCTTGAAGATGCTGCTGCTAGTGAGGGAACGGATATTTCTGTTCTTGGTCTTTTTCATCACACGCCGGCGCGGAAGAAATTTATGAAGTCGGAGAGAACGGAATATGGGCGAATTTTTGATATGGTTGCGGGGATTGCTTTGGCGCATCCGGAAGTGGGTTTGAGGTTGGTTAGAGATGGATCTCAAGTTTTGGAACTTCCTGATGGACAGGATTTGAAGGAGAGAATTCGGTCGCTTTTTGGTGGGTCCGTTGCGGTTGCGCTTGTGCCGGTGCAGTTTCATCAGTCGAATTTGTTGATTAGTGGTTTTGTTGGGAAACCGGAGGTGGCGCGGTCGTCAAAAAAATATCAATTTGTGTTTGTGAATGGGCGGGCTATTGAAAGTAAGTTGGTAGCGAGTGCGGTGAAGGAAGCGTTTCATTCGCTTTTGATGCATGAAAAATATCCATGGTTTTTATTAAATATTCAGATAGATCCTCAGTTTGTGGATGTGAATGTGCATCCACGGAAATTGGAAGTTAAGTTTTTGAATCAGCAGGAGGTTTTTAGGGCAGTTCGCGGTGCTACAGCTGCTGCGCTTGAGAGTGCGACTTTGAGTCCGATTGTAAAGAGTTCACCGGCTGTTGAAGCACAGGAATTTAGACCTCTTAATATGGAGCTTCAAGCGAGAAGTTTTAATGTCCCTGTTTTGCCTCAGGGAAGTGCAGAGATTTTTGAAGTGGAAGGAGCGCGTCTTAGGCCGGTTGCGCAAATTGCGGCTTCTTATATTATTGCGGAGGGTGAAGAGGGTTTGGTTTTGATTGATCAGCATGCGGCGCATGAGCGGGTTAGATATGAGCGACTGATTGCGGATTTGGAGAATGAGTCTTTGAAAAGTCAGGTACTTTTGGCGCCGCTTGAGATGGATTTGGGAGTGGAGGGAGCTAGGCTTTTGGATGAGTATTTGAAAGATTTTCAGGCGCTTGGATTTGATTTGGAGCCGTTTGGAGATTCGACTTTTTTACTTAGGGCGGTGCCAGTTGGTCTGGAAAAACGGGATCCTGAGTCTGTTGTTCGGGAGATTGTTGCTGATGTTCAAGAGGAGTGGGGGCAAAATCATGTTAAAAATGTGCGAGAGGTTGTTTTAACTTATACGGCGTGTCGAGGGGCTGTGAAGTTTGGGGATACACTTACAATGAGTGAGATGGAGGCATTGGTGAGGGATATGGAAAAAACGGTTAATTCAAGTCATTGTCCGCATGGGCGGCCGGCGGTTGTGACGCTTACTTATGACAAATTGGAGGAGATGTTTAAGAGGAGGAATTTTTGAATTTGATTGACAAGAGGTAAATTGTTGGAGAGCATCTGACTGAATTATTATCCACGCAAAAATGAATGCGACTGCAGCGAGATAATTACTTGTACAGCAACTTCAATTCCAAGTTGTTTTTGAATTCACCGTTAAGAGTGTAGTCTGTGCCTTCCCTGTTTTCGGTTGCAAGAGGAGTTGAAGAGAGCATTAGGTAATCTTCTGCGTTGACTGTTTTTTCGTATCGGATTGCGCGGAGGCCGGGTTGGCGGTACATGCGGAAAATGTATTCATCAAAGTTTTTGCCGAGTGACCAAGGAAGACCGTAGATGATGGATATTGTTTTGGTTTCGCCGGATTGGACGGTTTGGTCAATGTAGTAGTATTGGATGGCGTTTTGTGGGTCGTAGAAGAGCTGGATTTCATCACGCAAGATTCCTTTGGTGTCCAGGATGACGGAGCCTTCCGGGACGTAGATGCGGATTCCGGTGTGGGATGGGCCGGCGCCTAGTACTTTTTCAAGGTGTTCGTCCCATTTTGTGAAGCCGTAGGACGAGAGGACGTTTTTGAGCCAGGCGAGTGTGTCCGGCGTAAATGTGTTTGTACGAGTTAAAGTGAGGGCGTTTACTATTGTGCCGTCGTGGAAAATTTGGGTTTCATGCTTAAGGTCCGTCTGCATGTAGCGGTCTGTTTTGTTGGCGCCAATGTTGGTGAAAATTGGCATCAGGAAGTCGTCTTCCAGGGTTGAGAGAGGGGGAATTGTGCCGTCCAAATTCATTGATTCAATGAATTTTTGGGCGGCGGGGTCTTTGTGGTAAACCAGAACTTGTTTTTTCTTAGCTTCGTCGTAGAGGGCAAAGCCAACTTTGGCAACTAAAGTTTGGTTGTCCAGTTTGGCTGCGAAAGCGTCAATAATTTCACTCAAAACTTGTTTTGGAGAAGACTGACCGTATGTTTTTGCTTCAACCAAAGTGCTTAAAACCGCCGGCAACGTTTCTGCGGTGAGTTCTTTTTGTAGCGAAGGTATTTTGATTGGACCGACTGTTTCCAGGAGAGTTTGTGCAGTTGATAAGTTTACTGCAATCACGCCGTCCGCGCTTGGGCCGCCTTCTTGTTCCAAAAACCAGAGGGCTTTTTGGGCTGAGGATGGGAAGTCCGGGTAAATGTTTGCGTCACGGAGACGCCACTCCGGTGTGAGTTCTTTCAGTTCATGAATTGGTACTTCTTGGTGCTCAAAGTAGAGGTTGTCCAGTTCATAAACGTCATGGAAGGAGATGTTTTCAATGCGGCCGTCGTTGATATCAACTATAAGGTAGCTTCCTGTGAAGCCGCCTCCGGGACGGAGTTCGTCATTGTTTTCTAAGAGAACCAGGTAGCGCTGCGGGTAGCGGTCTCCAAGTAATGTGAGTAGTGGTTCTTTTGCGCTGATCCAGAGGTCCAGGAGGGTTTGGAGGGCGTTGATTTTGTCTCTAAAAGACATGAAGTCTGATAGGTAGTCGGTGCCGGTTAGGTCTACTTCATCAAGCAGCGCGTTGATTTGTTTGAGTTTGTCTGAGGCGGGTTCAATTTGACTTTCTGAGACTGAGCGGAGGTAGTCTGTGAGAGAGCCTTCCTTGGGTAAATTGTTGAAGGAGGTTTTTGCGTTTGCAAGGTGTTGTCCAACTTCTGACATCAGAGAACCTGCTTCCAGGAGATTTCTGAGAGAGCGAACTTCTTTTGGTTCGGGGAGCCAGTCGGATTCGTTCGCTAAAAGGAAGCGGCCTTTGTTTTCAGCTTCTGCGAATAGTTTGTCAGCCTCAGTAAACAATAGTGAGTCTGCGCCTTCCTCCCCTGTTAATACGGATTCGCTGGCCGATTTTAAGGAAGTGAAGGCTTCTGAGGCAATGGCTAGGGCGTCATTGCCGCGGGATTTTCCAAGGAAAAGTGCCTGGCCAACATTGAGACAAACTATGATTAGAAGTGCAGCGGCGACCATTGGCATGCGGCCAAGGCCTTGTTTTTCAGCTGAAAGTTCACCGACTATGCAGATTCTGCCGGGAAGTGAGTCTGATTTTGATTTGATTTCATCTTTTATGTTGATTGCGGCTGCGGGTTTTTCTTTTGGTGCATCCGTTTGGGTTTTCACGTTTAAAACATGTTCGGACAAGCGGTCCTTTGCAAAGGGTTTTTCATTTTCCGGTCCTATGTCTAAGCGAATTATCATTTAGCCGGTGTGAAATAATTACGAGAATAAATGCCGTCATCAAAAATTTTGTAGGTGCTTTCCAGGGTGCCAATATCTGTTTTTATAGAGCTGTATTTTTCCGCGCCATCGAAAATTCTGTTTTCAGGTGGTGCTGCAGATTGGTCTGTCACAAAAAGTAATTGTTGGTCTTCCGAGGAGTTCCAGCCATACCAGTATTCTTCCTTTGGCATGTCTTTTGATTGGTAATTATATTTAAATGCTGTGGCCATGGCTGGGTCGAGCTGCATGAGTACATCATGAATGCGCTCAAGGTCTTGTGGCAAGTTTTGACCTCCAATTACAAGTTTGTAACCGTCCGGGGCTGTGCTTAAAGCCAAGGCTTGGTATTTGTCAGTGTTTCTTAATATTCCGCCTTCGTAATTTGACTTGTCTACTGCTAGGAATGATTCCATGTACCATTCGTCTTGGCCAAATTCAATGGTTCCGGCAAGATCCGGGAAAATTTGGAGGACAGAAGAGAAAATGGGCTGTGGGATTGTTTCAAATCTATTTGAGAGACTGGATTCAGCGTTTTGAAGGTTAAAGTAGAAAAATGCTGAATGTATCCTTGGTAGTCTGCCTTCAACGTTTATGTAATTTGAGGTTGATGATATTGGTTTGATTTCGCCTTTTTTGACGGATTTGAGCTCTTGTAAGGCTTCCTCTGAGGACGAAACGGCAACAATTCGTCCAAAAAATTCAAAATTAAAGTCTGTGTTTTGAAAATATTCCGTTGCGGCTTTTTTGGAGCGAGTCGAAAGGAAATAAACAAAATCTTTTTTTGTAAGTGCCACGCCAAAATCCCCCGTAAACCAGTCTAGGTTTTCGAGGTCGAAACCAACGAAATCTTGGATTTTTGCTTTCATTTGAGGAGTGGAAATTTGCGAGGTGTCCGGAAGAGATTCTGCCGCCTTTGCGTAGTTTGGAACGGAAAGAACCATGAAGCCCAAAGTTGTGTTTTCAGGCAGAAGTTTTGCCAAGTCCGGAAGTTCATTCAGCTTGGTAAGGAGAATGAGTGCCGAGAGGCTAAAAAAACAAATGACGCTAAGAGCTGCTAGGCTTAGCGAGAGAATTTTTTCAGGAATGGCGAGTCTTGATTTCTTTTTTGTCATGATTTCAAGGCGCAAACAAAGACATTATACCAGACAAGTGGACAAGTCCAAACCTGTTTGTCTGGACAGGTTTTACGGGTAGTTCTTGGTTTATTTAGTGACTAGTCATGGTATTTTTTGTTTGCTTCTGAAGATTTTATCAATCGCATGTGAAATCTGATGATGATCTTTGCACAAAGGTGCAATGTAATACGGATTATGCTGCCCGGTCATTGCAAACCTGTCCTGATGGTGTAAGTTCACAGCCTCCCTTTTACAACCTCTTACGGCACAATTAGTTCCATGCTCTTTTTGTACAACCCTCTTGGTTTCTACCGGCACATGCCGTGACTGTTTTTCAGGCAAATTAGCGGCGATTTTTTGCTTTTCTTCTTCAATCTCGTGCTCCCTGCGTTCAAGAAACCCCAAGATCATTTCATTTACATCTATCCCCCTCTCCTGTAAATCTGCCAATCTTCCAGCTACCTCCTCAGAAAGTTCTAAAGTGTGCCCGGGCACACTTTTCTCTCCATCTTTTGGCTTGCCTAGGCCATTTCGCATATCATGAATGTAAGTTTCCACAGCACTTTTTGACAGGGTTTTTACAACCCCAATCAACTCTTCTTCATTCTCAGGGGTCGCAACTGAAGCAACTCGCACCAATTTATTCACGCTACACTCACCGCTTCGCAAAAGACCCTGTAAAATTGGCGTTTTTTCAAACTTTCCATCTACATTAATAATCCTACGAACCTGTTTCTCACTTAAACCCGCTAACTTAAACGCAAATTCAAAAATAGACCCGAAACCCTTTTTTTCATAAAGTCGCCGCTCAAAAACTTCCGGCAACAATCCTTCAAATTTCTGCCGCCACAAAAGTGCCTGACGGCCGTACTTTTTACAAAGCTTATATAGTTCCGAATCTGTCATTTTGATGGGATTAGGGACTTATAATTATATCAAAAAACCCGCAGCCCAAAAGCAAAACTACCCATTTCAGCTGGACATAATCCATGGTGAGTGTGTGCTCACCTTTTCCCTTTGCAAGAAGCTACTCGACGCCTCACCCGCCCCTGTGATAAACTCCGAGTCATGAAAGCAAAAGACTTACGACAACGTTATATTGACTTCTTTGTTAAGAAGCATGGGCATAAGGAGATTCTTGGCGCCAGTTTGATTCCGGAGAATGATCCAACCGTGCTGTTTACCACCGCGGGGATGCATCCACTGGTGCCTTATTTGATGGGTGAAACGCATCCGGAGGGCAAGAGGCTGGTTGACGTGCAAAAATGTCTGAGGACGGATGATATTGATGAGGTTGGAGACAATACTCACTGTACTTTTTTTGAGATGCTCGGGAATTGGTCGCTTGGGGATTATTTTAAGAGAGAGGCAATTGAGATGAGCTATGAGTTTTTGACTACGCCGGTTGAGGACGGCGGACTTGGACTTGATCCGGCGCGGCTTGCCGTGACGTGTTTTGAAGGTGATGAAGATGCTGCGCGAGATGAGGAGTCTGCGGCGGTTTGGCGAGAGCTTGGATTCCCGGACAAGCGAATTTTCTTCTACGGGAAAAAAGAGAACTGGTGGGGGCCGGCCGGGCAGACCGGGCCGTGTGGACCATGTACTGAAATGTTTTATTTTAATTCGGATGATTTGGGAGCAATGTATGACACTGAGCCAGCGGATAACGACACGCCGTGGGTGGAAATTTGGAATGATGTTTTTATGGAGTTCAATAAGAGGGAGGATGGAAGTTTTGAACCTTTGCACCAAAAAAATGTGGACACCGGAATGGGGCTTGAACGTGTAACCGCAATTATGCAGGGCAAGGCAACTCATTTTGAGACGGAGCTTTTTGAACCGGTTATGGTGAAAATCAGGGAGCTTGCTAGTCAAGAGGGCGAGGAGAGCGAGCGGATTGTTGCGGATCATTTGCGGGCGGCTGTTTTTATTATTGGTGACGAAATGTGCGTGACACCATCAAATTGTGACCAGGGGTATGTTTTGAGACGGCTGATTCGTCGGGCGATAAGGCATGGCAGGAAGCTTGGTATTAGAGGGAATTTTACGGATAAGTTGGCGCGAATTTTTGTGGATATTTATGGGGATTATTACAGCGGTTTGTCCAAGAGCGAGGCGCGGATTTTAGAGATGCTGAAGAATGAGGAGGAGCAGTTTGGACGAGCGCTAACGAATGGGGAGGCGGAAATTCAGAAGGACATTGCCAGGGCTGCGGAGGCTTTGGATGTTTTGGCTAATGAAAGCCAAGTTGCGCGGCTTGAGATGGCGCTAAATGCGGTGTCGCAGATTATGCAAAATCAGGATGCGCTGCAGATTTTTAATGGAAGTTTGAGGCCGGTTTTGGGTCGGCTTCGGTCGGAATTTAAGGCGGAAGCGGCCGGGAAAGATGTGTCGGAGGATGCGCTTTTGGACATTCGCAAAAAGGCTGAGGAACTGAAGGAACACAGGTTTACAGTGCGAGGCGACAGGGCTTTTTATTATTTTGAAACACATGGATTTCCGCTTGAGATGACGCAGGAAATTTTGGAGGAAAGCGGGTTTAAAGTTGATTCGGAAGGGTTTGATAAGGCTTTTCTTGAGCATCAGAAAAAGTCGCGGGCGGGGGCGGAGCAGAAGTTTTCCGGTGGGCTTGCGGATAATTCGGATGAGGTTAGAAAGCTGCATACGGCAACGCATTTGATGCTGGAGGCTTTGAAGAGGGTTTTGGGTCGGCATGTTGAGCAGAAAGGCAGTAACATTACGGCGGAGAGGCTGAGGTTTGACTTTAATTATGATTCGCCGCTGACTCCCGAACAAATTGCGGAAGTTGAGAAGATTGTAAATGATGCGATCAAGGCGGATTATCCGGTGAGTTTTACGGAAATGACGGTTCTAGAGGCGCGGGAGAAAAAGGCGACGGGGGTTTTTGCGGATAAGTACGAGGGCGAGCTTTCCGGGAAGGTGAAAGTGTATTCAATTGATGATTTTTCAAAGGAGATTTGTGGAGGGCCGCATGCTACGCACACCGGCGAATTGGGCAGTTTTAAGATTGTGAAAGAGCAGTCGAGTTCCGCGGGGGTGAGGAGGATTAAGGGGGTGCTAAGATAAAAATGTTTTTCAAATAATTTGGGTAAAAAACTGTCAAAATTGGAAAAATTTTTTAAGAGGAATAATATATTATTTTCTCTATTAACTTTATTGATTGCTTGTTTAACTTTATTGATTCTTTTTCTCACCTATTTTTCAAATAATAGACATTTTAACATTGAACAAGGATAAAAAATGTCTTTAGAGTGTTATGATCTAAAAGATGGCGATATTTCTTTTATAGAAAATTATCACATTGTTTTTGTTGTGGAATGTAAGGTGAAAAATTTAAGCAATAAAAGTGTTTCAATAGACGAAATATTTGGATTAAATTATCGAGGCGATTTCTTTAGTAGAAGTGATTTCTCGGTTGAGAATATAAAAGATGAACGGATTAGGGAGATGTTTAACTTCGGTCCAATATATATTGGACCTGGAGAACAAAAGAATATACGCACTATAAGCGATATTGATTTTATTTTGCTTTTCCCTTTTCCTATTGAGGATAGTGAAGAAAAGGAAGCTGATTTTGCAAAATGCAATATCTCTCCTTACGGAGAAAGCACTGCGGGTTGGATAAATTCATGTTTTTACGAAAATACTGGATATTTTTTTACAGATTTTCTAGCTTCATCATATTCAACATGGGATGGATTTGGGGTAGGAATTATTATGTCAAATGGAGTGCAAATTTCGGATAGAGTTGAGCATAGATATGGTTTTTGGACTTCGAATGAATTTTCAGATAATTTATAGTCATGGAACTAGAAGAATATTTCAAAAAAGGTCGGGCGTATATTTGGAGGGAGACTTTTGCAATGGTGAAGGCGAAGAAGATTGATCAAGAGGCTTTTACCAATATTGTGGATAAGCATGAGATTACGGTGATAATTGATGAAGAGAAATTGGACGAAGAAAATGTAATAGAAATTATGAGAGGGTGGAAAATTTTCACTTTGGATATTGCGTTCCCTCCAACTTTTTGTGGGGTGACGGCTAGAATTGCAGATGCACTTGCAAAAGAAAATATTAGCATTATGCCGATTGCAGCTTTTACGAGGGATCATTTTGTGATTGCTGAAAAAAATATGGAGAGGGCCAAGGCGGTTTTTGAAGGTTTGGGGATAAGGGTGTCTGAATGAGATGAGAACTTTACAAAGGACAATTGGATGGGTTTACAAAGAATTTTTTAGGGGTTTACAAAGAAACTGAAATGGGTTTACAATGGTTTTATGAATAAAAGTGATAAGGTTAGAAAATTCATTTTCGATAACGTTAAAAAACATCCAAGGGATATTGCGAATGTGTTGGCAGTAAAATTTAATTTCTCCAGGCAACGTGCGCATTATTATCTCTCAAAGGAGGTTTTAGAAGGGAGTTTAATTAAAACCGGAAGGACGAGATGGACTCAGTATTTTCTTGCAAATGGGAAATATATTGAATTTGTGGAAAATATTCAACCGGGCTTGGCTGAAGATAAAGTTTGGTCGAAATATGTAAAACCAATAATTCTGTCCTGTCCTGAAAATATATTTAGAATATGTGCATATGGATTTACGGAGATTTTCAATAATGCTATGGAGCACTCAGGTGGGACAACGATTTTCTCTGATGTTGAAATAAAAAATAATAAGATAATAATTACAATAATTGATAATGGGGTAGGGATATTTAATAAAATTCAAAAGGCTCTTAATTTGGATTCTGTAAAAGAGGCTATTTTGCACTTGTCAAAAGGGAAATTTACTACCGATCCATCAAATCATACCGGAGAGGGGATTTTTTTTACGTCCAGGATGTTTGATAAGTTTTCAATATTATCAAGTGATATGTTCTATACTTTTCAAGACGAAGATTGGTTTTTATCGCCTGAGAAAAATGAGAAGTTTGGACAAGGTACTCTTATAAAAATGGAAATATCATTGAAGTCAAAAAAGATTCCAAGGGAAATATTTAATCAATATACAGACCAAGAAATTGGTTTTGGTAAAACAATAGTGGCAGTTTCGTTAAGTGCGGATCCGAATGATCCCCATGTATCCCGGTCGCAGGCAAAGCGTCTTATGATGGGTTTGGAGAAATTTAAAACGATAGTGTTGGATTTTAAAGGCGTTAGCTCAGTTGGACAGGCATTTGTTGATGAGGTTTTTAGGGTGTTTCAAAATGAACACCCCGACATTCTTATTCATTATATAAATGCCAATGAAGATGTAGATGCAATGATTAAAAGAGGACTTGCAAGGTTTTAGATGATAAAATAATGGTATGAACACCTCCCCTGCCCTGGAATCGCTACAGAAGGAAATAGATGAGATTAAGGCTCGCAATAAGAAAGTGGAGGCGGATAAGGCGTGGGAGACGAGCATTGTGCGGAAGGTTTTGGTGATGGGGCTGACTTACATTGTGATTGCGTCGTTTTTTGTGGTGGCTGATTTGGCGAAGCCTTTTGTGAATGCAATTGTGCCGTCTGCAGCTTTTTTGTTGTCGACTTTAACTGTGCCGGTGGTGAAGAGGGTTTGGATTAATAAAAGGAAATTTAAGAGCCAATTCTAATTTGTATTAGCGACCCTTGCATTGCAAGGTACTGTGTGATAACATAGGGTCATTATGGATTATTTGGAGAACATTCAGGCGCAGGTCAGGAAAGGGATTCTTGAATTCGCTATTTTAATAATAATTAAAGGTGGGGAAATTTACGCCAATGGGATTATAAAAAAATTGAAAAAAACAGATTTAATTGTTGTTGAGGGTACGCTATATCCGCTGCTGAGCAGATTAAAAAGGAATGAGCTGGTGGAATATGTTTGGAAAGAGTCTAAGAGTGGGCCGCCGCGAAAATATTATAAGCTGACAAAAAAAGGTGCTGAGTTTTTGGATGTTTTGGAGGAATCATGGGGTTCGCTTTATAAATCAATAAATTCTTTAATTAAAGATCATGAAAAAAGTAATTAATACAACAATTGGGCAAATTGTTTTTAATGTGGAAGATGATGCGTATGAGAAGCTTTCCAAATATTTAAATTCAATAAAAAAACATTTTGCAAAAGACAAGGATTGTGAGGAAATTTTGGAAGATATTGAGGTTAGCATTGCAGAAAAATTCCTGAAAAAACGGAAAAATGCGAATCTTGCGGTTTCACTGGAAGACGTTGAAAGTGTGATTTTGGAAATGGGGACAATTAAAGATTTTGATAAGGAAGATGAGGAAGATGAGGAGGAAAAAGAGAAGGGTGATGAGAAGAAACTTTATAGAAATCCTGATGATGTTATTATTGCGGGAGTCGCGTCCGGTCTTGCTGCGTATTTTGGAATAGAAACAGCGTTAGTGCGTTTGATTTTCTTTATTACTATCTTTTTTGGTGGGGCCGGAGTTGCCATTTATATTGTCTTGTGGCTGATATTACCTGTTGCAAAAACTTCTGCGGAAAAATTTGAAATGCGAGGAGAAACTGTGACTCTTCAGCATATTGAAAAAGCTGTAAAAGAGGGCGTTGATCAGCTAAAAAAAAAGGATTATAGCGGATTGAATGGGTTTTTTAGGACTTTAGCTGGGTTAATGCTAATTATTTTACGCTTAATAGTCGTCGTTGTTGGCGGAGCTTTTGCTGTTGCTGGAATAGCCGGGATTTGTGTAATAAGTTTTGCTTTGGCTTGGACAATTGCCGGCGTTGGATTTACGGATTCAAATATATTATTAAGTGATTTTGTGATGCTTGATGGTGTCTTGTATTGGATTTTTGTTGCGGCCCTTTATCTGGTCGTATTTATTCCTGTTGTTCTTGTGCTTCTGCTTGGACTCAGCATAATAAAAATGAAAAGTGAGGTTACAGCATTTAATTTGTTGAATCTAATTGTGATTTGGTTTATCTCTTTGGGATTTGCCGGTTCAATTGTTTTTCAAAATAGCGTGCTAATTGGGGAAAATGTGCTTGAAATTCGTGATGAAATAATTGCTTTGCATAAATGTGATGGCTGGGTTATTGGGGGTCAATGTTTTTCTGTTGGTGATTGGAAATAAAAGAGAACCCCGGTCCACGCAGCCGAGGTTCTCTTCTCAATAACCAAGATTTAGTTTTGATTTGCTTGGCGGTCAGCTTCTATGTCCTGTTGAAGCTCTCTAAGGTTGTATCCATGATTTCGGATATATTCCTTAATGCTGCCATCTTCCGGGCGGATTTCATTCACAAGTTCTTCTGAAGTCATTCCAAGTTCTTCAGCAAGTTTATTGAAAACTTTGCGATCTTTCTTGGTAAATTCTTCCTTTTTATAATCTGACAAATCCAGGTTGTATTCTTCAGCTAAATCTTTAAGAGTTGTGCCGCTGTTTAGTTCTTCTCTAAGTTCGGCGTCGGTCATTCCCAACTCCATAGCAATTTTGTGATGGAAACGAATTTTTGCATCAACACGCCAGTAGTTGATACCGGTGGTCATTAATTCGTCAAAATCTACATTATGTTCATCAGCCAATTCTTGAACTGTTTTACCTGATTGAAGTTCAGATTTTAGTTCTTCAACAGTTATATTAAACTGATTTGCAAGATAGATTGCTGTCTGTTTTTTTGGTCGTAGATGTTTGTAGAATTCATCTAAATCTTCTTGTTCTACTCCATGTTCCAAGCCGATTTCATAGAGAGTTTTCCCTGATTGAAGTTCTGCAATGAGATCTTCAGTTTCCATTCCAAGGCCGTTAGCCAACGCTTCAATGTGTGGCGTGTGAGGTACGGTTTTGTTAAACCCTACTGAATTTATGGCTTCGTCAGCTGAAGCAGCCGGTACGATAGCCAATGAAAGAGCTAAAGCTCCTGTTAAGAGTGATAACTTTATTTTCATCTTATATTTGAGTTAAAAAAATATGAACTTAAGTTCGCTTAATAAAACAAAGAGGGTTACAAAAAGTTACAATTTTTCTATGTTTGCCCTGTGTCAGGAAAAATGTAGAATTAGTTCACAATAAAAAAAATGGCCGGAGAACTCAAAATTTGGATTCGGGACCGGGAAGCGGCGGGGGCGCAGCTGGTTGAGCGTGGGGCGCGGTTTTTGAGGGAGGAGAAAGTTGTGGACACGTATTTTAAGCAGCCGGTGGGGGAAGTTTTGAAGATGAATGAGGGGCCGGCGGGGGGCCGGCTTATTAAACTTAGGGCGAAGGATGGTGGGTTTGAGTTGGTGAGCAGTGAGGAGGTTGATAAAGATGTGAAGGATGATTTGGAGGGGGTTTTTGGGGTTCAGACTGTTTTGAAAAAACGGATTCGGTTTTTTGAGTTTGAGGGGTATAAGGTGAGCATTAATTTGATTGAGGATGTGGGGGATTTTTTGATTGTGGAGGGGGAAAATGTGACGCCGGAGGTGATAACGGAGAGGCTGGGGTTTGAGGATCCGGAATATGTTAGGGTTTCTTTTGATAAACTTAAAAAATCATGAAAAAACCTTCCACTCTTTCAGTTGTGATGAAGTTTTTGGTGGCGGTGCCGGTGATGATGGCAGTGATTTTTTGGCCGGCGGGGACTTTGGGTTGGATTGAGGGTTGGGTGTATTTGGTGCTGCAGCTTGGGACTTCGACCGGGTTGGCGGTGTATTTTCTGAAGCATGATCCGGAGTTGATTCAGAAGCGAATGGAGATGAAGATGCCGCCGCATGTTTGGGATAGGATTATTATGGTGCCGTTTGTTTTGTCGATGGCTTCAGTGGTTATTGTGCCGGGGTTTGATGCGGTTCGGTTTGGCTGGAGCCAGGTTCCGGTTTGGTTGGAGGCTACAGGTTTTGTCGGATTTTTGGGGTCGATGTGGATGCTTTTTTTGGTTATGAAAGTCAATTCGTTTTTGGCGAAGACGGTGGAGATTCAGAAAGGGCATAAAGTTGTGACGACCGGACCTTATGGGGTGGTGAGGCATCCGATGTACAGTGCGGTTTTGGTTATGGTTGTTTCGATTTCGCTCGGGATGGGGTCTTGGTATGCGTTGATTCCGGCCGGTTTAACGGTTTTGTTTTTGGCGGTGCGGATTTCATGGGAGGAGAAGATGCTGAAGGAGGAGCTGTCCGGATATGAAGAATATATGAAGAAAGTTAGGTTTAGGTTGGTGCCGGGAATTTGGTAGATCAATTGCATTTTTTTTGGTTTGCGCTATTATTTAGTTGATACTAACCCACGCAAAATGAAAGTATTATCTTATGTCGCTGTTTTATTGACAGTGATTGGAGCTCTTAACTGGGGGCTCGTTGGTGTAGGAATGTTAATTGACCAGAACCTGAATGTTGTAAACATTTTGGTTGGAAGCTGGCCTACTGTTGAGGCCGTTGTATACCTTTTGGTAGGTGTTTCAGGCCTATTGGTTGGGTATGCTCATGTGGCAAATAAATGTACCATGTGTAAGAAGTAATTTTTTTATTTATGAAAAAATTATTTTTGTCGTTGTTTTTGGTGTGTTTGTCTTCTCAGGTTGCATTTGCGCATCAACCCGTGCTTGTTTTTGAGAATGAGGTTCAAGTGAGTGATCCGGAGGTTTCAAAAGCGTATTATTCCGAGCTTCAGGGTGAGCCGCAGGTTTATAGAATTGTGAGTAATGAGTCTTTTGAGCTTTACGCAAATATTTTGGTGCCGGATTTGGAGGATCAGCGGCAAGATTTTGTGGTGATTGTGCGAGAAAAATTCGGTGATAATCCACCTGTTGTTTATATGGATGGCAGCAAGTTTGAATGGACCAGGTTTTTTGAGGTATTTGGGAGAGATTGGTATTTTAAGGGGCCGGAATTTAGAACAAATTTGGAGCCGGGAGAATATGAATTGATTGTTTCGAACGATGGATTTCAAGGAAAATATGCGCTTGCAGTTGGGGAAAAGGAAGTTTTTGGGGTGAAGGAAATTTTTGGGACTCTGAAAGTGTTGCCAAAACTTAAAAGAGATTTTTTTGAGGTGTCTCCTGCCGGGCTGTTGTTGTCGCCTTTTGGTGCGGGGTATGTGATTTTTACGTTTGTTTTAGCGTGGATTTTTGGATTTTTGTATAGGGTGATTTTGCGTAGAATGGCTAAAAGCAAGGTGAGGCGGGCTCATAAAAATATTGGTACAATGGATAGACTTTTTAGGTTTGTACTTGCTGTTTTGTTTTTTGTTGTCGCTGTTTTGACAAGCTGGAATCCGGTGCTGCTTTTTATTTCCGGTTTTTGTTTGTTTGAAGCGGTTTTCAGCTGGTGCGGACTAAATGCGGCACTTGGAAAAAGTACCTGTCCACTTTGATATGAGTTTTAAAGATTTCGAAAAAAAATTACAGAAAACTTTCCTGGAGATTGATGACAGGGAGGTGATTTTAAAGGAGTTTGAGGCGTTTAGTGAAAAGCATTCGCCGGGGATGGCGGTGCGGGTATTTTTGAGTGTTTTGAAATGTAGCGAGGGGGATTTGGGGGAAGCAAAAGAATTAATTAAAGCGGCGAATGTGGATTATAGGGATGTAATTTCAATGGGCGAATATCCGGAGCAATATAAAAACGGACCGAGTCCTGAAAGAAAGAAAAAGGATTTGAAACAATTTAAAAAATGGCTTAGAAGTATTTTATAACTAAAAACCCCTCGAAATGAGGGGTTTTTGATTTGCAATTTTGTATTCTATTACGGTTCCAAGTGCCATGCCTCAAATGCGTTGGAAGCCATTACGGCTGCTTCAGCACGAGTTAGGTGGTTTTCTGGTCTGAATGTGTTGTCATTGTATCCTTCTACAACACCTTCATCATATGCTGCGCGAACGTATGGTGCGTACCAAGCCATTGGGTCAACATCCGGGAATGGAGTGACTCTTAGGTATGTGTATTGATTCGCGAGACGCGCCAAGATTGTGATTGCTTCAGCACGATTGATATAGTCGTTTGGTCTGAAGTAGTATTTGCTGGTTGTGATTCCAAGTTCGTATGATGCTGCGGCGTATTCGTAGTACCAGTCGCTTGTGCGGACGTCTCTGAAGTCTTCATCTGAGCGGTCTGCGTAATAATCCACGTCAACCTCTGCATTTAGAAGAGCAATTTTTACGAATTCTGCACGAGTGATTCGAGTATTTGGATCAAAGTAGTAGTAGCTTTTCCCGTCAACTACGTCACGGCAGTAAGCGTCATGAATTTCAACTTGTGCCCAGTGATTGTTTACGTCTACAAAAGGCATTTCACAGTCAACGCTTGCAATGAAAATGTGGTCGTCGTCGTTGTTGTTATTGTTGTTTGATGAGGTGTCGTTTAGTTGGATTGAGTAGCGTTTTTGTTCATTTGTGATTGGACCAACATTAATGTTTTTGTGATCGTAGCCGTCTGCGTCAATTTCAAGTACGTATGTTGTGTCTGAACTTTCTGCTTGAAGTGCGAATTCATAAACTCCATTTCCAAGGTTTCGCATGGAGTAGATTGTGTTGTTTGAACCACTTGAAAGGTCAAAGTCATTTAGGTCTAGGTCACTGATTTTATGAGCGTCTTCATCTGTGATTGTCACACTTAGGTTGTAAACGCGAACTGAAACTTGGTCTACTTCTCCTGCATCATCCACTTCCATGTCTGTTCCAACACGTACCCAGAATGCGTTTCTTGAAATATAAAGTTCTTCTTCCCAGTCTGATGGTACGCGCCACATTACGTATTTGATTCCGGCTGAAGTTCCGTAATCCAAAGAGTCTTGAGTGATATCAAGTGGCTCCCAACCGTCCTCAGTTAGGTATTCCCATCTAAGGTCATCTAGGTTGGTTTCGTTGTAATCAACGCCTGAAGCAATATCAAAGTAGACTTTGTCAAAAGGTGCCTCCATTGCAAATGCAAGGTATTGGTCATCATTTTCATCTTCCTGCTTAAAAAATTTGAATTCGTCATTGTCATTTGCATCTGCTTCATCTTTTACGTTGTCCGCGTAAAGGTTTCCGTTTTCAGTGTAGACGGAATAAATGTAGTCCAGGTCATTTGTCGCGCCGCTGATAACTCCATCACCTGAAGTGGCCAAAGCTGTTGGTGCTAAAGTGGTGAACAAAAGGGTTAAAAGGGTAAACAGGGAAAATCTGTATTTCATAGAAATTGGTTATTGGTGGGCAAATATGCCTGAAAATAGCCAAATAGTCAAGATGTGGTTTACATAAATGTGTTGTTGAGGCTGTGACAGCGGTCAAGATATTGTGGATTTTGGTGATTTTTGATATAATTTGATCGTCAAGGCTTTGGATGAACATCCTTAAAGACCCCTCCGATGAGGGGTCTTTAATCAGTAGCAAGTATGTGGAGCGGCGGGGAATCGAACCCCGATCCAAAAGCTGTCAAGGCTTTGAATGGAGCCATCCCCGTCCCAATGCTACTGACAATCTATTTTTGCATGTTAAATCTGAATTAGTCCTGAAATATTTCTGAATTTTTCCTAAAATTTATTTTTCCTCCCCTTCCAATAAAAACTCTCTTGCGGAGGTGATGTGGACATCCGCAAACTGGCCAACTAGATTTCGGTCTGAAGAGAAATGGACTTCTTTAAAGTGAGGTGTGCGGCCTATGCATTTTTTACCTTTTTGCTGAGTTACCAGGACTTCCACGGTTTGGCCTTCAAAAACTTTGTGCTTTTTGAGGGCTTTTGCAATTAGAAGACTGTTTAAGCGGTGCCAGCGAGCTGCTTTTACGGAGGCGGGGACGTCGTCTTTGAGTTGGCGGTATGAGTAAGTGCCTTTGCGCGGGGAGTAGCGGGCCAGGAAGCACATGTCCCACTCCATTTCGTCATACATTTTGTAAGTGTTTTCGAATTCTTGGTCTGTTTCGCTGCAGAAGCCGACTATGATGTCCGTGGAGATTGCGACGCCGGGTATTGCTTTGCGGAGACGGCGCATGATGTCTTTGTACTCTTGAGATAAGTAGTTACGGTTCATTCGGCGAAGGACGGCGTCGTCACCGGATTGGACGGGCATGTGGATGTATGGGCAGATTGTTTTGAGCTGCGCAAGTGTTTGGATTAATTCGTCTGAGAAGTCGCGGGGGTGCGGGGATGTGAAGCGAAGGCGGCGGAGGCCTTTTTCTGAGAGTTTGTCTATTTGGCGGAGGAGATGAGCGAATGGTGAAGGGCCATACTTTGTGAAATTTCCGGACTTTTTGTCATTTGCGCTGAGGCCGTAAGAGTTTACGGTTTGACCGACTAAGGTTATTTCAACGGCTCCGTTTTCAACCAAGCGGGTGCATTCTTGGACTATTTCGTCAAGGGGGCGGGAAAATTCGCGACCACGTGCGTAAGGAACAATGCAGTAAGTGCAAAATTTGTCGCAGCCGGATTGGATTGGGACAAAGGATGAGTAAGTGGCAGAAATTCGCGGGGCAATTTGGAAGTAGTTAATGTTGCTCCCGTCGGTCGCCTTAGCTTTCGCGCCTAGTGGGACGCTCCAGCCATCCTCGCAAGCTCGGATGTGTTCGTCTAAAGTTTGGATGGAGAGATTTGGTTCGATTTCTTGAATTAGAGACGGGAGAGCGGCCAGGTCTTTGATTTGGAAGGCAATGTCCACTTCCGGCATACGGCGGAGAATTTTGTCACGTTTTTCTTCAGTTTTGCGGGTGGAAGTGTCACGGACCATGCAGCCTGTAATGGCTATGCGGAGGGCGGGGTTGTGGTTTTTTAGGCGCTTTAAAGTATGGCGGAGGCCCAAAATTCTGTCTTCCGCCTTTTGGCGAACAGAGCAGGAATTGAAAATCAACATGGTGGCATCTTCTTCCGAGTTGGCGCGGTCAAAACCGATTCGTTCAAGAACGCTCGCAATGCGCTCCGAGTCCGAATAGTTCATTTGGCAACCGAAGGTTTGAATGTGGTATTTCATGCTGGCAATTGAAAAGGTTGCGCTCACATTCGTTCGCGCTTTAGCCTTCGCGCTAATGGGCGCTACGGCCATTCTCGCTTAGCTTGAATGTGGGAAACCGAAAATACCAGAGACCCACGAATATGGGAAACTTTTTCTTTTTTCGTTGTAGGCTTCTTGCGCTGCGTGCAATTTAGTTTTTTCATTTTCAATTAGTTTGGTCGAGTCGGAGATGTCTTTTTTTGACTCCATGAAACTTAGGTTTTTGATGTTTTCGGATTCATTTATGAAGGTTTGTAAGAGCTTTTCAAACTCAAGTTCTTTTTCCATTGTGGTCTCCTTGTGAAAATATTGTCTTTCTTGCAAAACTTTGTTCCAGAGGTCGGATGGGGAATCTGAGAGACGGTAACTTTCAAGTAAAAACGGTACCATGTCTTTTCTACGATCCAATTCATGTTGGAGGATTTGGCGGTTTTCTTCTACTTTACGAAGCACCAAAATGAGATTGTTTCTGAGCCAAAGCAGCCAAATAAAAAGTATGGCTACGACGGTCAAAATAATGAGAAAAATATTACTACTCATGAACTTATAATACAGGTGGTAGTGGTGGAGTGCCAGGTTCATCTTCAAATTTTTCTTTGTCCAGGTATCTGTCTCGGATGTCTAGGATGCCGCGGGCAATTTCATAAGGTCTGGTTACATCTTCAATATTGAAAACAATTTTATTTGCTGCAGTTTGTATTTGAAGGCTGCCGTAGTGAAACATTGAGCCAAAAAAACCTTTTTCAACACCTTTGACGTCTTGAACTTGTGAAATATCTGTTTCTGAAATTTGTGTGTGGAAGAAATCAACTTGGTCGTGACCGATTATGCGTTCATTTGTGATTATAATGACGTCCAATTCCTCGTTCAGCCATTTTATGAAACTGAAAAGGCCTGCGCACATTAAGTAGACTAGGAAAACCAGAAGTATTATTAGGTATACTTCTGTGACTTCTCCTGGCCAAAAAATTATGCTTAGAGCAATGAAAATGGCGGTTGGGATTACTGCAAGAACCGTTAAAACCGCGCCAACTTTAATGTCAACAATCCAGTGTTTTCTGATTAGGATTTTAATTTGTTCCCCTTCTTTTTGGCCGGGGAAACGGTGGTACATGTGTTTGTTCATTATTGTTTAAGTGTTTGGAGTAGTTCTTTTGCTGAGCGTTCCCAGGAGAAGTCGCGGGCTCGTTCTTTTTGCTTTTTTACGACTGATTGCCTCGTTTTTTCATTTTTCAACTTTTCTATTATATCAAGAAGGTCTTTGGGATGCGATGGGCGAATGAAAAGCGCTTTGTTTGCGGAGATTTCACGGTTTATTTTTATATCTGCGACGATTGCGGGCGTGCCTACTGTCATTGCTTCCAGAAGCGGAATGTTAAAGCCTTCGCTGTCTGAAAAATGGACAAAGGCGAATGAGTCTTTGAGAAGGGCGTGTACTTTTCCCGGTGGGAGTGCTCCAGCGAGGATAACGCCCGGGGCCTTTTTTACTTCAGGGTAGTAGCGGGATTTAAAGTGCGGCTGGCCAATTAGGACTAAATTAAGGTCTGGGTGGTAGTTTCTGACTTTTTTGTAGGCTTCAAGTAGAAGTGGGACGTTTTTGCGAATGTCGAAGCCGCCAAGGTAAACGAGTGATGATGGGTGCGGGGATGCGGTTGATTTTTTGGGTGCGGGTGGCGCTGCGTTGTAAATTACTTTGGCGTTTGGCAGGCCGAGTTCTTCTTTTACGGTTTGAGAGACCGTGAAAATTTGATCTGCGCGGACGATTGAGTGGCGCGCGAAGCGGTAGTAAACGGATTTAAGTTTTGAGGGAGTGTAGCGTGGATCTTGCCATGCAATTAAGTCGTGGACGGTGAGCGCGCGCAGAGTTGGTGAATATTTTGGGATTGGGCAAGGGTAGGGATAGTATTCCCAGTCCAAGGACTGTTTTTCAAAGAATTGTGGGACTTGGACCGCTTCCCAGTACCATTTTTTGAGACCGCGGCTTGGAATCCAGGATTTTGGTTTGAGCACTTTTAGCCAAGATGACGGGATTCCTTCAATTTTGGTTTTCTTTGGAACTGGTACAGTGCAAGTGACTGATTTTTGTTTTGCAAGTGCGCGAAGAAGGCCAATTGAATGCTGTCCTATTCCGGTGTAGGGCTCTAATAAAAACCATCCTTGGAAGCCGAGTTTCATCATGGTTGAAGGATGCCTGAATTGGTTTGATTTAGCAATTGTTGCCGTTTCGGAAATGTCAGATGCCTGGAAGGAATTTCTGCCCGGGCAGAAATTTTGCGTTTGTTTTTGGCTTGTAGATGCCATTTTGCTACTTGGAATTGGCTGTTTTTATAAGAATGGATGCTATGTTTTTAGCGACGGTGTTTGCAATTTTTTGCGAGCGCCGCGACGGAAGGAGTTTTAATTGGTGCGCAAGGGATGATTTTTCATTTGCGACCCGGAAAAAGCTAAAGGAGTAAGCAGCGGCGCGAGCGTTTGCAAGCTGGTCCCCGCGGCTTTGATCCATACCGAGTGGAAAAAGCAGAGTTGGAATGCCAAGTGCAGTCAGTTCGGCAATGGCGTTTGCGCCGGCGCGGGATATGCAAAAAGTGGCAAGGGCGTAAAAATCTTTCATTTCATTTTTTGCGTAGGGACAAGCGAAATAATGTTTTTCTTTTTTCTTGCCGCCCTTCCCTGCTCCTGTTAAGTGAATAATGTCCAAGCCTTTTATTAGAACTTTTTTTTCGTTTTTGATCATGTCGTTGATTTGTTTGGAGCCGGTTGAGCCGCCCGCAACCAAAAGCACGGGTCGACGGCCGGTGAATCCTGTTATTCGTTTTGCGGTAGCCTTGCTTCCCTTTAAAATTGAGATGCGGACCGGTGCACCAACCACTTCAGTTTTAAATGCGAATTTTTCAAGTCCGTCTAAGGCACTTTCATAAGCCAATAATATTTTAAGGGCGAATGGGGCCGAAAGGCGCGTTGCGAGACCCGGGATTGCGTCCGATTCGTGGATAATTACGGGAATACGTTTGAGCCAGCCTGCAACAACAACCGGAAAGCCGACGAAACCGCCTTTGGAAAAAATGACGTCTGGTTTGAGGTGGCTTAAGTGGTTATATGACTGGAATATTCCAAGTGGAATTCTTACCAGGTCCACTAGATTTTTGAGGTCAAAATAGCGGCGGAATTTGCCGGCTCTGATTTCGTAATAGGGAATTTTTTCATCTTGAATCAGACTTTTTTCAATGCCGCTATGCGAGCCGATGTAGCTAATTTTGACGGGTTTTTTAGTAAGACCTTTGGTAGCGTCCGCTATAGCCAGATTGGGAACGACGTGCCCCGCGGTACCCCCTCCGGTCATTAGAATATGCATTTTGGGTGGTGTATTTAGATATATTCAGTAGCACTCCAACTGCAAGCAGAGTCGTCACCATGGAAGAGCCTCCGTAGCTCATGAATGGAAGAGTGATTCCGGTTATTGGGAACAGTGATGTGTTCACCATGATATTAATGAAGGCTTGGGAAGAAATCCAGGTTGTAAGCCCGGCTGCGGTTAACATTGCGAATTTATTTGGGGCGTGATTGGCAATTTGCAATCCTCTGTAGGCAATTAATGCGTATAAAAGTACTACTAGTGCGGTTCGCAAAAAGCCCAATTCTTCCGCGCTTGCAGCAAAAATAAAGTCGTCAGATGCTTGAGGAAGCCAGTATGATTTTTGTATTCCTTGCGTTAAGCCCTTCCCCCAAAGTCCACCACTGCCGATTGCAATATTCGCTTGACGCGATTGCCAACAATATTCTTCCACACATTCCGAATCCGGGAATATAAATGCGGAAAAACGATTCTTAATATAATCTACGTTCGCCACCACCACAAATGCGACCATTCCCGCCATCAAAGCTCCTACGGCTAAATGCTTCCAGTTTGCACCGGCAAGCCAATAAATGGCCACCGCGGTGACGGCCATAACCAAAGTCGAACCAAGGTCCGGCTGCAACATTATTGGAAGAATAACCACTCCGGAAATAATTGCGAACTTCAAAAATCCTTCATTCCAATGCTGCATTTTCTCCTTGGAAATTTTTTCAGTAAAAAAATAGCTCAAATAAAGCACCAGGCCGAATTTTGCAATTTCCGAAGGCTGAATACTGTCGATAAACGGAATCGCACCCACATTTATCCAACTTGTTGCGAAAGTATTGTTTTGGTCACCTGCAAAAAGCACGAAAATGAGCAAACCAACTGCCCCAAGGAAAAACAGGAATGAAATCTTTTTCCAAAATCTGTAATTGATTTTCCAGGCCACAAGCATTGCCACCAGCCCAAAAAGCACCCTAACCACATGATTTTTCAGTACCAAATAACAATCCACCGCGTCATCCGCACAGTCCGGATAAGCCAAGTCGGGGGCGGAAATCCTGATGGACTTTGGCACCCCGATTGAGGTAATCATCACGACCCCGACAATCACAATCGCCAGAACGGCCAGAAGCAGTACGTGGTCGTATTTTTTTCTCCTTTGCAACATGTAGCTTCATTAGAGCTTTGGCATTCTAGCGGAGAAGAGGATTGGGGGGAAGGGTTAAGCGGCTCTTCTTGCACTTTGTCCGCTTTGATTTGGATAGATTTTATAGAACATTTCGTCATCTGAAATTGTATCTAACCATGCAGTAATTAATCCACTGTTTGGGTCGTTTAATGTTTTTGCTTTTGCGCTATTATACTGTGTGAGTTTATCTTTAATTGATGCAACTTTTGTTTTGAGATCAAACAACCAAGGTTCACCTTTGATTCCAAAGAATTTTTGTATATCTGGTCCTATTGTCAGATGTCCGATTCCCTGGTCAATTTCGTGATTAAGGTCCCTTTGAGGGTGCATAGTAGGGTAGCTTGAAATTATTTCACCTAGTTCACATGCTTCAATGAATTTTCCTAGCTCGTTATTGTCCATTTTTAGTAGTTGTTTTCCAAGAGTACTGTATTGAACTTTGTATTCTTCCTCTTTTTCTTCTTCAGCTTCTCCGAGAATATTTCTGACCGCGGCTGCGATAAATGCAGGCAGTACTGCGAGTGAACTTTCAATGTTTATGAGTGAGATTCCTGAGTTCACAATGTTTTTAATTTTGTCCGGTGGGAGGTGAAGGAAAGTTTCGTATAATATTTGTGTGTAGCTGGCTCCCGGATTTGCTTTTACTGCATTGTCGAAGGCTTTTTTCACCTCTTTGTCCAGTATGGCTTCACCAAAACTTGAAACATCAACTGACTCGAGTTTGTAATTTGACCACCAATTTTTCAGGCTACCGAATGCCCCTCCGATAACTCCCGAAACACCACTCATCGCTCCGCCGAGTGTGCCTAAGATTCCAGCACCTGCTGCGGCAGCAGTGGTGGCTTCTGTAGTTTCTGCGCTTGCGGCCGGGGTTTGCGGTGAGGTGCTATGCGTTTTTTGGACTTGAGATCCAAAAATAATTGTTTTTGGTGTGGTGTATGCAACTCTCTTAATATTTCTGAGCATGGCCGCTCCTATTCCGAGTAGTCCGCCGTTTAAGTGTCCACCTGCTGCTTCTTCTTCCGTTGCTGCGAATCCATGAACTTGTAGGAATCTTTCCGGATCAATGTTCTTTTCCGCCAGTTTGCTTTCTGCGAAATTGATTGCATCATCTAGGGTTGCTTGTCTTTTTATTTCTTCCCTATCTTCCACTTCCAAGTATGCTTGGCAAGCGTATGCCAAGGTTGCGGGGCTAAGTTCTTTTAAATTTGCTTCTGCAGATATTGGTGCTTTTTGATAAAATATATCTTTCATCCCATAAGCTGTTCCTTCAACAGCACCTACGAGTCCCATTCCGGCAGCGGCTGTTAGAGGTGTGAGAACTTGACCAGTTCTGTAGGTTGCCCATTTCATGGCATTTTTTGTGTGCTGCCATGCTCGTGAAAGCGGGTTTATGCTTGTTGGTTCGGATGGCTGACTTGGTGTTGGCATTGGTGTGCCTGTCAATTTGCTTTTAATTTTTCTGAGTGGCCAAGTAATTGGAGTTGCAAGAGTTCCAAGTAGATTTGCACCTGCCCTTCCGGCTTTTTTCGTCCAATACCAAGCACCGGAAACTATATTTTCCGCATCCGGTTCGGCATTTATTGGTTCGTTAATTATTGCTTTCCCGTCTTCATCTTTTTTAAATACGTTGAGACCGGCTTTGAATCCTTGGACGGTTCTATCAGCTGTTGTTTCTGCCAGGCTAACAAACGGAGTTGTGACTGTTCGTAAAATTGCTCCGCCTTCATCAACGACTGAATCTTTGATTGTTTTTAGTGAAGTTGAAACTGTACGTCCTGCAAAAGAAGCATATCCTCCGGCTAGTTTCAGAAGAAACCCTGGTGTTTTTCTAACTAATCTTGCTTGGGCATCAACGGCTTTATAGAGGAGTGGGACTACTGCCATAGCTACTCCAGCTTTTCCTATTGGAGGTAAATTGTTCCAAATATTTTGGGCATTCAGATTTCTATTTGGTGTATTTGGGGGTGGATTTTGTCCAGCGTGTTGATTTAAAGTAGGGCCTCCTGCTAGCCCTGTGTTTGGGGTAGCACCTGGTTCTGCGTTTGAAGTCTTTGGTGTTCCCCAGATATCATCAAGGTTAATGCCTTGATTTGTTGGACCATTGTTGGGAGTTGGTGTTGGGGTTGGGGTTGGGGTTGGTCCATTGTTAGGAGCTGCGTTTTGTGGTGGTGTAGGACCAGTGTTTGGGGCCGAGTTTTGAGCTGATGTTGGACCAGCGTTTTGAGCAGCTTGACCGTTGTTTGGCGCTGTGTTTTGAGCGGTATGAAATCCCGTATTAACGTTTGGACCTGGATTTGGATAAGTAAAATTCCATAATCTGTCGTATATATCTCTTAGTTCCGGGTTGCTTAATGTTGCAAAAGCTTTGGCAATTAAATTAAACCTTGCTGCTGCTGTTGGATCGTCTTTATGTCTATCAGGGTGAGCGGTTCTAGCAGCTTGTTTATAAGCACGTTTAATTTCTTCATCAGTTGCTGATCTATCAACTCCTAAAACTCGATAAATATCAACTTTTATTTTAGCTCTATCGTCACAATATACATGTCCTCTGAAGGGACTGCCTATGTTTTCTGTTTCAAATAGATCTGAATCAAGTTTTCTTCTTTCTTGTTCTGTAACCATGGTAAAAAATGATTATGAGGTGTGATTGTACAGGGTTTCTGTTATTTTGTCAAGTGCCAATTTATGGCTTGAATTACACCAAAATAGCAGGTTCGCGCAGGTTGTGCAAGTTTGAAATATTAAGCTTGTTGTTTGAGCTTAAGTTGGATGTAGTCGTACTTGGTAGCGTCAACCTTACCGAAGAATAATTCCAAAATTTCAGCATCTTCTAGGTCGTTTGCTCTGAAAAACTTGAAAATTGTAGGTAGATTTTTCAAAAAGTCAGGTTTTTGGATCTCTTCTGCAATGATTTTTTCTAGTGCAACTTCTTCATTTACTCCGTCTTGCATTATTTCTATTAATCTTTGTGAATAAGGACGAATTGCACGTAAATTGTGAAATGCATTTTTTGCTTGAATCAGGTCTTCACCCAGGTCTGCAGCGTAGTCGTAAACGACGCTTGGGGCACCAAGAGTGGCAACTAGAGCTTTTTTTGCCAGAGATGGGCGGGCCATGTATTCTCTGATTTCTTCAATTCTTGCTAAAACCGCATCCGTTACGGGTTGAAATTCAGGGTGAATTTGAGCGATTTTCTCAATTACTGATTGGATTTCTTTGTAAGTGGCGCCTCCTCGCCTTTTCAGAAGAGCGAAAACTGCGTTAACCTGTTTTTCTACTGGAACGTTATCTGCTGCCATTTTTTCAAGATTTTGGCGTAAAAACGGGTATATGGCCAAACTTGAGTCCAGCTTGTGATGTTTTTTGGTTTTTCGGGTGTATTTTAATAGGTTTTTCATTGCGCGATCTTGGCTTTCCGTTCTTTGTTCTTTGCGTTCATCTTGAAGGTAAGAAGCTGCTAATTGCATGGCTGCTTCAGGTGTACGACCGGATTCTATTAATCGTCCAAGAACTGAACGGAGTGTGTCGTATTCGCGTTCTTGTTTGGTCAAAGTGTGTGCTGCGGCTTGATCTGTAACGTCAAGTAGGGCTGAAGTGACTTCTCCAGGTAGGGTGGCTGCTCTTTGGGCGAGTGCTTTTGCGCCGACTGCTGCTATTGCAGTTCCAACAATAGGCACAGCAACGGCGATGCTTATTTTTTCAATTGTGCCGTTTACCACTGCAGTTATTGCTTCAATGGGTTTGTCTACAGTGATGAAACGAATGAGCTCTCCGTTGTTCATCTGCTCCGGTGATTTTCTTTGTTGAGCCATAATAAAAATTAGATGGCACTTTACCGCCTTTTGTTATTTTTGTCAAGCTTGCTCAATTATTTGATCTTTTTAAGATCATTTAGCACCTCATCCGGAAGGATTTCGCTTCCGTTGATTTTTTTCAGAGCGGCAATGATTGTTGCTTTGTTAAATTTCTCTGCACGCAATTGCCTTAGTAGATTTAAACCAAATTCACCCTCTATTGATTGTCCGTTTGCAACAGTTTCACGGTAAATTCTTTTGATTCTTTCTACGGCAATATTCACCTCAATATTTTGTCCTTTGAGAATATTATTTAGTGGTCTGTAAACCTCGAGAGAGCTTAATCCAAGGTCATATAACTCATTAATAATCTTTTCTTTTCTATCATCTTCACTTATTCCCTCGGCCTCCATTTGTCTCAAGCGTGTACGGATTTTTTTGATTTTCTTCTCAAGGGGCACTTTCATGTAGTTCATGAGCGGATTGTTTGCAATTTCTTGAGCTTTTTGTGCTTTTTCTGCATCTAGAGCTTCCAGCCTTTGCTTCTCTTGAGCTTCTTGCGCCTCTTCTTTTACTTTAATTTTTGCTACAGCTCTGAGGGTTCTGTCTGCAATTTCTGTGTATTTAGGATCCTTTCTTTTCAAAAGTTTTAATGTGATTCCAATTTCATCAGTTGTAAGACCTTCTTCTTTTAGACCGTTAAAAACGTATTTGGCTCTTTCTTTATCTTCTTTGCCTTCCCTCTCTGTTGAGTCAAACATTCTGGCAGCTTGGCGTCTTGCGGCAACCAAAGCATGATCCTTCAAGCTTTGTATTCCTCTCATAATTTTCATGGTTTCTTCAAGACTTTCGCACTGACCTTCAAGCATATCTACAGTTTCTTCAATTGCGTCATCAGGGTGCATTCCTTCTTCAACAAGTTTTATTACTTTGTCACGAGCAGCAATTTTCAGATTACTTTCTCTTGTAGATGTTGCCTCGTTTAAGATTCTTGTAACTGTTTTTGCTGTATCAGCAGATACGGCTTTCAGCTCTGTTTTTGCGGCGCCCATTGCATCATAAACATCTCTCGGGGCTCCTAAAACTCTTTTTGTAAGCTCACCAATTGCTTGTGTCCATGTTGGCACAGGTGGATTGTCTGCGAGCGTTATTGGTTGGGCAGGCTCCTGAGGTGTTTGTGGTGTGATGTCTATCTCACCTCCGGCTGTGTTGTTGTTTGCTTGGTCGTTCATAGTTTGAATAACAAGGTATTATATTAGCCTATTTAGGCTTTTTTGTCAAGGTTGTAGAGTTGATTGATGGCTGTCTAAAAAGTAAATTGAATTATATGAAGGTAGCAGAAAAAAGGTCGCTTGACAAGGCATGGATTTATTTTTCCGCTCTGTTCGTCCTTTTTACAGGTTTGGACCAGCTCTCAAAATGGTGGGCACTTGCGACTTTGGATGAGACAAAAAGGACGGATTTTGGCTTTGAGATCACGTATAACACCGGGATTGCTTTTGGGATTGATTTGCCAACTTGGGCTATTTGGGTAGTTACAGTTCTGGTTTTGGGGATTGGTTCTTGGCTTGTTTATGAAAATAAACTCTGGCGCGACAAATGGCATTTAACAGGTTTAGCTTTGCTGGTTGCCGGGGCAATTGGGAATCTTATTGACCGAGTGCGACTTGGCTATGTTGTGGATTTCATAAAATTCTACTGGTGGCCCAATTTTAACCTGGCAGATGTATGGATTGTGATGGCGGTTGTTGTTTTGATGTATGAGTTTTTGATTCGAGAGGATGCGGTTTCAGAGATTTGATAATGCTTCTTTTGTAAGTTCTTCCAGTCGTTTTTTTGGTGCTTCCTTCCCTGTTATGAGCTTGAACATAGGGATGGCTTGATTAACAAACCAAAGTTCACCAGTGAGGAGATTTTTGACATTCATTGCATTTGCTTCTTCTAAAAAAAGGCTGGTTTTGCCGTAAACTGCATCCATTGCTGTGGTCACTTTTTCCCAGAGTGCGAATGGAACTAAAGTGGATTGTTTAGTTTGGTAGCTGACGGAAGTGGCGTTAACAATTACGTCCGGTTTTCCGTCCCAAGTGCGCATATCTTCAATCCATTCAATGCCCAGTTTTTCAGCAAATTCTTTGGCGCGGTCAGGTGTGCGATTCCAGATTGAGACGAGAGCACCTTCTTTTTGGAAACCGAATGCGGCGGCGCGTGCCGCGCCGCCTGCTCCCAAGACGTGAATTTTAACGCCTTTCAAGGAAGGGAGGACAGTTTTTAGGGCGCCAACGGCGCCCATATAATCAGTGTTGTAACTAACGAGTTTCCCTTTTTCATTAATGGTTAGATTCACTGCATCAATTTTCCTAGCTTCTTCCGACACCTTATCCACAAGAGAAATTGAGGGGGTTTTGTGTGGCATTGTAGTAATAAGCCCTTTCAGTTCGCCTTCACGGAGTGAATTTATTACTTTTTTCAGTCCGGATGGTTTTATGTCTTTGCTCTCAAACTCTTTTTTGATACCCATTTCTTTGAACAAGGCGTTCAGAACAGGTGTGGACAAAGAGAAGTCCAGAGGATGTCCAATGATCCAGTATTTATCCATTATTTGGTGAGTTTTTCAGTAATCGACTCAAATGCTCTTAATATTTCCACGGGCATCATCCAAATTGTCGTATTTGATTGATCTGAAGAAAGGTCATTCACAGATTGAAGTGTGCGAAGGTGCAAAGCTCCCGGAGACTCTTGGAGCCTCTTTGCGGCAAGTGCCATGTTTTCCGCAGCTTCGATTTCTCCTTTTGCTTTAATAACAACCGCTCTTCGTTCACGTTCCGCTTCCGCTTCTTTGGCAATTGTTCGCTTCATGTCCTCAGGAATGAGGATATCTTTCAGTTCAACATTTTCAACTTTAATTCCCCATACATCAGTAAGTTTGTCGACAACATCACGGATTTTTTCAGATAGTTCTTCACGTTTTGAAAGAAGATCATCCAAAACCACTTCACCAACAACGTTTCGCATGGTTGTTTGGGCGAGCTGACTGGTTGCATAATGGAAATTTTCAACATTAATAATAGCTTTTTCCGCATCCACGACTCGGTAATAAACCACTGCGTTTACTCCGACGGAAATGTTGTCACGTGTGAGAGATTCCTGGTGTGGAACGTCAACTGTTCGAACACGCATGTCCACCTTTGACATGCTGGTAAATACCGGGATTACCAGTCTCCAACCCGCCTTTTTAACTTTTGTGAATTTACCAAGAACGAAGAAAACTCCGCGTTGATATTCATTAATTTGACGTATACTGATCAGGACAACGATCAGGACTAGAACAAGAATGGTTCCAAGAATTTCCATGATGAAAAAGTTAAGAAATTATTTTATTAAATTGTGCCAATTTTGCCAGAAAACTTTCTTTTGGATGGCGGGTGACAGATCAAGTCCTTTAAATTCCTTGCTTGGGTCTGTCTTAGAAGTGAAAGTGTCTGCTGATAGCATTGATAGATAGTCATGGTACATGTTTCCAAGCCATTCACGTTCTTTGTTTTCATAACCTGTTACGACAGTGTCTGTTCCAAACATTATTCGGTCTTGGTACTTTTCAAAGAAGTTGCGGAATTCTTCATTGTGCAATGTCATTGTTTCAAACCCTTGAAGCATAAATTCTTGGTGGCCAAAACTGGTGTCAGTATAAAGGTTTGGATATGTATCCAAGAGTTCAGCCAAACGAGGCAGATTCTTTGAAGAAAGACAGTAGTGCGGACAAATTATTTTAATATTTGGATATGTTGTCAGCACTTCGACAAGCTCATTTTCGTACTTGCTTGTGTTTACCGGCAACATCAATATTCCACCCAGTTCATCAACCATGTCGTATACTTTTGTAAGTTTTGTGTCCATAAGGGAATACTCGTGACCGTAGGTATATCCGTCGTAAATTTTTACTCCTAATCCTCCATCATCCATACATTTTTGCACTTCACCCATCCTGTTAAGATCACCTGGATCTACAGCACATAAAAATGAGAAATGTTCCGGGTCATTATCTGATACTTCCTTTAGGAAAGCGTGGTTTTCATCAAGAGCACTGTAACGAATCAGTTCTTGTCCTTTGTAGTGCAAAAGGTCATATGGAATACCATGCAAAACAGTTTGATCAATCCCTACATCTCCCATTGCAACCTGTAATTTGGCAATATCACCGTCATCTTCAACAGATTCGTGAATGTTTACAATTCTGTCTGTATCCAATGAAGCTACAGATACTCGAAGAGCTTCTTGGCTTAGATCATATTTGGACAAAAAAACTCCGCCAGCTGTAACGACAAGAGCCAAGGCAAGGATGTGGATTCTTTTCATGTTGATTCGTTAAATTCCGTCTTAGTATGGCATAATGTGTCAGATTTTCAATATCAAAGCTGGAAACATGCAATTTCATCCTTTTACAATTTTCGGTCAAAAAGTGCGAAGTGGTGTACTACAAGCCAATATTTTGGATGAATTAACTTTTGCTCCTCAGACAGTTGGACAGGTCCATGGGGATAAAATTTTGGAAGTTAAAGAACTTTCTGAGGAGATTGAGGGCTATGACGCAATGGTGACAGAAAAAACTGGAATTGTATTAATGATAAAGACGGCGGATTGCATTCCTTTGGTTTTAGCGGATGAAGAAGCCGGGATTGCGGCTGCGGTGCATGCAGGCTGGCGGGGACTAACAAAAGACATTGTGCCAAAAACTGTGAAGAAGATGATTAAAATGGGAGCTAAAGCTTCACGTATTAAGGTTGGAATTGGACCTTCAATTGGGCTTTGTTGCAGTACATTTTCAGATCCTTTAAAGGAGATTCCGCGCAAATATCACTTTGCAATAGACGGGCACAAGGTTGATTTGAATGGTATTTGTGATTTTCAGCTGGCGCAGGTGGGTGTGAAGGAGAAAAACGTGGAAAGAATGGATATTTGTACTTGTTGCAATGAAGAGTGGTTTTCTCACAGGCGTGATGAGGATAAACGCAGGTTTGGAACCTTGATTGAGTTGACTGAAGAGATGTTTTACATTGAGTTTTCGTTAGTTGAGGAGGTGGAAGTTGTGAATTAAGCCCGCTTTCTCTGGTAAAATTCGCTCGAATCTGGTAGAAAAGGTGCATGACAACGGAAGACGAAAAAATTGATTTTGCAATTGGCGGACAGGCTGTGATTGAGGGCGTTATGATGCGGTCGCCGAATTTTTATACGGTGACGGTTAGGAATGAAGATGGTGAACTTAAAATTAAGCAGGAGGGTTTTAAGAGTTTGACTGCTAGGATTTGGGGGTTGAAGGCACCATTTTTTCGAGGGATTGTGCATTTGGTGGAGTCAATGGTGATTGGGTTTAGGTCGCTTAACTTTTCCAGTGATGTTTTTATTGGAACGACTGAAGAAGAAAAAGAGGACAGGCATCCTATTATGAAGGTTTTAATTGGAATTTTTGGAGTTTTATATATGTTGGGTACCTTGGCGTTTGTGATATTTTTACTTAAATTTTTACCTCTTTGGGTGGCGGAAAAAGCAGCAGAGGTGTGGCCTTTGGTTGAGAACAATTATCTTTTATTTAATGCGATTGACGGGTTTACAAAGATCACGATTTTCTTGAGTTATGTGGTGGCGATTTCCTTTTTGAAGGATATTAAAAGGGTTTTTGAGTATCACGGGGCGGAACATAAATCTATTTGGGCGTATGAGAAGGGACTTGTGTTGACTGTTGAGAATGCGAAGGCGCAGAGCAGGTTTCACCCAAGGTGTGGGACGAGTTTTATTTTTATTGTGATTTTGATGAGCGTTGTGGTTTATACGTTTATTCCAAGTCCGGATGAGTTTTGGGCCAGATTGGGAACTCGTATTCTGGCAATTCCGATTATTGCCGGAATGAGTTATGAGTTGCTTAAGCTTAGTGCAAAATGGCAGAAGAATTTTTTGGTGAAGATGCTGATTTGGCCGGGGTTATTTATTCAGAAATTGACCACCAGGGAGCCTGATGACTCTCAACTTGAGGTGGCGCTTCATTCTTTGCAAGAATCCTTAAAAATAGAAAATGGAAATACGGAAAATTGATAAAAAGAAGCCAAAAATTGCTTTGCTAGTGGATGCTTGGTTTCCGCATTTAGGAGGTGGACAAGTACATGTGGCTGAGTTGGCTCGTTTTTTGGCGCTGGATCACGGTTTTGAGGTGGATATTTTAACGCGAAGGATTGCCGGGCGCAGGAGCAGTTATGAAAAAGATGTGTGTGATGTCCCCGGTGTAACTATTAAGCAGTTTGGCATAAAAAGTGAGTTTTCTAACCCATTTATGAGGCTTTGGTACATGATTGCGGTGTTTTTCTACTTGCTTTTTAAGGGGAAAAATTACCGGCTGGCTCATTCACACTGTGCTTCTGCGTGTGTGCCAATGAAGTTTGCGTCCTGGATTACGAGAGTGCCGACGATGGTGACAGTGCACGGAAGTATGATTTTTTCCAAGGGATTTTCAGTTAAAAAAATGCTGGAAAAAGTGATTTATTTGGAGACTAAATATTCAAAGGAAATTACGGTTTCGGAGAATTTTTTGAAGGCGAAAAATGTGAATCAACATATTCCGGTTATTGCTAACGGTGTTGACGTTGAGAGGTTTGATGCGATTCAGGCTGAAAAACGAAGTGAATCTTTTGATGTGCTTTTTGTTGGGAGGCTGGATTATGTAAAGGGTTTGGATGTTTTGATTTCAGCGATGAAAAAAGTTGTTGAGTCTACAGAGTTTATTAAGTCAAAAAAGGATTTTCAATTGCATATTGTGGGGACCGGCTCGGAGAAGAATGCGCTTGAAAAACAAATTGAGAAGTTGGGTCTTCAAGGCCTGGTTAAGTTTCATGGGAAGGTTACCGGAGATCCTCTGGTTGCTATTTATAAGAGTGCGGATTTATTTGTTTTGCCTTCTCGTACTGAGGGTTTTCCACTTAGTTTACTTGAGGCTTGCGCGGCTAAATTGCCCGTTTTGGCAACCAATGTTGGGGATAATTCCAAGTTGGTGATTGAAAAGGAAAACGGTTATTTGGTTGCGCCGGAGGATCAAGAGGAGCTTTCATATTATTTGGAGCTTTTTGTGTTGAATCCGGGACTGAGACAGATGGGTGAAAAAAGTTATGATTTAGTGCTGCAGGAATATACGTGGCATCGGGTATCGGAAAAAATGGTGCATATTTATGAAAGTGTTATGAGCATGGAAGAGCCTGAGAGTAAGAAACATTCGAGCAGGGTTGTGTCATTCTTTTTAGATAAAAGAATGCCGTGGAATGTGCCAAATTTGCTGCTTCAAGCTAAGCTTTTTGATAAGCCGTATGAAGGTCGGAAACCGCTGAAGTTTGCTTTGACGGTGGATGTGGAGCAGTCGTATGGGTCGCTTGATTTGCCGCATGAAGATGATCATGTGGGTGCTTTTTTGGATAGATTTACGGATATGGCAAAGAGTCTTGAGGTGCCGGCTACTTTCTTTTTTCAGGCGGATCTTTTGACCAACTATATTGATGAGATTTTTTCTTTGCAGGAGTCTGAGCATGAGATTGGGATTCATGGATTGCATCATGAGCTTTGGGGTAAGCGGCAGTGGTTTTTAAAAGATGCATGGCTGTCTGTTCCAAAAAGAAAAAAAGCGCTGAGGATTATTCGCGAGACAATCGACTCTTTGAATTTGAAAGATGTTAGAGCTTTTAGGGCGCCGAATTTGGTGGTAGATAAAGACAGCTTAAGGCTTATCCGGGAGGCGGAATTTGAAATTGATTCTTCCAGCCCGACTATGCTTGGCGCTAAACCGTTGCCTTCGCTAAAAAATGGTCTTTGCAGGATGCCGGTGAGCAGGGATCCAATGCCGCATTTACAGTGGCGGTATGGGTTGCCTTTTGGCAGCTATAAGGTGATGAATTTAGCAAATTTTATTAGTATGAGTGATGAAGAACTTTTGGCTGCAGTTAGCAGGCTTCGCGAGTATCAGAGAGCGGCCGGGGTTGATCCGCATTTGGTGTTTTTGTGTCATAGTTGGGAGTTCCAAAGTAGGGATCATATGGACATGGCGAGCGGGGAGAATTTTTCTATTTTGGCAAGGAAGATTGCAATATTGAAGGAGCATATGGAGCTTCAGTTCAGGACTCTAACTGACCTTTGCACCGATTTGTATGCCAATTCTTGATGTAATGCCGGTGTCCACTTGGCGTGATGTGCGAACCGTAATGGTGCGTAGCACTACTCCCAGCGACCTTGATATTGCGGAAAAATTGGTTCATGGACGAAAAGTAAAGTCTGTTCAGAGTTTTTTACATTTGAGAGGTGCTGTTGAGTTTTTATTTAAAAATTTAGAAATGCCGTCTAAGAGGGTTGTGTTTCCGCGGTTTATTTGTTCGTCCGTGGTGCGCGCCGCAGAGAGGGCGGGAATGCGAGTGACGCTGTGTGATTTGGAGCGTGATGGAACAATTTCCGTTGAGGCTTTGAAGCGGATTCCGCTTGAAAAATTTGGGGCGGTTTTTGTGGTGCATCCGTTTGGTGTGCCGGCTCGAATGAAGGAGATTTCCGAGCTTTGCAGGAAGAAAAATGTGTTTTTAATTGAAGACTGTGCACATGTTTTTGGGGTGGAGATTAATGGTCGGCGAGCTGGCACGTGGGGTGATTTTGCGCTGTTTCATTTTGGAAAAAAGATGACGAATGTGCATGGTGGATTGTTGGTTTCTTATAAAACTAATTTGGAGGCGAATTTGAAACCGGCGCGGGTTTCTTTTGGTGAATTGGTTTCGCTTGGTTTGCGGATGAATTTATTGAGGGGGATTGTGAATTTAATTCGAAGTGCGACTCCCCTGCCCCGTGACAGTGAAGATGAGGGCGGACGTGAGTTTAAAGCTTTGGCTGCAAGTGATGGGTCACGGCGTCTTTTTGTTCGCAAATATAAGGAGTTTTTGCGGGGAAAAGAGGTGCGAGATGCGGTTTTTAAGGCTTATTTGGAGAATTTGCCGGAGGGGTTTTGGGCTATTCAGCAAGAGATGCCGGAGGATTATTTTCATTTTCCTGTTTTGGTTGCGAAGGATAAAAACAGGAATGATATTTTGAAGAAGCTTAGGGTTTTTGGGATTTTTGGTGATAGGATTTGGTATAATGCTGACTGCTCGTTTGCAAAAAGGATTTTGATTCTTCCAGTGAATGAGTCGATGCGTGAAAAGGATGTAAAAATGATTTGTAAATTACTTTCAAATGTTTAATAGGGATGAATGGTCGGTTGCTTTAAGGCGGGCATATGGGATTCGCTCTGAGAAAATTGAGGGTATTTGGATGTTTTCTTTGAGAAAGGGACTTGAGATGAATATTGTGGGAGACTTTGTTTCGCTTCCGCGGAAGGCATTTTTTGAGAAGGCGAGCGGCGTGATCCGAGTGGACAGCGACCCCGGGGACTTGTTGCTCCCGTCAGTCGCGTTAGCCTCCGCGCCTAATAGGGCGCTTCGGCCACACTCGCAAGCTCGTGTGTGTTGGGAGCGAAAAGTGGAAAATGAGACGTACAGACTTACTGTAAAAAAGCCGCTAAGGCTGCTTTTAAAGGAGGATGTGCATCAAAAAACCCGGAATTTAATTAATAAGGCTGTGCGGGCTGGAGTTGAGACGGAGCTTGCCAGAGACGAGGGCGGTTTGTGGATTTATTATAAAATGTACGTGCGGACTATGGTGCGGATTGGGGCAATTCCGCAGAGTTATCGGCTTTTCAAAGAAATGTGGCGGGCTTTCGGACAGGGGACGGTGAAGGTGTTTTTGTCGCGCCGCGGGGGGAAGGTGGTGTCCGGGATTGTTGCTCTGCAAGATGGGGACCGTCTGCATATTTGGAGCAATGCGTCCAGGAAAGCGGCGCGGGCAGTTTCTGCTAATATGGCGACTTATGCCGCAGTTCTGGAGTACGCTTGTGAGGAACCGGATATCAATGAAGTCGACTTTGGGAATACAAAGCCGGGAAGTTCGCTGGCGTTTTTCAAGTCTAGGTTTGGCGCTTCAGCAGTGCCGATTTGGACGGTTGCAAGTGAGAGGATTGAGGAGAGTCAGGTGCCTGCGTGGCCTGCAAAAATTCTCTCGATGTTGCCTGTGCAATGTGTTTCAATGATTGCACACGTTTTGTTTAGATTTATAAGATGAAAAAAGTTTCTGTTGGTGTCATTTGCGCGGATTTGAATCCGGATGATTTGGGCGGCGCGGAGGTGCATATTGTAGAGGTTGTTCGTGAACTTGCGGAGCGCGGGCATAAAGTGCATTTGTTCGTTGGAAATGAGATCAGAGCAAAAATGCTTTTTGAGAGTGAGAATGTGGAAGTTCATTCTGTGAAATATAAAAAGAGGAAAAATTTAAATTCGCTGGCGTTTATTCGGGCAGCGGTTAAACAAATTCCTAGATATGGGGAGAAGCTTGATTTGTTGCATGCAAAACAAGTTTATCCGCAAGCTGTGGTAGGGGCAAAATTGAAGAGAAAAATGGGTTTACCACTTTATGTAACAGTGCAAAATCCGCTAGCGTATAAGGAGGAGTTGGTTTTGAAGGGGGTTATGAAATTATTGACTCCGTTTTTGTGGGTTTTGGGAGGAGCGTGTAAGCGGGCTTTAAGGGCTGCGGATATTTGTGGGTGTGTAAGTGAATATTCGGAAAAAAATGCGGTGAAAATGGGGGCTAAGAAGACAGTACGAGTGCCAAACGGGATTGATCTTTCAAGGTTTGAATTTTATTCCGGCAAGCGGAACAGGTTTGAGATTGTGACAACGTCCACTTTGATTCCGCGGAACGGAATTGACACCTTGGTTGAGGCAATGCCCGGAGTTTTGGGTGAATATCCTTCAGCAAAATTGAAGATTGCCGGTGAAGGGCCAATGGAGGCACAGCTTAGAGCTAGAGTGAAGCAACTTAAAATTGCTAAAAATGTAGATTTTTTGGGAACACTTAGGCACAGTGAAATTCCGGAATTGGTGCGGGAGGCGCATGTTTATTGTAGGCCTTCCAGGTTTGAGGGGTTTGGGGTGTCTTTTATTGAGGCAATGGCGCTTGGTACGCCGGTTGTGACTTGTCCGGTTGGTGGAATTGTGGATTTTGTGACGGATGGAGAGACGGGGATGTTGGTGCCGCCGGATGATGCTAAAGATTTATCAAGGGCAATTCGATTTGTTTTTGAGCATGAGGAGGCAACAATGGCGATTGTGAAAAAGGCGCGGGATTTGGTCGAAGAAAGGTATGAGTGGAAGAGGATTGCTGGTTTAGTGGAAAATGCTTATGAGAAAATTTTAAGCAAGGGTGTCTAATATTTCTTCGTTTGTGTCCGACTGAAAATCCTCAATTTCTTCAAGCGGAGTTCTTCTGACAAAAAGTGCAGTTGAGTTGTCTCCGCTAAAAGTTAGTGCAGCTTCATAACATAAATATTCTGCCGGGTTGTGATGATTAATTGCCCGACTTACAGATAATGGCATTGATCTAATAAAGCTCTCATCTAGATAGTCGTGGATGCCGTCTGAAGTAAGAAGAAGCCATTCGCCGGGCTTCAAAATAAAGTCTCTCTCTTGTACATAGTCCAAATTACCTAAGCTGTTTTCTACAACGTGCTGTATAACGTTCCCATTTTTATCAATTGGATTGTCATCCCTGGTGATCTGTATCAGCTTGTGAGTTTCCGGCTTGTATAAATATGCTCGGGTATCCCCTGCATGAGCTACTTTTCCCGTCCCGTCCGGTTTGATTCGTGCTATTGTTCCGGTAGTTGCCATTCTTGGGTGGCCAAGAGCGAGTCTTGTTTTTTTTATTTGTGCGTCTGCTTCTATCAATCTTTCACATATGTCACTCTTGCTTGTTTCAATTACTTGTTTTGCGGTTTCAGCTGCTTCGGCTCCCCCACTTGGTCCGCCCAGGCCGTCAAATACGCCAACTACAATTGTCCCATCATTCTCCACCGTGAAAGCAATTCTGTCTTGATTTTCTTCACGTGGGCCTAATTCCGAATGGTATGAAACGTCAAAAAACAGTGATTGCAGTTCCAGTGATTCTTGAATTTCGTTTTTGCTCGATGTATCGTCATCATCGAACGATTCATAGAAATGCAGTATGTTTTCTGATTCTTTGGGCATATTTTGTGCTTTTCTTACATCATTGTTTTATTATGCGTCAAGGTTGAAGTTTTTATTTGTCATTTTTATTTTTCATTTGTATTATTGCCGTGTCTTTAAATTTACAAAATGAAGAATTATTTGATGTTACTGGCTTTGACTCTACTCTTGAGTGCTTGTGGCACTGCGACAGTGCCAGAAATAGAGTCGCCAATTGCGGATCAACAAAAAATCCTGAATCCATATGTTGTGGTTCGGGCCTTATGCGAAGAGAGCGGCGGCAGCTGTAAATATGTTTATGAAGACAAGGATGCAAATTTGCTTCCATTGCCGCAGCAAGTTCAGGACATTTTGGCAAAGAGTAGTCCGGAGGAAGTTGATGAGAGCTGGTCTTTCTCGCCAGATTTGAAGTGGCTGGTGTTTTTGGATTGGAGTGATTATTCAGTAAGAATTTGGAATGTTGAGACGTCTGAGGAAACAGTGCTGATGAATCTGAAAAAACCTGGTTTTGGTGCTTTTAATATTGAGTTTTTTGGGTGGAATTATACGGGTGACAAACTAGGCTTTGTTGTGAGAAGTGGAGATATTGGAGTGAAAACTACAACTTATGTTTTGGAGGTTAACCAAGGGACTTTGACCTCCGAAAAGACATATGAAGTGCCGGTTATTGAGAGATGTGAGGAGAGTGTGTGCGACTTTGGCGTTGAGTGGTTTCAAGAAAATTCGCTGATTTATCAACCTATGGATAGTGAATGGACACTGCTGACTGATTTTGGAGGTTGTAAAAAAGCGGTTGGATGTGCGGAGATCTATGATCTATAAGAGGTTGCAAAAAAACGCTTAATCTGGCAGACTGTCGCCACTAAATTTAATTATGAGAAAAATCTTCATTACTGGCGGGGCTGGATTTATTGGTTCAAATGCCGCTGATATTTTTGCTTCTAAAGGTGACCGTGTTACGGTTTTTGATAATTTTTCCAGGAAAGGAACCCGCGCGAATGCGGCTTGGCTTAAAGAAAAACATCCAGATGTTCAAATTGTTGAAGGTGATATTAGGGATCTTTCAGCTTTGAAGGAGGCAATGCAGGGGCATGACACGGTGCTACATTTGGCAGCGCAGGTTGCCGTGACTACTTCCGTTGTAGACCCTCGTGAAGATTTTGAGATAAATGCGCTTGGTGCTTTCAATGTGTTGGAAGCCGCAAGAAGTATGGAGGTGCCTCCTGCCCTTTTGTATTCGTCAACGAACAAGGTTTATGGCGGGATGGAAGATGTAAGCGTGGTGGAGAGAGATGGTCGGTATGAGTATGAGGATTTGCGCGGTGGAGCTTCTGAGAGTAGACAGCTGGATTTTCATTCGCCGTATGGGTGCAGTAAGGGGTGTGCGGATCAGTATTTTGTGGATTATGCGCGGATTTACGGGCTTAAAACGGTGGTTTTTAGGCAGTCTTGCATCTATGGACGCAGACAATTTGGTGTGGAAGATCAAGGTTGGGTTGCATGGTTTTCCATTGCAACTTTGCTTGGAAGGCCGTTGACTATTTTTGGGGACGGGAAGCAAGTCCGAGACGTTTTGTTTGTGGATGATTTGGTGGAAGCGTATGACATGGCACTTTCTCAGATTGATAAGATAAGCGGTCAGGCCTTCAATATTGGAGGTGGGCCTTCAAATACGTTGTCGCTTTTGGAACTTTTGGCGTTTTTGGAAAAAGAATTTGGGATGGAAATTCCACGAGAGTTTGACGAATGGAGGCCGGGTGATCAGAAGGTTTTTGTTTGTGATGTGTCGAAAGCTGAGCGGGAGTTTGGCTGGAGGCCGTCCACTTCACCTGAAGAAGGAGTTAAAAAGTTGATTGATTGGATAAAAGAGAATAGAAGCACTTTGGAAGAGTATTTGGTAGCAAAAAGAGAACATCAAAATCTCAAAAATGAACAAACTAAAGCAGAGCAAAAAGTCGTTTAACGGGAAGAAAATAACCATTGTCACACCTATTTTCCCTCCTGATGTCGGTGGCCCGGCCTCGTATGTTTTCGAGCTAGGGCAGCGGCTGAAAAGAACATGCCAAGTTGGCGTGGTGGGGTTTTGTGAGGGGCACCCTGTTAGGATGAAAAATGTTGAGATGGCGCTAGTGAATCCTAAAAAGTATTCGTTTTTTGGCCGTCAGTGGCGGCTTAGGAAAAATTTGAAGCGTGTGGCTGCAGACGCGGACTTAATGTATGTGCAAGGACCGGTTGTGGTTGGAGTGAATGCGCTCCGTTTTGCGCGGAAGCGTGGGATTCCCACAATTATGAAGTTTGTTGGGGACATTGCTTGGGAAGATGCATCACGGCGTGGAAAAACAGGTTTGAGTTTGGAGGATTGGCTGAAGGAGTCCAAGCCGGATTTAAAGAGTGGGATAATTAAAAAATTCCAAAAGTGGAGTTTTGGGGCGGCGGATAGAATTTTAGTGCCTTCTTTATTTTTGAAGCGGATTTTGACGGATTATTATGAAGTGCCAGAAGAAAAAATTGAACTGAATTACAATGCGTTTGACGGGGAAAGAAGCAGAAGGCGACCTGTGCGTGAGAGGGCGTTTAAGATAATGGCTGCTGGAAGACTGGTGCCGCACAAAAATATAGATAAAATTTTAGAGGCTTTGAGGAAATTGCCGGAAAATTATTCTTTGGATGTTTATGGAAATGGGCCTGAGAGGCCGCGGTTGGAGTCGTTGGTAGTGAATTTGGGATTGAAAGAACGGGTTCGGTTTTTTGGAAATGTGCCACAAACAGAGCTTTTGAAGGCAATGGAGGAGCATGATTTGTTTGTGCTTTATTCAAGCTATGAAGGGCTGCCGCATGTGGTTTTGGAGGCTTTTGCCAGCAGGTGTCCGGTGATTGCGTCGGATATTCCGGGAACGAACGAGGTGGCGATTGACGGGCGATCTGCCGTTTTGGCTGCGCCGGAAAATGCTGACCGCTTGGCGGAGGCGATTCGCAATTTATCTTGGGACAAAAAACAAAGAGAATTTTTGTCTAATGAGGCAATTCGGCTACTCAAAAACGACTTTTCGTGGGATGCTCATATTGATAAGTTTTTAAGTTTGGTATGAGCGGGAAAAAGCACATTTTAATGGTGACGGGAGACAGCGGAATTGCGTGGGGGAAGCAGAATATTTTTTATGAAATGCTGCGCGAGTTTTCCAAATATTTTGCGACCGTGCATGTGATTACGGGTTCAAATAATGTTGGTCTGCCGTTTATTATTCATGAAAATGTGCATATTCATCCGTCGAATCGGACGAGGATTGGAAGGTGGGATTTTTGGAGTCATAGTGATTTTGTTAGAAAGCGAGCTCGTGAAATTAATGAGCGGTTTCCTTTGGCGGCTGTGATTTCACACGTTATTCCACCTTTTTTCCCCGGGACTCACGGGGGGATGCGGGCTTCAGCTGATTTGAAGATTCCGCATTTTGCAGAGGTTATGCATATTCCTGGTTATCCAAAGGCGCATGGGTCGTTGGAGGCGTGGGAAAGGTGGGCTATGGGTCGGTTTTTGAAGCGGCATAATAAGGATTTTGATTGGGTTAGGATAATTAATGAAGCGGAACTTAGACCTTATTTGAAAGGGCTGGGAGTTCCAAAAAAGAAGCTTTTGTATGTACCGGCTTTTTATTTGGATTTTGACACTTTTAAGCCGCGTAAGATTGCAAAAAAGCAGCAGTTTGTTTATGCGGGCAGGTTTGAGACGAACAAAAATATTTTTGCTTTATTAGATGCTTTCCGGGCGGTGGCGGCGGATTATCCTGAAGTCAAGCTTGTGATGATTGGAGACGGGAGTTTGAGAGAAAAAGTTGAGCGCGAGCGGAGCGAGCGCGTTGAGATTCTTGGCTGGCTGCCAACTTTGAAGGACGTGGCGAAAGTTTATAATGAATCTTTGGCTTTGGTTATGCCTTCGCTTTCTGAAGGTGGACCAAGAGTGACGCTGGAGGCTATGGCATGCGAAACTTTGGTTTTGAGTACGCCGGTTGGGATTATGAAGAGTGTGATTAAGGACGGGAAAAATTGTTTGCAAATTGAGTGGTCGGCAAAGGAGATTGAGGAAAAAATGAGGTGGGTGCTTGAGCATCCAAGGGAAGTAAAAAAAATTTGCAGGGCGGGACGGGAATCCGTACAGATGTTTGAATACCATGAAGCTTTGGGGAATTATGCAAAGACCTATTTAAAATTAATAAAATGAAGCTTTTTTATATTTTGCCGGAATATAGCAGCGAAATAAGCGGGCATTTCCGTTACAATGTGGAGCTATTGGAGGAACTTTCCAAAGAAATGAAAGTGTATTTATTTATTGAAAAGGGTGAAAAGCCGCATGTGAAAAATATTCAGCATGTTAGGGTTGGGCGTTTTCAGTTTTTGCCGCTGAGGGTTTTGGAGAGAATTCTTGTCTTTAAGTGGGCGCGACTTAGGGGTTATAGGCGGTTTTATTCACATTATGGGTATTTAAGTGCAATTTTGGCGGGACTGATCTGTAAATTGAGTTTCGGGAAAATGTATTTTTGGCATTGTGAGATGCGCGGTAATTATGAGAGTAGCGGGTGTACACTTTGTCATTTACCAGCGAAGGTTTCAAAAGATTGGCCGTTCAGGTTGGTTTTGAAACTTTGCACGGATTTGGTGACTTGTACGGAAAAAATGCGAGAGTATTATATTTCGGTTTTTTGCGTCAAAAGGCAGAAAATTCATGTTGTCTATAATTGGGTGGACACGCAGAAATTGGTTGAAGAGGCTTCACGCAGGAAGGGTAAAAATCCAACTATTTTGTTTGTGCATTGGCTTTCGCCAAGAAAGGGGACGCGGATTTTGCCGATGATTTTTCAATTGGTTAAGCAAAAGATGCCGAGTGCGCGACTCTTGGTTGCCGGAGAGGGTCCGGACATGGAGTGGCTTGAGGGCGAATGGGAACGAAATGGACTTACAAGTTCGGTCACAATGCTTGGTGCGGTGCCAAACAGAAAAATAAATGAGCTTTATGGACGGTCGCATGTGCTTTTGCATCCGTCACGGGAAGAGGAGTTTGGGCGAGTTTTGATTGAAGCTATGGCGTGCGGGTTACCAATTGTCGCCAGTTCAACTTATGGGGCGGAGTCAATTTTGAATGAAAAGCAAAAGAAGTTCGTTTTTGATTAC
>Ga0180007_10000658_pt1 | contig 54574 bp, 45 predicted proteins | sample MM_PC_MetaG_FD_121122 | JGI IMG/M metagenome (GOLD analysis project Ga0180007, IMG submission 121122) | Groundwater microbial communities from the Aspo Hard Rock Laboratory (HRL) deep subsurface site, Sweden - MM_PC_MetaG | ecosystem: Environmental > Aquatic > Deep subsurface > Groundwater...
AGCCGCCAACGCTTGAGGAGGCCGCCGCCGAGGTGCGCCGCCTGCTGGAGGATGCGGTGCGCCTACGCATGGACTGCGATGTGCCTTACGGCGCGTATCTTTCCGGCGGCGTGGATTCGTCAACGGTTACGGCACTCATGGCGCGCTTCCACGGCCAACCGGTGAAGACCTTCTGCCTGGGCTACGCCGACGATGCCCAGGGCCAGTTCGCGGGCAAGGCCCAGGACATCCACTACGCCCGGGAGATGAGCACTCGCCTGGGTACCGAACACCATGAGCTCATCATCGACGCACCTTTTTTCGCGGAGAAGATACCCGAGATCGTACGCAGCTTCGACGAGCCCTTCTCCGGCACGGTGTCCACCTTCTTTCTGTCCATCCTCATCCACGAGCATGTGAAGGTTGCCCTGTCCGGCGACGGGGCCGACGAGCTCTTCGCCAGCTACCTGACGCATCGTCTGGCTTTTCCCATCGAGGCGCTCCTGGCGTACCGCGCCCAGGGCAAGGCCCGGCGCGAGGATCTGACCCCGGAGGAACTGGCCCTGCTCGCGCCCTTCGACTCGCCCCCGCAGTACGGCTTCCTCTCGCGCATCGCGGCCGGAACGCAAGCCAACTGGCGCGACGCTCTGGCCGTGTTTCCGCTCTCCGAGCGCCTGGAGCTGCTCACGCCGGAGTTTTTGGCCGGGCTGCCTGCGGCCCAGCGCCATGATCCCTACGCCGGCCTGGAGGCGGGCCTCAGCGCCGGGGGCGACGCCCTGAACCGGGTGCTTGAGGTCGACCAGGCCGAGCTTTTGCAAAACCAAATACTGCCCTTTGTGGACCGGCTCAGCATGGCCCACAGCATTGAAGTGCGCTGTCCGTTCCTGGACCACCGGCTGGTGGAGTATGTGAACCGGCTGCCGGGGTATCTGAAGATTGGAGGCAAGCCCGGGGCCCCGGTGAACAAATGCGCGCTCAAACTGGCCGTGGCCGACCTGCTGCCGCCGGAACTCATCAACAGGCCCAAGGAAGGCTTCGTGCAGCCCATCTACACCTGGATGCACGGCGAGCTGAAGGACTGGACGCTCTCCTGCCTGGACGCTCTGCCCGCTGACATGTTCAACCCCGCGCCGCTGTCCGCCCTGCGCAGGCGCTTTCAGGGTGGGGACACCGGCGTCAACGCCAAGGTCTGGAACCTGGCCAGCCTGGGCCTGTGGTGGCGGGAGTACGGCTTGACATCATTTTGAGAAAAGGCGAGCTCTCCCAAAGTTATGATGCACGCGGGCGATGTCCATCTGCGGCCCATTTCCGAGGCCGAACTGGAGCAGACGCGGGCCTGGGCCAACGACCCGGAGCTGCGCCGGTTGATATTGCGCGTGGGCGAGGTGACCTGCGCCGACCAGCAGCGCTGGTTTGAGCGCCTCCAGACGGATGCTTCACGCCAAGTCTACGCCGTGATCGAGGCTGGTCAGCACGTGGGCAACACGGGTTTCTACCATTGGGACAAGGTCCACGGCCGGGCGGAATTTTGGATACTGCTGGGTCACGGCTCAAGCCGGGGCAGAGGGCTAGGCGGCGTGGTGCTGCGGCTCATGCTGGCTCATGGCTTCAACACCCTGAAACTCAACAAAATTTTTCTCCATGTGGGCGAAGACAACCTCCCGGCGTTGAGGTTGTATGAAAAATTCGGTTTCCGCAGAGAATCCCTGCTGCGGGAGCACTACCAGATCGAGGATGCCTCGGTGAATGTCCTGGGCCTGTCCCTCTTGCGGAGCGAATACAATGGCGAGAAGTGACGTGAACAAGGCCGACAGGACCCAGGAGGCCGTGGAGTTTCCACGCGTGGTGCTCATTGACAACACCAACGCCTGCAACCTGCGCTGCTCCATGTGCGACCACCCCAACGTGAAGAACTACCGCAAGGTGCAGGTCATGGACCTGGACCTGTACAAGAAGATCATCGACGAAATCGCGGTGGAGAATCCCACGGCCCGCGTCTGGGGCATCTTCTTCGGCGACCCCTTCATGTGCCGCGACATCGCCGCGCGCATCCAGTACGGAAAAGACAAGGGGCTCACCGACATGGTGCTGAACACCAACGGCGTGCTCATGAGCCCGGAAAAGGGCCGCGCCGTCATCGCAGCCGGGCTGGACGCGCTCTACGTGGGCATCGACGCCGCCACCCCCGAGACCTACGTCAAGATCCGCGTGGGCGGCGATTACGACAAGGCCGTGAGGAACGTCCTAGCCTACCGCGACGCCCTGAAGGAAATCGGCAAGCCCCACCAAAAACTCTTCGTGCAGTTCGTGGTCAGCGACATCAACGAGGACCAGGTGGAGGCTTTCAAGGCCTTCTGGACAGCCGCAGGCATCAACGTGAAGATCCGGCCCAAGGTGAGCTGGGCGGGCCTTGTGGACGCCCCCAACCTGGCCGACAACTCCCAGGTGGAACGCAAGCCTTGCTACTGGCTTATGCAGACCATCAACATCTGCGCCGACGGCCGCGTGGCCCTATGCTCGGTGGACATCCACTGCCGCGTGCCCTGCGGCGACGTGACCGAGCGCTCCATCAAGGACGTCTGGCAGACGGGCCTGAAGGCCATGCGCGCCATGCACAAGGAAGGACGCTTCGCCGAGTTGCCGGACATGTGCCGCAACTGCTCTGACTGGCAGAGCGCCTACGCCGAATACCAGCCCGCCAGTCCCACCCAGGAGAAATCGCCATGAGCAACGAGATCAAGGTCCACACCCAGGAAGAGTACGGCCTGCGGCCCGAGGCCAAAGAGTTCCCCATGATGCTCGTGCTCTCCTTCGTCTACGTGTGCAACGCGGGCTGCCCCAACTGCCCGTACAACAATTCCGAGATCCGCGAGACCTACAAGGACGCCATGCTCATGAGCGACGAGGTGTTCCATCGCTTGGCCGACGAGTGCGGGCCGCATGGCAGCCTGCTCCGGCTTTCCGGCGGGGGCGAGCCCATGCTCCACCCCAAGGCCGTAGAGCACATGCTCTACGCCAAGGACAAGGGCTGCCGCATCGGGCTCATCACCAACGGTTCGCGCTTCAACGAGGAGAACCTGACCGCCCTCATCGCTGCTGGCATAGACGCCCTCGAGTTCAGCGTGGACGCAGGCGATGCCGAGACTTACGCCATCGTACGCGCCAACCTGGACTGGGACCGCCTGAACGAAAGCGTACGCATGGCCGTGGAGATCAGAAACCGTTTGAAGTCCCCCACGCGCATCGTGACCAGCATCATCAACCAGCAGGGCGTGGACGTGGACAAGGCCGAGGCCCACTGGAGCGCCATCGTGGACAAGGTGCAGATACGCAAGTTCCTCACCTGGGGCTACAACGAGGATAAGTCTGCAGACGACAGCGCCTACCTGCCCCCTGAGGACCGCCTGCCCTGCCCCTGGCTTTTCGAGCGCTTCAACGTGGATTCGCGCGGCGACGTCACCCTCTGCGGCGAGGACATCGCCTTCAAGGAGCGTTTCGCCAACGTCATGGAGCGCAGCATCAAGGACATCTGGCTCGGACCGGAGTTCGAACACTATCGCTCCCTTCATCTGGCGCGGCGAGGCCACGAGATCCCCATCTGCGCGGCCTGCCCGGACTGGAAATATCGCTCCTGGCAGTACAACTACTGGAAGGTCCTTAAGGACGCGGAAACAGCAAGTCCCCACAAGTAGGGCGGATTACCTGGCGAAGGGAAGCAAGAGACCCTGCCCGACGGCGCCGGCTACATGACGCGAAGGGAAGGCACGCCCAGGAGTTGCAGCGCTATGACTAATGTCGTCGGAATTCTCCAGCCCAGCTATTTGCCGTGGTTGGGCTACTTTGAGCAGATTCACCGGGCGGACGTTTTCGTCTTGTATGATGACGTGCAGTTTGAGAAGGGCTCCTGGCGCAACCGCAACCGCATCAAGACCCCGAATGGGCCGCAATGGCTCACCGTGCCGGTGCTGACCAAGGGCCAGGAATTCCCGCTCATCAACCAGATTCGCGTGAACAACGACCAGTGCTGGCAGAAGAAACATCTGCGCTCTCTGGCGCAATACTATTCCAAGGCGCCGTACTACGGCCAGTACGCCCCGGCCCTGGAGGATATTCTTGCCGAGCCCTGGGAGTCGCTGTGTGAGCTGAACATCTCGCTCATTCGTCATCTCGCCGCAGCGCTCGGCATCGACACGCCCTTCGTGCTCTCGTCAGAACTCGACGTCCCTGGCTCCGGCGCGGCGCGCCTGGTGGAGATCCTGAGCCGGCTAGGCGGCACGGTGTTTTATGAGGGTGCGGCCGGGCGCGACTATATCGAAGAGACCCTCTTTGAAGCGCGCGGAATGCGCTTGGAATACCAGGACTACCGGCACCCCGTGTACACGCAGTTGCACGGCGAATTTGTTCCCTATCTGTCCGTGGTGGACCTTTTGTTCAACCATGGGCCAAACAGCCTCTCCATACTTTTGCGGAGCCAGCAATGAAGAAGACCATCCTCATCACCGGCGGCGCGGGCTTTATCGGCTCGGCCTTCACGCACTACATCTACAATGCCTACCCCGACTACAACATCATCGTTGTGGACGCCCTGACCTACGCTGGCAACGTGGAAAACCTGCCGGTCAAGATCTGGCAGGATTTGGACAATCCGCGCCTACAGTTCTGGTACGGCAATATCCTCAATGGCGAGCTTATGGACACGCTCATCTCCCAAAGCGATTATGTGGTCCACTTCGCGGCCGAGAGCCACGTCACCCGTTCCATCTATGACAACCGCAATTTCTTCGAGACGGATGTCATCGGCACCCAGACCGTGGCCAACGCCGTGTGCAAGTACAAGGACAGTGTGGAGCGCTTTATCCACATCAGCACCAGCGAGGTCTACGGCACAGCCATCGCCCCGGCCATGGACGAGGACCATCCATTGAACCCCATGAGCCCTTACGCGGGCGCCAAGACCGGGGCCGATAGGCTCGTCTACTCCTACTGGGCCACTTACCAGATACCTGCGGTCATCATCCGCCCCTTCAACAACTACGGCGCCCGCCAGCACCTGGAAAAGGTCATTCCGCGCTTTGTCACCAGCGTCATTCTTGGTGAGAAGCTGCGCGTGCACGGTGATGGCTCCTCGGCTCGCGACTTCATTCATACCGAGGACACTTGCCGGGCTATCGACCTGGCCCTGCACGCTCCGGCCGAGAAGGTCGTGGGCGAGGTCTTCAACGTGGGCTCCGGCATCGACCACTCCATCCTGTCCATCGCCCAGGACATCACCAAGCTCATGTGCGCCAGCAAGGAATGCTATATCAACGTGGGGGATCGCCCCGGGCAGGTTATGCGCCACACTGCGGACTCCGCCAAGATCAAGCGCGTGCTGGGCTGGGAGCCCAAAGTTACCTGGGAGCAGGGATTGGAGAGCACCGTGAAGTGGTACGTCGACCACGAGGACTGGTGGCGCAAGATGCTCTGGATGCGCGAGATCCCCATCGTCACCTCCTCGGGCAAGCGCGAGTTGCACTAGACATGCGCATCGAGTTCTTCCGGCACGCACTGGACGAGCGCGATATCGAGAGCGCCGTCGAGACCCTGCGCTCGGTGTTCCTGACCACCGGGCCAGCCTGTGGTCGCTTCGAGGAGGGCTTTGCCGCCTACACCGGGCTTACGCACTGCGTGAGCCTAAACTCCTGCACGGCGGCCCTGCACCTGGCCTTGCTGGCCCTGGGCATCGGCCCTGGCGACGAGGTCATCACCACGTCCATGACTTTCATCGCCAGCGCCACCTCGGTGCTGCACACCGGCGCCACCCCGGTGCTGGTGGATGTGGACCCGGACACCGGCCTCATCGATCCCAAGGCGGTGGAGGCGGCCATCACCTCGCGCACCAGGGCCATTCTGCCCGTGCACCTGTACGGTGTCATGGCCGACATGCGGGCCCTGCGCGTCATTGCCGACAAGCATCACCTCGCCATCGTGGAGGACGCGGCCCACTGCATCGAAGCCAGCCGCGACGGCGTGCGGCCCGGCGAACTCGGCGACGCGGCGTGCTACAGCTTCTACGCCACCAAGAACCTCACCTGCGGCGAGGGCGGAGCCGTGTGCACCAACCGCGCGGACATTGCCAGCCAGGTGCTGTTGCTGCGCCAGCACGGCATGAGCAAGGAGGCCGCCAAACGCTACCACGGCCTTTACCAGCACTGGGACATGGTGGAATTGGGCTGGAAGTACAACCTAAGCGACATCCAGGCCGCGCTCATGGTGCACCAGCTTAAGCGGCTGGACGACCTCTGGGAGCAACGCCGCGCCATTTACGACATGTATGCGCAGGCCCTTGCGGACATTCCCAGCCTGCGCCTGCCAGCCTTGCGCGGTAAGAGCGCCCTGCACCTGTTCACCGTGCAGGTCCCGGCGGACAAGCGTGACGATCTGCTGGCCTATCTGGGCCAGAACGAAATCGGCGTTGCGGTGAATTACCGGGCCATCCACACCCTGACGTGGTTCCGCAAGCACCTCGGTTGCAAGCCCGAGGACTTTCCCAATGCCCTCGCATTCGGACAAGGCACGCTCAGTCTGCCCTTCCACACCCGGATAACAGGCCAGGAGATCGCCTATGTGGCAGAAATGTTGCGCACACACCTTACCTCGGTATTTTGAGAGCGGCTCCTTACCTGACGTTCCCACAACTGCGAAAGCTGGACACTTGGCGCAGCAGTCCACGCCGAGCGCGAGCGAGACCGCCATACCCTGTTGACACTTTGTTCAATTTTACTGTACAAACAACGCACCCGTGTATCGATAGTTTTTGACAAACCGGTACTAATACCTATGTCCGATCACTTCCGGAATCTGAGGTTCTGCTTTTTTGGGAGACTCGCAAAATGAGAGATGTCTTCCTCCGAACCCACTCAGAGACATAGGCTAGCCAAAGTGAGGCCGGGCACTGAAACGTTGACAGAACGACTGGAGCATTTCATTTTGGGGTATCACGTCACCCTCTCCAGTGATGCAATGCGCTTGCTGCTATAGCATGCGTGTTGGGAGACATCCCTCGAGACGCTGACCATGTTCGTGTTTGCAAAAGGGTTCCTGCCTGGGGGCACTGTACAGGGCAAGGGACAACGGTTTCAGCAAGAGCTCCCCTTAGGGATTGTTGCAACCGACACAACAAGCGAGAGGGCTCGCCACGAGGCGAAGACGGACCAAAGGCGCCTTGAAGTGTACCCCACAGGAAAAGGGGAGTCATTCACCTCAAGCGAACATACTGAAAGCATAAGTTGGCAGGAGTCTACATGTTCAACGGAAAATGCGTCCTAATCACCGGCGGCACGGGCTCCTTTGGTCGAGCCTGCGCTCATACCTTGCTCACCCGGCACAAGCCGACCAAGGTCATTATCCTCAGTCGCGATGAACTCAAGCAATACGAGATGGCTCAAGATTTCGCCGAGTATGAGAACATCCGCTTTTTCCTTGGCGATGTGCGTGACAAAGACCGCTTGTACCGCGCCTTTCGCGGAGTGGACATCATCATCCACGCGGCTGCGCTCAAGCAGGTTCCCGCAGCTGAGTATAATCCCTTCGAGGTCATCAAGACCAACATTATGGGCGCGCAGAACATCATCGACGCGGCCATCGACACCCAGGTCAGCCATGTCCTGGCGCTCTCCACGGACAAGGCCGCCGCGCCCATCAACCTCTATGGCGCCACCAAGCTCTGCTCGGACAAGCTGTTCATAGCGGCCAATTCCTATGCCGGTACCGGGGACACCAAGTTCTCCGTCGTGCGCTACGGCAATGTGCTTGGCAGCCGAGGCAGCGTCATCCCCTTCTTCCGCGAGCAATGCAAAAGCGGCGTGCTCACGGTCACTGACCCGCGCATGACCCGCTTCTGGATCACCCTGGAGCAAGGGGTCGACTTTGTGCTGAGAAGCATCCCGGCCATGGTCGGCGGTGAGCTTTTCGTTCCGAAGCTTCCCAGCATGAACATTATGACCCTGGCCCATGCCATGTGCCCAGGAGGCAAAATCGAAATCACCGGCATCCGTCCTGGAGAGAAGCTCCACGAGGTCATGGTGCCACGCGATGAGGCTCACAACACCGTGGAATTCGAGAACCACTTCCTCATCAAACCGAATTTCCGTTTCTTCAATAAACGCTTTGATAGTTGCGGTGCGCGTCCCGTAGCCGACGATTTCGAGTACAACTCCCTGGACAACCCTTGGCAATTGACTGTCGAGAAATTGCAGGAACTCATCGAGGAGTTATGATCCCTTACGGACGCCAAAGTATCGACGAAGACGACATCAGGGCCGTCTGCGAGGCCCTGCGCTCCGACTGGCTGACCACTGGCCCTCGGGTTGAACAGTTTGAGCGAGCAGTGGCCGAGTTTTGCGGTACGGCCTTTGGGGTCGCCGTGGCCAGCGGCACGGCAGCTCTACACTGCGCCATGCACGCTCTGGGCATCGGCCCCGGCGACGAAGTCATCGTTCCGACCATGACCTTTGCGGCCACGGCGAATTGTGTGCGCTACGCGGGTGCCACCCCGGTCTTCGCCGATGTGGACCCAGACACCCTGCTCTTACCCGCCGCCGAAGTGGGACGCCTAGCGACACCCCGCACCCGTGCGGTCATCGCAGTGGACTACGCCGGGCAGCCCTGCGACTACGACAGCCTGCGCAAAATCTGCGCGGCCCACAATCTCGTCCTCGTGGCCGATGCCTGCCACGCCCTTGGAGCAGCAACAGGCCAGGGCGCTGTCGGAAGCTTGGCGGACCTCACCGTGTTCAGTTTCCATCCTGTGAAGCATATCACCACCGGCGAGGGGGGCATGGTCATGGGCCATGACAAAGCGCTTGAAGCCAAGCTGCGCCGCTTCCGCAACCACGGTATCGACACGGAATTCCGACAACGGCAGGAGCAGGGCACCTGGCGCTACGACATGGTCGAGCTGGGCATGAACTATCGCATCACGGACATCCAGTGCGCTCTGGGCATAAGTCAGCTGACCAAGCTGCCCGGCTTTCTTGCCCGGCGCAACGAGATAGCCGCCCGATATGACCAGGCCTTCGCTGGCACCTCTGTGCGTCCTCTGGTCGCCATGCCAGGCGCACTGCACGCCTATCATCTTTATGTCGTCCGCGTGACCCGGCGCGACGCGATATTCACCGCACTGCGCGCGGCGGGCATCGGCGTCAACGTGCACTACTCGCCTGTGCACCTACATCCCTATTACCGCCAATCCCTGGGAACCGGCCCCGGCCTGTGCCCCGTGGCGGAGGCCACGAGTGAAACAATCCTGAGCCTGCCCCTGCACCCCGGCATGAGCGATGCGGATGTGGAGACGGTGGTACGGGAAACCCTACGTTTCATGGGGAAGTAAATGGCCTGCAGCCTGACCATACGCGCCGATGGCGATGCCCGCATGGGCACAGGTCACGTCATGCGCATGCTGGCTCTGGCCCAGGCCTGGGCTACCCAGAGCGAACCGGTGCGCTTTGTGGGGCGTATAGAGGCTGGACCGCTGCGGGAGCTAATAATCGCTGGTGGCTTTTCGCTTACGGTCCTGAACGCCGTGCACCCCGACCCGGCTGACATGGCTGTGCTTTTAGAACAAAGCAGCCCGGACGGTTGGGTGGCTCTTGACGGCTACCACCTCGACTCTGGCTACCAGTGCGGCGTGCGCGCAGCCGGGCGCAAGAGCTTTGTAGTGGACGACACCTGCGACCGGGATGCTTACGATGCCAACGTCTACCTGAATCAAAATATCGGAGCCGAAGAGTTAAGCCCAAAGCTTAGCCCCGATGCGCTGAAACTGCTCGGACCGCGCTACGCTCTGCTGCGCCAGGAGTTTCGCGCCGTGCGGCAGACGACAAAGCCATGCCCGAAACGCGCCCGCAACATCATGGTGACCTTCGGCGGTTCGGACCCAGGCAATGTTTCCAGCCGAGTATTGCAGGCGCTGGCCTGCTTGGCGGACCCAAGCTTGCACGTTCTCGTCGTAGCTGGTGCGGCCAACCCGCACGCGGAATTCCTGCGACCCTTAGCGGCAGCCCTGCCCTGCACCTGCGAAGTGCTCCAGGCCGTCACCGACATGCCCGGACTCATGGCCTGGGCGGAACTGGCGATATCCGCAGCAGGAAGCACCTGCTGGGAGCTGTGCTATTTCGGCGTTCCCATGCTGATCACCTCGGTGGCAGACAACCAGGACATCATCCTAACCGAGCTGGTTAGATCCGGGGCAGCGCAAGCCTTCCCGCCACAGACGCGCCCGGAAGAGCTCGCCTCGGCTCTCGGCGCGCTGGTCACCGACGCAGCTTTGCGCCAGAGCATGCACGAGACCAGCCAAAGGCTGGTCGACGGACATGGGGCAGAACGCGTGGTCAGGGCGATGCGGAGCGAAAGTATTTCCCTGCGTCCGGCCCGGCCTGAAGATGCCGAGACACTGCTGTTTTGGCGAAACCATCCTTCGATCGTGGCGCAGAGCTTCTCGCCAGACCTCGTCACCCCAGAAAGCCACGCCAGATGGTTCGCCAGCAGGCTCGCCGACCCCGATTGCCTGCTGTTCATCGCCGAGGACAGTGCTAGAGCCCCTATCGGACAGATTCGCTTCGACATCCAGGACGATTCCGCCTTGCTCAGCATAAGCGTAGCGCCGCAATGCCAGAAGCAAGGTTTTGGTACGGCCATGACCCGCAGGGCCTGCTCCATGTTGCTGAGAGACAGGCCCAGCCTCGTCGTGCAGGCGCTGGTGAAACCCCAAAACACCCATTCCAAGACCATGTTCGAATCTGTCGGGTTTTCTCAGGGCATCGCCAAGAAGGACTTCGCGCATCCGCATCTGCTCTTTGAATTGAAGGGAGGGAGCCATGCCCGCTAAGTCGTTCTTTGATCCGCAGACCTCAGTCTTCATCATCGCGGAAATGAGCTGCAACCACGGGGGTGACTTTGGCACTGCCCTGCGCATCCTGGAGGCCGCCAAGATCGCCGGAGCAGATGCGGTCAAACTTCAGACCTACACAGCCGACACGCTCACCATCGACTGCGGCAACGAGTATTTCCGGATCAAGGAAACTCTGTGGGAAGGCCGCACTCTTTACGACCTCTACCACGAGGCATTCACCCCCTGGGAATGGCATCCCAGGCTCAAGGCCGCAGCGGAGGGCATGGGCCTTGTCCTGTTCTCAACCCCCTTTGACGCAAGCGCAGTGGACTTTCTGGAGACCCTGGACGTGCCATGCCATAAGATCGCCTCCTTCGAAAACGTGGACCTGCCGCTCATCCGCAAGGTTGCAGCCACGGGCAAGCCGGTCATCATGTCCACGGGCATGGCCAGCGAGGCCGAGCTTGATGAGGCCGTAGCGACCTTCCGCGAGGCCGGAGGCATGGAACTGGCGCTGCTCAAGTGCACCTCTGCCTATCCCGCTCCCATGGAAGAGATGCACCTGAACACCATCCCTTACCTGGCCGCGAAATATGCAGTGCCTGTCGGACTTTCCGACCACACCATGGGCAACGCTGCATCCATTGCCGCCACGGCCTTGGGGGCGCGCATCATCGAGAAACACCTCTGCCTGGACCGATCAAGGCCCGGTCCGGATTCCGCCTTTTCCCTGGAGCCTTCAGAGTTCAAGGCCATGGTGGAAGGCGTAAGGGCCACCGAGAAAGCCCTCGGCCAAGTGAGCTTTGCCTTGACAGAGAAACAGCAGGCCAGCGCGGCGTTTCGGCGGTCTCTCTTTGTCGTAAATGACATGACCGCCGGCGAAAACTTCACTGAGCAGAACTTGCGCTCCATCCGACCCGGGTTCGGCCTGCACACCAGGCACCTGGAGGCCGTGCTGGGTCGGCAGGCCACCTGCGCAATAAAACGCGGCACGCCTCTATGCTGGGAACTTGTGGAGGGGCAAAAATGACCGCAAGACTCACTGCGGCGCTTTGCGGCCTGGGCAACATTTCCTGGCGTTTCGGCAAGGATGCCGAAGGCGATGCCCTGTGCCATGCCGAGGCAATGCTTCAGCATCCAGGCGTCCGGCTCGCTGGAGGCTGCGACCCGGACAGTTCTTTTCGTGCAGAATTCACTGCGCATCATGGGCTGCGGACTTTTGAAGGCCTTGCGGAGATGCTTGGTGCACTGAACCCGCACATCGTGTCCATCTGCTCTCCCGCCGCGCTACACCTGGAGCACGCCCAGCGCTGCATCGAGCACGGCGTTCCCATGATCTGGCTAGAAAAACCTCCCGCCGGGGACTGCTCACAGCTGCGCCTACTGCTCGATCAGCAGAAGGCGCAAGGCGGACGAAGCACGGTGCTGGTCAATTATCAACGCCGCTACACACCCTGCTTTGTCAATCTCAGAGATGCTCTCCGGCGACAGACAATGGGACGTCTCGTCCGCATTGACGTCAACTATTCTAGGGGACTGGAGACAAACGGCAGTCATCTTCTTGACCAGGTATTCTTCCTCCTTGGTGAAGACTTGGGTTACACTCTTGACTGGGTCTCCGGCGCCAGCAGCGCCAATCCCTGTTGCGGCCTCACCACCGCTCAGGGCGTCCGCATCGTCATTCAGGGCGACGAACTGCCCTATCACAACATCGACATCCGCGCGACTTGCGAGGGCGGGCGCCTCTCCATATTGCACGGCGGCATGACCACCGAAGTGGAGCGGATCAGAGAGCATGAGTGCTACCCTGGATTCTATCGGCTGGCCCAGGAGGATGCATCGCTGCTGGGGCCGGGGGGGCAACTCGGGGCTTTCTCCACAGCTCTTGAAGACCTCATAGAGGCCCACCGCAGCGGTCGCCAGCCCATCAGCAGCCTGCGTTCAGCCCTGAGTGGGCAGGTACTTATGGAGCGCATCTTGCCCGAGGCAAGATCGTGACCCTGCTCTTTGCCGCCAGCGAGATCGGGAGCTGGCACGCGCTTGCACCAGTGGCCCACAGCTGCGTGCAATCCGGAATGACCGTACTGCTTTCGCAGCGGGGAGCGGCCGAGACCGCGACAGTCGGCATTGGCGCGGCACTCCTGCCCTGCGGGGAGACCCCCGCGCAGATCGACGCTTTCCTCCTACAGCATAATGTCCAAGCTGTTGTTTTTTCCTCCAACGTCAGCGACCCGCAGCCGTTGTCCATCGCCAGGCGCGCCAGCCAGAAGGGGCTGCCAACCCTACATGTTCTGGACTATTGGAATGGATATGCTCAGCGCTTGAGGCTCGACGGACTGCCCCAATTTCAACCAGACATTTATGCAGTGCCCGACAAATTGGCCCAGACGGCCGCCTTGGGCGAGGGCATCGCGGGGAAAACTCTCCGAGTCACCGGCCAGCCGGCCTTCGCTGACACCTTCACGGCCGTTGCGCCAAACGATCAGGACAAGCGTGCACAAAAAAAAGCGGCGGGGTGCGATCCTGATCTGCCGCTCATGCTGTTCGTGTCTGAGCCGGTAACCCAGGACCAGGGCAGCGACCCGACCAGTCCGGGATACAGAGGGTACACGGAGCGCGACGTCATAAGGCTCATTCTGTCAATCCTGCGACCCCTTGCCGGAAGACTGCAGTTGGCCGCCCTTCCGCATCCAAGAGAGGACGGCACGATGCTTTGCGCCCAGCTGGAACAGGGCAAGGGAGCGCTCGCAACCTGCCTGATCCGCCTTGCCCGGGGGCGAGATGCGCTGGCCCTGGCGGACGGCGTGGCAGGCATGGCCTCCACCTTGCTTTACGAGGCATGGCTTCACGGCCTGCCTGTGGCCAGTATCCAGCCGGGGCTGCAAGTGTCGTCCCTCGCAACCCTGCGGCAGCGTCAGGGAGTACTCTTTCTCGATCAGCATGAGGGCCTGCAAACGGCCCTGACAGCATGGTCCGAAGGCCTGGGCTGCGGGCCTCGGCCCAGGGTGCGCCCGGAGGCGGCACTCCACAGCAGGGCGGTCGACAGCCTGCGCGACATAATTTGCGGGCTCTTGAACAACAACCAGCTCAGCCAAGGCAAACATTCATGAACATCGCCGTCATCCCCGCACGCGCTGGCAGCAAACGCATCCCGGGCAAAAACATCCGGCCCTTCTGCGGCAAGCCCATGATCGCCTGGTCCATCGAGGCGGCCCGTAACGCCGGGATATTTGACAGGGTGATCGTGTCAACGGACTCAGAAGAGATTGCGGCGGTTGCTCGCCACCATGGCGCGGAAACGCCCTTCCTGCGCCCCGCAAAGCTATCCGGGGACCACATTGCCACGGCACCGGTGTTGGAGCACGCCCTTGCCTGGCTGAATGGCCAGGGGCAAACCCCAGAGCGATTGTGCTGCATTTACGCCACTGCGGCTTTCGTACGACCCGAGCACCTTCGCCAAGGCCTGGAGACGCTCATGTCCACAGGCTGCTCAAGCTGCTTCTCCGCGACGAGTTATGCCTTCTCCATCTTCCGCAGCCTCAAGCTGGAACAGGACGGCACTCTGAGCATGTTCTGGCCGGAACATGAGATGACCCGCTCACAAGATCTGCCCGAAGCCTATCACGATGCCGGGCAGTTCTACTGGCTTGACTGCCGGGAATTTCAGCAAAGTGGAAAGATCTACGCTGCGGATGCCCGACCGGTACTTCTGCCACGCCACATCGTGCAGGACATAGACACCCCGGAGGATTGGATCAGAGCGGAGTATATGTTCCAGGCCGTCCGAAACGCCGAGGGAATTTCATGACCACACTAGCGATCCACGGAGGCGAGCCCGTGCGCACCAAGCCCTTCCCGGCCTATGTCACCGTGGGCAAGGAGGAGAAGCAGGCGCTTGCTGCGGTCATCGATTCCGGCTGCCTGTCCAAGTACCTTGGCGTATGGCACGAGCAATTCCTGGGCGGAGAGCAGGTACGGGCGTTGGAGGCCGAATGGGCTGCGTACTTCGGTGCGCGCCACGCCGTGGCTGTCAACTCCTGCACCTCCGGACTCATCTGCGCCGTGGGCGCGGTGGGGATTAGTCCCGGTGACGAGGTCATCGTCACCCCCTACACAATGAGCGCCACGGCCACGGCCATCCTCGTCTGGGGCGGCATCCCCGTATTCGCAGACGTTGAACCAGGGTACTACTGCCTGGACCCCAAGGACGTGGAGCGAAAGATCACCCCGCGCACCAGAGCCATTATGGCCGTAGACATCTTTGGCCAGCCTATCGATGCCCCGGCGTTGCAGGACCTGGCAGAGCGCCACAGGCTCACGCTCATCGAGGATACGGCCCAGGCTCCCGGAGCCAAACTCGATGGTCGCCATACTGGAACCCTGGGCCATATGGGCGTTTTTTCCCTTAATTATCACAAGCACATCCACTGCGGCGAGGGCGGGATCATCCTCACTGACGACGACCGCCTGGCCGAACGCTGCCAACTCATCCGCAACCACGCCGAGGCCGTGGTGGAGGCCAAGGGCGTGACCGAGCTGGCGAACATGGTGGGCTTCAACTTCCGCATGACCGAACTGGAAGCCGCAGTGGCACGCTGCCAGCTGCGAAAACTGGACGGACTGCTCAAGCGCAGGCTGGCCAACGTGAGACTCTTTGAAGAGCGCGTTGCGCACATCCCGGCCATCAGCGCCCCGCGCCTGCGCCCCGACGCAAGCCACGCCTATTACGTCCACGCCTGCCGCTTTGACGCAGAAGTGGCCGGTGTGCCCCGCGATGCGTTCATCAACGCCGTACGCGCGGAGCTGCCGCACCATGAACTGCGTCGCGCGGAGGGCGTCAAACTCGGCTGCGGTTACGTGCGCCCACTGTATCTGCAGCCCCTTTTTCAGAAGCGCATTGCCTTCGGTGCTGGCGGCTACCCCTTTTCCCTGGGCGAGCAGGACTACGCCAAAGGCCTGTGCCCGGTTTGCGAGGGGTTGCATGAGCGGGAGCTGTTCACCCATGAATTTATGCTACCAAGCATGACCGAGGTGGATATTGATGATGTGGGCCAGGCCTTTGACAAGGTTTGGAGTCTGCGGCACGAATTGCGCGGGAGGCAGGAATGATCAATGCCGTCCTTACCGCAGGCCGGGTACGGCTTGCCCCATTTGAACAAAGGCATCTGAGTCCGGAGTATGTCTCCTGGCTCAACGACCAGGATCTCATGAGCTGCAGCGAGCAGCGCCACCGGCAGCACACGCTAGAATCCTGCCGAACATATTGGGAGGGGTTTTCTGGAACGCCCCACTGCTTTTGGGCCATTGAGGCTCTGGACCTGGGCGGCCTGCACATCGGAAATCTCAATGCCTACATCGACAGGGCCAACGGAATCGCCGACATGGGGCTTCTCATCGGACACTCCAGAGCACGGCGCAAAGGTTACGGCCAGCTTGCATGGAATACAGCACTTTCGCACCTGCTCAACCAGACTGAAATCCGCAAAGTGACTGCCGGCGCGATGGCTGTAAACGAGGGTATGCTCCGCATCGCTGAACACTCAGGCATGCATCAAGACGGTTGCAGGAGCCGGCATTTCATGCGCGAGGGCAAAGAAGTCGACCTTGTCTACTGGGCGGCCTTTTCACGGCCTACGCAGCCACACATTCCGACCACACAGCCCAAACCGGACGGCCACCAGTGACCCTGCAGCCCCAGGTAATAGTATTACATTGGAACAGGGCGTAAGGAAGGAGACCACACGATGACGTGCTCAGAACCACTGCTCAGCACCCTGCGCTACTGTATGCGGTGCAATATCCCTGAGACCCAGGAAGGGGTTATTTTTGACGAGATGGGCATCTGCCAAGCCTGCCAATCCTCAGAACAAAAGATCCACATAGACTGGACCGAGCGCTACGCCCTGCTGCAGGAGATAGTCGCAGACGCCAAGTCCAAATCCGGCAGCGGCTATGACTGTATCCTACCTGTAAGCGGCGGTAAGGACAGCACCTACCAGGCCTATGTGCTGGTTGAACAACTGGGGCTCAAACCCCTTTGTGTCACCTTCAATCACAATTGGATGAGCCAGACAGGCTGGTACAATCTGCAGAACCTGCTTGAACGGTTCAACCTGGACCATGTGATGTTCACCCCCAACCGGAAACTGGTCAACCGTCTTGCCAAACGATCCTTGGAGATGATCGGTGACGCCTGCTGGCACTGCCATTCGGGAGTTCCGGCCTTTGTCCTCTCCATGGCCGTCAAGTTCAAAATCCCGCTCATCATCTGGGGCGAGTCCATTGCCGAGGCATCCGGACGGGCCAGTTACAAGGATCCTGTCCATCACTTTGACAGGGATTATTTCTTAAAAGTCTCAAGCAAAATCAGGCCGGAGCTAATGATCTGCGATTATCTGAACTCGCGCGACCTGTATCCCTTCGATCTGCCAAGTGCAGAAGAGCTGGAGACCGTCGGAGTCTACGGCCTGCATTTAGGCGACTACATCTTCTGGGACGAGGAGCGCCAGGTGGAATTCATCCGCGAGCATTACGGCTGGCTGGAGACAGAGATGGAAGGCGCCTTCAAGGGCTATAAGAGTGCGGAATGCGTCATGGCCGGAGTGCATGACTTTACCTGCTACCTCAAGCGGGGCTATGCGCGTGGCAGCTTTCAGGCCAGCGTGGACGTGCGCAACGGGCTGCTCACGCGGGCCGAGGGCTTTAAACTGGCCCAAAAGTGCGACACCATGCGCCCAGAAGCTCTCGATTATTTCCTGCAGGCAACTGGCATGACCGAGGAGGATTTCTTCAAGATCATGCGCGAGCAAATGCATCCCAAGATCAAAGGGACGCAACTTCCGGTCACACTTCCTGACCACCCCAATGGCGAACGGATCAAACCGTTTTCACAACATATCCTCGATACCATGGCCGGACGCAAGGACCCCAGGGAAGGTTGACAGCATGCTTGATCCTTTCAGAGCAACAGACATAAGCACCCTGCACGAGTGGATCGCCCGCGGCGAGATCCGCGCCTCCGAACTCAGCGAATGGACCATCGCGCGTTCCAAGGATCTTGATCCGCACTACCACTTCTGGGTCTGCCACGACCCGGACAATTTGCGTGACCAGGCCCGGCTCTCGCAAGCGCGAGTGACGGAGGGTCAAACGCTACGGCCGCTGGAGGCCATGCCCGTCGGGGTAAAGGACATCTTCAACACGCATGACTATCCCACCCAAATGGGAAGCCCCCTATGGAAGGACTTCAGGCCGGGCAATGACGCCCGTGTTGTCTATTCCTTGCGAAACGCAGGCGGGCTGGTGGCCGGGAAGACCGTCACTGCTGAATTCGCGGTTCATGCGGAGCCAGAGACCATTAACCCGCATAATCCAGCGCTGACGCCGGGAACATCCTCCAGCGGTTCGGCAGTGGCGGTGGCCCTGGGTGTTGTTCCAGTGGCTCTGGGCACCCAGACCGGAGCCTCCATCACACGGCCGGCAAGCTTTTGCGGTATTTATGGATTCAAGCCCTCCTTCGGATTGCTCCCGCGGACCGGCATTTTGAAAACCACGGACAGTCTCGACACCGTGGGATTTTTCTCCTCGCGCTACGGGAATTTGCGCCGCGTCTTCAACGTGCTGCGGGTGCAGGGGATGAATTACCCCCTGAGCCACAAAGCCCTCATGGACCAGGAGCGGCAATCCCCTACGCCCGGACGCCCCTTTAAAATCCTCCTGGCCAGAACGCACACCTGGGACCAGGCCACTGAAGAGGCTCGTTCGCAGCTCTTGGCCTACGCACATGAACTCAGCGCAAGCGGCGCAGTGGAGATCTTTGAAGATCCTCTTCCCGGCTCCCTGGAGCAATGCCACATACTGCATTCCATCATCTACGACAAATCCCTGTCGTACTATTTCAAGGACGAGAGCAGGCAAGAGATGCTTATCTCACCGGCAATCAGGGAGATGCTCGCGCACGGGTCAAGCGTTGGCGTTTCCGACTTCCATGCAGCCGTGGCACGGCAAGAGCAACTTTGTGCCAGCGTTGACGCTTTCTTGACGAAATACGATGCCGTCCTCTCGCTCTCCACAGCCGGGCCTGCGCCTCTGCGCGACACATATCCCCCTGCCGATCCGGGCCTGATGTGGACCATGCTACATTTGCCAAGCATTTCGGTGCCACGTTTCGCCACGAAAGAAGGCCTTCCCATCGGGGTGCAGTTTAGCGCACGGCGCTTCAACGACTTCCTTCTGCTAGGAGTGCTTGATACACTGCGCGCCTTGGATCTTGTCCCTGCGGGCTCTTTCCCCGTGGCCCACCCCATCGTTTAATTTGGAGAATCCCCATGCCTACGAAGGAAGATCGGAAGTATATCACGCGGTTCAAGCAGAGGGACATTGAGGAACTGCTGATGTGCAGGCACGGAGCCCGGTTCGCCGAGTACAGGCAGCAATGGGCGCAATCCGGCCAGCACTGCCAGGCGGCGGAGCTCCCTTTAGCCCTTTACCTAGAGACAAACGCGCACTGCAACCTGAAATGCAAGATGTGCCCGCACAGCCATTTTGGTGACCAGGAAGCCTACCTGCCAATGCACCTTATCGAGAAGGCGGCCGAGGAATGCGCGGCTCTGGGAGTCCCATCCGTGCTGGTCGGGGCGAGCACGGAATGCCTCATTCACCCGCGCATCGCAGACATTCTCAATCTTTTCAAATATTCGTCCATGCTCGATTTCTTCGTCATCACCAATGGCATCAAGCTGACGGAGTCAATTGCTAAAACACTCATTGGACTACAGGTCGAAAGGCTCAACGTCTCGCTGGACGCAGCCACACCCGAGACCTACCGCACCATCCGAGGTGGCAAACTTGAGCTTGTGGAGAAAAACATTTACCGATTCTTGGAATTGCGCAAAAAAGCCCAAAGTGAACTCCCCTACCTGCGGCTCAGCTTTGTGGTTCAAGCAGACAATCTGCACGAACGCGACGCATTCTATGAAAAGTGGAAGGACAAGGCTGACCTCATTGACTTTCAAGACGAAGTGGACTTCACCCCCCTCATGCAGTTACGGCAGATTGAGGTTCCACCCTTCACCTGCCCTGATCCATTCCAAAAGCTGGCAATTAGCTGGGATGGCACCATCTACCCCTGTTGCAGCTTCTACCAGCGCTACTTTCCTCTTGGAAACATCGCCACCATGACCCTTAAGGAAGCGTGGCAGAGCAAGACCGCCCGGATGTTACGGGAAAGCTTTCAGAGTGGAAACACGCAGATGGCCTGTCGCAACTGTCTTGGCATCACGCTCCAGCGCAAGCAGGAGAGCCACCCGTGAATTCCACCAGGCCATCATACGCCTTCTTCTTGCGCGAGTATCCGCGGCAGACCGGGCTCATGCTCCTGTATCTGTTTTTGGGTGGCATCCTGGAGACCATGGGAGCGGTGAGCCTTGTCCCACTGCTCGCGGGCCTCTTCGGCCAGGGCGTTGGCTCTTCGACCTTGCTGGAGCATATCTCTGGAGCCTTTCAGCTTCTTGGGCTCGCAGCTACCCTGGAGAACACCATCCTTGTGATATGCGCGGCCATGCTCCTCAAAGGCTTGTTCACCTTCCTGGCTTACCTGCAGGTGGGGTATGTAGAGGCTGAGGTGACCACAAGACTGCGCTCAGACCTTCTGGACAACATCCTGAGTGTCCGCTGGCCCTTCTTCGTCTCACAACCCTCGGGCGCGCTCTCTTACGCCCTGTCGACTGAGGCCCCACAGGCCGGGGTGGCTCTGCGCTATTTTTGCCTGGTACTTTCAAGCCTTGCACAGACGCTGGCCTACACCCTAGCCGGGCTACTGATCTCCTGGCAGGTCATGGTCGTAGCCTGCCTCTGTGGGGGCTTTTTCCTGTTGGCCTTCCGGAGACTTATCAAAAGCGTGCGAAATGCAGGTATGCGCCAATCCGAAACCTTGAACAGCATGACCTCGGTGTTTACCGACGGCCTAGCCGGAGCCAAACCCCTTAAAGTCATGGGAGCAGAGGAACATTTCGTCAGCTTCGTACGGACCCAGTCCGAGCGATATAAACAGGCTGCACGGCAGTACGTGATGGGCGTAGGCGCCCTGGCCGCGGCGCAAGAGCCAGCGCTGGCCGTGCTGCTTGCCGCCGGGCTTTATTGGGGACACTCCCTGCTGGCCGTAGACGGGTTGACCCTGGTCACTCTGGCCTTCTTCTTCCACCGAGCAGTCAGCCGTTTTTCTGGCGCACAGCAATCCTACCAGCAATTTGTCGGCGTCGAAGGTATATTGTCATCGCTACGTGCTAAAATCGCGTCCCTTCGACGCCAGCGTGAGCCAGGTGGTGTGGGCCACCGTGTAACGCTTAAGCGTGAGGTGCGCCTGGAAGGTGTAAAATTTGCCTACGAGGGCAAAATCGTGTTGGAAGGGTTGGACTTGACCATTTCCATGGGCTCCATTACGGCTCTGCACGGCCCTTCCGGTGCTGGCAAGACAACCGTAGCGGACCTGGTGGCCGGGCTAGTGGCTCCGGGGGCCGGGAGAGTAACCGTGGACAGCGTCCCCTTGTCTGAACTGGACCTGCGCCACTGGCGGACTCAGATTGGCTATGTCCCCCAGGAGGTGTTCCTCTTTAATGACACCATCCGCAACAATGTTGCTTTGGGCCGAGACATCCCGGACGAACGCATCTGGGAGGCCCTTGACCAGGCCGGGGCTAAAAGCTTTGTGGAGACTGCCGGGTGCGGGCTGGACTACCAGACGGGGGAACATGGCCGCGCCCTCTCCGGCGGACAGCGCCAACGTTTGATGATCGCGCGAGCACTGGCGGGCTCGCCACGTCTGCTCATACTCGACGAGGCCACCACCGGACTAGATGAGGCCACGGAACGAGAGATCTGGTCGCGCATAGTCCTGCTCAAAGGCAGCATGGCCGTGCTAGCCGTTTCGCATCAGCAGATTGTACAAGAAGTTGCTGACAGCGTGATACAAATCGAAATGGACCTCGGACCTCAGGCCAAGCCTACGGGCAAATAGAGCTGGAGCACTCAGGATGGACTGCGTCATAATCATGATTTCAAGCCCCCTCATTGAAGTGTTCCGAGCCACAGGGGTCGTCTTCGACAAACCAGTGGTGGGCATCGTGCCATACCAGCACATTGAGCGCGGAATCTCTCTCCCCCCTGAAGAGGAGAAGAAATTCGGCAAACTCCTCTCAATCCCAAGCTATTACGCGGAACAGCGCGATTCCTTGCAGCGCATGAGTTGGGCCGAACTGGACGCGGAACAACTAGCGGTGGAAGAGCGCCTGGGGTTGAAAAACAACAATATGGTTGTGTCCTATGATCGCGATTTTCTGAATGTATCAGACTACCGAACATCACGTGAACTTCAGCTTATGTACCTGCGCTTCACCGAGATGCTCTTTGCTCAGTACTCTCCCAGTGCCATTATACTCGGCCGTGAGTCATACCTGCGCAGCCTCATCACCGATACAGGGCTGCGTCGTGGCATCCCAGCGTTCCACGTATTCATGGCCGCACGTACCATGGGTTTGCGCCTTGCCACCTTCGACCCCAAAGGCCAGCAGGCTGGCATGGAAGACGTCTTCAACCAACTCACGGCCGGGGACTTGGCGGCTTGCGACACAGAAACAGCGGCTTTGGCCGACCGCGACTACGACGCATTTGTGAACCGCCCCAAGCAACCGGTTTACGCCACGCCATACACCCCTTCCTTCCTTAGAAGTGTCACGATCGCGCTGACCACAGGCCTCCGACATATACTCGCCGGGGCGATACGCTACGCCATGCACCCCTTTGATCGGCACATCGGTGCCTTGCCCTCTCCTTTGTCCCTGCTGGCGCGCTGGCCGCAAAAAGCCCTGCGCATGTACCTTTTAGACTACTCAAACCTCACCCACAAGCGCCCAGACTACTCAATGAAGTATATTTACCTGCCTCTTCATTACACTCCAGAAGAGACGGACATGTATTACGGCAGAGAATACAGCCACCATGAGGGCTTCATTGTCAACCTTGCACGGCGCATCCCTTCAGATACATGTCTATATGTTAAAGACAACCCCTTCATGCTTGGAAATCGTCCACTATCTTTCTATAGAAATTTGAACAAACTGCACAATGTATATATTGTTCACAATCACACTAATACTTTTGAGCTCATCAATAACGCACAGGCTGTACTTACCGTTGTAGGCACCGCTGGATGGGAAGGGTACTTACTTAACCGCCCGGTAGTCGTTCTTGGCGATGTGTTCTATAACTTTTTGCCAGGAGTATTATACACAAGCCTATGTGACCCTGCGTTCACAGAACGTCTTGTGAGTTACCTGCGAGAATTCAAGCCCGACCCACAAGAACGCCGCTTAGCCCTACGCGCTTGCTACGCCAGCTCCCTATACCTAGGGCAGGCAACAGGTGGGCAGAGTAACCAAAGCGTAGAGGAGCAGAATGCCTACGCCATATCCCGGCTGGCGCTAACACTCATGAACCGTTACCGAGCCCAGTTGAGCCAACCCAGAGACTAGAGAGAGTCAGAGATAGCTGTCTTCGAAGTGTTCCAGACAGGCTTCTTGGAGCGAAACAAGGATGCTGATTATTGTGGATCACGTGTTTTCAATTTACTATTTTCAATACTGCATAATACCCTGACTGCTCTGGAAATACTCTGTCAGGATTTCTATGGGATTTGGTTTTTCGATTCGCAGAGATGATGCCATCCCTTGGCCTCCTCTGCGCCAAGAAAGCACTGCACAAAAGACGACTGGTGGCGGCACCTTTAAGGGTACGTCGAGATCACCTCGTCTCAATTAGCGGGGCTACGCGGATCGTTATATCCAGACCAATGCAACTGTCGCACATCACAATCCTCGGCGCGACAAGGAGAACCAATCAATGCACACAGGCAAACGAGAAGTTAATTCTGGCTATCAACTCTATGTGGAAAAGATCTCCAAACAGGGCCAGAATAAGCTTAGTCGCCCCAAACAAATAGCCTCACATATTACACATGCACTGAAGGTCGTGCTCTGCATTCCACTATACGCATCCTTCGTAATTCTATCAACAGCAGTAATTTCATACGCCTATATATACATCGTCTGCTCCGGACGCAAAGCCTCAAGCAGCGCCCAAGCAATAAAGTATATCAAAAGATTTGCGCCGATATACCCGTTTCATCTTTACCCCCTTGTAGCGAAATCTCTCGAGATGTACTATTTATGCGATATTATCAGAGTTCAACACGCGCCGCTCGTTTTTGAAGTCGCCATTGGGGACGGGTACCTTTCAAAGTCTATTTTTGGCGCCACGGAGGTTTTTGGTTTCGACATCAACCCATACTCCCTTGACAAGGCCGACGGCAAACATATCCGGCAAAAAGTTGTTGCCAATTGCCTTCGCCTACCGGTAATGCCTCACTCTGGGGCAACCCTAGTGGCAAACAACCTAATGCACCACATCACGGACAAGAGCACCGCCATTTCGGACTGGGCCGGCAAAGTGGGGCGGCTTGTCTTCAACGAAAACACAATCTACTGGGCCACCTCATGGCCTCTTGCGGCCCTGGCCAAAAGCATCGGCCTGACCAAGACCGCAGACGAAATCGTCCAACAGATCAATAACACCAACATGCAGACATTGCTAAGCAAGCCGGAGCTCGACACTTTGGTCTCACGGCTTACTGGGCCATGCAAAACTTACTCGTACTACTCACAGAAAGTGCACACCATTTCCCTATTGTACAGCTGCCTGTTCACTGCTTTCATCCAGCCGTGCTATGGACCCCCAACCCCAGCTGTCTTCAAGAGAGTCATTGAATATTTCCCTCCAGTAGAAAAATTGACACACTACTTAACTGAGCTTGTTGCAGCCGCCTTGATCCGGCTGGATGCCATTGAAGAGCGGGATAAAGACGTGTTTGTCCACTACGACTGCAAAGGACTTTGCACACAGATACAAGATGTTAAAGAAGCTGTTCTTTCCTGCCCTGACTGCATGTCACCATTACATGGACAGGACTGCCCAAAGTGTTCACGGCATTTCCAAGTCATTAATGGAATGCTCTTCCTGTGCGACGAAGCCGTCGCCTCGAACTATACACCGGAGGCATCGGCAAGCATCCCAAAGCACCACCTATAGTCATTTCCGTTCATAGATGTAGAGGCAACGCAAAGGTGCCTTGACAAACCGAGAGGGTACAGAAAAATGCCGGGGAAGATATCTATAAGATGGAAGAATCCGCGCATACTTTTCGTTGTTCTGCTCGCCGTGTCAATGATCACTTTCGCCATTTTCTGCAGGCACAAGGACCTCTCTCCCTCAGGTATAATTGCGATCACGGCATTGTTTGCGTCTTTTATTGTACTTACCTTCGCCACCGGTGCGCAGCGCAAAAACATTCTGCTTCTGCTTTGCTCCGTAATATTCTCACTGTACATTATTGAGTGTACGCTACACTTCTTCCTCACCCCTAAAGAACGCAGAGTGCTGGACCAAGTCGTTAGGCAAACGAAAATCCGCCCAGACACCCGCACTGCTCTTGAATTTGTCGCAGACATGGTGCGTGACGGCAACCCGGCCGCGCCGTTCATCCCACCCAAAAGCTTTACAAGGATTGTGGGCTTGTCGTTATTCCCACTCTCGGCGCTGTCCAGGATACAAACCGTTTTCTGCAATGATTACGGAATCTGGCAAACATATTTGAGCGACCAACACGGCTTCAATAACCCCGTTGCTGATTACTCAGTAAACGCCAATGACGCCGTCATTGTCGGCGACTCCTTCGTCAATGGTCACTGCGTACCTTGGGGCGAGGACGTGGGCAGCTTTCTGCGGCTGGGCGGGGTTAGGTGCCTCAACCTCGGAATGGCGGGGAACGGACCGTTGATCGAGCTCGGCGTAATCACCGAGTACGCCGAGCGCCTCAAACCGAAAACGGTGTTTTGGTGCTACTTTGAGGGCAACGACCTGAATGATTTGCAGGACGAACTTGCAAGCAACATACTACCTGATTATCTGAATGATGACTTCAGCCAAAACCTCATGAATCGGCAGCAGGAACTGGACGACCTGCTGAGGGAACATGTGGCCGCTGCCTCGAAGAATCCTCCCGAAACAACTACTCGGCCCCTTACATCCATATTATTTTTACGCAACATCCGCTCGCGCCTTGGATTTTCATTCTTTAAGGACCACTCGGACGCTTTGCAGAACACTTTCTATTCGATCATCGGCAAGGCGAATACACGTGTCAACTCCTGGGGAGGCCAGATGGTCTTCGTCTATCTCCCCACCTATCAAACCATATTCGACAAGAGCACGGACGCCACACGCGCACTATTTTTAGAGCGCATCCGACTTCAGGGCATCACTGTCATTGATATGGCGCAGGAGTTCCGCCAGATGGATGATCCACTGGAGGCCTTCCCGTTCAGGTTGCCGGGGCACTATTCCTCGACCGGATACCGTAGACTTGCTGAAGCGTTCCTTCATTTCCTAAAGAAAGACAAACCAGTCACGCGAAATTTTCACCGGCAAGACCTGGGAAAACGGCTATGCGCAAAGTAACCCATCTAATTTTCTGCTCCTTTGAGGTTGGAGGGCTGCCGTTCAGCATGGCGGAAATTCTGAATCGCCATGACCAGGACTGCCTCTACGTTGCGCTCACCACGCAACACACCTCCGCGCATGACAGCACGCACTATCACTTCGGCCTGACAGCAGCTCCCTGGGACTATTCCGCACGCTTTCGCGCCATTGCACACAGCGATGAGCTAGTTGTCAAAGAGTTACGGAGACTTAATGCTGAATACGGCCTTTCGACATGCCTTGCGCTTGGATCAAAGGCCCATCTTTTGGCCTGCGCGGATATCCCGTTCAAATATTGGAGCTACGGCTCAGATCTTGACCAGAATTGTTTTGGTCCTCTATGGCCCGCAGGCTATCCATTTTGGAAGCGTCTCGCAGTCTATGCTATTTTCCTGGCGAACACGCGCAAGCAAACTCGCCAGTCCATACGCCAAGCAGAGTCAGTGCTTATTGCGCCATACCAAAAGCCTGCGCTGGATCGAGTAGCTCCAGGCAAGCCCCTCTTCTGGTTGCCTCACTTTTTCCCAGTGCTTTCGCATGAAGTAACACTAACGTTTAAAACTAATGCACGCCAAACCGTTTACGAAGCCATTGGCCCAGGCCGTTTCCTCTTTTCGTCTACCCGTCATGTCTGGTGCGGCGCCCTGAGTAAACAAGCTGATAACAAAGGCAATGACATCATCCTGAAAGCATTTCAGAGTTACGTCCAGCGCACTGGAGACTTGGAACTGAGACTCGTGCTCGTCCTCAAGGGGCCAGATATTGAGGCAACACAAAAGCTTGCGGTAGATATTGGACTCACCCGGCAAATAGTATGGGTGGACCAGATGCCAAGGCCCAAACTCTACGCATTCTATGCCGCGGCAGAGGTTTGTTTTGGACAGTTTGGAACACCTGTTTTGACTGGCGCTGCACTGGAGCCACTGGCCCAGGCGACTCCCGCGATCTCCAGCTTTACAACTGAAACGGCAGTGCCGAGCTATTCCGTTGCCCCACCGATCTTCAACAGCAACAACCCGGAGCGCATCGGGGAGCACCTTTCGGCCATCCTCCACTCACCGCGAGAGTACGCTCGACTGTCCTTCAATTCCTGGCAGTGGAGCAATTCCTCCACCTCCGAAGAAAATTTTGTCAAGCATTTTTCGGCAGAATTCGGCTAAGCAACAGTTCCTCAACGCGTAAGGACATAATGCACCGGTGTCTTGTGGCAACAAATGTAGTGTGCCACTCGACTAAACATCATTCTGGACATCGCGCCCCAAAAGCCGCCAAGACTGGCGAAGGATTCTTGGCCCCCAATGAGAATTGCGCTAACTATATCCAGCCTGGGCATTGGCGGTGCTCAATACGTCATGACTTGGCTTGCTGAGACCCTGGTTTCACATGGGCATACAGTCTCCCTGCACTGTTTCGATACTGTTGAGTGTCAACCATTTTTCCCACTGCACCGAGACATTAAGCTATTGCGCCTTGGACTAGCATCACCCTCGAGTAATATCTCCCAGGCCCTGATGACGAACTATGCACGGGTGCGCGGTCTGCGGCAATCGGTCCTTGAGCAACGCCCTGATGTCGCACTCAGTTTCATGACTGAGATGAACGTGCTCGCACTACTTGCACTGTCTGACAAAGTGCCCGTGGTTGTTTCTGAACGTGTCAACCCAGTCCGCCACAACATCGGACCAATATGGTCTTCACTTCGGCGCATCGCATACCAACGCGCGACTGCGGTGGTAGTGCAAACACAGGACATCCTCCCCTTCTTTTCGCGCCGGTTGCGCAACCGTTGTACCGTCATACCGAACCCAGTGTTTCCGCCACAACATGGGGCACTGCCCCATGCTCATCTCAAAAGGCCCATAATAGTCGGGCTGGGCAGACTACAACACCAAAAGGGCTTCGACATACTGCTGCGTGCCTTCGCGGCAACTCGCGAGGCACATCCCGAGTGGTCCCTCGTTGTTTATGGAGAAGGGCCCCAACTCCAAGAGTTACAGGACCTGTGCACCAGGATGGGACTTAACGCACAGGAAATTTTCCCCGGAGTCACTCACCAAGCGGGGGCCATTCTCGCCCAAGCAGATATTTTTGTCTTGCCCTCACGCTTCGAGGGGTTCCCCAACGCCCTCTGCCAAGCTATGGCTGCTGGAGTCGCCTGCATCGCCACAAACTGTGAGAGCGGGCCATCTAATGTGATCGATCAGGAAGTAAACGGACTGCTCGTGCCAGTCGAGGATGAGCAAGGTTTGACAACGACGCTGGCCCGACTCATGGAGGATGATGGTCTACGGCTGCGCTTGGGCCAGCGAGCCACGGAAGTCCTCATACGTTTCGCCCCTGATAATGTCGCAGAGATCTGGGAGCGACTGCTTTCCAACATCAGCACGCGCAAAGGTGGCGGCACATGTGCGGTATAGCGGGCATCCTCTCGCCAAGCGGTGTGACCGAGGAATGCCTCAACGCCCTGTGCCGGGCCATGACCGGCACCCTGCACCACCGTGGACCAGATGACTACGGCGTGTGGACAGACCCTGCGGCAGGCATCACCCTAGGCCATAGGCGCCTGTCAATACAGGATCTTTCTCCTCTTGGGCATCAGCCAATGGTTTCAGAAAGTGGTCGATATCAAATAGTGTTCAATGGCGAAATCTACAATTTCCTGGTGATTAAGGCCAAGCTGACCACGCTGGGGCACAGCTTTCGGGGCGGCTCAGACACCGAAGTGCTCCTCGCGGCCTTCGAAGAGTGGGGAACTGAAGCCCTCATCCACATGAATGGCATGTTTGCCTTTGCCCTATGGGACCGTGAGCAACGAACACTGCTCCTGGCCCGCGATCGCTTGGGCAAAAAGCCGCTTTATTATGGCATGGCCGGGCCAGACTTCGTGTTCGGCTCTGAACTTAAAGCCCTGCGTGAGCACCCGGCATTCGACCCGGTAATCGACCGCAACGCATTGTGCCTATATTTCCGCCACAATTACATCCCTGCTCCACATTCCATCTACAGTCAGGTGCGCAAATTGCCTCCGGGCCACACCCTGACGGTCAGCGATGGTATTCCGAACAACCCCGTGTGCTACTGGTCTCCGAAAGAGATTTTCCGCAACGGGCTGACCCATCCTTTTCTGGGTGACGAAGAGGAAGCCAGCCAGCAGCTCGAACGCTTGCTTTTAGACGCCACGGGCCTGCGCATGCTGGCCGACGTGCCTGTGGGCGCTTTCCTCTCCGGGGGCATAGATTCAAGCCTCGTGGTGGCCATGATGCAGGCCCGAAGCAACATTCCGGTGAAGACTTTCTCCATCGGCTTCGACGAGGAACGCTTCAATGAAGCACACCACGCTAGTGCTGTGGCCCGACACCTGGGTACGGACCACACCGAACTCATCCTGACCCCTAAGGACCTGCTCGGCAGCCTAGCGTCGTTACCGTGGCACTGGGATGAGCCCTTTTCGGACTCAGGCCAATTTACAGCACTCTCCGTATGCAAACTGGCGCGCGAGCAGGTCACGGTGGCGCTCTCCGGCGATGGAGGCGACGAGTTGTTCCTCGGCTATGACCGCTATGGGTTTACCGCCGGAAGATGGGAGCGCCTGGCTGGATTGCCCTTGGGCCTGCGCCAAGCCTTGGGCAGAGCCTCAAGGATACTCCCCACAGCATTCTGGAATTCCCTCGGCGTGCTGGGACCAAAGCTCCAGTGGCGTCTGGAGACTCTGGGCGCGCCCGACTTCACTGCATTATATCAGATGTTCATCTCGCATCGACGCCAACCGGAATGCTTTGTCCTCGGCGGGCGCGAACCTGCCACGGCCTACTCCCAGCCGCTGGACCTCCCCGGCCTGGACAACTATCAGACCATGAGCCTCCGCGACATACTGGTTTACCTGCCAGACGATATCCTATGCAAAGTGGACCGGGCCAGTATGGCAGTCTCCCTGGAGACAAGGGCCCCACTTTTGGACTACCGCGTTGCGGAATTCGCCGCCACCCTCCCCACGGACTTCAAGAACAGCAGAGGAGTAGCCAAGCGGGTATTGCGGCGGGTGCTATACCGCCACGTACCACGCGCACTTCTGGAACGGCCCAAAATGGGCTTTGGCGTCCCCGTTGAGGAATGGCTGCGCGGCCCGCTACGCTCCTGGTGCGAGGACATGCTTGACGAACGCTTGCTGTACCAGCAAAATTACGTTGATGCGGCTCAAGTCCGCTCCATGTGGAAACAATTTCTGGCCGGGCAGAACAATTTGCATCAACGCCTCTGGGACGTTCTCATGTTCCAGGCGTGGCTTGCGCAATCCCACGACAACCGCCCACCGGGGAGATAATTATGGACATCCTGCTCATCGAACCGGACCACAAATGCGGCATCGAATACTTCCCCTGGGGCATCTTGGCCGTGGGCAGCTACTTGCGTCAGCAGAACTTTGATGTGGGCCTCATCAACGCCAGCTATCTATTGGAGCGCGACTTCCGAGCCCAACTCTTCGAAGCCTTGCCCAAGACCCGCGCCGTGGGCATCAGTTGCTTCTCCACAGATGCGGCCTTCGTGCGCGACCTCTGCGCCGAGATCAAAGGCATACGGCCAGAACTGCAAATCATCGTGGGCGGCCCGCATGCCGTGCTACGCCCGGAACAGACCGCCGCCCACCCAGACATCGACTTCGTGATCCACGGACCAGGCGAAGAGCCCACAGAACAGTTGCTCACAATGCTAGGCCAAGGCAACACGGACTTCGAAAAAGTACCGGGCATCTGCTTTCGACGCGATGGGCGCCTGATCCGCACCCCTCCGGTTGGCCCGGTGCCGGAGTATCGCGTGGACTATTCGCTGCTTCCCGCCAACAAGCTGGCCACTCTTGCCGAGTATATGGAAGTGCTGAGCGGTCGTGGCTGCTCCTTTCAATGCACATTTTGCTACAACGCCGTGTGCGGGCAAAAGTGGCTGGGCAAGACTGCCGACGCCCTGCTAGACGAAATTGACGTAGTGTTGAAGCGCTATAATCCTCATGCCATCAACTTCCGCGACGAGAACTTCTTTCAGTCCAAAGAACGCATACTGGCCTTCCTGGCGGGCTATCACGAGCGAGGGTACACCTTCCGCTGGGATGCCACCTGCCGTGCCAGCTACTTCACCAAAAGCTACATCGACGAGGCACTGTTGCAGCGCATCGCTCAGGCCAACTGTCGGCGGCTCAAGTTCGGGTTTGAAAGCGGCTCCCAGCGCGTGCTGAACTTCCTAAAAAAAGGCAACAAGGTTGAGAGTTACCTGCAAGTGGCCAAGCTTGTGGAAGGCACACCCATCATTGGCAGTTATTCCTTCCTCGTTGGCGTTCCGACAGAAACGGCCGAGGAGTGTAGGCAGACCCTTGCTCTTGTGCGCGACATCCTAGATGTCGACCCCAACTGTGAGATTCTGGGACCGCAATACTATCGAGTTTACCCTGGCGGAGAACTGTATAACTACATCTTGGCGGGCGGCTACGGCTATTCCGAACCTGACAGTTTCGAGGGCTGGGCCAAAGTCGCGCGCGGTGACTACTTCGGATTGGCCAAGGGGGCCACGCACCCATGGATCAAGGGCTTCAAGACCCTGGCGCGCCACGCGGACATGCTCGTGTTCCTGGCGCGAACGCCCATTAACCGCTTACTCGTACCGCGCAAACTGCTTGGCATCCCCTTTGCTTTGCTTGCCAAATTACGTCTGCGATTCCGCCTATATGCTCTACCCTGGGATCTCAAGTTAGCCGGAGCGCTTTACTCCCGCTATGCATCTATGATGCTGCCCAAAAGCAAGCGATCTGTATGAAGTCCGGCACGCTGGCCTTCATCCCACACCGCATCGGCCAGATGCTGCGCAAGAGTGGCCCGGCACCAGATTGCGCGTTATTCCTACGCCTGATGCTTAAGGATGGGAAACTAAAAACCTTTCTGCTGCGATTCCTGCGCCTCCGGGTCTCGCCAGACGCGCTTCTGCGTATACGCCGGATGCCGCTACCGCTAGAAGAACGCGCACGGCTGTTTTGCCAGGCCATTTCACTGATCAACGTCAACGAAACGTACAAGACCACAGGCAGGGATCGGACACGATTGGCGGATAAGGCCATCTTAAAGCTGGCGGCCTGCAAGGACGCTGTGCGGCTTCTTGACATCGGAGTCTCCGATGGCAGCGCTTCCCTGACGCTGCTCTCCGACCTGCCCAACCTACGTGAGGCCGTGCTCACCGACCTGCACCCTCTGCTGTATGCCTGGGGCCCTCGCCTTTTCCGCGTCTTTCTGGATGGGCAGCAGCGGCTTCTTGGCATCAAACTGCTTGGCTTGTATATCATTCTCTCGTTCACCACACCGCGTAGCGCCCAGGGCTTCGAAACCATTAGCACCCTGAACCCGCTGCTCTCAGAGCGCCTCGGCATCGCCGCCATTCGTCCATTCAACGCCCTGTGCGACCGCCTGTCAAAACCTGTGGACATCATCAAATGCGCCAACGTACTCAACCGAGCCTACTTCTCTGAGGCGGACCTCCGCACAGCCGTGGCCAACCTGGCCCTGAGCCTGGTTGAAGCCGGACATTTAGTGATCTCCCAGAACAACGCCCGCTACACCGGCGGTGAGGCCTATTTCATCCTGAAACGACAAGGCCCGGATATGGTCTTGGAGGAAGAGCAGGGGGGCCACGAAGTCCTAAGGTTGTTCCAGGGAGACGGGGAGGGCCGGACTTGATGCGCATCCTTCTGAGCATCCCCAACCTCATGCTTGGCGGGGCCGAGCGCCAGTTCGCCGAGCTGGCTGCGGGACTAGCAACGCGCGGGCACAAGGTGATGGCCGTGGCACTGGGCCAGGCAGGCCCACTGGAGGCCGCCCTGGGCCAGGCGGAACTTGTCACACTGAACAAGCTTGGCCGCTGGGACAACCTGCGCGTGGCCCTGCGCCTAGCGGGGCTGCTGCACTCCTTCCGACCCCAGATCCACTACGCTTTCCTGCCTACTCCCTGCGTTCTTGGCGCCCTCGTGCGGCCGGTTACTCCATACTCGCGGCTGGTCATGGGCATGCGCTCTACCAACGTGAACGCCGGGGCCTATGCCCATGGCCAGGCCGGAAGCTGGCTGCAGAGCATGGAGGCCCGGCTGTCGTTCCTGGCCGACCTGTTCATAGTCAACTCCAATGCTGGCCTGCGCGACTGCCTCGCGCGTGGTTTTTCTAGGACGCTCGGCGTGGTCGTGCCAAACGGGATAGACACGGTCCGCTGCCGGTCGGACAGGGGCCTGGGTGCGGCTCTGCGCAAGGCCTGGGGCATCGGGCCAGACGAACAGCTTATTGGCTTGGTGGCGAGGCTGGACCCTATGAAGGATCACCCCAATTTCTTACGCGCAGCGGCCCTGCTGAACGCCAAATGCCCAAAGACGCGCTTTGTCTGCGTGGGCGCTGGTCCAGAGGACTACACGGCCGAACTCCACCGCCAGGTCGAGGAGCTTGGGTTACCCGGACGCATTGTCTGGGCCGGAGGCTACACGGACATGCCTGCGGTTTACAACGCCTTGGATGCTCTGTGCCTGTCCTCGGCCTTTGGCGAAGGCTTTCCCAACGTGCTGGGGGAGGCCATGGCTTGCGGCGTGCCATGCTGTACTACGGACGTAGGCGACGCGGCCCTGGTTCTTGGTAGTACAGGCAAGGTTGTCCCCAAGGGTGACCCCAAGTCTCTCGCCGCTGGGCTGGAGGAACTGCTCGAGCGCCTGGACCGGGAAGGCCAGGGTCTGCGTGCGGCCTGCCGGGAGCGTATCGTGATGAATTACGGGGTGCAGCGCATGATCGAGACCACCGAGGGCCTGCTGGTAGGGCTGTGCGGAAAGGTCCGGCCATGAGCGGCCGCCGCAGCGCCAATGGTTGGCAGGATTTGTACTCTCTTTAGTAGTGGCTTTGACCGCCAGTGCGATGATTCTGGACACGGTGCAGCCCGTGGTCTTTGATTCCCAATTCTAACGTTAAATAACATAGCCCAGAACATCCTCGCCCACACGCGGTGAAGTATGGGCTGCGTCCACCATGGCCGCTTCGACGAAAGAATCGCCGACCACGGCCACAAGGGGCAAAGGCGCAGCGGGGTCATAGTCCTGGTCGTTGACGAAGCCCACGCTGTTCACGCGGACACGGTTGGCCATGGTCATGTCGCCGAAGGCCGACCAGGTGCGTGTGCTGTTGGGCTCAAAATGCAGGATGGGAGACTGATCGTTCACAGGCTGCACGCGCAGCCCCTCGCTCACCGGAAGCAGGCGCAACACACCCTCAAAGACGAGCAGCAAGAACAATAACGACAGGGCGAACAGCCCCAAGTTCTTGATCCAATCGCGCATCGTCTGGAGACCTCCCGTCAACGTATGCCCAAGGGCCACAAACTGGTGGAAGGTATGCGCGACACCACCCCTGGTCAACCCCCGCCCCAGGACGCAAAAAAAGAGCCGGGCAGGCCCCCCACCTGCCCGGCAGACATGCCGGTCCAACCGACATGGCCGCCGGAAACGTTGCCGCCCGGCGCACACAAGGTCCCTATCAATATTCATTCCAACTTGCCCGCTCGCCGTCTACCCCTTGATTTGTCTCAAATTGCGGGTATTACGTACTTGCCCACTAGCAATTTCTGAGCGTTGCCGGTATGCTTTAGCCAGAATTATTCCACTTTCTCCGGAATCCCCTGTCACAAACATCCTCATGGAGCGTGTGTGGCCAAGATCCTTGTGGTCGATGACGACGAACTCATCCGCGAACTGCTCACCGACGCCGTGGGCAGGCACGGGCATACGGCCCTGTGCGCCGGCACACTGGCCGAGGCCAGGAGCATCCTGTCCCGCGAGGAACCGGACCTCGTCTACATGGACGTGCGCCTGCCCGACGGCTCGGGCATCAACGCCCTGGAGGAGATCCGCGCGGGCAAAAGCGCGCCCGAGGTCATCATCATCACCGGCCAGGGCGACCCGGACGGCGCGGAACTGGCCCTGCGCTGCGGGGCCTGGGATTACATCGAGAAGCCCTCTTCCGTTGAACGCATGGTGCTGCCGCTGCTGCGGGCCCTGGCTTTTCGCGAGGAAAAACGGCGGCGGCGCGCGCCCACTCTGGCTGCGGATTCCGGCATCGTGGGCACCAGCCCGAAGATGGCCGCCTGCCTGGCGCGCGCGGCCATGGCCGCCGCCAGCCGGGTCGACGTGTTCATCAGCGGCGAGACAGGCACCGGCAAGGAGGTCTTCGCCCAGGCCATCCACCAGAGCGGCAGCCGCGCCAAGAACCGATTCGTGGTGGTGGACTGCACCACCCTGCCCGGCAATCTGGCCGAGAGCGAGCTCTTTGGGCACGAGCGCGGCTCCTTCACCGGGGCCGACCGCCGCCAGACCGGGCTCATCGCCCAGGCCGACGGCGGCACCCTGTTCCTGGACGAGGTGGGCGAGCTGCCCTTGCCGCTGCAGATCAAGTTCCTGCGCGTGCTCCAGGAGCGGCGCTTTCGGCCCATCGGCAGCGATACCGAGATCAAGAGCGACTTCCGGCTGGTGGCCGCCACCAACCGCGATCTCTCGGCCATGGTCCGGCGCGGCGAGTTCCGCGACGACCTGCTCTACCGGCTGCGGGCTTTTCGCATCGAGCTGCCGCCCCTGCGCGAGCGCGAGGGCGACATCCAGGCCCTGGTGGCGGCCCACCTGACCAAGACCGCAGAACGCCTGGGGGGCAAGCCGCGCGAGGCCAGCCCGGAATTTCTGGAGCTCCTAGGGGCCCACGACTGGCCTGGAAATGTCCGCGAATTGCTGCAGACTGTGGACATGAGCCTGGTTTCAGCGCAAGGTAACGAGGCTCTCCTTCCGCAGCACCTGCCGCTGGATCTGCGCGTGCGGCTCATGCGCCGCAGCGTCAGCGACAAGGCGGAGGCAGGCCTCGCAGCACCCCTGGTCCAGGACGGCCGCCAAGGAGCGCAACCCGGGAAGCTCAAGCCCTGGCGCGAGCACCGCACGCAGCTCTTGGACGAGGCCGAGCGCGCCTACTTTTCGGAGTTGATGAAAATGACCGGCGCCGATGCGGCAAAAGCGGCCCAGCTCTCGGGCCTCAAGTCGGCCCGGCTGTATGAGATTCTTGCCAAGCACGACCTGCTTAAAGCCAGGCGCGGCCAGGCGCGCATTCCGGATTTCCCGGAATAGCACAAGCTCCATCGCAACGGGGAACATCAATCCCTTGTTATTGTGCCAAGTTATCTGCGCGGCGATTATTGGAACGGTTCTTGATATATGGCAATTTTGGAGCGGGCTATCACACTGATGCCTGTGAGGAGAGAATTCAATGGCCAAGATTCTCATCGCCGAGGACGACGCCCTGTCCCAGAAATTCGTGGCAACAGTCGTGGAGCGCATGGGCCACTGCGCCTTTGTCAGCCCTGATGGGCGCCACGCCTGGGAGGCCCTCTGCGCCGAAAACCATTTCGACATGCTCATCACCGACATCATGATGCCCATCATGGACGGCACCACGCTCATCCGCACCATCCGGGAAGACGCACGCTTCGCCACCATGCCCATCGTCATCATGTCCGCCTTCATAGGCGTCAAGGAAATCGCGGAACTGCTCAAGAGCGGAGCCACCTGGTTCATGGCGAAGCCCGTGGACCGGGCCATGCTGGAAGACTATCTCACCCGGGCCAAAAAATAGCGCGGCTGGCCCCCGTGCGGAGCGCCTCATGCACAGCGACCCGCCAGCGCCCCCGCGCGGGAACCGGGCCTGGACAGCCAGGCCGCGCCACGCTGCCCACAGCGGCTCTCCCTGCGCCGGAACCGCCTGCTGCCGCCTGGGTCTGCTCTTCGCATTAAGCCTTGCCCTGGGTCTCCTCCTCGGGCTCACCGACCCGGCCCTTTCGGCCAGCCGCGCCGACCCCGTCACTTCGGACCAATCCGCCGCCGCCCCGGCCCCGGCCGCCCCGCCTCAGGAGCTCCGCGCCGCCGCCCCGGCCAACCTGCCGCCGTTCTATCTTCCTGACGCCGAGGCCAACCCCAGCGGTTTCGCCGTGGAGCTGCTGCGGCGCGTAGCCACGGGCGCAGGGTACGGCCTGCGCCTTGTCCCAACGGCCGACTTGAGCGAGGCCGAGCGCCTGCTGCGCCAGGGCAAGGTCCAGGTTTTGCCGGGCCTGGGCGTCAGCCCCACCCGCAAGCGGGCCATGGGCTTCACCCGCCCCTTTGAAACCCTGCCGGTGCACATCTTCTTCCGCGCAGGCTCCCCGCCCCTGGGGGACCTCCGCGCCCTGGCCGGGAAACGGCTGGCCCTGGTGGCCGGGAGCATTCCCCTGGAGCGGCTGATGAACCGGCCAGAGCTGAACATCCGGCTCACCCAGACCCTGGCCGAAGCCATCTTCGACGTCCTCTCGGGCCAGGCCGACGCCCTGGTTTATCTCGCACCCGTTGTACAGGCCGCCGCCCGCTCCGCCGGGGTGGAGCACAAGCTCGGCCAGAGCGTCCATCCCCTGTTCGAGGTAGACCGGGCACTGGCCGTGGCCCCTGGCAATCCACAACTTCTCGCACGGCTGGACGCTGCCTTGGACGCTTTCCTCGACACCCAGGAGTTCCGGGACCTCTACCGCAAATGGCACCCCGCGCCCAAGCCGCCCAACTTCTCACCCGTAGCCCTCTGGACGATGGCCGCCCTGGCCGCAGCCCTGGCCGCCGCGCTTTTGGCCTGGCGCTCCGTCTCGTTGATGCGCCTGAACCGCAGGCTGCGGCTGACCGTCAGCCAGCGTGACCAGGCCCTGGCCGCTCAACGCCTGACCGAGGAGCGCCTGGAGGCCCTGTTCACACTGGCCCACATGGACGCCGCCAGCACCGAAGAGCTTGTAGACTTCGCCCTTGAGCAGGGCGTGCGGCTTACAGGCAGCAGCAGCGGCTACCTTCTCTTCATCGAGGGCGAGAACGCGGACCATGGCCGGGCCGTCTGGTCCAAAACGGTCAAGCAGCGCGGCTTCCTCCTGCCGGAGCAGCAGGAGAACGCAACCTTCACCATCAGCCAAGGCGGGCTCTGGGCCGAATGCCTGCGCACCGGTCAGCCGTCCATCATCAACGACTACCCCGCCCACCCCGGCCAGCGCCCCCTGCCCGAGGGCCACGCCCCCATCATGCGGCACATGGGCGTGCCCCTGGTGGAGAATGACCGGGCCCTGGTCATGTTCGGCGTGGGCGACAAGCCCGAGCCCTACGACGACACCGACGCCCGCCAACTCCAGCTCTTCCTCTCCGGGCTGTGGCGCGTGCTCAAGGCCCGCCGCGACGCCGACGCCATCCGCCAGGCCAGGGACTACGCCGAAAACCTGCTTGAGGGCGCCAACACCATGATCGTGGGCCTGGACCGCTGTGGCCGGGTCACGGCCTTCAACGCCGCCGCCGAGGCCATCACCGGCCATGCCCGCGGCGCCATGCTCGGTCGCGACTGGTTCAGCACGGTGTACCCCGGCCCGCGCGGCCAAGGCCTGGCCCAAAGCTACCGACGGATCATGGCCAGGGAGGCCCCGCTGCGCAGACAAGGCCTGGCTCCCCTGTGCACCAGCAACGGAGAGCAGCGGCTCATCTCCTGGCAGAACAGCCTGCTGCGCCAGGGCGGCGAGACCGTCGGCCTCATCGCCTTCGGCATCGACATCACCGAGAGCAGCAGAGCCGAGGAGACGCTCCAGGCCCAGAACAAGGAGATCCGGGCCCTGTTCGACAGCGTCCCGGGCCTGATCTTCTACAAGAGCCTGGACAACCGGGTCCTGCGCGCCAACGCGGCCTGGTTCAAGACCCTGGGCCTGGACGAGTCCATCCTCGGCGTCCCGTTGGAGCAAGTTTTCCCGGAATCTGTGGCTCAAAAATTCCTCCGCGACGACATGGAGGTTCTGCAAAGCGGCCAGGCCAAAATGAACATCATGGAGACTGTGGCCACACCCCAGGGGCTGCGCCGGTTCATCACCCAAAAGATGCCGCGGCTCGACGCCAAGGGCACGGTGAGCGGGCTCATCTGCATCGCCACCGACGTCACCGAACTGCACCTGGCAAAAGACGCCCTGGCCCAGAGCGAGGAGATGTTCCGCACCCTGGCCGAGGACTCTCCGGCGCTCATCTGCCGGTCACTGCCCGGCTACATCATCACTTACGTCAACAGGGCCTACCAGGACACTTTCCGCAGAAACGCCGATGAGCTCGTCGGCACCTGCTTCCTGGACTACTGGCCGCCGGAGGAGCATGAGCGCATCCGCGCCAACATCGCGGCCCTGACCCCCGAATCCCCGGTGAATTCGCACGAGCACACCCTCGTGCTGCCGGACGGACGCACCGTCTGGCAACGGTGGACCGACCGCGCCCTGTTCGACCCGGACGGCACCGTCAGGGCCTACCAGAGCGTGGGCATCGACATCACCGAACGCAAACAGGCCGAAATAGACCTGCGGCGTCTGCACCGGGCCATCGAGCAGGCCGCCGAGGGCGTGCTCATCACCGACAGGGACGGCACCATCACCTACGTCAACCCCGCCCTGGAGCGCATGACCGGGCTCTCCGGTCCGGAGGCCAGGGAGAACGGGCTGTCCGTGCAGGAGATCCGCCGTGCCGTGCTGCAGCACCAGCAGTCGGCCGTGGACATGAACGAGGGCGGCAACGTCTGGCGCGGCACCAGCTTCTTTGCCAGGCCCCACGGGCAGAACGTGGAGGTGGAGTTCACCATCTCGGCCATCCACGACCCCTCAGGCGAGGTCATCAGCTTTGTTGCCGTGTGCCGAGACGTCACCGAAAAGCGCCTGCTGGAGCGCCAGCTCTGGCAGGCACAGAAGATGGAGGCCCTGGGCACCCTGGCCGGGGGCATCGCCCATGACTTCAACAACATCCTGGCCTCCATCATGGGCTTCACCTAGCTGGCCCTGGACGACACGCCTCCCACGGGCCGGGCCAGGGGCAGCCTCACGCGCGTGCTCAAGGCCAGCAGCCGCGCCAAGGAGCTGGTGCGCCAGATCCTCACCTTCAGCCGCCGCGCCGACCGCGAGCGGCGCACCCTCCAGGCAGATGAGGTCATCGGCGAGGCCCTGCGGCTCATGAAGGCCTCCCTGCCCAAGGACATCTGCATCGAGCCCCGGATGCAGGCCCAGGGCTGCGCAATCCTGGCCGATCCCACACAGCTCCACCAGATCGTCATGAACCTGTGCACCAACGCGGCCCAGGCCATGCGCGGCGGCGGGCGCATGGATGTGCGCACCCAGGTGGTTTGCCTGGGCGAGGAAGCCCCGGCCCACGCGCACGGACTGCCCCCCGGGCAGTACCTGTCGCTCACCGTGGAGGACACCGGCCCCGGCATCGCGCCCGAAGTCCTGGGGCGCATCTTCGATCCCTTCTTCACCACCAAGGACTCCGGCGAGGGCACCGGGCTCGGCCTGGCCGTGGTCCACGGCATCGTATCGAGCCTCGGCGGCTCGGTCTTCGCCGAGAGCGAGCCCGGCTGCGGCGCGCGCCTGACGGTGCTGCTGCCCACGGCCCAGGCCTGCCCCAGTCCTCCGCCCGCGCCCCTTTCGGACCACCCCAAGGGCCACGAGCGCATCCTCCTGGTGGACGACGAGACCGAACTGCTCGACCTGGTTCGCCAGACCCTGGAGCCTCTGGGGTATCAGGTGGCCGCCCACAACCTGCCCGAGGCCGCGCTCACGGAATTTCTGGCCAGCCCCCAGGCCTTCGACCTCGTCCTCACCGACCAGAGCATGCCCAGGCTGAGCGGCCTCCAGCTGGCCGCGCGCCTGCGCGAAGTGCGCCCGGACCTGCCCATCGTCTTGTGCACCGGCTTGAGCATGGTCATCCCCCCCGACCGGCTCCAGGCCCTTGGCGAAGCCTGGCTTCTGTCCAAGCCCTTCTCCACCAGCGAGCTGGCACGCGTGGTGCGCCAGGCGCTCTCAAACACCCGGGGGGGTTGCGATGCCGCATAGGATTCTTGTCGTTGACGACGACGCGGATGTGCGCGACATGCTCTGCCGCACGCTCACGGCCAGCGGCTACGAGGCCATTCCCGCCGCAGGCGGGCGGCAGGCCGTGGAATACCTGACGCTGGGCGCCCCGGACCTCGTCATCACCGACGTGGTCATGCCCGGGGTGGACGGCTTCGAGGTGCTGCTGAAGCTCCGGCGCATGCTCCCCGGCGCGCGCGCGCTGATCATGAGCGGAGGCGGGCGGATCGAGCCGGAAGTATACCTGGACATGGCCCGCCGCCTGGGCGCACGCTGCATCCTGCGCAAGCCCTTCACCAGAGCCGAGATGCTCGATGCCGTTGAGCAGGCCCTGACCCCCTGAACCGCAAGCCACCAAGGAGTTCCCATGCCCTCGGACATGACCCCGTTGACCCAGGCCTTTGTGCACCAGTCCCTGGCCGCCGCAAAAAATCGCGTGCGCGCGAGCAAGGCCACCCAGGACGGCCAGCCGGACGCGGCCCTGACCCTGCGCGCCCTGGCCGAAGCCCAGGAGGTCCACGCCAAGAAAGCCCTGACCTTCCTGCGCGGGCGCATCGGCACCAGCGCCGAAAATCTGGCCCTGGCCCTGCAGGAGGCCCGCGAGATGGCCGTCTACGCCCTGGGCTGGACCCTGCAGTCCGAGGCCGACACGGACAGGGCCGCTGGCTCGCTTCTGACCCAGATGGCCCGCGCCGTGCAAAGCCACCTGGCCCTGCCCGGCCTCGCGCACAAGGCCCCCGACCAGGCCGGCGCCGACATGCGCTACCATGTCTGCGTCATCTGCGGGCACGTCCATATGGGCGATGCGCCGGGCCGCTGCCCCGTGTGCCACGCCGTGCCGGAAAAATTCAGCGAGGTCACGGTCTAGCCACCATGCTGGCCGAGGCCCTCAAATACGCCGCAGCGCGCCTGCGCGGCCAGAGCGACCCCTACGGGCACCTGGCCCAGCAGGTGGCCATCTGGGCACGCCACAAGCGCCACAGCGCGGTCTGGCAGCCGCACCTGACGCGTGCGAAGGCCCTTGCCCTGGCCTCGGCCCGCGCCTGCCCGGAGCAGGCCCGGCGCACAGCCCTGGTCATGGGGCCGGGCCTGCTGCTGGATGTGCCTCTTGACGAGCTCTCTGCCCTGTTTCAAACAGTGGTGCTGGCCGATATGGCTTTTGTGCCCGAAGTCCGCGCCAGGGCCGCCCGCCTGGGCAATGTGCAGACCCTGGAGGTGGACCTCACCGGGAGGCTGGGCCAACGGCCCGACGTCGTTCCGGACGCGGCCTCTGGTTTGGCCCAGGTGGCAGCAGACCTGCCGGAGCTTGATTTCGCGTACTCGGCGAACCTGCTCTCGCAACTGCCGCTGTTCGCCCTGGACGCGCTGAAGCCGGAGAGAGCGCCGGACATGGCGCCAGGCATGAAGCAGGAGCGCCGAGCAAAGCTCGCCGCAGAGCTGGTGCGCCAGCACCTGGACGGACTCAAGGCGCTGGGCTGCCCGGCCTGCCTGGTCACCGACGTGACCGAACGCGGCTTGCGCCAGGGGGTGGTCAACTACGAGGCGGATCTGCTTTTCGGAGTGCAGCCCGGTCTGACCGGCGAGAGCTGGATCTGGGACCTGGCCCCGGACGGGGAGGCCGTGCGCGGCCTGGATGTGGAGCGGGTGGTGCTTGGCGTTTCAGACGTCCGAGCCGCAACAGTCTGACCCGAGGAGAACATGAAAAGCGAAGACAGTGCACTGCAGGCAGGCGCCCGACCGGAAGAAGAGACCGCGCAGGCCCCCGTGCCGCCGCTGCCGCCAGACCCGGCCCAGTGCGTGGAGAACGACCCGGTGCGCCGCGAGGCCCTGGTCCGCCGCGCCCTTGAGAAGCTCACCGCCGCCGAGGGCTATGGTTTCAGCGCAGATGAGCTGCGCATGCTCACCGTGTTCTTCGAGCTGTCCATGGAATTCGATACGCGCCGCGACTTCCTGAGCCTGTGCATACAGCTGCCCATGGTCTTCTTCGACCAGGACTGCCGCCTGTACCTGCGCACCGGGCCCAAGGCCTGGAAGCTGGCGCGCTGCCTCACGCTGCCCGCCGCCCTGCCGGATGTCGAGCCGCCCCCGCACCCGGCCGTGCGCGGCGCTAACTTCTACGCCCCGATCCACGGCCGCAAGGACACCGCAGACGTGCTGGGCTTCGAGGTGCCCGACAATATCATGGGCTGGCTGGAGGTGACGGGGGGTGCCGGGCTGTCGCGCCACAAGCAACTGTATTTCGAGAAATACGCCGGGCGCATCGGCTTCCAGCTGCACAACCGCCTGGCGCTCTCCAAGAACCGCGAGCACCTGTCCTTCATCCAGAGCCTGGTGGAGGACATCGGCCACAACGTCATCGTGCCGAACATGGTCTTCAAGCTCTTCTTCAACCGCCTGAACGCGACCATCGGCGCCCTGGCACGCTGCGTGGCCGAGGCCCCGGCCGAGACCCCGGCGGACTTCACCGCCAGCCTGAACTTCCTCCAGGCGCGGCTGTCCGACCAGTACGCGGAGATCAGCAGCCACTACGCGCAGACCAGCCTGTTCCTGGAAACCCTGCTGCGGCGGCGGCATTTCCAGGAAGGCCGCTACGTGCTGGAGAAACGCCGCGTGAACCTGTTCAAGCAGGTGGTGGCCCCGCAGGTGGAGCGCTACCGCCCGCGCATGGAGGACCGGGGCATCGCCATCGACCTGTCCATGGGCGGCATCCCCGACGAGCCAGTGCTCCTCATGGCCGACCTGGGCCTCATCGCCCAGGTGTACGCCAACCTGTTCTCCAACGCGGTGAAGTACACGCGCACAGTCACCGGGCCCGACGGGCTGCCGCTGAAGTTCATGGCCTACGGCTGGGACATCCTGCCGAACGCCTTCCACCAGGGCCGGACAGGCGTGAAGCTCAACGTCTTCACCACCGGGACCCCCATACCCGAGACGGAACGCGAGGGGCTGTTCAAGCCCGGCTTCCGCTCCGCCACCACCCAGCGCGAGCACGGCACGGGCCAGGGCCTGGCCTTCGTGCACCAGGTGGTGGAGCTGCACGGCGGGATCGTCGGCTACGAGCCGCAGGAGTTGGGCAACAACTTCTATCTGGTGCTGCCGCTGGAAGAAGAGGAGTAGGGAAAAAGAGGACTAGCCCCGCGGCTCCTGCCGGGTCAGGCAGTGGATGGTGCCCAGGCCCCAGACCAGGTCCACGGCGTGGATGCCGACCACGGGCCGCCCATGCTTGCCGGAGAAGATCTCCGACAGGATACCCAGCGCCAGGCGGTCGTTCACGTCGTTGAAGGTGGGCACCAGCACCGCGGCATCGGTGATGAGAAAGTTGGCGTAGCTGGCGGGCAGGCGCAGCCCGTCGAAGTAGAGCGGCGCGGGCATGGGCAGGCGGATGACTTCGGGCCTCTTGCCGTCCTCCAGCCGGGCCGTTTCCAGGCGTTCGCGGTTCTCCTCCAGGATGGCGTGGTTGGCGTCTCCTGCGTCCTTCTCCTCGCAAAGCACCAAAGTCGTCGGGTTCACGAAGCGGCAGAAGTCGTCCACGTGGCCGTGGGTATCGTCGCCCGCGATGCCATTGGCCAGCCAGAGGGTGTTGGTGACGCCGAGCGCGCTTGCGAACACGGCCTCATAGTCGGCGTGCTCAAAGCCGGGGTTGCGCACCTGGATGTCGGGGTGCAGGCAGCATTCCTCAGTGGTCACCAGGGTGCCGCGCCCGTTGATGTCCAGCGCGCCGCCCTCGAAAACCACTTGCCTGCCCTTGTGCTCTACGGCCTCAAGCGGCAGGCCGGTGAGCCGGGCCACGGTCTGCGGCACCTCGGCGTCCAGTTCGAAATCCGGGTACTTGCTCCAGGCGTCGAAACCAAAGCCAGCGATGGCCAGCCCGCCGTCCTTCTCGCCTGTCCGTTCGATGAAGCAGGGGCCGCAGTCACGCATCCAGCCGCGATTCGTGGGGATGACGAGGAAATCGACGCGCGAGAGGTCCACATGAGCCTTGGCCAACTGGCCGCTGGCGCGGTGCAGCACCTCGGCCGAGCCCACGAGCACGCGCACGCGCTCGCCACTCTCGGCATTGGCTATCTTGCGGATGATCTCGGCAAAGGCCCAGGGCATGGGCTGGAACTTGCCCGGCCAGTCGCGCGGGTTCTGCGGCCAGGTGATCCAGGTGGCGGCGTGGGGCTCCCACTCCGCTGGCAGGCGGACGTCCCTTGGCTCAGGGCTCCGGGCCGCGCTCATGGCCCGCCCTACTTCTTCGCCTTGGCTGTAGTCTTGGCCGCCGGCTTGGCCTTGGCCTTCTTGGCCAGGCGGTCCTGCAGACCCTTGATGAGCAGGGGCCAGACCACGGTGGCGTCGGAGTGGACCTCGGCGAACTGGCCGCCCTCGGCCGGGGGCACGAACTTGCCCCAGGAGATGCCCTCCTGGTAGGTGCAGCCGGACAGGCCGCCCCAGTGCACGGGCTCCGGGCAGATGCGGATGGCGTAGGTGAAGCGGCGCTCGGGCAGGTCGCGCTCCAGGCGCTCGCCCATGACGTCGAAGAACGGGCCGATCTGCTGCGCCCAGTTGCGCGGCACCCCGCCGCCGATGGTGAAGATGGCCATCTTCTTGGCGCCGAACATCTTCCTGGAATAGCTGAAGAGGTCCAGGAACGGGTTGAACTGGAAGGGCAGGGCCTCGGGGCCCTTCTCGCCCAGGAGGTGGCCGAAATCCTTGGCCAGGATGGAACAGGCCACGTCCAGGGCCAGCTCCGAGTCCGTGAAGGCCGGGATGTAGACAGGCACGCCCTTCTTGTAGGCGCTCTTCAGGATGCCGGGGCCGTTGTACTTCTCGCTCAGATGCTTGCCGATGGCCTTGCAGATGAGCTCGCTGGACAGGTGCGTGACCTTTTCCACGTCCATGAGCTGGTGCATGACCTCGCGGACCACCAGCTCGGCCTGGGCGAAGTTGGCCTCAGGCTCCAGCGTGTCGTAGACGCGGTTGTACCCGGCGTCGAACAGGGACTTGTCGTTCATGCGCGCGGGCTCGTACTTGAAATGCTTGAGCCCGATGGACTCGATGAAGCCGTGGGCCATGAGCGCGCCGGTGGAGACCACCACGTCGAGCCAGCCCTCGTCGATCATCTTGATCAACAGCTTGCTCTGCTTGGCCACGGTCATGGCGCCGGAGAAGGTGCCCACCACCACGCAGTCGGGGTCCTCCACCATGGCCTGCAGCACGTCCAGGGCTTCGCCCAGGCAGCGGCCGCCAAATGCCGTGCGGCCCATGGCGGTCAAGAGCTCGTCGAAGTCGCTGATCTTGTCCGGGTCAAGGGTGGAAAGGGCGGTGAGCTTGTCCTTGACGCCGTCGTGCAGGATGCGCTTGGTGGACATGGGAGCTTCCTTAAAAAGACGGGCCTTCCGCTCCCGGGTGCGGAACGGAAGGCCCGGCCTTGGGTTCTGTTCAGGCCTGTGGTCTAGAAGATGAAAACGACCGCAGACACGGTGGTGGTCCACATGTTTCCGGTGCCGATGGCGGAAACCGGGGCAGAGATGGAGTCGATGATCTTGCCGCTCATGAGGTAGACCTCGCGGCGCTCGTCATAGCCGATCTCCGGGTCGAAATCCACGCCAAGCGTGGTGGCCAGCATGGTGGAGGCCAGGTCCTCGGCGAAATCGCCCAGTTCCTTCTCCTCCTCGCCGAAGCTGTGGTGCTCGGAGATGTAGCCGTAGTGCTGCTTGTCGGCCGGGATGGCCATGCCGCAGGCGCTGCCCACCAGGCGGCCCTTCTCGTTGGTCTGGTTGCGGGCCATGACGCAGAAGGTGATCTGGCCGGGGTGCAGGGCCTTGACGCCCTCCTCCAGGCTCACCAGCTCGCAATTGGGCGGATAGATACTCGAAACGTACACAAGATTCTGTTTTTCGATGCCGGCCTCGCGCAGCGCCAGCTCGAAGGATTGCAGCTTGTTTTTGTGGACGCCCACGCCTTTGGTGAAGAACGCGTGGGTGGGAACCATGGGATGATTGGCCATGTGGTGACCCTCCTGGGCTAATGATAGCGTCGGTGCCCCGACGAGAGACGGCATATATTTTTTTGGAAGGGCTGGCTACTATAAAATTGGCGCGGTCCTGGCAAGCTCTTTTTCAAAGCCACGCCGACCGCCCTTCCCCGGAGCCTTTCCCCGGCCCTTCCTTCCGTCCATACTACGCCACTTCTTCCGGTCCGGCCAGAAGCTTCAACTGGCCGCACGCCGCAGCGATGTCCTGGCCCATGCTGCGGCGGATGAAGGTGGTGATGCGCTTGCTGCGCAGGTATTCCTCAAAGGCCAGCACCACGCCCGGCTCCGGCGCGCGGTAGGGTGGATTCGGACTCACTTCCGGGGGCGGCGGGTTGTAGCCTATGAGATTGACCTTGCAGCGCCGCTGCCCCAAAAGCTTCACCAACTGCTTGGCGTGGACCAGGGAATCGTTCACCCCGCCGAGCATGATGTACTCGTAGGTCACGCGCTCGCGCGACTTCAGCGGATAGCTGTCCAGCGCCGCCAGAAGCTCGTCCAGAGGCACGCGCGCGGCCTTGGGCATGAGCTGTTCGCGCAGCTCCTGGGTCGGCGCGTGCAGCGAAATGGCGGGCACGGCCAGGCCGGAATCGCCCAGAATCTTCAGCGCCTGCGGAATGCCCACGCTGCTCACCGTGGCCCGGCGCGAGGCGATGGAGATGCCCTCGGCGCTGCCCAGGGTCTCCAGGCTGCGCAACAGCTCGCCCAGATTCATCAGCGGCTCGCCCATGCCCATGAACACGAGGTTGCGCACCGTGGGCAGCCCGGCTTGGGCCAAATGCTCCCGGCCCACCATGATCTGACCCAGAATTTCGCCCATGCTCATGTTGCGCGTCAGGCCGAGCTCGCCGGTGGAGCAGAAGGAGCAGGCCATGGCGCAGCCCACCTGGGTGGACAAACACTGGGTGTAGTGCTGGGCCATGGGGATGAGCACCGTCTCGATGCGTTCGCCGTCGGCCAGGCGCAGCAACAGCTTGATGGTGCCGTCGCGGCTGGTGCGGGCCACGTCCACCCCGGGCCAGGAGATCCTCGCGCGCTCCGCCAGCTTCGCCTTCAGGTCCTTGGAGAGGTTGGTCATGGCCGCGAAATCCCGCACCCCGCGCTGCCACAGCCAATGCCAAAGCTGGTCCGCGCGAAAACGCGGCAGACGCAACTCGCCCACCACAAACGCCTCAAGCTCCGAGCGCGTCAGGTTCAAAAGGTCCACTTTGGACAGCGTGGCTGCTGCATCCATCATCGTCCAAGCATGTACCAGCATGAACCCCGATAGACAAGCGGCCAAGACCGGTAGAGGCCTCTGCCCGCGCCACCCCGGCCCAGGCCCCCGGCGGGGTGCCGGGGCGGCGCCCCGACTCTTCCCTCCTTCGGTGTTTTGGCGTAGGCAGACCCCCATGGCATTCATCATCAATCCTGCTCGCGCCCAGAAGCTTGCCGCCAACTTGGCCGCCGTACGTTCCCGCATGGCCAAGGCTTGTGCGCGCGCTGGCCGCGACCCTGAAAGCGTGCGTCTGGTGGCGGTGAGCAAGTTCCACCCGGCCAGCGATGTTTTGGCCTTGGCCAATGCCGGCCAGCGCGAGTTCGCGGAGTCGTATGTCCAGGAGGCGCTGCTCAAGCAGGACGAGCTGATGGGCGAGGACGTTCTTTGGCATTTTGTGGGCGGGCTGCAGACCAAGAAGGCGAAGGCGGTGGCTGGCCGTTTCGTGCTGGTGCACAGCGTGGACAGCGAGAAGCTGGCCGTGGAGCTGGCGCGGCGCGCGGCGGATCAGGGCGTTTTGCAGAGCGTGCTCATCGAGGTCAACATGGGCGAGGAGCAGAAGGCCGGGGTGGACGAGGCCGAGCTGCCGGGCCTGGCCGAGCTGGTGATGTCCCTGCGGGAGGACGGCGTCGGCCTGGATCTGCAGGGGCTCATGTGCCTGCCGCCGATGTTCGACGCGCCCGAAGAGGCGAGGCTCTATTTCACCCGCCTGCGCGAACTGCGCGACGAGCTGTCGGCCAGCCTGGGCGTGGCTTTGCCGCATCTTTCCATGGGCATGACCGGCGATTTCGAGGCCGCCATCGAAGAAGGCGCGACCATCATTCGGGTGGGCACGTCCATTTTCGGCCCGCGCCCCCAAAAGCGCTAGGGAACCTTCCGGGAAATCAGGTCTGCCAAGGGCAGGGAGCCGCGTCCGGCCTTGCACATCGCCGGGGCGAATGCTATTCGGTCGTGTGCGCGGGCTCTTTGTGCTTTTGCCATGCGCCAACATCTGACCCTGGACAACGCCGCCCATGCAGCGCACCCGCCGCCCATCCCCGGCCGCCACAGCGGTCTACGCCCTGGCCCTTGCAACGGCCATGACCCTGTGGGCCACGACCGCGCAGGCGCAGTCCCTGGTGCTTTCCAACCTCGTGGTGGACAACAAGGCGGGCAGCCTCACGGCGCACTTCGGCGTGACGGCGGACGACGTGGCGATGCTGGCCGAGGGGCTCCGGAACGGCGGCTCCCTGGCGCTGTCCTGCAAGGCCAAGCTCAACAAGAAGAGCGGACTGTTCGGCAGCCCGCAGATCGCCGCGGCCGAGCTGACGAGCCGCCTCAAGTACGACTCCCTGACCAAGGAATACTCGCTTCAGCTGCCGGGCCGCGAGGCCCCCCTGAAGAACGCGGGCTTAAACGACCTGCTGCGCGAGGGCTGGGGCGGGCTGACGCTCGACATGGGCTCCTGGCAGTTGCTGGAGCGCGACCAGGAATACACCCTGACGCTGGACATCCGCCTCCAACAGACGGACATCCCCAACTGGTTCAAGCGCACCCTGTTCTTCTGGGCCTGGGATGTGGCGCCATCGGCCACATACCAGCTGCACTTCAAGTACTAACGCCGGGGCGCTGAGCACATGGACCAGGCCCCCGCACAAAGCCCCGGACCCGCACCAGGACCCGCGCCAGATCAGCCACCAGACCAGGCGCCAGGCCAGGCGCCCAGCCAGCACATGACGCAGGATGCCCGCGAACGGGCCCGGCGCAAGCGCGAGGTGGTCATCGCGCTCATCGGCGTGCTGCTCATCGTGGTGCTGACCTGGGTGGAGCTCAAGCTCCTGGGCGTCAACTCCTACCTCTTCCTCGGCCTGTTCAACCTGAACTTCATCCTGCTGCTGGTGGTGCTCTTCGTGGTCGCCCGCAACGGGGTCAAGCTCGTGCTGGAGCGCCGCCGCAATGTGCTCGGCTCGCGTCTGCGCTCGCGCCTGGTGCTGGCCTTCATCTTCCTGTCGCTGGTGCCCGTGGCGCTCATGTTCTACGTCTCGGCCAAGTTCGTGCAGACCAGCGTGGACTACTGGTTCAAGACCCAGGTGGAGGACTCCATGGAGCAGTCCCTGGAGATCGGCCGGGCCTTCTACCAGTCCGCCCAGGCGCGGGTGGAACAGCGCGGCCGGGAGGTCCTGGCCCAGGTGGCGGACAACCACCTGACCTGGGGCGGCAAGGCCATGGACGCCCACCTGGTGGATTCCCAGCGGGAGTACGGTCTGGCCCTCATCGGGGTCATCACGCCCGAGGGCCGCGACCAGAACAAGCACCCTCCGCAGGTTTTCGACCGCATCTGGAGCGAGGCCAGGGGCAAGATCGACCTGGAGAGCCTGAAGAAGAATCCGCACTACATCTCGGTGGTGCTCTCAAGCGCGGGCAACGATCTCATCATCGGCATCCTGCCCGTGGACGAGGGCAAGACCGGTTTTCTGGTGCTGGGCGAGAGCATCGGCAGCGGGCTGATGTACAAGCTCGACCAGGTGGTGCGCGGCCTGGACGAGTACAAGAAGCTCCGCAAGCTCAAATATCCCTGGAAGATGAACCTCTACCTGACCCTTGGCGTCATGAGCCTCTTGATCGTGCTCGGGGCCTCGTGGTTCGGCTTCCGTCTGGCCAAGGAAATCAGCGCGCCGGTGCAGGCCATGGCGCTCGGCACGGAGCGCATCGCCAAGGGCGACCTCTCCGTGCGCCTGGACGACGCGGGCGACGACGAGCTGGGAAGCCTGGTGCGCTCCTTCAACCACATGGCCGAGGACCTGGAGGCCGGGCAGGCGCGCCTGATGAACGCCAACGAGCGCATGGCCCAGCAGTATGAGGAGCTGGAGCGACGGGGCCGCTACATCGAGGCCGTGCTCGACAACATCACCTCCGGGGTCGTCTCCACCGACGCCTTTGGCCGCATCGGCACCGTGAACAAGGCCGCCGAGGCCATGCTCGGCATCCGCGCCGAGCAGATCCTGGGGCTCAAGGCCCAGCACCTGGTGCAGGGCGATTTTTCCGAGCTGCTGAAGGAGGCCCTGGTCCAGATCGCCAAGAACCCCGCGGCTCAGTGGACCAGGCAGATCGACCTGCCCCTGCAGGGTCGCAGCGCCCGCTTCCTGGTCAACGTGGTGGGACTGGCCTCCGGTCATGGACAGGCCGGGCAGGCCGAGGGCACGGGCCTGGTGGCCGTGTTCGAGGACATCACCGAGCTTGAGAAGATGCAGCGCCTGGCCGCCTGGCGCGAGGTGGCCCAGAGGATCGCCCATGAGATCAAGAACCCGCTGACGCCCATCAAGCTCTCGGCCCAGCGCCTGCTGCGCAAGTTCGGACCGGAGAACGCCGACCCCTCCTTCAACGAGTGCGGCCAGCTCATCGTGCGCGAGGTGGAGCGTCTGCAGCAGCTGGTGGCCGAGTTCTCGAACTACGCCAAGCTGCCCGAGCCGGACATGCGCAACGCCGACTTGAGCGCGCTGCTGGAAGAGGTTGTGGGCACCTTTGCCACGGCCCATCGGGACATCGCCTGGACCCTGACCCCGGACCCGGCGCTGCCGAGCTTCCCCTTCGACGCCGAGGGCCTGCGCAAGGTCTTCATGAACCTCTTGACCAACGCCGCCGAGGCCCTGGAAGGACGCGAGGACGGCACAGTGGCCGTGCGCGCCGAATTGCAGGCCGCAAGCGGACGGGTGCGGGTGACCGTGGCCGACAACGGGCCCGGCTTCAGCCAGGAGGAGCGCGCGCGCATGTTCGAGCCTTACTACTCGCGCAAGAAGTCCGGCACGGGCCTGGGGCTGACCATCGTGCGCTCCATCGTCACCGACCACAAGGGCGCGGTGCGCGTGGAGGCGGCCAAGCCCACGGGCTCGATCTTCGTGGTGGAGCTGCCGCTGGGCTAGGGCGACTTCAGGAAGGATCTGCGGCGGCGCCGGGGTTCAGCCCAGGCGCTCCAACTGTTCCGCCAGCACCCCGGCAAAGTGCCGGGCCATGCGCAGCACATGCTCCAGATAGTAGCGCAGGCCCCAGAGCTTCTCCGCCTCCGGCCCGGGCCCGAACACCGCCGCGTGGAAGCGCTGGTTGTCGAAGGCCTCGAACCGCTGCACCAAATAGGTCACGCTGCCCTGGTCGAATTGCTCCAGGGTCTTCGAGGCGGCGGCCAGAAATTCCGCCCCCTGCCTGTCCAGGATGCCCTCCACCGCCGCAGACACGGAGCGCCAAAGTCCCAGGTCGCGTTGCAGGTAGGCCCGCACGGGCTCGCGGGGGATGTCGCGGGGCCGCAGCGCCGCAGCGCCCGCCAGGCACTGGCCCAGCCGCCCCGTCTCCTGCACCGGATAGTCCGGCGCATATTCCACCCCGGGCCCGGCAATGATGCTCTCCGGCGTGATGTTGACGCACGGGATGCCCGAAATGCGTATCTCGTCGCGCAGCCAGTGCGCCGCGTCCAGAAAGTTGAGCGTGGTGTAAAGCGTCTGCCCCCCCTGGGCGGTGACCGGCACCAACTGCGGCCAGGCGTTTATGAGCGGGCGCGCGGGCACGGGCTCTTGCCCTTGCTCGGGCCGGGACTCGTCCCGGGACTCATGAATGCTCCCACGCGAATAGCCGAGCTTCCAAGGGTCCGGCGAGCAGAGCTGCGCCCCCACGAACACGCAGCGCGCGCAGCCCATGAGCCGCGCCAGGGAGAAGGCTGCGGTGATCACCGAGCCGTGCAGCCGGAGGTCCTGGCGCTTGCCGAAGAGCTCCTCCATGTACGTGCCGAAAATGTACTTGCGCCCGAACACCTGCCCGCCCAGGTCCGTCAGGCAGTGGCCCACCAGGGACACGTCGGGCAGCCGCCCCAGGCCCTCCCAGGAGCGCCCGGTGTGCACGGAGGTGTCGTTGGCCACCACGAAATGCGGCCGCACCCCGGCCGCCACCATGGGCTTGAGCGCGTTGTTCACGGCGATGACCACCGCCCGCTCGCGCACAGAGCGCAGATAGTCCAGGCGCTCGGCCAGGTCCGGCCCGGCGGCCACCAGCACCGCCGTCTCGCCCCGAAAGGCCCGCCGCAGGTGCTGGATGTCCGGCCAGCGCAGGCACTCCACGGCATTGACGTAGGCGTGCTGCTGCTGGTCGAAGAACAGCCCGCGCGTCAGCGGACGGATGGGCAGGCTGTGGAAATTGGCCTGCCCGCTGAGGACGTACACCCGATGGCGGTAGAACAAAATCTCCACCAGCTCCACCAGCCGGGCCGCCTGCTCCGTGGCGGCGAACTCCGGCAGGCCCAGAAACACCGGAAAGCCCAGGGCGAAAAGCGCTGGCGGCAGCAGGTCCGACACCGGCGGGCGGAAGGCGTCCGGGTCGCCGAGCAGGATCAGCGCGCGCCGGGCCAGCCGGGCTGCGGGAACGCTGGCGGCGAACCGGGCCAGGCGCCGGGCATCGGGCTCCAGGATGAGCAGGAACGTGTCGGGCTTCTCCAGGCAGCGGCGGAACGTCGGTGTGTCCGCCGCGCCCAGGAAAACCACCAGCCGCGTCTTGGCCAGCACCTCGTCCAGCCCCAGGTCCGGCGGCAACAGCTCAAAAACCCGGTCCTGCCCCTGCTCGGCAAAGGGATATTCGTAGTATGGGTGCTCATAGGCCCACAGCGGCGTATGCGCGTGCGGGACATGGTCAACGGCCTGGGCCTGCGGCTCCTGCTGGTCCGTGATGTTGCTGGCGCCAGGGGCCTCGAAGAGCACGCCCAGCTCGCGCAGGACGGAAAAGAGGACCTCCGGGGTCATCGCCCCGCCGGACCTGTACCAGCCGCAGAGCCGTCCACACCGCCGGGAAACAGCTTTCTGTAGGCGTGCTCCATGGGGTCCAGGCGCTCCAGGTCCGCGCCGGACAGGGCGGCGTCGCGGTGCTCGCGCAGCAGCCTGGCCTGGCCCTTGAAGGC